>Ga0129306_1000932_pt1 | contig 38695 bp, 30 predicted proteins | sample P827metagenome_FD_94438 | JGI IMG/M metagenome (GOLD analysis project Ga0129306, IMG submission 94438) | Capybara group fecal microbial communities from Wisconsin, USA - P827 metagenome | ecosystem: Host-associated > Mammals > Digestive system > Large intestine > Fecal | place: USA: Wisconsin... | reverse complement strand
CAGACGGCAGATCAAGTACACGACGAGCCCGACGAGGGTCTGCGGCAGGCCCCACGTGCATTGGAGCAGGACGAACAGCACGCTTCTCAGCTTCATTCCGTCCCCTCCGTCCCCTTTGTCTGATCCGAGATCACCGGCGTCTGTGCAGTCTCCGGTGCAGGCCGGACCGGACGCTTCGGGACCCGCGTCAGCACGAAGCGCATCGCGTCGGTATAGGGCGTCTCGCGCTCCGTATCCATGAAGATCTCATGCCGCATGCCGGGGTAGACCTTGGACGAGGCGGTGAATCCCATGTCTCCGAGGAAGCGGACGGCGTCATCCGCGCGCTTCGGTCCGCCCGCGATGGGATCGGATTCGCCCGCCATCACGAGGACCGGGATGTTCCCCGGCTTCTCCCAGGACGACGGCCGCCAGAAGTCCCGCACGAGGCGGAGGATATTCCGGTAGTCGCGGAGCGGATGCGCGCGGTTGCAGACGGGATCCGCCGCGAATTCATACCGCACGGCGAGATCGTTCGTCATCCAGAGGAAGCGGCCGTCCGAGGCAGGCTCGCGCACAAAGCCCTTGTTGTAGCGCTCAAAGGCGGTTTTGTTGAGCAGCGGCAGACATGCGCCGTCGCCCGTGAAGACGCTCTCGACGGCAAACCAGCCGAGGACGGGCGAAACGAGACGCTCCCGATGCGGCAGACCCGAGAGGATCAGCCTCGAAACGGCGGCAGGACGCGCGGCGGTGTAGAGCCCGGCGATGAGGGCGCCCATGCTGTGCCCGAAGAGGAAGCGGGGCAGGGGGATGCCGTCCGCCGGTTCCGGTACGCTCTCCCGCCAGACCGCGTCGAGGTCGTCAAAGAGCGTCTCATACGCATAGCCGAAGTCCGCGAGGGGATCGGCGTCCTTTCCCTCCGGATCGGCGGGGGCAGTCGCGCCGTGACCGCGCAGATCGTGGATGATGGCGACGCCTCCGCAGGCCGCGATGAACTGCATGAAGGGGAACCAGCGTTCCTTTTTCTCGGAAAAGCCGTGGAGGATCTGTACGCCGAAGCGCGGCGTCTTTTCCGGCATCAGGCGCGCGGCGGAGAGGAGCCAGACAGGCGTGTGCTTCTCCTCGCGCCGGACGGTCAAGAGTTCAGGTGTGTTCATGGGATTTGCTCCGTATGTTGAGTTGGGGGCGCGTCATTTCTTCTGCTGTTCCCGCTTTTTTCTTCTCTGTTCGCGGTTGTCCTTCTCACTCTCGAAGAGCTCCACCGCCGCGTCGGTCATCTCTTCGCTCCACCGGGTGCCGGACGGTTCGTGCTCCGCCATCCACTGACAGTAAACCTTATAGTCGTCGTCGAAGACGATGTCGGTGGGCGGGTTGTATTCGTCGTTGATGTGTGCGTAGAGACGCCGCCCGGTCGCAATGAGTGCTTCCGCATCGCTGCTGTTCATGCCCTTCGTCAGGCTGTCGAAGACCGCAGCGGAGATCTCATAGAGATCCCACGATCCCCGGAAGACGATCTCCGCGCCGTAGACGTTCTTTTCTTCGTTGTGGCAGGCCTTCCAGCCTGTCCCGGATTTGAGTTTCACGAAATTGTCTCCTTCTCTGTCTCCGGTGAGGCGATCTCGAACCGCGCGCCGGTATCGTATTCGTTGTACACCGTCTCAAACCAGTTGTCCGTCTGTGGGATCGGACGCACGGGAACGAAGCGGTTTTCCGCCGCGATCTTCCCGCCGAACCGGGTCAGCGCGGTCTCCAGCACCAGTCCGGCGTGGGCGGTGTCGATCCCATCAGTGCCTTCGACGAGGAACGATCCGCGCGATTTTCCGCCGTCTTCGAGGTAGGCGTCGATCGCGGAGAGCATCGCCAGGCGCGTGACGAGGGTGTCGTAGTGGATGAGCAGCTCCCGGAATCCGCGGTAATCCTTCGCCCGCCGCTCTGCCAGGAAGCCGCCGATTGCCGCCGCGGTGTCCCGGAGCAGGGCCTTCACGCCGTCCGGGGAGCGGAGAAACGCGGCGCAGGCATCGTGGCGCAGACCCCCGGCATGATGCTGTGCGAGGATCTCGTCGAGCGATGCGCCGGATCCCTCGTCGAGGAGGGCCGCGATCCCGGCCGCATCGTCCAGCTGGGTGCGGAGCGCGTCGTCGAGGACGGGGGCCGGACGGTTCTCGAAGGCGATCTTTTCCGCCGCGCGCGCCGAGCCGACCTGGGTCGAATTGAGCGCGGAGCCGCCGGGCCGCCGGATGCCGAAGACGCCGCCGCATTCCCCGACCGGGTAGAGGCCCCGGAGAGTCGGGCTTTCATACCACGCATCGCAGGTCAGCCCGCCGTTGAGATGCTGGGCCGCCACGTGGATTTCGAGCGGCTCCCGTTCGAGATCGATCCCGTGAGCGAGGTAGAGGGCGTACGCCTTTTCGTTCATCTGCCGCAGGCGCCGGATCGGCGTATCCCCGCAGGCATGGCTTTTCGTCAGATAATCGTATGCTTCCTCCCCGATGACGGCGGGCGTGAGCCCTTCGCGCGCGATGAGGGCGGGGTTTTCGCGGAAATCGAGGAAGACCCGGCGGCCGGACTGGATCTCGCGGAAGACGGCGATGTCGACCTCCGAGGAGCGGGATGTCCCATGGATCTTCGACGGATCAAACGGCCATTCGTAGCCCTTGCGGAACTGCGCGAGGACGGCTTCCCGCTCGTCTCCGAAGGCGGCGGGGAGGAATTCGCACGCCTTCCCGTCTTCGCCGACCGAGACATAGCGCGGCAGGACCTGCTGATACGAGCCCGAGAGATTCCAGCGGAACCGGACGGAGGCGATCCCGTACTGGCTTTCGGTGAGATTCGATGCCGACGCTCCCGCAAGCAGCGGCGCGCCGAGGGCACAGGTCTGGCTTTCGGGATAGACGGAAGCCGCGTAGACCGAGGACGGTCCGCCCGTCGCCCACACGACCGCGCCCGCGAGGATCGCGACGAGCCCTGCCGGATTGTCCGGGGTGACTTCCCCCTCGGCGGCGCAGACGATCCCGGCCGCCCGATGATCGTCCGTGAGCACGCGGAAGGCGCGGTACCCGTCGAGGATCGGGACCCCTTCGCGGCGGACGGCGGCTTCGAGCGCCTCGGTCATCTTCTTCGAGGTGAGCGGACCGCAGGAGGTGGCGCGCCGGTGCGGATCGTGATCGGTGCGGTAGCCGGTGTATTCGCCATAGCGGTCCGACGGGAAGGGAACTCCGAGCGAGACCAGCCGGAAGAAGCCGCGGAGCGATCCGAGGGATTCCGTGAGGGCGAGGTCGCCGTGCATCGCGCCGCAGGCAAAATAGTCCTCCGCCATCGCGCGCGCGGAATCGGGGAAGGAGGCGCCGGTCGCCTGCTTGTAATAGGTCTGCTTGTCCGATCCGGTGTTGCGGGAGGTGCCCATATTCATCCCCTCGGTGACGAGGAGGACGGACGAGGATCCCATGGATCGGGCGAGGGAGAGGGCAGCGTTCAGCCCTGCCGCGCCGCTCCCCACAACGAGGGCCGGCACGGAGAGGATCCGCCCGGGAAATCCGCCGCGCATGTTCATCCAATCCCTTTCGTTTTCTTCTCTCTCTATCATAGCACAAAACCGCCGCGGAATCAAGCACAAAAAGAAAAAGCGCCGCGCGCAAAACCCATCCCGGAACGGCGCGGCGGGACGGGTCAGAAGAGCAGGCGCAAAAGGGGCGCGCAGAAGAACATCACGAGAAAGACGAGGACGACGAGGACGCCGCGCTCCCACACGGTGCCGTCCGTTTTGGCGAGGGCGGGATAGCGCAGAAGCAGCGCGCAGGCGATGAGGTAGCCGAGGAAGGTCCCGAGCGTGTTCGTCAAGAGATCGTCGATGTCCGTGTTCCCCGAGAAGAGCTGCGCGGCTTCGACGGCGAGCGAGAGCGTGAATCCGTACAGCCCGGCGAGGCGTCCGTCGCGGAACCGCTTCCAGAGGAGGGGGAGCATCAGCCCGAGCGGGACGAAGAGGAGAACGTTTAAAACCGTCTCAAGCGGCGCCTGCGCCATCCCGACGAAGGGAATCAGATTGACGTTCGGGGCAAAGTTCGCCGAGCGCACGTCCGGGAGTCCGGCAATGCCCCAGAGCACGGCGAGGTACAGGGCAAAGAGCGCATACCGCGCCGTCTTTTTCCACTCGCGGAAGAGGAGAAAATGCAGCAGAAGAAGCCCTGCGAGGAGGAGCGGCAGGGCAGAGGCGAGCGTGCGGAGCAGGGGCGGGAGGAAATCGGCGAAGATGCGGTCCATGGGGTACTCCTGTAGGGAATCGGTTCGCCTTCATGATACCACATCTGCGGCGCGGAAACAAGCCCTTCCGGTCGGATTTAAGCAGGGTTCAGGAAATCTTAATCCATCGTTAAGAATGGAGAAACGAAAGATGCGGGAAAGTTTTGCTTGCATCGGAGGGGAAGCTGTGATATAATGTTATTTGAAGCCTTTCCGTATGATTTCCGCGCCCGGACGCCATACTATCTGCGAAACCGAATTCGGACGCCCGCGTGTGGGCATCGGAAAGGAAGATCCGGCTTTGAACACGAAAAAACTCGGCAGGACGGCAGCCCGCGCGGCGGAAGGCGCCATACAGGAATCGCGCGAGATCGGAGGTCGGCTGCTCGAACGCTACGGCGGAAAGAATCCCCTGCTCGTGCGCAAGAAGATCGAGATGCAGGACATCTATTACCGCAAAAAGGACCCGGAGAAGGAGCTCTTCCGCATCGAAATGGGATGCGACACGGAGCTCTGGGTGCTGGCGTTCCTCGCATCTCTCGTCCTCTTCTGCCTTGCATGGAAAATCGCAAACATCGGAAAGCGGATGCGCATCCGGCACGCACACCGGAAGCGCTGACGCCTCAGGCGGGGAAGTCTCCGCCGTACATAAAGGAGAGAAAATGCCCAAACGGAATCGGATCCCGCGCCTTTTGGTGCTGTCGCTCATCTGCGTGGCGATCGCCCTCGGCTATACGGGACGTCTCTTGTACTTACAGGTCTCCGGTCAGGACTATTACAGCATGTCGACCCAGACCGTCTACCGCACCCGGACGGCGGTGATCCAGGCGCGCCGCGGCGAGATCTTCGACCGCAACGGCGTGCCGCTCGTCGTCAACACCGAAGCCTACGACATGTCCCTCGACTATCAGACTCTCACCCGCGACAACGAAGAGCTGAACGAAATGCTGCTCGAAATGAACGCGATCGCCGTCCGCTCCGGGGAAGAGGACCGCATCCTGCCGCCGACGGAGCACCTTTCCGTGACCGTGCGGCCAGACGGCCTCACCTACGAGATTCCGGAAGGATTTGCCGACACGGCGTTCGGACGGCGGTATTACAAGCTCATCGACGAGCTCAACGTCGAGGACGACGCGCCGATGGAGGATCAGGTCCGGGCGCTCATGCTCTACTACGGCATCCTCGCCCGCGAGCAGGACCCGATCACCAAAGAGGTCACATATTACTACCGCTACACGTACGACACCGCGGCCACGCTCCTGGCCCGCCGGCTCGACATGACCCTCCAGCAGTTCTCCCCGACGAATCCCTATAAGATCGCCGCAGACGTCTCCCTCGCGTTCATCACGGGCATGGAAGAGCTCTATTCCCGCGGCTTCACGGTGCAGGCGGAGCGCATGCGGACCTACTGCTATCCCGGCTATCTCTCGCACATCCTCGGCTACCTCGGCTCGATCCCGGGGGAATACGCCGAATACTATACCGAGCGCGGCTACGAGATCAACGAAACGGTCGGTCTCTCCGGCTGCGAATCCGCGTTTGAGGACATCCTCCGCGGTATCGACGGCGAGATCTCGATTACCGAGGACAGCTACGGAAATGTCATCTCCACCGAGGTCGTGAAGGAGCCGGTCGCCGGACAGGACATCTATCTCACGATCGACATCAACATGCAGATCGTCGCGGAAAACGCCCTTGCGAAGAACATCGCGCGCATCCGCGAAGAGGCGAACCCGTACAAGCCGCTCACCGGTGAAGACGCATCCGCGGGCGGCCTGACCGTCATCGATCCGGACAACAACGAGATCCTCGCCATCGCGTCCTACCCGACCTACAACCTCCAGATGTACACCGAGGACCGCACCTACCGGAACCATCTCATCCTCGACACGGAGCTCTCGCCCATGCTCAATCGCGCGCTCATGGGCGGATACGCGCCGGGTTCCACGTTCAAGATCGGCGTCGCGACGGCGGCCCTCATGGAGAAGACCATCACGAAGGACACGATCATCGACGCGCAGGGCCAGTACATGTACTACGCCGACACCGGCTACACCCCGCGCTGCTGGCTCTACCTCCTTGCCGGCCAGGTCCACGGCAAGATCAACGTCGTCACGGCGATTCAGGAATCCTGCAACTACTTCTTCTTCGACGTGGGCCGTCAGCTCACCATCGAGAAGATGAACGAATACTGCCGCCACTACGGCCTTGGCGAGCACACCGGGATCGAGCTGGCGGAATCCACCGGCATCCTCGCGGGTCCGGACTACCGCAGCCAGAACGGCCTTCTGCAATGGGGACCCGGCGACACCCTGCAGGCCGCCATCGGACAGAGCGACAACCTCTTCTCGCCCCTCCAGCTCGCCTGTTACCTCTCGACGATATTGAACAAGGGCACGCGCTATGAGGCGCACGTCCTCAAGGAGGTCCGCGATTACCGCGCTGACGAGGCGTCATGGGTGCATGAGGCCACCGTCGCCGACGAGATCAAGATCCCGGACGACATTCTGCAGACCGTGCGCGAAGGCATGAAGGGCGTTATGGACCTCGGTTCCGCGGCGACCGTCTTCGCGGATTACGAGATCCCGGTCGGCGGTAAGACGGGTACCGCACAGGTCCACGAAGACCGCTCCGACAACGGTATCATGATCGCGTTTGCGCCGTTCGAGAATCCCGAGCTGATCGTCACCTGCGTCATCGAGCAGGCGTCCGGCGGTACCGAAACCGGCTACTCGATCCGCGATATCTTCGACTACTATTTCAGCGTCGACGAGATCCGGGCAAGACGCGCCGCGGAGGAGGCGGAGGAAGCTGCGAAAGCCGCCGCCGAAGAAGCGGAGAGACAGGCCGCGGAAGAAGCCTACGCCGCGTATCTCGCCGAACAGGAACGCCTCTACGAGGAAGCCCTCGCCGCTGCTGCCGAAGCTGCTGCCAACGCGGAGACCCCGGTGACCGAGACACCCGCGGAGGTGCCGATGACCGAGATGCCGACGGAGGAGCCGCAGAGCACCGTCCCCTATGACGACGGCAGCGCATGGCTCATCGATATACCGTAAAGCAAAGAAAACCATTTGTACGCCGACGGGAGGACATCATGCCGGACATTGCCCGCATCCACGCGATTTTAAAGGAACTCTACCCGGACGCCGTCTGTTCGCTCGATTACGGCGGCGATCCGTGGCGTCTGCTCATCGCGGCCCGGCTCTCGGCCCAGTGCACCGACGAGCGGGTGAACATCGTCTGTGTCCCGCTGTTTGAAGCCTTCCCGGACGTGTACGCGATGGCGAGGGCCGAGATCCCGGCGGTCGAGGAAATCATCCGGCCCTGCGGCCTCTTTCACACGAAAGCGGAGTCCTGCGTGGCCATGTCCCGTCAGATCGTCGAGCGTCACGGCGGCCGGGTCCCCGACACAATGGAGGATCTGCTCGCCCTGCCCGGCGTGGGACGCAAGATCGCCAACCTCGTCCTCGGCGACTGCTACGGCAAGCCTGGGATCGTCGCGGACACGCACTGCATCCGGCTGAACGGCCGCTTCGGATTTTACGACACGTCGCTCAAGGATCCCGCGAAAGTCGAGCGGATCCTCGCGGAAATTGTCCCCGGGCCGGAGCAGGCGGCATACTGTCACCGCATGGTCCTCTTCGGGCGGGAGTACTGCATGGCGCGCGGACCGCGGTGCGCGGAATGCCCCCTCGGGCACGAGCGGCTCTGTACATACGAAAGGGAACACGGAGAAGATTGAAGACGTGAAGAAAACGGACGAGAAGACCATCGCGATCCCCCTGCCGCCGCCCGTGACCTTCGTCATGGAGCGCCTCGAAGCGGCGGGCCATCACGCCTATGCCGTCGGCGGATGCGTGCGCGACCACCTCATGGGGCGGATCCCCGGCGACTACGACGTCACGACGGACGCCCGCCCGGAGGACATGCAGCACATCTTCGCCGACTGCCGCGTCGTGGAGACGGGCTTGAAGCACGGGACGCTGACGGTGGTGCGGGACGGCATGAACGTCGAGACGACGACGTACCGCATCGACGGCGCCTATGCCGACGGACGCCACCCTGATGCTGTGACCTTCACCGACCGGCTGGCGGACGACCTCTGCCGCCGCGATTTCACGATCAACGCGATGGCGTACGCGCCGGGGCAGGGGATCGTCGATCTCTTCGGCGGGCAGGAAGACCTCGCGGCGAAGCGGATCCGGTGCGTCGGGCGTGCCATAGACCGGTTCTCCGAGGACGGGCTGCGCATCCTGCGGGCGCTGCGGTTTGCCTCGGTGCTCGGATTCGCCTGCGACGACGAATGCCGAGCGGCGGTCACGGCGGGAATGGGCCTGCTCGACCGCATTTCCCGGGAACGGATCTACGCGGAACTCACCAAGCTGCTCGGCGGCGTCGGGGCGGCGGGGATCCTCGGGGAATACGCCCCGGTCCTCGCGCATGTGCTGCCCCCGCTCACGACGGAGGCGGTGCGGTGCGCGTCGACGATTTATGCAAACATGACGCCCGAGACGCTGACCTCGGTCCGGTATGCCGTGCTGCTCGATTCCCTCGACGAAGGGGGGGCGGCGCGGACGATGGATACCCTCAAGCCCTCGAAGGACGAAAAACGCGCGGTCATGGCCCTGCTGTCACGCCGCGGAAACGTCGAGGTGACGCGGTACGGCGTGAAATGCCTGATGCGCGACGCCGGCGACGCCTTCCCCCGGAACTATGCGGAATTTGCCTCCCTCACGGGCAGGATCGGGACGGACGAAGCCGAAGCGATCCGGCACACGGCGGAGGAGATCCTCGCGGCGAACGAATGCCGGAATCTCGCCGGGCTTGCCGTGGACGGACGCGACCTTGCCGCGCGCGGATTCCGGGGACCGGAAATCGGTCAGACGCTTGCCTCGCTCTTGGACCGGGTGATGCACGGGGAGATCCCGAACGAGCGGGACGCGCTGCTCGCGGAAACGGAGGACCGGAATGGATAAACCGAAGGCTCAAAAGAAATCAAAACGCGCGACACCGTGCGAGACCTGTCTCTTTTACGACGTGATCGACGCGGCGGGGACGCTCGGCTGCACCGTCGACATTGACGAGGACGAGGCATACCGCGAGCGGGCGGACATGCGCAGCGAATGTCACTATTATCAATTCCACGACGAATACAAGACCGTACAGAAGCAGAACTGACGGCGGAGGGGATATGAAGGTTCGGATCGAGGAAGCGCGGGAGACCCTCCCGCACGTGAGCGAACGGCATCAGGTACATATCGTCAATCCCGCGGCGGGAAACGGCAGGCTCATCGAAGCGGTTCGCCGCGCGATCGCCAATACAAACGGGGAAGTGCGGGAAAGCGCGGAGCCCGGGGACGTGACGCGGCTCGTGCGCTCACTCTTCGAGGCGGAACCGACGGCCCACGCGGTGGTTTACGGCGGCGACGGGACCGTCTATGAGGCGGTCAACGGCATCATGCAGTCCGGCGCGAACCGAACCGCCTCCTTCTCCGTCATCCCCTCGGGCAGCGGCAACGACTTCTCGACCCACGCAAACGACTCCGGGATCCATCCGAAGTCGGTCATGACGCCGATCGACGTGATCCGGACGGAATCCGGCACCGAAGTGCGGTATTTCGCGAACATGATGAACATCGGCTTTGACTGCGCGGTCGTCGCCCAGACGCTGCGGCTGAAGGAAAAGACCTTCCTCCGGGGCAGCGCGGCATACATCGCGGGCGTTGCGAAGGAGCTCTTCGTCAAGAAGACCACCGACGTGGAGATCGCCTGCACGGGATGCGTCGATCCGGCGGACGGCAGCGAACTCCCGGACGTGCACCTGCGCCAGAAGATGCTCCTGACGGCGGCGGGGAACGGCTCCTGCTGCGGCGGCGGATTCCATGCGCTCCCCCTCGCGTCGCTCGACGACGGCTATATGGACACGCTCGTCGTGAACGACGTCAGCCGCCTGCGCTTCGTCGCCCTTGTCGGGGACTACCGCGCGGGGACGTACGTGGACGAGCAGGGCGTCCTCGATGAGCGCTTCAAAAAGATCCTGCGCTTTGTGCGCTGCCGGAAGATGCGGATCACGGGGCCCGCGCGCTTCTGCCTCGACGGGGAGATCTTCCCGACGGGCGAGGACCGCACCGTGGAGGCTGAAGTCATCCCGCGCGCGCTCAACTACGTTCCGGTATAAGAAAAACGGGGGAGGAATTCCTCTCCCGTCTCCTTTTACGCATGGACCTTGCGCGGCCGGGTGACGATCACCAGCACGACGATTGCGGCAAGGAGCGCGAGCAGAGCCAGCGGATGGAACCGCATCGTGTCACGCACCGCGGTCGCCGTGTTTTCGACGGCTTCGCCCGCCGTCTCGCTGCCGGACGCATAGACCACGCCACCCCCGTCCGTGTCGCCGAGGGTCGTGTCTTTCTGCCGGGCGTTGTCCGATGCGCTGCGGCTCGTCGTGCCGGCGTTCCCGGACGGCGTGACCGTCGTCGTCGATCTGCCCGCACGCGACGCGCTGCCCGCTCCCGTGGTGCCTTCATTGCCCGTGCCGGACGCCGAGCGGTTTGCATCGGTCCCGGGTGCGGGCGTCACGCTGTTTTCCCCGGAATAGTTGGGGACGACGGGCTCCGCCTGCTCGGAAGCGATCAGACCGCTGCCGGGCGTGCCGGTGACCGTTCCGCCCGACGTGCCGAGACCCGCGTCCGCGGATGCGGAACCGGCGACGGCGAGGAAGGCGCACAGAGCGGCGGTCATCAGACAGATACATACGGTACGGGCAGCCTTCTGCCCGGATCTTTTCATCAGGATATTCATCACAGGTACCTCCGTCATGGTTGAAATCGGATTGCGGCGCATTTAGTCTGTCCTGTCGGACCGGCAGTTATGCGTCCGCGCGGAGGTCAGCTTTTTCCAGGGGAGGAACGGTTTGGAAAACAAGCGATTCACGAAAAACGACAGCGGCTTCGTCTGCGCCAACTGCGGACGGGATGTGCCGCCCCTGCGCTATACGTCGCGGAATCACTGCCCGCACTGCCTCTGCTCGCTGCACCTCGATATCAACCCCGGAGACCGGGCGGCGGACTGCGGCGGGATCATGGATCCGATAACGGCGGAACCGGACGCGAAGCGCGGCTTCATTCTGACGCACCGATGCCGCAAGTGCGGGGCGATCCGCCGCAACAAGGCCGCCGAAGACGACGACCGCGGGGCGATCATCCGCCTCACGGCGATGCATTGAAAATAAGAATGTGAAATAGAAGGGAAGGTTTCGGCAAGGCGAAGCCTTCTTTTTTGCGCCGCTTTTCGCCCGCCCGCTTCCGCAGGAATTTTCCCATCACCGACACATCCCGCTCCCCGGCCGCATATACTGGAACGCGGCGAAAAAAACGGAGGGAAGATGTTTAAATCCATTCCCCGCCGACCATACTATGTCATGGACAAAACAGAGGAAGCCAGCGGAAAGGAATGAGGGAAAGTGACTGTCAAGCGCGGCGATATCTATTATGCGGATCTCAGCCCGGTCGTGGGGAGCGAACAGGGAGGCGTGCGCCCGGTGCTCATCGTGCAAAACGACGTCGGGAACCGGTACAGCCCGACGGTGATTGCCGCGGCCATCACGAGCCGCCTCGGAAAGAACAAAATGCCCACGCACATCGACGTCGCGGCGGATCGGGTCGGGCTCACGAAGGACTCGGTGATCCTGCTCGAACAGGTCCGGACGATCGACAAGCGGCGGCTCGGGGAGAAGATGGGCCACCTCGACGAGGAGACGATGAACGCCGTCAACAACGCGATCTCCGTGAGCCTCGGGCTCGGACAGGGAACGGGCGGCACCGGTGCCGGTAATGGCAATGGCTCAGTTCCTGGAAACGGAACAGCGGAGGGCTGAGGTGGTCGCGGCCGGACGGTTGTTCAAAAAAGTGCGGAGATCCCGCGCTTTTTTTGCGTCAGGGGGTTGACAAATACCCGGAGGGGGTATATAATGGAGACAGCAAGATACCCGGAGGGGGTATTCCGGGACAAGGAGGGCATCATGGAAGCGGAAAACACAAAAATGACCTGCCCGCACTGCGCGGAAGAGACCGACGGCGCGTGCTGTGCGGAGGACGAGCGGCACACGGTCCGGTCCGACGAAACGCGGCGCAAGCTGATCAACCGCCTGAACCGCATCGAGGGACAGATCCGCGGGATCCGGCAGATGATTGAGCGCGACGCCTACTGCAACGACGTCCTCGTCCAGTCCGCCGCCGCGGGAGCCGCCCTCAACGCCTTCAACCGGGAGCTGATTGGCTGTCACATGCGCTCCTGCGTGGCACGCGATCTGCGCGAGGGAAACGACGCCGTGATCGACGAGCTGCTCGACACCCTCTCCAAGCTCATGAAATAAACCCGCTCCGAAACGGGAAAAGAGGATTATCGATAAAATGAAACAGTATTCCGTGACCGGCATGTCCTGCGCGGCGTGCAGCGCGCGGGTGGAGCGTGCGGTGTCCGGCGTCCCGGGCGTCACGTCCTGCTCCGTCAGTCTGCTCACGAATTCCATGGGCGTGGAGGGCGACGTGCCGGATTCCGCCGTGATCGAGGCCGTCGAGGCTGCCGGATACGGCGCAAAACCGAAGGATGGGTCCGGGACCCGTGCCGCCTCCGACGCTGAGGACGCGCTCGCGGACCGGGAAACGCCCGTTCTGCGCCGGCGGCTCATCGCGTCGGTCGGGTTCCTGCTCGTCCTGATGTACTTCTCGATGGGCCACAGCATGTTCGGCCTGCCGCTGCCCGCCTTCCTCGCGGAAAACCATCTCGCGCACGGACTGATCGAGCTCCTTCTCGCCGCCGTCGTGATGGTCATCAACCAGAAGTTCTTCGTAAACGGCTTCCGGGGGCTGCTTCACGGCGCGCCGAATATGGACACCCTTGTCGCGCTGGGCTCGGCGGCATCGTTTCTCTATTCGACCGCGGTCCTCTTCCTCATGACGGCCGCGGACGATCCCGCGCGGCAGATGAGCCTGATGCACGAGTTTTACTTCGAGTCCGCCGCGATGATTCTCGCCCTCATCACCGTCGGGAAGATGCTCGAAGCCCGCTCGAAGGGGAAGACCACCGACGCCCTGCGCTCCCTCATGAACCTCGCGCCGAAGACGGCGACGGTGATCCGGGACGGCGGCGAGACCGAGATCCCCGTATCCGAGGTGCGGCGGGGGGACGTCTTCGTCGTGCGGCCGGGCGAGAGCATCCCGGTGGACGGCACGGTCCTCGACGGCGCGTCGGCGGTGAACGAAGCCGCGCTGACCGGCGAGAGCATCCCGGTCGACAAGGCCCCGGGCGATACGGTCTCCGCCGCGACCCTCAATCAGTCCGGCTTCCTGCGCTGCGAGGCGACCCGCGTGGGCGAGGACACGACCCTCTCGCAGATCATCCGCATGGTCTCCGACGCCGCCGCGACCAAGGCCCCGATCGCCAAGATCGCAGACCGCGTCTCGGGGATCTTCGTCCCGACGGTCCTCGCGATCGCCGTGGTGACGACCGCGGTCTGGCTGCTGCTCGGGCGTGAGATCGGCTTCGCCCTCGCGCGCGGGATCTCCGTCCTCGTCATCAGCTGTCCGTGTGCCTTGGGACTGGCGACGCCCGTGGCGATCATGGTCGGCAGCGGCGTCGGCGCGAAGAACGGCATCCTCTTCAAGACGGCGGTGTCGCTCGAGGAGGCGGGCCGGACGCAGATCGTCGCGTTGGATAAGACCGGCACGATCACGAAGGGCGAGCCGAATGTGACGGACATCCTCCCCTCTCCGGGTGTGTCGGAAGCCGAACTCCTCGCTGAAGCCGCATCTCTCGAAGCGAAGAGCGAGCATCCCCTGGCCCGCGCCGTGATGCGCAGAGCGGAGGAGGCGGGAATCGTCGCCGCAGCGGCAGAGGATTTCCGCGCGCTCCCGGGCAACGGTCTCGAAGCGGCGGCGGACGGCGCGCGTCTGGCGGGCGGCAACGAGCAGTTTATCGGCTCTGTCACCATGATCCCGGATGGGATGCGTGAGACAGCCGCGGCACTGGCGGAGGCGGGAAAGACGCCCCTCTTCTTCGCCAAGGACGGGCAGGTGCGCGGGATCATTGCCGTCGCGGACACCGTGAAGGAGGACAGCCCCGCGGCAATCCGGGAGCTCACGGATATGGGCATCCGCGTCGTGATGCTGACGGGCGACAACGAGCGCACGGCCCGGGCCATCGGGCGTCAGGCGGGCGTGGATGACGTGGTGGCCGGGGTGCTCCCGGACGGAAAGGAAGCCGTCATCCGCTCGCTCAGGGAGCATGGGCGCGTGATGATGGTGGGCGACGGGATCAACGACGCGCCTGCCCTGACCCGTGCGGACGTGGGCGTCGCCATCGGAGCGGGCACCGACGTGGCCATCGACGCCGCGGACGTGGTGGTGATGAAGAGCGGGCTTCGCGACGTGTCCGCCGCCGTCCGGCTCAGCCGCGCAACGCTGAAGATCATCCACGAGAACCTGTTCTGGGCATTTTTCTACAACTGCATCGGGATCCCGCTCGCGGCCGGGGTGTTCATCGAGACCCTCGGCATCGGGATCACCCCGATGTTCGGTGCGGCGGCCATGAGCTTGTCGAGCTTCTGCGTGGTGACGAACGCCCTGCGGCTGAATCTCACGAAGATCTACGACGCCAAGCGCGACCGGCGGATGAAAAACGCGGTCACGGGGGAGATTACCCCGAAGAATTCCGCCCCGGACCGGGAAAACCAAAATAACAACGCGAACAGCGTAAAGGGAAAGGAAGGACAGAATATGAAGAAGGTCATGAAGATCGAGGGCATGATGTGCCCGCACTGCGAAGCGAGAGTGAAGAAGGCGCTCGAAGCCATCGACGGGGTCATCTCCGCCGCGCCGAGCCATGAAAAGGCGGAGGCGATCGTCGAGCTGTCGAAGCCGGTGCCGGACGCACTGCTGGCCGCCGCCGTGACGGACGCGGGATACGAGGTCAAAGAGATCGCGTAAACCGCACACAGCCGCAATCGAAAAGGAAAGCCCGCGCAGGTGAGCCTGTACGGGCTTTTCGGTTGTCACGGATTTTCTCTCACTTATGCTCCGCTAGCCAGATCGACACGCGGGACTGGACTCTCTCCGCGCATCTTTCCGGGGTCGTGACGCCGCCGAGCATGTCGGAGATCTCCTCGTCGATGATCGCGCGCACCTCGTCGTCGACTGTCAGGATCCACGGCTTGCCGATCTTATCGAGCAGGTCCTCCGCCGCCGTGATATCCTCGTCCGTGAGATGGAACACGATCCCCGGCTCTTTGAGCTCTTCTGTCGTCTGCGGCAGGTCGGGGCTGTTTCCCGCGCGCATGCCTCCGTTGTAGGTGTAGATGATCGTCATGGTTTTCTCGTATTCCGCGATCTCCCGGATCGCCGGCTTGTAGGACGGCGGGAAGAAGAGATGGTATTTGATGCCACCCCGTTTTTCGTTTGTGAGAGGCGTCGTCATATACAGCCGAATGAATTCCCACGCGGCGGCCGGATCGGAACAGTACGTCGTGACGAGGAAGGACTGCATCGGCTGGACATCGATGGGATAATCGCCGGACGTCGGTTGCCCGAGCGCTATATAGTCCTTCGCGTTGAACAGTACCTCAAGTGTCATGAAATCCCTCATGCTCAGAAAGGATTGCATACGCAAAGCGATCCTGCCGTCGAAAAAGAATTCGTTTCTTGCAGCAACATCCCGCTCGTCCGTCTGCCAGTAAGCCGACGTGTGTTGAAGCTCGTCAAAATTGCGCGGCAGACTCAGTAGATAGCGGAAGAACCGGATCGCCGTCGGATTCGTGAAATCACAGGTCATGGTTTCAAAATCGATGAACTCGCCGAAGCCATCCTTCCCAAGCAGATAATACGCGGCGTTTTCCGCCGTCAGGTTATAGATCGGCAGAACACCGTCCGGGAGTGCCTCGAGGAAATCGAGCATCTCATCGACCGTCCATGCGCGATTCGCGAGCATGCTTTCCCCCTGCTCAGGGAGGATTCCCTCTGCGATCCCGTATCTCTCGAGGATCGTGCGTGTTGAGAACAGCGCGCTGACGGAGAGACCCTCACAGATACCCCACATCCCGCCATCCCCGTCTCCGGTCGCACGTACCGATGCACCGAAGAGCGTGGAAAGATTGAGGGTTTTGTCACGTTCAACGAAGGGCATGAGATCGATATAAAAGTGATGCCGGATGGCGGTCTGCATTTCGATGTCCGATGCCGGGGCGAAGATCAGATCGGGCTTGTACACCCCGGTCGTAAGGTCGAGCGCGAGCCGCTTCTGTCCCGCCTGCCAATCGTCCGCCGTCGCGTATTCGCCATAGTTCACCGTCGTGACATGGATATCGGAATGAAGCGCGTTGAATTGCAGGATTGTGTCGGAAAGCAGAGGAGAGGGATCACCGGTCAGGGCGATCTCGAGGGTTTTCACGCCGGAGGCCGCTGCTTTGTCACTTCGACGGTACAGACATAAGACGCTTTCTCCGACTACGCTCCGCGAAAGCACGACCGTATCGCGGCTGAGTACCCCGAGCACGGCAGCCGTCTGTGCGGTCAGGTTCGAGTTCAGATAGTCAAGCAGAAGGGTGTGTTCTCCGTTCTCCGACAGGAGCTTCACCCCTGACGCGTCGGTGAAGCAGAGGTCTCCGTTCGCTGTGCGGAAGAGCTTTTTCGCCCGTGCCGCGCCCGGGATCGACTTTTTCACTGCTCCTGTTTTTCCGTCAAGGAGGCGGAAGCAGTCCTCCTCCGGGAACAGCGCCATAAGATCGCCCGCGGGATCAAATGTCAGTCCAAAAGCCTCAGTGCCGTATGAGACAGAGAAAACAGACTTCATCTCCGCGTCGAGGCAGATGATTTTTTCCCCGCCGGACAGTGCGCAGCCGCCGTCCTCCGTCGACGCGACCGCATAAACGCCGAAGCGCGCGGGATCGACCGCGCCGAAAAGGGAATCGAGCGAAACTGTCTTTTCTTCCGCGCCGTTGTATGGATAGCGGGTCAGGAGAAACTGCCCGAGTTCCGTGCCGTCCCCCGCCGTAATGAGAAAGACGGCATTTGGCGTCACTGTACCGCCGATCAGGGAAATGGCTTTTGAAAAGTTTCCTTCCAAACGTGACCACGCCGGAATCTCCGCGTTCGGGTCGAGCGAGAAGAGCGCATACCCCTCTCCGTCCGAGCAGAGAGCGGTGATCCCGTCCTCCCCGACATACGGGCTGACTGACGAAAGAGGCAGCCAACTGCCGGCAAGCGCGATTTCCTCCCCGGCGAAGATCCCGGGATCGTCGTCTGCCGCAGACTTTGTTCCGCACCCGCCGAGCATGGCCGGAAGCAGGAGCAGGAGCGTTAGGATCGCTGCCGATAGGCGTTTGGTTTTCATAATGGACCTCCTTGTCGCGGTTTTCACCTTCTATAACCGCGCGGAGGGGCAAAATGTTACATCCGGGAGTACTTTTTTTGTTTTATTTGTGCTCCGCCAGCCAGATCGACACGCGGGACTGGAAGGGAATACCCTTACCCCTCCGTGACCGTGACAGAGGTCCCCGTGACGCGGAGACGAAGCCCGGCCGGGGTGTCTTCTGTTTCCGCGCCCGAGAGATCGGCGAGTGCGTGAATGTTTACGAGCAGGATCGAGAGCCCGTCGGAGGCCCCGTCGATCCGGAAGCGGACCGTCTTGCCCGCGCGGTCTGCGGTGACGATGCATTCCGCGTCTCCGCGATCGTCATAAACCGTGCAAGCCGCCGCATCGCCGAGCGCATAGGCCCGGACGGTGAGCGCGCCGTCCTCATCCCGCATCGGGAAGAGGGTGTTTTCCTTCACGAAGAGCGGCAGGGAGAAGAAGTCGTACACCTCGCGGACAAACCGCCCGCCGGGGAGCTCTCGCCCGTCGAGGAGGCCCGTCCAGCGGCCCGCGGGGAGGTAATACTCGACGTCGCCCGATTCCGTGAAGACCGGCGCGACGAGCAGGGAGGACCCGAGCATGTACTGCGTGTCGAGATCGGCGCAGATCCGGTCACCCGGGCACGCGAGGACCATCGGACGCAGCATCGGGACGCCCGTGCGGTGGGTTTCGACCGCCTCGGCCCAGAAATACGGCATGAGCGATTCCTTCAGCTTCGCGAACTTCCGCAGCACGTCGACCGCCTCCTCGCCGAAGAGCCACGGGACGCGGTACGATCCCGAGCCGTGCAGGCGGGAGTGCGTCGAGAGCAGCCCGAACGCGGACCAGCGCTTGTAGACGTCCGCCGGTGCCGTGCCCTCGAAGCCGGAGATGTCATGCGACCAGAAGCCGAAGCCCGACAGCGCGAGGGACAGCCCCGCCCGCAGGGATTCGTGCATCGAAAGATAGTTGGAGTTGCAGTCGCCGCCCCAGTGGACCGGGAATTTCTGTCCGCCGACGGTCGCGCTCCGGGCGAAGAGGCAGGCCTCCCCGACGCCGCGCTCCGCTTCGAGCAGCTCAAAGACGCACTTGTTGTAGAGATACGAGTAGTAGTTGTGCATCTTCACGGGATCGCTGCCGTCGAAATACCGGACGTCCGTCGGGATCCGCTCGCCGAAATCGGTCTTGAAGCAGTCGACGCCGTCTTCGAGCAGCGCGTGCAGCTTGGATTGATACCACGCCCACGCCGCGGGGTTCGTGAAGTCGACGATCCCCATGCCCGCCTGCCAGAGATCGGTCTGCCACACGTCTCCGTCCGGCGTATTGAGAAGATACCCGCCGTCCATCGCCTCGCGGAAGGTGGGGCTCTTCTGCCCGATGTACGGGTTGATCCACACAGAGACGCGCAGACCTCTCTCGTGCAGCTTCGCGATCAGGCCTCGGATGTCCGGGAAGACCGCCTTGTCCCACACAAATCCGCACCACTCGTTCTCCCGCATCCAGTAGCAGTCGAAGTGGAAGACCGAGAGCGGGATGCCGCGCGCAAGCATCCCGTCGACCATCGAGAGGACGGTCGCCTCGTCGTAGGACGTCGTGAAGGACGAGGTCAGCCAGAGCCCGAAGGACCAGCGCGGCGGCAGGGCGGGGCGTCCGGCGAGCGCGGTGTAGTTCCGAAGCACGTCCGCCATGTCATCCCCGCCCACGACCATGAAGTCCAGCTTTTCACCCGGGACGGAGAACTGCACCCGCGTGACCATCTCCGAGGCGACCTCGAAGGACACGGCGTCGGAGGAGTTGACGAGCACGCCGTAGCCGCGGTCCGTCACATAAAAGGGGATGTTCTTGTAGGCGATCTCCGTGCAGGTGCCGCCGTCCTCGTTCCAGCAGTCGACGACCTGCCCGTTCTTCACAAACGGCGTGAACCGCTCGCCGAAGCCGTAGACGTGCTCGCCGATGTCGAGATCGAGCTGGCCGCGCATGAAGGGACCGTCCGGCGTTTTCATATACGAGATCATCGCGTGCCCGTACCGCTCGCCGACGGAGGTCAGCTTCCTGCCGTCGTGATAGAACGTAAAGAACGCCGGGTTCTTCGTGATGACGACGGAGGTTTTGCCGCTCGAGAAGGTGAGGGTATTCCCCTCTTCCGCATAGACCGGGTCGACGGGGATCTCGGTGAGCGCGAATTTCGGTTCCTTTCTGCGCGAGCCCGCGAAGTGGACGGCTTCGATGCGGATGACCGCGGGAGCGGGGGCCGAGACGGTCAGTTCGAGGATCGGACCGCCCATCGCGCGGTTGTCGTAGCCGTAATTGACTGCGTAGAGATAGAGGGATGCGCCGTCGAAGCGCGCCTCGCGGATCTGCACCGTGTCCGACGCCTCGACGCCGGGCCGGTTCATCCAGTAGCCTTTCGTGAATTTCATGGGAATGCCCTCCGGTGTGGTGTTGCTTCGATTATAGCATATTTTTCCGCGATTTGCACCCGGTTTTGCAAAATTACATGAAAAAGACCGTCCGGAGACGGTCCGATTTTCATGGATGCGGCGGATAAATCTTTTCCTGGATGAACGCCGGCGGAAGCACGGTCCTCTCAAGCTCCTCGAGGATCTCGAACGCGCGGGGGAAGCGATCCCGTTCGCTGTCCGCGATCCACGAGAGGATCCCGGATGTCTCGCTGCCGAACGGTGCGGGCAGGATCTCCCCGCAGGAGGCGAAATCGAGAAAGACCGAGCGGATCTCCTCGTCCGACGGATGCCCGAAGACGAAGAACGCCTCCGCCGCACGCTCCGCTTCTTTCCAGCCGCTCTCCCGGTCGTAGTCGCCCCGCCGCATCGCCGCCGTCATCTCGTCAAAGGCCGTGCGGTACGCGGCGAGGACGGTGTCGCGGTCCGGCGGCGTCTGTTTTCCCGTCGGATCGGGCGTCCAGGTCGGCCGGTTCTCCGAGCGTGCCAGCATTTCCGCGTGGACGTCATCGAGGAGCGTGAGGATCGGCGTCATGCGTTCGTCGTCCCGGACGGCGTCGAATTCCGGCATCCGGCGGATCGAGCGTGCCCAGTCCCCGGAATGCGTCCCATGCTCCGGCAGACTGTCGATCTGGATGAAATGATGCCCCTCGAAGAGTGGAGACGTATAGCGCGTGCCTTCGGTCCGGTCATAGAGGGCGGCAAACCGCGCGCATTCCCCGAGCGCATGGAACGCCTCGTCGACCTCCCCGCCTTTCAGGGACAGGTGCGTGATCCGCCACCACGCCCATGCGACGGTCAGATAGGCGTGCGGATAGTCGCCGTTGTCCCAGAGCAGGTCGAAGAGCGCGGGGATCTTTTGGAGCAGCCGGATCTTCTCCTCCCGCGAGAAGTGCGTGCCCTGCGTCGCCTCATCGATGGCCTGCGCGACACAGGACGTGGATTCGAGCGCCAGCTCGCGGCACCAGACGAAACGGTTGTCGGTCTCCGTGAGGCGCATCATGAGCGCGTAGTGGTTGTGGGGGTCAAGCTGAAGGCCGACGGCGTGCCGGATCGCTTCCTTGTTCCGGCCGACGGCGGAGAGGGTCAGGCAGATCTGGATGTCTGCGTGGGAGGCGAGACGGCGGTCCGGGCAGCGCTCCGCGACCCGCTGGTACAGGCGCACCGCTTCGGCGGCGTTCGCTTCCTTTGCCTCGCCCCCGATTGCGCACAGACAGGCGGCGGTCCTCATCATGATCTGCCAGTCCTCCGGGTAGAGCGCGAGGATCTTCCGGTAGACGGCAACGGCCTCCGCCGGGCGGTTCGTGCGGGAGAGGACGTCCGCCTGCTTTGTCATGTCGAGATACCGCGCGGTGTTGCGGATGTCGTCCATCCCGACGAGCTCGTCGAGGGAGACGCCGAAATACGCGGCGGTCGTGATGAGGAGCGGCAGATCGGGCATCCCGGCGCCGGTTTCCCATTTCGAGACAGCCTGTCCCGATACGCCGAGGTAGCCCGCGAGCTCCTCCTGCGTCAGGTTTTTCGCCTTGCGCAGGTTTTTCAGGTTTTCCGAAAAGTGCATGTCCATCATAGAAAAACTCCCGTGTGAGGAAATCGGGAACCGGCTGGTTCTGACTTCATTGTATCACACGGGATGGAAAAAGGCAATAGAGACGTTTTTGAGAATTCCTCAACGGAGCGTGGGAAAATCAGAGCTTCTGGATGGTCATGCCGCCGTCGACGCCGACGATCTGGCCGGTGGTATAGCCGAGCGCGCCGTCCGCGAGGGCGAGGACCGTACGCCCCACGTCCTCCGGCTGTCCGATGCGCGGGATCGGGCACAGCCCTTCGGCGATCAGGCGGTCATACTTCTCGCGCACGCCCGCCGTCATGTCGGTCGCGATGATCCCGGGCCGCACCTCGTAGACGCGGATGCCGTATTCCGCGAGCCGATCCGCATAGAGCGTCGCCGCCATGGACAGCCCGGCCTTCGAGATGCAGTATTCGCCCCGGTTGACGCTGGAAACCGCCGCCGAGACCGACGTGATGAAGACGACCGCGCGGAAGGCGTCGTTCTCCTGCTCCGCCATGCGCCGGGCGACTTCCTGCGTGAGGAAGAACGTCCCGCGCAGATTGATCCCGAGCACGCGGTCGAAGCTCTCCTCGGTCATCGAGAGCATGTCCGCCCGCACATTCGGCGCGACGCCCGCGTTGTTCACGAGCACATCGACCTCGCCGAGCCCCGCGAACGCCTCTTCGGCGATCCGGAGCCGGTCGTCGTGCGAGGAAATGTCCCCCGCGATGTAGAAGGATTCAGGCGAGAGGCGTAAGAGTTCCTCCGTGTATGCCGCAACCGCAGAGGCGGGACGGGTCCCCACCGCCGCGACCGTGTAGCCGTGTTCCGCGAGGGCGAGGGAGATGCCCCGTCCGATCCCGCGGGCCGCGCCGGTAACGACGGCGCATCGCTTTCCGTTTTTCATTCGGTACCTCCGCGTTGACGTGCTTCCCATTCTTTCCGGAAGAAGAGTTCCATCGGGGCGCGCGGTTCGGGCAGGAATCCGCCGCAGTCCCGGTAGCCGAGTTTGCGATAAAAGTGCTGGGCCTCCTCGTCCGCCTGGGTGGAGACAAAGACCCGGACGTATCCGCGGGCGCGCATCTCGTCCTCCCATGCCTGCATGAGAGCCCTGCCGATCCCGCGGCGCTGCCGGTTCGGTGCGACATAGAGGAGGTTGCAGAAGGGGATCTCGTCCCAGAAGAGATTCCAGCGCAGGATCGCGGCGCCCTCTCCGTCCTCTTCGGCGACGAGAGCTTCGCCGTCCCGGATCTTGCAGGAGAACATCGCCTCCGGGAGATGAGCGTCGAGGGAGAACCAGAACGCGCGATCGGATTCCGCGGCGGGACGCACCGTAATCATGTCCGTCCTCCCTCCTTCGGAAACAGCTCCCTGAGCATCGGCAGGTAGACCTCCCGGTCGCGGATGGGGCAGCCCGTCGCGTGCATCTTTCGCATCATCGCCGTGCACTGCGAGCAGGTGAGGCAGACCTTCGCGGGGTCGAGCGCGCCTTTTTCGAGGATGTCCCGCGCGAAATCGGGGTATGCGAACGCCATCCGCCCGAATCCCGCCGCGTCCGCCATGCCATCCCCGACCGCACCCGCCGCGACGCAGGGGGCAAACGTCCGCAGATAGCTGTAACCCGTCCCGATGAGCGTGATGCCGGGGACGGTTTTCTTCATGTGCGCCGCCGCGTCGATCAGGCGGTCCACTCCCGCGAGGCGCGGCTCCGGCGGTTCATAGCCCCCGTTGTCATAGGGGCGGTTGACGTGCGGGTTGTAATACGGCGATCCGAGCGTCATGTCGACGAGACGGATGCCGTTTTCATACATCAGACGGTACAGACGGTCCGGCTCCTCCCAGTCGGGGGTGAGCGATCCGTCCCGGGCCATCCCGAAGCCCCACGGATGGGGGATCATCTCGACGGGTCCGAAGCGCGAGGCGAGCACGAAATGCCGGTCGCGGTGAACGGCTGCCGCGCGGATCGCGTCGAGGAAGAGGCGCGTCCGATTCTCGAAACACCCGCCGTAGCGTCCGGGACGGCTGTATGCCGAGAGCAGTTCGCTGAACAGGTATTTGTGACAGCATTTGATGTCCGCGCCGTCGAATCCCGCGTCCTTCGCCATCTTCGCCGCCGCCCCGAACTTTTCCGGGAGGCTGTCGAGATATTCGTCCGTCGCGACGGGCCAGTCGGGGGAGAGCGGCATCTTCTCGTTCATCACGGGATTGTGGTACGCGATCACCGGGCGGGGCGTGTTGTCCGGCTTCGAGAAGCGGCCCGAATGGGTGAGCTGTAAAATCACGGGCGCGCCGTCCGAGAGCCGGTGTGCTTCTTCGGCAAGGGCCTTGAACGCGTCGAGGTTCTTTTCGTGGATCCAGAGCTGACCGGTGTTCGTACGGCCTTCCTCGACGACGGCGGTGGCTTCGATCCAGCATAGGCCAGCGCCGCCCGACGCCATCCGCCGGATCCGCCGCATGGTCAGCTCTCCCGGCGCGCCGTCGGGGGTGGAATCGAAGCCCTCCATCGGGTGGATCGTCAGGGAATTCTTGAGCGTCACGTCGGAGTCGCCGACAGTCTTCTGTTCGGCGAGCGGCGCAAGATCGCGGGAATAGGGCAGGGCGACGCCGTCCCGTTTTTGTGCCGCGGAGAAGTCCTCTTCCGTGCGGCAGGTGAAGCGCGCGCCGCTCATGCCATGGTCTCCAGCATTTTAAGCGTGACGGAATACCGCGTCGGGAGCCCCGCGTCGAATGCCTCCCATTCTGCGAACATGTATTCTGCCATGCGGTGGACCTCGTTTCCGATGGAACCCGCGATGTGCGGCGTGAGGAAGACGTTCGGAAGGGTATAGAGCGGGCTGGATTCTGCCGGGGGCTCGGGCCATGTCACGTCGAGGACGGCGGCCCGGGTGGGCACGTCAACGAGGGCTGCGATCAGATCGGCCTCCACGACCTGCGCGCCGCGTCCCGTATTGATGAACGCCGCGTGGGGCTTCATGCGGGAGAACAGACGCCCGTTGAGCATCCCGACGGTCTGCGGGTTGTTCGCGAGGTGGTTCGAGATCACGTCGCAGGAGGAGAAGAGCGTTTCGAGATCGGTCTTCGTCACGCCGAGCTCCGCCGCTTTTTCGTCGGGGAGGAAGGGATCATAGACGAGGACGGCGACCTTGCCGAGTGTATGCAGCTTCTCGATCACCATTTTGCCGATCATGCCCGCGCCGACGATGCCGACCTTGATCTCGTAGTTGCCGGGGAAATCCACCCCGACGCCGCGGTTGGGCCATGCACTCCCGTCCGCCTGTCGGTGGAGTCTCTGGTAAAAGCCCTTCGCGGCGAGGATGATCTCGGCGAAGGTGTATTCCGCGACGGGGACCCCGTTGGCAGCCCACGCGGAGAAGACGGCGATCCCCTCTTCGAGGAATTCGCGCGCGAAGTGCTGCACCGATCCCGCGCCGTAGAACACGGCCTTCAGGTTCGGCAGGTATTCCCGGATCTCCTCCTTTTCAAAGTGCGGCATCCCCCACGTCGTAAAGAGATAGTCCGCGCGGGAGAGCACGTCCCGGTAGGTCTCCATGTCGCGCTTCGGGATGACCGCGTCGGTCTCGAAGCACAGGGCGGCGTGCAGCCTGGCAATCACTTCGTCGGAATAGACGTATTCGATCCGTCCGGCATCGCCGAAGAAGAGCGCGTTTTTCATATCAGCCTCCGAAATTGAACCGTCCGAGATCCTCGAATTCGAGCAGATCGGACAGGATGGTGTTCGAGACGAACATGCCGGCGGGGGTGAGGGCCGTGATCCCGCGGCGGCGGATCATGAAGCCTCCCCGGATGAAGCGGCGGCATTTCTCCCCATAGAGCTCCTCGAAGGAATACCCGAAGCGGCGGCTGAATTCGTTCTCGTCGATCCCCGCGGTGAGGCGCAGGCGGAGCATGACGTACTCCCCGATGCGCTCCCGCTCCCCGACCTCTTCGAGCTCGTCGGTGATGCGGACGCGGCTGTCCATGACGGTGACGCCCTCCACGTATTTCGCGATGTCGCGGGTGAAGGAGAAGCGGCTGCCGTGAAAATAGGAGTGCGCCGAGACGCCGAAGCCGAGGTATTCGTCGCAGTTCCAGTATTTGAGGTTGTGGCGGCACTGCCTGCCCGGGCGGGAGAAGTTCGAGATCTCGTATTGCAGGTAGCCCATGTCGCGCAGATACGCGATCGCCGAGAGGTACATGTCGGCCTCCGCGTCCTCGTCGGGAAGGGTGGGCGCGATCTCGGCGTAGTTCTCGTAGAAGGGCGTGCCGGGCTCGATCTTGAGGTCGTAGAGCGAGATGTGCTCCGGCCCGACGCGCGTGAGGTAATGTAAAGTATGCAGAAGCGTGTCCGGCGTCTGTTCCGGGATCCCGAACATGAGGTCGACATTGATGTTGTCAAATCCGGCGTCGCGCGCCATGCGGAACGAGCGGGCAAAGTCCTTGCGCGTGTGGATGCGCGAGAGGGCTTTGAGCTCATTGTCGTGCGCGGACTGCAGTCCCATGCTCAGCCGGTTCACGCCGAGGCGGCGCAGCCGGGTGAGGGTGGAATAGCTGACCGTCGCCGGATTGGCCTCGACGGTGAACTCCGTGTTTTCCGCGAGCGGGAAGATCTTCTTCATCGCGCGGATCAGGCGGAAGAGCTCCTCCGGGAGGATCGCGGTGGGCGTGCCTCCGCCGATGAACACGGAATCCGGCACATACTCGTCGCGGACGGCGGTGCGGTAACTCTCCATGTGGGCGATGACGGCGTCGATGTAGCGGGTGACGATGTCCGGGGAGTCCGTCACCATGGAATTGAAGTCGCAGTAGGCGCACTTCGAGCGGCAGAAGGGGATGTGGACGTAGATCCCGAGCGGACGCGGACGGTTCAAGGATTCGTAGTAATTCATAATCACTGATCGTCGTCGAGCTTGAGCACTGCCATGAAGGCCTCGGGGGAGACCTGTACGGAGCCGAGCTGACGCATTTTCTTCTTGCCTTCCTTCTGTTTTTCGAGCAGCTTCTTCTTGCGGGTGATATCGCCGCCGTAGCACTTCGCGAGGACGTCCTTGCGCAGGGCCTTGACGGTTTCGCGGGCGATGATCTTCGACCCGACGGCGGCCTGGATCGGCACCTCGAAGAGCTGGCGCGGGATGTTGTCCTTCAGCTTCTCGGCGATCTTGCGGGCGCGCGCGTAGGCCTTGTCCGCGTGGACGATGAAGGTCAGGGCGTCGACCATTTCGCCGTTGAGGAGGAAGTCGAGCTTGACGAGGTTGGACGGCTCGTATCCTTCGAGCTCGTAGTCGAGGGAGGCGTAGCCGCGGCTGCGGGATTTCAGGGCGTCGAAGAAGTCGTAGATGATCTCGTTGAGGGGGAGCTTATAGTGCAGCTCGACGCGCTCCGTATCGATATACTTCATATCGATAAAGACGCCGCGCCGGTCCTGACAGAGGTCCATGATGCCGCCGACGTATTCGGTGGGGGTGATGACCGAGGCCGCGACGATGGGTTCCGCCGCCGTCTCGATCTCGTCGGGGGTGGGGTAATTCGACGGATTGTCGATGCGGACGACCTCGCCGTTGCGCTTTGTGATCTCGTAAATGACGGACGGGGCGGTGGTGATGAGGTCGAGGTTGAATTCTCTCTCGAGTCTCTCCTCGATGATCTCCATGTGGAGAAGGCCGAGGAAGCCGCAGCGGAAGCCGAAGCCGAGTGCGACGGAGGTCTCCGGCTCGAAGGAGAAGGCGGCGTCGTTGAGCTGGAGCTTTTCGAGCGCGTCCTTCGTCTCGTTGTAGCGCGCGCCGTCCGCGGGATAGATCCCGGCATAGACCATGGACTGGACCTTCTTGAAGCCGGGGAGCGGTTCCGGGGCGGGCCGGTCTGCGTGAGTCACGGTGTCGCCGACGCGGGTGTCGCTGACGTTCTTGATGGAGGCAGTGAGATAGCCGACCTCGCCCGCCATGAGCTCGCCCGTGGGACGGAGGCCGAAGGGATCCATGACGCCGACCTCCACGACGTCGAATTCCGCGCCGGTGTGCATGAGGCGGATGCGGTCGCCCGTGCGGAGCGTGCCGTCCATGACGCGGATATAGACCACGACGCCGAGGTAGCTGTTGTACACGGAGTCGAAGATGAGGCAGGAGAGGGGCGCGTCGGGATCGCCCGTGGGAGCCGGGATGTCGCGCACGATGGCATCCATGACGTCGGCGATGTTGAGCCCGGTCTTGGCGGAGACGACGGGGCAGTCCTCGGCGGGGATTCCGATGACGTCCTCGATCTCGGCTTTGCACTTGTCCGGCATGGCGGAGGGCAGGTCGATCTTGTTGATAACGGGGACGATCTCAAGATTCGCGTCGACGGCGAGGTAGGCGTTCGCGAGGGTCTGGGCCTCGATGCCCTGCGTGGCGTCCACGACGAGGAGCGCGCCTTCGCAGGCGTTGAGCGAGCGGGAGACCTCGTAGTTGAAGTCGACATGTCCTGGCGTGTCGATCATATTGAGGGCATACTGTTCGCCGTCGGGGGCGGTGTAGTCGATACGCACGGCGCGGGCCTTGATGGTGATGCCGCGCTCGCGTTCGAGATCCATGTTGTCGAGGAGCTGATCCTCCATATCGCGCGCTGCGACGGTATTGGAGAATTCGAGGATGCGGTCCGCGAGGGTGGATTTGCCGTGGTCGATGTGGGCGATGATGGAGAAATTGCGGATGTGCGCCTGTTTCTCAGAGTGGGACATGTGAAAACCTCATGCGCGCTTGGAGCGCGGATTCCAAAAATCTGCGATTATATTCAGAATATTATACCATATTCACGTGGAAAATACAAGAGCCAATTTATCATGTGCTGCATGCCGAAGAAAAAGCCCCATGCCGTAAAGGCACAGGGCTTTGCGCGCATCGCCGCAGAGAGGCGTCCGATCAGTTCCCCATCTGTTCCGCGATCTTTTCGTTGTATTTTTTCAGAACCTTGTTTGCCATCTTCTCGTTGCGCTGCACCATGGACGAGACGTCCGTGGAGTACGCGCGGAGCAGATTCATGACGCCTTCGTTGTAGCCGCCGATCTCGAAATACCATCCGAAATCGTACGTCCGGCTCGCGAAGATGAGGTCGAGCATCCGCGCGCTTTCTTCGTCGCGGGACACCTTGTTCTGCAGGGTCTGCTCGTAGTACGCCGGGGTCAGCGAGTACATCGATTCATACGCCAGCGCCTCGGTAATCCAGCCCGCGCGGGCAAGACCTTCGGCGCCGTAGGAGTTCTTCGGGATCGAGTACAGGGAGACGGACCACGACGCCGCGCTGTTGTAGTAACGGTTCTGGGTCTCGTCGTAGAGCGGGAGCGAGAGGATGCCGAAGTCGTCTTCCATGTCGCGGAAGGACGTCGCCGCGCCGATGTTCGCCAGGTAGAAGAGCGCGCGCCCTTCGCGGAAGGCGATCTGACCCCAGTCCGCGTCGTAGCCGTTCCGCTGGTACGCGCAGGTCACGTCCTTGTTGTACGCGTAGGCCGTGAACTTGTCGAACGCATTCACAAATTTCTCGCTGTACAGGGTGAGCTCGAGATTGCCGTCCGCGTTGATCGTGCAGCACTTGATGCCGGAGGCGTTCACGATGCCCATCATGATGTCGTCCCAGATATAGATGCCGTAAATGTCTTCCTTGTCGTTGATGTGGTTGCCGTCGTTGTCGAAGTCGAGGTTCGTGTCCACCGCCTCCGCGAACTGCCGGAAGTTGTCGATGGTCCAGGTGAAATTGTCCACCATCTCATAGAAGTTCGGCAGGTTGTAGGTCTCCGCCATGTTCTTGTTGAAGAAGTAGCAGAAGGTCGCCTTGTTGTCACCGATGGAGAGGTCGCCGGTCATCTGATAGACCGCGTCCTTGAACGTGCATTCTTCGGTGCAGTACTGATCCCACCAGGGCTTCGTGAGGTCGAGGTTCTCGACCGTGAACAGGTTCGTCAGATAGCCTTCGACGAGGGCGTTGCAGGAGGAATAGCCGGAGAGGCACGCGAGGTCGTAGTCGTTCGTGCCGGCCTGGACCGAGGTGCCGAGGGGCTTCTGCCCCTGACGGTTGTCCGCCGCGACCACGAGCGGGACGATCTCGCAGTTCGCCTTGTCCTGCACCGCGATCATGCGCTCGTATTCCGCGTCGTTCACGGGTTCGCCCGTGATCTCTTCGGCCTCGAAGTCGTTCGTGATGGTGTTGTGGATGAAAATGTTGAAAGTATAAGCGTCATAATCCGCGGGTGCGAGGCCGCTGTCGATGCGGGCGTTCGGATCGTCCGTCTCTTCCGGTTCCGCGGCGGCGGTGGGATCGGCGGTCGTGACGGGCGTCTGTTCTTCGTCCTCCTTGTTCGTCGTGTTGGAGCAGGAGACGAGGGGGAGCGTGAGCATCAGAAGGGCGAGGAAGAGGGCGAGGTTCTTTTTCATGGAGATCTCCTTTCTCGGTTCAAACATCGGTCAAAGGGATGGCGGGTTGGGTCATTCGACGGGTCTGACGTGATCCGCGTCGTACGCGGCGACGGGGAGGGTGAGCTTGTCTTTCGGGCTGACGGGCGCGCCGAGGACGGGTTCGTCGCCGTCCCAGGCGATCGGCTGCGTCCACACGGACCGTCCGCCCCAGCCGGAGCCGGAGACAAGGTTCCCGTGATACACGATCCACGTCGTGCCGTCGTCTGCGGTCGTGAACGAGCAGTGACCCGGCCCGAAGCAGGCGGCAGTCTTCTCAAAGACGGACGATTTCGATTTGGTCCAGTTCGCCGCGTCGAGGGGATCGCCGCCGCGCCAGGTCAGCTTGCCGAGGTTGTAGAAATCGGACCAGCTCCCGGAGGCGGAGTAGAGGATGTGGACCGTCCCGTCCTTTTCGAGTGCGACGGGTCCTTCGTTGATCGTGGGGCGTCCGCCGAGCTTCTCCCAGATGAATTCCGGGCGGGAGATCATCGTGCGCGCCGAATCGATCTCGGTCGGGCTCTTCATGTGCGCGATGTAGAGGTTCTGCGCCACGTTTTCGTCGCCTTCCCAGCCGGACCAGATGAAGTAGAGTTCGCCGTCGATCCGGGCGACCGTGCCGTCGATCGCCCATTTGTCGGTCGGATCGGTGATCTTGCCGATCATTTGGAAGCTGTCCGTCGGCGTGTCCCCCGTGCAGGCGAGGACGTACATGCGGTGATGGTAGTTGTCCCCGTCGTCGGCCGCCACGTAGATGTACCATTTGCCGTCCAGCTTGTGCAGCTCGGGCGCCCAGTATTCCTTGGAGTAGAGCGTGTTCTCCGGCGCGGTGTAGACCTTTTTGCCGCCCTCCGCCGTGATGTGGGCGAGGTCCGCGATCTCGTTGACGCAGACGCCGTTGCCGCCGGAGTAGCAGTAGTAGTATTTGCCCGTGTCGGGATCCCGGATCACCCACGGATCCGCGCCGGACGGGCAGACGGGATTCTGGAAGGTGATGTTTTCGTAGGTGGGTTCGGCTTCGTAGATCATGATGTTCTCCTGTTCTTCGAGGACGCAGTCGGTCCCGTTCAAATAGTCCCGGATATAGACCTCCGCGGCCAGCTTCGTGAGGGCGGGAGTGTCGCCGAGCAGAACGATGCGCGTCTCGATGTTGGCGATGGCGAAGCGGTTCGGGCCGAGCTTTTCCCGGACCCGGGCGGTCGCGGCGTCCCGGTTGGTCAGCCCGACGCAGATCTCCGTCGGGTTTTCCGCGTTCGGATCGACGCCCGGCTTGACGAAATCCGTCTCAAAGGGGATGCGCACGCCGTAATGGTCCTTCACGGCGCCGAAGATCAGCTGCGCCGCCGCGAGCTCGTCGGGATCGGCGTTCTCCGGGCGGATGAGGGTGTAGCCGGATTCCCCGGACGCGATGACGGTCCGCGCCTCCCATCCGCCGCGCGGCGTCTCATTTGCCGGGGCTGCGGATTCGGTTTCTCCGGACGCCTGACCGCTCCCGCAGGCGGTCAGGACAAGCAGGATGGCGAGAAGGAATGGAAGCGCTTTCCTCATTTCGGGACCTCCTGCGGCGTGTGCGTGGGTCCGAAGATCTCCAGCCGGTCGACGCCCGATGCGGTCGGGGCGAAGCGGGCCCGGTCGATGCAGATCGTGCGGGGATGAACCGCCGTCGTCGAGGCGTGGGTGTGATAGACGATGATGAGCTCTTCTCCGTCGGGCGAGACGGTGAAGCTGTGGTGCCCCGGCCCGTAGAGCTTCGAGGTGTAGGAGAGGATCGGATTGGCGGCGTATTTCTTGTACGGTCCGAGCGGGGAATCGGCGATCGCGTAGCCCACGGCATATTCCTTCGCGTCATACCCGTTGCCGGAGTAGGTGAGGTAGTATTTCCCGTTATGCTTGAGCACGAACGGACCCTCCGTCACGCGCCCGCTGACCTGTTCCCAGGCGTCCGTCGGGGAAATCACCTGTACTTCGGTCTCCGCCTTCACCGTGACGAGATCGTCTTCGAGGGCGTATGCCCAGATGCCGTAGTCATGCCCCTCCCTCCAGCTCACGCAGAAGAGGTAGCCGTGCCCATCCTCGTCGAGGAAGATGTGCCCGTCGATCGTCTTGTCGAAGGTCCAACTCTTCTCCGGGATGAACGGACCGAGCGGGGAGTCCGCCGTGGCAAAGCCGAGATGCTCCTCCACCGAGGCGACCATGACGTATTTCCCGTCCGCGCGCCGCACCACCTCGGGCGCCCAGTAATACCCGCTGCGGGATAAACCCCACGCCTCGCCCATGCAGAGCCCTTCGTTCGTCCAGTGAACGAGGTCCTCCGAGACGTAGACGTAGTAGCCGATCGGCGCGGAGGTCGAGTAGCAGTAGTACTTTCCGTCGACTTTCAAGACGCCCGGGTCCGCCGCCTGCGAATCCCGGAAGACCGGATTGCGGTAGGTCATCGTGCCGGAGGCCTGCGTGAAACCGTATCCGTCCATCTCGGAGACAGTCAGGTTCGAGAACGACGCGCCGTGTCCGTTGTCGACCGCGCCGACGCCGGTCCCGCGGTGCTCCGTGAGGAAAAACTCAAATTCCGGCCACGGATCCACGCCGTCGAGGTCGTCGAGGTAATAGCACCGGTACGTTTTTCCGCTCCTGTCGACCCGCAGCCGGATCTCTGCACCGGTCTTCGGCCGCTCCACCGATTTGGAGGCCAGCTCCTTCACCATGAGGCCGGAGTACGCGGACCCGGTCAGATCGTATAAATAGACCCGTTTGTCGCGGATCATGAAGGCGTACCCCTCGATGCCGTCGTAGGACTTCGATTCCGAGGCGCAGAACAAAATCCCCGCCGAGGAGTACAGCGAATCAAGGGTCAGGGTGATCTCCGCCGTCAGGGTCAGGTTATCGGCGGAATCGGCGGGCAGAAACGCGCCGGAGAAGATCTCGGCAGCCCGGTCGTCCGTCGCGGGGGCGGCGATCAGGGTGTCGCCCTCGAGGGTATAATTCTTCCCGAGATAGGTATAAGGAGTCATGTCTTCTCCTCCTTCGTCCGCCGTCTCCGCCATCTCCGGGACCGCCTCCGCCGGGGGATCGGCCTTTGCGCAGGAGAGGGCAAGGAGCAGGGCGGCGGACAGGATCAAAAGCAAGGGAATGCGCAGCGTTTTCATCATGACAGAAGGGATTTAGATAACGGGAACGCCGTCCGGCAGTCGCGTCGGAAAGCGTTCCCGTTTCTCAGTCCGTGAAATCTCCGGGATTCACGGTTCAGGATGGTTATCTTCTCTTTTTGAGGGTGAGGGCTGCGCCTGCGGAGAGCGCGGAGACGACGAGGGCGAGCACGCCGAAGTCAAAGGTCTGCGGCGCTTCTTCCTTCTGCTCGAGCTCGACGCTGACGGCGACCTCTTCCTGTACAGCCTCTTCCTCCGGTTCGGTCACGACGGGTTCCTCGACGGCTTCTTCCGCGGGTTCCTCGACGGGCTCTTCGGCGGGCTCCTCGACAGGTTCTTCGACGGGTTCCTCGACAGGTTCTTCGACAGGCTCTTCAGCGGGCTCTTCCGCTTCCGGCTTGCCGGTGTAGAGGTACTTGACCTCGAGCGGATTGAGTTCTTCGTTGTAGATCTCGAAGTCATCGATCATGCCTTCATAATCGCCGTACTGCCACCATGCGCAGAGCCAGGAGCCGAAACGGAGGGTCTCTACCATGTTGACCTGTTCAAAGAACTGATCGGGCGTGCCGCCGCCGAACTGATCGCCGAGGTTGATGCCGGCCTTCGCGACCTGTTCGCCGTTCTTGTAGATGCCCATGCTCTGACCGCCGGCGTTGTACACGACCGTCACGAGATCCCACTGACCGGGCGTGGTTTCATTTTTGCAGTTGTCACGGTCGCCCGGGTCGTTCCAGAAGCGCGGCACGATGCCGACGTCTTCGTTGCCGTCCGTGTTGATGCCGGACTGGAGCGAGCAGACGGTGCCGATGTAGCCCTGGTTTGCAAGGTCAAGGGAGTAATACGGAGCCATGCCGCGGAGCGTATCGGAATTGTCTGCGTTGACCCAGAAGGAGAACGTCATGCCCTTCGAGAAGTCGGTATTCTTGAAGAGGTCGGTTTTGTAGAGCGCATAAGACGTGCCGTGGTTATCCGCGCCGGAGCCGTTGATCTTCAGAGCCTTGCCGGTTCTGCCGTCCTTGAGCTCGGCATTGGTGAGCTCGAAAGCGGAGGCGTCTTCAAAGTCGATCGTGTAAACCGGGGTGTGATCCGCCGCGGTGTACTTCTCTTCCAGCGTGGGCGCCTTGACGATGACGGTCTGGTTGACCTTGGTTTCGGAATAGCGGTCGGCGATTTCGTCTTCGGTGAGCGCTGTCGCATAGATCGCAACATCGTCGATCAGGCCTTCGTAGTCACCGGTGTTCCACCACGTGCAGCCCCAGGAGCCGAGACGGACGAGGTTGTAGAACTCGAGCTCGAAGAGGAACATATCCATCGAGCCGCCGCCGAAGCCCTGCGTATTGATGAGCTCGTCGTCGAGGTAGTAGCGGATGTCGCCGGAATCGGGATCGTACACGACGGTAAGCAGCTGCCAGATGCCTTCGGAGGTCTGGTTCATGGTCGTCCAGACCGGGTCGTTCCAGCAGCGGGGCGAGATGCCCGTTTCAGGCTGGTTGCCGTCCGTGTTCATCGTGGTCTCGCCGGACACGATGATCGCGATGTAGCCCTGCGGAGCAGCCTCGGAATCGATCGAGAAGATCGGGGCATGCGGATCCAGGGTTTCGGAACCGACGACAGTCTGAATCCACATGGAAACGGTCAGGCCGTTTTCCCAGTCGGTGTTTTCAAACACGTCGGTCTTGTAGAGGCCGTACGAGGTGCGGTTGGTGCCGGGGCCCTGACCGTTGACCTGCAGGACATTGCCGCGGGTCACGTCGTAGACGATTTCGGCATTGACGAGTTCCACGTCGCCTGCGCCGTCCGTGAAGTCGATGGAGATGACCGGATCGGCAGCCGCAGCGGAGACGGCAAGGATCACGGCCAGCGCCAATGCGAGGACCAAAGCAAGTTTTTTCATGATTTCCTCCTGATCCTGACGGATCGTTCATTTTATGTTTCGATCATAACGATAAAAACATTCATCATATATTCTACCCGAAGAAAGCCGTCTTGTCAAGTGGGTTTCCGCGTTTTTAGATAAATTAAGGCAACATAATAATAATGAAATGTCCTGCGGCACATTCTTTCTGTGTTTTGCCCAAAAAAAGCGCGCGGCGGAGCGAAAAAACCGCGCAAAAGTACAGAAAGGCACTTCACAAGCCCGGGAAATTATGTTATAATGAACCAAAACCGGGCCCACGTCCGGATTACGGAACCGAAGCGAATTCAGAAAGGACGATCATCATGAAAAAAGGCATGGCAGGACTTCTCATCGCCGCGCTTCTGTTATCTCTTCTCGCCGGATGCGGCGAAGTGACGAGTGAGACCCCGACGGTCACGGGAGCAAATCCCGCAGAAAACGGCGATCCGGCAGCCGAGGAGACCCTCGCGCCCGAGACCGAGGAGGAGATCCCCTTCGAGGCGGAAATCTACGATCTCGGCGGCCGTGACATCGTGGTCTACATGGCGGGCAACTGGTCCTTCGACGACTTTGAGGCCGAAGAGATGACCGGCGAGGCGCTCAACGACGCGCGCTTCCAGACGAACACGACCGTCTGCGACCTCTACAACATCAACCTCCGGACCGACAACCACGGCGGCGAGGCCTCCGGCGGGCAGGGCGCGGGCTACAAGGCGATCACGAGCGCGAACATGGCCGGATCGACGGACTACGCCTTCGCCTCGATCGGATGCTACGACGTCTCGACGCTCGCGTATCAGGGACACATCCTCGACCTGAACAAGGTGAAGAACATCGACCTCGAAAAGCCGTGGTGGGACCAGAAGGCGAACGAGCAGCTCTCCGTGAAGGGCAGGATGTTCTACACGACGGGCGACATCGGCGTCCTTGACAACGACTGCACCTACTGCATCCTCTTCAACAAGCAGGTCGTCACGAACTTCGGCCTCGAGAGCCCCTACGAGCTCGTGCGGGAGAACCGCTGGACCTACGACAAGTTCATCGAGATGGCGGACACCTGCGACGCGGACCTCGACGGCGACGGCAAATACACCAACGACGACGCCTACGGCATCCTGATCTGGCAGGACTCCGTCATCGGCATGCTCCACGCCTCGGGCGGACGCTGCGCGACGATCAACGAGGACGGCACGATCGAGTTGACGCTCAACACCGAGCAGAACGTCGACGTCCTGACCACGTGGCTGACCGACCGCACGAAGTCCTTCTCCTACTTCCTCGAAGCCGGAACGGACGATATCTCCCACGCGACCTTCATCGGCAACCGCTGTCTGTTCTACACCCGCTACCTGCGCGCGGTGTCGTGGTTCCGCGATCTCGAGGCGGATTTCGGCATCCTGCCCTATCCGAAGTGGAGAGCCGAACAGCGTGATTTCTGCAACACCATGCACGCCTACGGCACGTCCTATGTCTGCATCCCGATCGTGGCGCAGGACGTCGATGAGATCGGCGCCGTGATCGAAGCCCTCGCGTACAACGGGCGGGTCTACATCACCCCGGCGTACTACGACGTCACCCTGAAGGGCAAGTACTTCCGCGACGAGGAATCGGCGGACATGCTCGACCTCATCTTCGAGTCCCGCTTCTTCGACGTCGGCATGTACTACCAGCTCGGCAGCTACAACGAGCGCGTGATCACGATGATGCAGCAGAACGACACGGACTTCGCGTCGATGTACGCGCGAAACGAAAAGATGGCAAACAAGATCCTACAGAAAATCAACGACGCGTTCGCCGAAATGGGGAACTGACGCCGCAGACAATGACCGCCGCGGTCCCGGAAAGGGTGGGCTGCGGCGGTTTTCCGGATCATCCACGGAAGGAGTATGAAGATGGATCCCTATATCCGCGTCGTCGACAACGAACTGAAAATCCCCGGCGTGCGGGGCAGGCATGTCTTTCTGCACGTCAGCGATACGCATCTCTGCGTGTGGGACGGCCTGAGCTCGCCCGAAGAGCGGGCGCACAGCGAAGAGCGGGAGGCCGCCTGGATGCGGCAGAAGGAGGCGTTTGCGCGCGGTTTCGGCGAGCCCTTCGGGGACGCGCAGCGGATCACCACCGTCGAGGGCTTCTCGAAGCTGTTGTCCTTTGCGCGCGAGGAAGCCCCGGAAGCGCTGATTTTGACCGGGGACAACCTCGAATACATGCATCCCGCGGGCGAGCGGTTCCTCGAGCGCGTCCTCCCGGCGTGCGGCGTGCCCTTCCTCTGCGTGCCCGGCAATCACGAGACCGCCGCACTCGAGGGCGTCTGGGAGCCGGGCGTGCGGGTGGTGGAATCCGACGGCTTCCGCCTGGTCGCGGTGGACGACCGGACCCAGTCCGTGAGCGGCGAAGATCTCGACCGCCTCGAAGAGCTGGCGGAAGACGGGATCCCGATGATCCTCTGTTATCACATCCCCGTCGCCGCGTCCGGAAACCGGGAGGCGATGCGGAAATACGGCGTCTATTTTTCAGTCGACGGCGAGCGCGGGGAAGAGGGCGGACAGCGGTTCGTGCGCTTGCTCGAGACCTGCCCGGCGGTGAAAATGACGTTATGCGGCCACATCCACGGCTATTCCGACACCGAGATCGTCCCGGGCAGGCGGCAGATCACGGCCTCGCAGGGCATGATCGGCTTCGTGCACCGGCTGACGGTGACGGGCGCATGAGCCGCGGAACAGGCAAGAAAACGAAAACAAGAATTGACTGACACATTCAGGAGGTGTCCCATGTTTGCAATCACATCCCCCGAAAGCGCCGGCGTCCGGAGCGAAGGCATCCTCCGCTTCTTCGACGACATGGAAGAAAAGCGCCTGCACATGCACGCCGTCATGATCCTGCGGCACGGCCGGGTGATCGCGGAGGCGTCGTACGCCCCGTGGTCGAAGGACAAGCTGCACATGCTCTTCTCCCTCTCGAAGAGCTTCACGTCCACCGCGGTCGGATTCGCCGTGCAGGACGGACTGCTCCGCGTGAGCGACCGCCTCGTCGATTTCTTCCCCGAATACCTCCAGGCAGAGCCGTGCGAGAACATGCGGAAGATGACGATCAAGCACATGCTCACGATGAACACCGGCCACGGCGAGGAGCCGATGCGCATGGGGGACTGCTGGGAGAAGACCTTCCTGCGCACCTACGTCGAATTCGAGCCCGGCACCCACTTCCTTTACAACACCTTCGCCACCTACATGCTTGCCGCCGTGGTGCAGAAGGTCACGGGGAAAAAGCTGCTCGCCTATCTGCGGGAGAAGCTGATGGATCCCCTCGGCATGAGTGAGGACATCTGGTTTCAGGAGTCCCCCACCGGCGTGGCGACGGGCGGCTACGGGCTGAACGTCCGCATCGAGGACATCGCGAAGCTCGGGCAGTTCTACCTTCAGCGCGGCAAATGGGAAGGGAAGCAGCTCCTCGATGAGAAGTGGATCGCCGATGCGTCGACGCCGTGGTCCGACAACCGGGGGCACGGCGGCGAGGACTCCGACTGGGGATCCGGGTACGGGTATCAGTTCTGGATGTGCAGGCCGGAGCACGTCTTCCGCGGCGACGGCGCGTTCGGACAGTACTGCGTCGTGATGCCGGATCAGGACATGGTG
>Ga0129306_1000931_pt1 | contig 38703 bp, 38 predicted proteins | sample P827metagenome_FD_94438 | JGI IMG/M metagenome (GOLD analysis project Ga0129306, IMG submission 94438) | Capybara group fecal microbial communities from Wisconsin, USA - P827 metagenome | ecosystem: Host-associated > Mammals > Digestive system > Large intestine > Fecal | place: USA: Wisconsin... | reverse complement strand
TTGTTGCTTAGAGACCTTGTAAAGTGTTGATAATCAAGCGATTAACCTTGTGGAGCATAGGAGAATCGAACTCCTGACCTTTTGAATGCCATTCAAACGCTCTACCAACTGAGCTAATACCCCATGTCTTCGATGCAAAGGTAAGGCTTTTTTTTCTTCTTGCAAATTTTTTCTCAAATTTGCGTTATGGCAGCAGCGGACACATCCTATACCAGAACTAGGAACAGCCTTAAAAACAGTTCTGTGGCCTTTGTGCTGCAGCTGGCCGCCATCTTCATCGGCTTTTTCGCCCGCCGCATTTTCATCCAGCGCCTGGGCGTTGAGATCATGGGTCTCAACTCAACAGCCGCCAGTATCCTCAATATGCTCAACCTGGCGGAGTTGGGTATTGGCACGGCGGTCTCCGTCACGCTCTATAAACCGCTGCACGCCAACGACCGGCAATCCATCCGCGAGATCATTGCCATACAGGGATGGATCTACCGGATGGTCGGTCTCTTCGTGCTCGTCGGGAGCGCTGTACTGCTGTGCTTTTTCCCACGTATCTTCGGCAATTCGGGCCTCCCGCTGTCCTACAGCTATGCGACCTATATCGTACTCCTTTACTCGTCGCTACTGTGGTATTTCTTCAATTACAAGAAGAACCTGCTGTACGCCGACCAGAAGAACTACAAGGTGTTGCTGAGCACGAAGCTGATTGCCCTGGTGAAACAGCTGCTTCAGATGTGGGTTGTGCTCAGAATGGACCATCCGTATCTCTGGTGGCTGGCCCTGGAAGCGCTTCTCTCGACCGTCAGTACCTTTATCGTCCGCCGTGTCGTAGACAGGACATATCCCTATCTGCGAGAGAAGGTATCAGTTGACAAATCCTTGCGGCAGCGCTATTCGGAGATCGGTGCCCGCGTCAAGTTTATCGCCTTCCATCAGGTGTGTGGCTATGCCGTGTCGCAACTTAGTCCGATTTTCATCTATGCGTTCGCGTCTTTGACCGTCGTGGGTATGTACGGCAACTACCAGTTGTTGACCGTCAATTTGGGCCTGCTGCTCACCTCGCTGTATGCTGGCGTGACGGCCAGCATCGGCGACATGGTGGCAGAGGGGAACAAGCCGTTGATCATGAAGGTTTTCCGCGAATTGCTATCCTCCCGCATCCTGATCGTGGGCTTCTGCTGTATCTGCCTGTGGTTTTTGACTGAACCGTTCATCTGCTTGTGGCTGGGGCCGGAGTATCAGCTGGGTCGGGTGACGCTTGTGCTCTTAATCGCTCAGTTCTTTGTATGGAATACCCGGTCCGTGGTCGACGACTACCTGATTGCCCACAGTGCTTTCTGGGATATCTGGGCGCCGATTACCGAGGCTGTCATCTGCGTCGTATGTTCCTGGTTGCTGGGTCGTGTGTATGGCTTGAATGGTGTGCTGGCGGGCGTGCTGATCGCGCAGCTGCTCATCGTTTTTATCTGGAAGCCGATCTTCCTTTTCCACTGGTCGCTGCATACGCCTGTCCGCTGGTATGCCTGGCTTTATCTCCGCTGCCTGGTGCCCGTTGCTCTGGGATGGGGCGCCTGCTACCTGCTGGTGCAGGTGCTGCCGATCGATCCGCTACGATCCTTCTGGTCGCTGCTAATCTATGCCATCGCCATCGGCATCGTGGCGCTGGGCGTCTCTTTCAGCGTGATGGTACTCACGGAAAAAGGTATCCGCGGCTTCTGGCGCCGCATCTGGCGGACGGTCGGCAGTCATTTCGGCTTTTAGCAGATATGTTCACGTCCGCGACTTTCGACGTGATTGTACTTGTTTCGCAATTCCTTGGGAAAGAGGCCGGCAATGGCATGAACCAGCCGGGAATGGTTGACGAATCTTCGTCCCAGTAAAGTAAGTCGATCCTTGAAATTTAGGTACTTGTTTGATTTGTATGTCAATCGATACAATTCTCTGTAATATATTCCATCGCTTGTGGGACTGATCGTATTTAAGGTCCCAAAATGGATGAAATACCCTTTCTTGATAGGCTTCCCAGAACCATTGTTCCAGTTATAGCGGAGACGACCTTTACGAATGTCGGCGGAAACACTTCTGACTTCTGGATAGTAGGCATAAATATCGTTCCAGTGGGCTACAGGCTGAATATGATGTACCGCAGCGGCCAGGCTGAGGATGGTTTCGTCTTCTAGAATCTTTTCGAAAATTGAAAAATGAAAATCAAAATAGTGGTCCTCGATGAACTTACAAGTATTTTTTATAGCTGGAAGGTCTCTACCCTTGTTTCGGACATAATACAATCCGCCCATAGCCGCCAGTTTATATTCAACCTTCTCTTTCAGGACACCCAGATTTTGGGTTTCCCACCATCCTGTCTCATTGTTGGGTCGGGTACTACCTAGCAAACCCAAATCGGGACCGTTCTCGAACAGTGCCCACAGTTCGTTCAAGTCTTTGTATACCAGCGAGTCAGCATCGACGAAGATGGTCTCGTCGTAGGGGGACAGATCCAAAATACGAAGCTTGTCTATGTAGGAGTGCGCCGGATGATCCATAAAAACCACTTCGTCGAAATCGCGGGTCCATTCGTTCTGCTGGTCACACAGAATAGCAAACGGAGTCGGGGACTTAGAATGGCGCCTATAGGAAATCAGCAGATTGTGAGCAAGGATATAGTATCGCTCAATGCCGGTTGCTACAGTAACAAAGCCTTTCATATGAGATGACTAGTAATAAATATCTAATTCGTATGCGGGTTTGATTTTGAGCCGTCTTCTAATGGTCTTGATGGATTTCTTCATAAAATGGGCCATGCGAAGACGGAGGTACTCAAGACTATTTGATATGCGGAGCGGCCCATTTTTCAACTTGAAAATTTCTTTTTTGTACTCCCATCTGTTTGCAGCATAGGAGGTGCTGAAATGGATTAGAAATGAATCTCGGTAAACAGAGCCCGGAAAAATGCACCATTCATAAGATAAGGACGCTGAGAGAATGTCCTGTTCCAGTAGCCGGATCTCAGGGTAGTATGCAAAGATATCCACCCAGTCTTTTACGGGCCGGAAATGGTGTACGCACGAAGCCAGGCAAAAGATAGTTTCATCTTCCAGTTGGTCGGGGAAAATGCGGAAACGATAGTCCATATAATGGGCTTGTATGTTTTGGCAGGTCTTTAGAAAAGCCGAATAATCTTTCCCGTTTTTACGGACAAAATATACTCCTCCCTGGCAGGTCATTTTATAATCGACTTGATTCCTCAGCTCGCCCAGATTGTTCGCCTCCCACCATCCATGTTCAGAATCATCCGGTGGGTAAGTGTGTCCCAGGACACTCACATCCGGCCCATCCTTGAACAAGCACCACAACGGTTCTAAATCCTTGTAAACCAGCGAGTCTGCGTCTATGAAAATGGTTTCATCATACGGAGAAAGTTCAAGAATCCGTAACTTATCAGCAATGGCGCAGGCGGGGTTGTCAATGAGTACAATCTGGTCGAAGCCAGCTGTCCACTCATTCTCCCGATCGCAAAGAATGGCAAACGGCGTAGGGGACTGGGAATGATACCGATATGATCGAAGTAGGTTATGGGCCAATATATAGTACTTGTCCTTGCCGGTAGCAATAGTGATGAAACCTTTCTTATTATCCATATTAAAACGGAATACTCAGGGCTTTTTCCATAACGGGTGCCATATCATAATAACGATAATCTGCCAGGCGGCCGCCGAAAAGAACAGCTTCTTCCTTTGCGGCCAAGACGCGGTACTGCGTGGCTAGTCGATTGTTGATATCATCGTTAACCGGATAAAAAGGATCCATGCCCGGTTGATATTCATCGGAATACTCTTCCGTTATGACGGTTTTGGGACATTCATATACAGCCTGTCCGAACAATTCAAAATGCTTGTGTTCTATGATGCGGGTATAGGGCTGTTCATGGGAGGTAAAGTTCACCAGCGCATTTCCTTGATAATTGGGGATGCCAATGATGCGCGTCTTGAAATGGACTGTACGCCATTCGAGCCTGCCGTAGCAGAACCCGAAATACTCGTCAAGAGGTCCAGTATACACCAATTTTCTAGCATACTTGCGCCAGTCTCGATAACCGGATTGGAAAAAGTCCGTATTTGTTTTACAGTCAATTCCTTTCAGCAGTCCTTCGATTAATTTGTTATAGCCACCTATAGGAATACCTTGATAAGCATCGTCGAAATAATTGTTATCGTATACAAAGCGCACGGGGAGTCTTTTAATAATGAATGCTGGTAACTGATAGCATGGGCGGCCCCACTGTTTCTCTGTATACTCCTTTATTAGCTTCTCGTATATTTCTTTACCAACCATGCAAAGTGCATGCTCTTCCAGATTTCGGGGTTCCGAAACCCCTTCGGCCTCCATAATGGATATGGCTTCCGCCCGTTGTTCCTCCAATTTAGCTTGCGCCGCTTCCGGAGTGGTTACGCCCCATATTTGGTGGAAGGTGTTCATGTTGAAGGGCAGGTTGAAGAGTTTGCCGTGATAATTGGCTACTGGCTGGTTGGTAAATCTGTTGAACGGCACGATGGAGTTCACGAAATTCCAGATTTCCTGGTTATTCGTATGAAAAATATGTGGCCCGTAAGAATGTACATTGATACCTTCCATCCGTTCGCAATAGACGTTTCCGCCCAAGTGAGAGCGCTTGTCGATGACAAGACACCGCTTACCCTGAAGCTTGGCTTTATAGGCAAAGGTGGCACCGAAAAGGCCTGATCCTACTATCAGATAATCGTAGATATCCATTTGTTTACGGGTTCTTTTTCACTTGATTGTATTTGTTGCGCAGTTCTTTCGGGAACAAATTTACTACAGCATGGAAGAATCGGGAGTGATTCACTAGTTTTCTTCCTCTGACTGTCAACGCATTCCTAAGGTCCAGTTTCCAGTTTGGCTTTTTTTTGAGCCGATATACTTCCCTGTAATACAAACCATTACTGGTTGGGCTCAGGGTATTGGAAGTAACGAAATGAATGAAAAAAGAATGGGAATACTCTCCTCCGTCTCCTTCGGACCAGAAGGCCTTCAGGGCGCCTTTGCGAATATCGACTTTGGAGAATACGGCTTCGGGATAGTAGACGAATACGTCAAGCCAATTGCATACCGGTCGGATATGATGGACAGCTGCTGCCAGACAAAGAATAGTCTCGTCTTCCAGCACAGTATCAAAGATGGAGAAATGATAACTAAAGTATTGCTCTTTGATGAACTCTATTGTTTTCTGGATGGCTGGCAAGTCCTTGCCTTTGTTTCTGATATAATAGAGTCCTCCTTGACAAATGACCTTGTAATCGACCTTTTCTCTCAATGCTCCCAGATTTTCGTCTTTCCACCAGCCTTTTTTAGAATCCTTGGGATAAGTCCGACCTAAGAGACCAAGGTCGGGGCTGTCTTTAAAAATACTCCATAATTCGTCTAAATCCCTGTATATCAAGCAATCTGACTCCAAGAAGATAGTTTCTTCGTATGGAGAAAGATCCATGATTCTAATTTTGTCCATGTAGGAATAGGAGGGATTGTCAATGAGAATTACCTGATCGAAGTCGGCTGTCCATTCATTCTCCCTGTCGCAAAGGATAGCAAAGGGCGTTGAAGCCTTGGTGTGATATCTGTACGAGAGCAGAAGATTGTGAGCTAGGATATAATATAAATCCTTGCCCGTTGCTATTGTGATAAACCCTTTCATTTTTTCAGCCATCGTTTGATCGTCATACGAACTTTTTTTCTGACATGTAACAGTCGTAAAGAAGCGTACGAATAATAATCGATAAAGTGGAGATGCCCTTTTGTCAGTTTAAAAACCTCACGTTTATACAGCCATCTGTTTTGTGTGTGATTGGTACAAAAGTGCACCAGATATTTGTCTTGATACCGGGGGCCCGGGAAACGGGTCCATTCATAATCCAACGTTCCGGATAAGATATCAATGTCATGAAAACGGGTTTCTGGGTAGTAAGCGAATACATCGACCCAGCGGTTGACGGGTAGGAAATGATTTACGCAGGATGCCAAGGTGAAGGTGGTTTCATCTTGAATCACATAATCGAAAATCCGAAAGTGATAATCTGAATAATGCGCCTGGATGAAGCGGCAAGTCTTCTTGAAGGCGGGCATATCCTTTCCATTTTTTCGAATGAAGTATACCCCGCCCTGGCAATCCATTTTGTAATCAACCTTGTCGCGAAGTTCACCCAAATTATCCGAATCCCACCAGCCCTCATCAGAATCCAAAGGAAAGGTGTCTCCTAGCACACCGAAGTCCGGGCTATGTTTAAAGATATCCCACAAACCATCTAGATCCCTGTAAATCAGGCAATCAGCCTCAATAAAAATCGTCTCGTCATAAGGTGCAAGATCCAACACCTGCATTTTGTCGGTAAATGAATAGGCAGGGTTATCGATAATCACTACTTGATCGAAATCGGCTGTCCATTGATTCTCCCTGTCGCACAGGATAGCGAAGGGAGTCGACTTCTTCGTGTGGTATCTGTACGAGAGAAGAAGATTATGGGCTAGGATGTAGTACAAGTCCTTGCCGGTCGCCAAAGTGAGGAATCCCTTCATGCGCTGGTTATTGTCATGACTTACACAAAGATAGGAAAAACAGAAGTATCTTAAAAATTAATTATCTTTGCATGATGATTATCAAGCTTACACCGGAACAGACGAAGCGCTGCTTGCAGCGCATTCAAGCATATCTTGGCGTTAGGGGCCCTTGGAATGAAGCGGTTCGGTTAAATGTCGCCGGAATCCGGAATGTGAGTGTTCTAAGCAATACTAGCGGTCTCGAATCCCTTCTTCGCCGTCAACTAGACTGGTCGATAGCAGAAGCAGAAGGGGAATCGGACTGCAAAATGTGGCTTTGGGAAGATTCGGACATCGCAACGGTCCATCAAAGGATTCTGGGGCTGGATATTCCGCTGGATGAAGATTATCTGATGGTTATGAATTGGGATGGGGAGCGGTTGAGTCCTGTTAGCGTAACCTGTGTCAATGATGGATTCTTCTCCATTTGGGATGGTGACCGGCAGTATTATTGCGTCCGGAGTCTACGATCTTCGGAACTGCTGAAGTTGCATATCTGTGCCTTGAATTTTGCCCGTCTGGCCGATACGCCTACATCTGCTATGATACATGGCGCTTGTGTGGGCGTTGAAGGAAAAGGTGTGCTGCTCTGTGCTCGTGGTGGCCGTGGAAAGTCGACTCTTACGGTCACATCGTTATTCAAGGGTTTCGAATATGTGTCAGATGACTATATGATACTGAAGAAAGGCGGGGATACTATACTGACGGCCTCTCCGATCTATTCGTCGACGGCGCTGACGCCCGAGATATACGACAGATTATACGATTGTATGGGGCCGACCCGTTTCATTGGTCTCAATGGCAGAATGAATAAATATATGCTGGATGTTTCGGGGTGGCGCGATCAGGTTCGATGGAACTATCCGGTTCATGCCTGCCTGTTCCCGGAAATCACATCTGTCAGCGATCCGCTTGTCATTGCCTGCAACCCACAGGAAAAGGGACGGGCGCTTACCCAGATTGTCCATTCTTCCATTGAACAAACACAACAGCCTGGTAACGCAGATACCGTGCGCAAGTTGTTGAGCATGTTGTCTGCACTTCCATTTTACCGTATTGTTCTTTCTCCCGATATCTTCCGGAATGTGGAATGCCTGCGAGATTTTGTAAAATCAATAAACACTTAATATGAATTATCAATTGAACGATGCCAAGATGTTTGCTGATGTCACCGACGGCATCGCCATCATCATCAATTCGCTGACAGGTGTCTATTATGGTATGAACGGCCTGGGAACCGGCATGTTCGACGCCTTGCTCAAAGGTTCTTCTGAGGCAGACGTACTGGCCGCTTTTCAGGCGTTGCCCGGTGCCCCAGCCGATTGTGAAGCCCGTCTTCAGGCTTTCATTGAGAAACTGAAGGCTTTTGAGATCATTGTGCCGGCATCCGTTGCCAGTACGGCTCCCGTTTCGCTTGTCTTAAAGGATGCCGTTTACGACGAATTCACGCCTGCGTGCAATGAATACAACGACGTACAGGAACTCCTGTTCGCTGATCCTATCCATGAAGTGAAGGAAGACGAGGGCTGGAAGCCTGAGAAATAGTATGCCCAAGGTATCTGTCGTCATACCTGTCTACAATACCGGATCGTTGTTGGACCGTACGCTGGAAAGTGTGACGCGGCAGACATTGACCGATATTGAAGTCATTTGTATTGACGATTGTTCGAAGGATCATTCGCTGGATATTCTGAAATCATGGGCGCAGCGAGATCCGCGCGTGCGGATTATCGCCCTGCCTGAGAACGGAGGCGTATCGCGCGCTCGAAATACGGGTATCGATGCCGCCGAGTCTCCGTATATTTATTTTCTGGATTCTGACGACTGGATCGATATGGATTATTTGGAGGCTATGTACGCCAAGGCGATGGAAACAGGGCAGGAGGTGGTGGTTAACGCCAATTATCGCAAAGAGTATGAAGATCCTTCCCGTCAACCAGAAATAGAGCGCTGGGGGATCTCTGAGGAGGGTTATTATCCAACATCCGTTATTCAGAGTCATATGCTATGCGTAATCTGGGCGCGTCTTTACGGCCGGGATTATCTGTTGCGCAATAATATCCGTTTTCCTGTTATCCCAGGTGGGTCTGAAGATATTTACTTCACGGGGCTTGCAGAAGTATTACAGCCTCGCAGTTATGTCTTTTTCGGTCCTTTTCATCATTATTGGCAACGTACTGGTTCTTTGTATCATCAGAAAAGCAACGGCTTTTATTACGTACGCAGCTACCGATTGCTATTTGATGAACTGAATGCCCGTTGCATCTCCCTAGATGGGCTGAAACTTTTCTATTGTGGACTGGTTTCCATCGATTCGCAGGAGAATTATGATTTCATTCGCAGCTATCTGCTGGATGCCGGCCCGGCTATTCTGGATTATCCGGATCATTATACGATATTGGACAATCTGCTGTTCAAGGCAGTTTTGGCGAGTCCGGATTATGAAGATTTTCTGGCTCATCACCATCCGAACCTAGCCATTGAATATCTCCGCAATCACTTGAAGAGTAAGCATAAGAATGCCTGATTACCGAATTTCCGTCATCATCCCGGTGCATAACACCGAAGCGCTGCTTGACCGCACGCTGCGCAGCCTGAAGAGTCAGACGCTGCGCGACATCGAGATCCTCTGCGTGGACGACGGTTCTACGGACGGTTCGCTGGGCGTGCTGCAGGCCTGGGCGCAAAAGGACCCGCGCATCCGCGTCATCGCGTTCCCGCAGAACCGGGGCGTGGCGGCGGCGCGCAACGCGGGCTTTGCCGAAAGCCGCGGAGACTATGTCTATTACCTGGATTCCGACGACTGGATCGACGACGACCACCTGGCCGCCATGCACGCCAAAGCGCTGGAAACAGGGCAGGACGTGGTGGTCAATGCCAACTATGTGCAGGCTTTCGAAGACCCGGCCAAGGACGCCACCAGCGGAAATTTCGGCTTTATCGAAGGGGACGGCTTCTATCCGGCGCCGCAGGTGCAGACCTTTTTCCCGCCCGTGATCTGGGCGCGCCTGTACAAGCGCGCGTACCTGCAGCGCATCGGGATCGCCTTCCCGGACGTGAAGGGTGGGGCGGAGGATATCTACTATGCCGGCCTGGCCGAGTTGCTGCAGCCGCGCAGTTATGTGTTCCGCGGCCCTTTCCACCACTACTGGCAGCGGGAAGGCTCGCTTTTCCACCAGAAAACCAACGGTTTCCATTATATCCAGAGTTTCAAGCTGCTCCATGACGAGCTTTTGCGGCGCGGCGTCCCCACGGAGGAAATCCGCCTGTTCTACGCCGGCCCCATGATCCTGGACACGCAGGAAAAGTTCGACTTCGTGCGCGCGTTCCTGCTGGACATCGAGGCCCAGGTGCGCCGGCATACTGAACTCTATGTGGCGCACGACCTCTTTTTGCTCGACGCCGTCTGCGGGAGTTCGGACTATGCGGATTTCCTGTCCCGGCACAACCCCAACATCGCCCTGGCTTTCATACGAAGCCGGATGAAAAGCATGCAACGCAATGGATAATTCCCTGATTTCCGTCATTATACCCGTGAAGAACGGGACCAACTATCTTGGCGAAGCCATCGCCTCGCTACGCCGCCAGGACATGAATCTGGAGATTATCGTCGTGGACGACGGTTCTGCCGATGAAACGGCCGAGTTGGCCCGCAAGGCCGGCTGCGTGGTGCTGCAGCACCCGGTTTCCCGAGGGCAGGTGGCCGGCAAGAACACCGGCATCGCTGCGGCGAAAGGCGACTACATCCTTTTTCTGGACCACGACGACCGGGTGCGGGACGGCGCGCTTCGCACGATGTACGAGGCGCTGGCGGCCGATCCCTCGGTCGTGGCCGTGCAGGCTATGGTGCAGGATTTCCGCTCGCCCGAGATTCCCGAACTGCCCGGCATCGTAGTGCGCCCCGAGCCGTTTTACGGCCTCTTTACGGGCGCCGTGCTGATCCGCCGGGAGGTCTTCGACCGCATCGGCCCTTTCAGCGAGAACGTGCACACCGGGGAAATCATCGAATGGTTCTCGCGCCTCGAGGCGCAGGGGATGCAGGTCTGCAAGCTTGACCTCGTGTCGACCGACCGCCGTATCCACCAGACCAATTTCGGCCGCACCGACCGGGTGGAAGAGATGAAAAACTACGCCGCCGTCCTGCGGGAGCGGCTGAAAGCCCTTAGAAATCAAAAACAATGAGCAAGATACTCGTTACCGGCGGTGTCGGATTCATCGGTTCGCACCTGTGCGAACGCCTGCTGGCGGAAGGCCATTCCGTGATCTGCCTCGACAACTTTTTCAGCGGCGACCGCGACAACGTCGCGCACTTGCTGGGGAAACCCGACTTCACGCTGGTGGAGCACGATGTCACGAAGCCTTTCTGCTTCGACGTGGAGGAGATCTATAATCTGGCGTGCCCGGCTTCGCCCGTGTTCTACCAGTCCGATCCGGTCAAGACCACGCGTACTTCGGTCCTGGGCGCCATCAACGCGCTGGAGCTGGCCCGTGAGACGGGTGCGAAGATCCTGCAGGCTTCCACTTCGGAAGTGTACGGCGACCCGGCCGTGCACCCGCAGAACGGGCAGTATTGGGGCAATGTCAATCCCATCGGCCTGCGCTCCTGTTATGACGAGGGCAAGCGCTGCGCCGAGTCGCTCTTCTTCGACTACCGCCGCCGCTACGGCGTGCGCATCAAAGTGGTGCGTATCTTCAACACCTACGGCCCCCGGATGGCGGTCAACGACGGCCGCGTCATCTCCAATTTCGTGGTGCAGGCGCTGCGCGGCGAGGACATCACCATCTACGGCAACGGACAGCAGACGCGCTCGTTCCAATATGTTTCGGATTTGGTGGAGGGTATGCTGCGCATGATGGACTCGGGCGACGCCTTTTCGGGACCGGTGAACCTGGGCAACCCGGGCGAGTTCACCATGCTGGAGCTGGCCGAGAAAGTGCTTTCCAAGACCGACTGCCGCAGCCGGCTGATCTTCAGGCCGCTGCCCGAGGACGACCCCAGGATGCGTCGTCCCGATATCTCACTGGCGGCCCGGCGGCTGAACTGGCAGCCGCTGGTCCCGCTCGATGAAGGGCTGGATGCTGTGATCGCGTATTTTCGGGAGAGACTGGCTTAATCCAGCTTGCGGCGGCAGTAACCCGTACAGTGCTGCATCCGCTTGATGGCCGCGTAGTGGAGACGACCGGTGACGTAGGGGATGGGGCGCGTCTTCGCCTGGATGGCCTTGCGAATGTTGAATTCGCCGAGTCTTTCGCGCTCCGGATGCAGGACTTCCCGCCAGTAGCGGATCCAGACCCACCATTTTTCCCGTTCTTCGTCGGGAACCGGCGGCAGTTCATTCTCGGGGATGAGCCCGGGGATGACGGCGTTCAGGAACTGTCCGGCGATGGCCAGCAGGGGCGCTGAGCCTGTAAGGGCGGCGATGTCGCGGACAATCTGCCAGTCAAACGTCTGTCCTTCAGGAATATCCAGCAGGAACTGCGTGTCGAAGAATCCGTAGATTACGCTGTTTTTGGTAGCCCGGTCCGCCAGGTTGCGGGTCAGGTTGACGAGCGTCATGAACAGCAGGTCTTCGCGGCAGGGCATCATGGCCTCGACGCTGAATACGCGCATGTTCGTGGCGCGGGCGAAAAAGCCCGGGTTGGCGGCCTTTTCCCGGCCGGTATGCATCATGACGAACTGGTGAAGGTCCAGCACGCTGCGCCCGTCTTTCTTCAGGTCGATGCTGTGGATCGAATGGAAGAGGGTGAAACCCTGCTGTTTAGCGATATCGGCGGCCAGCCGGAAGTCTTCTTCATGCACGAGGATGTCGATGTCGCCCATCCAGCGCGGAAAGTCGGGGCGCAGGGCTTTCATGGCGCCGCCTTTCATCACGAGGAAATGGATGCCCTGAGCTTCAAGGGCATGGCAGTAGGTTCCGAACTGGCCGACCAGCTGGAGATACTGGAAACGGCAGTAGTTCAGCAGACCGTTGAGCCGGGGCAGGAGGGTGGCCGGCCCGTGCAGTTCCGGGTGCATTTTCAACAGGTACGACAGCAGCACGGCTTCCGTCATGGGCGCGGCGTCGAGGTCCCAGCCATCGAGAAAGGCATCGAGTTTTTCCTGAGAGGGATGGCTGGCCAGCGACAGTTGCAGGAGAAGTATGTCGCTGTCGGTCAGGGTATCGGAAAGGATACGATCGAGATGTCCGGCCATATGTGTTTGAAAAACAGTTCGGCAAAGGTAGCAAAAAATAGATACTTTTTAGTACATTTGTCATATGGAAAACGAAAGGACTGTCGACCGGCTGGCCGGTCTGATTATCAAAATTGGCGCTTTCGCCATCGCGTGCTTTTTCTGCTGGTATTTTCGCAGCGTACTGGTCTATGTGCTCATCGCGTTTGTGGTGTCGCTCATCGGGCAACCGCTGAAGCGCCTGCTCAAGCGGATCAGATTTCGTGGCAAGTCCATGCCTGACGGCCTGCTGGCGGTCTTGAGCATCTTCCTGATATTCATTCTTTCGCTGCTCTTCATTACCCAACTGGTCCCGATCGTGATGAGCATCCTGCGCGACGCCCAGATCATGAATATGGCGAATGTCCCGTATGACAGTCTGCTCAAAAGGATCAACGAATGGGCGGTCGGCCTGTTCCCTTCGCTGGGCCGCGATTTCAACCTGCTCTCCCTGCTGCTGTCGAAGATCAAGGAAGTGATGAGCTTCTCCAATATCTCGTCTGTACTCGGTTCAGTGGCCTCGGTGGCATCCACGATCGGCGTAGGCGGCTTTGCCGTGATGTTCATCTCCTTCTTTTTCATCAAGGATGAGAGGCTCTTCAGCAAGATCATCTGCTCCTTTGTCCCCGACCGGATCGAAGCCTCGATCCAGTCGACCATCAGCGACATCACGCACCTGCTGTCCCGCTATTTCGTCGGCCTGATCATCGAGGTTTTCGGCGTGATTGTGCTGGACTTCCTGGGCCTCTGGCTGGTAGCGCAGGTCAATGTGAGCTATGCGCTCGGCATCGCGTTCATTGCAGGCCTGCTCAATGTCATTCCGTATGTGGGTCCGCTGCTGGGCTATGTCATCGGCGTGTCGCTCTGCGTCGTGCTGAAATACGGCATGGGCGCCGGCCTGAGCGTGCCGATCTGGGCGTTCGCCCTGATCGTGCTGGCGGTGATGCTCTTCGCGCAGCTGATCGACAACTTTGTCTACCAGCCGCTGATCTATTCGACGAGCATCAAGGCCCGGCCGCTGGAGATTTTCCTGGTCCTGCTGATGGCCGGCCGCATCGGCGGCACGGTGGGCCTGCTGGTCGGCATTCCGGCTTATACGGTTGTGCGCGTCATTGCGGCGCGCTTCTATTCGGACAAGAAGCTCGTCAGGCGCTTGATGCCGGATATAGAGAAAGAAAAAACGGAAGCGATTCTATAAGCTTTCCAGGAGGATTTCGACGAGGCGGGGCTTGGCATAGTTGTCAAGCCCTACTTCAGGTATCCAGATATAATCTTCTGTAAGCAAGGGCTTTTCTTCGCACTCAAGTAAATAGAAGTCTGCGATGAGGATGCGGTGCGTGAGCTGGTGCCTGACGCCGCTGCGCAGGCACTTCATGCCCGGAAAGCCCCGGACTTCTTCACCTTCTTCCAGATAGGGTTCCCAGAGTCCCTGCCAGATATCGCCCGGGCCGCGGCGTCGGAAAGCGACAAAGCCCCGGCAACGGATGTAGACATAATGGAAGCGGCGGGTCTGCACCGTCCCGGCCGGTTTGCGGACGGGAAGCAGGGCTGTGCGGCCGCTGCGGAGGGCTTCACAGCGGGCGGCGAGGGGACAGGTGAGGCACTGCGGGTTCTGCGGCGTGCATTGCAGCGCGCCGAAGTCCATCAGGGCCTGGTTGAAGTCGCCCGGCCGGTCGGGCGGCAGCAGGGCCTGGGCGAGTTCCGTAAACGCTTTCTTCGCCGCCGTTGACCCCACGGGCGTGGCGATGCCGTAGAAACGTGCCAGCACCCGGTAGACATTGCCGTCGAGCACCGCGGCGGGAAGGCCGAAGGCGATGGAGCCGATGGCTGCCGCCGTGTAGTCGCCCACGCCCTTGAGGGCACGGATCTCCGCCAGCGTATCGGGAAAACCGCCACGCGCCACAATCTGGCGGGCAGCCGCCAGCAGGTTGCGGCCCCGGCTGTAATAGCCGAGTCCCTGCCAGAGCCGCAGCACCTCGTCTTCACTGGCGGCCGCCAGTGTCTCCACGTTCGGGAAACGGGCCATGAAACGCTCCCAATACGCCTGGCCCTGTGCGATGCGCGTCTGCTGCAGGATGATCTCGCTCAGCCAGATGGCATAGGGATCCCGCGTGCGGCGCCAGGGCAGGTCGCGCCCGTATTCGGCGTACCAGTCGAGCAGTGTCTGGGTGAAGAAGGGATCCTTCATATTTCCACAAAGTTAGGTTTTTTCCCCAAGTATTTGCTATTTTTGCAAAGATGTTCCGTTCCGCCCGCATCGTTCTGTGCACGGTTCTGCTGCTGCTGGCTACCGTGCTCCCGGCGCAGACCACCAAGGTCCGCGGCCAGGTGACCGACGCGTCGGACGGCAGCCCCATTCCTTATGTCTCCGTGTTTTTCGACGGCACCAGCATCGGCGTGTCAACCGACGAAGACGGCCGCTATTACATCGAGACCCGCGACAGCACCGCCCTGGTGCTGACGGCCCAGCTGCTGGGCTATACCTCCAGTTCTGCCAGCGTTACCTTCGGGGCTTTTTCCGAGGTCAACTTCGTGCTCGAACTCGACGCGGACTTGCTGTCCGCCGCCCGCATCCGGCCCGACGACAGCTATCTTCGCTCCATTCTCCGAAAGATCGACGAAAGCCGCGCCCGCCACGACCCCGAGCGGGGACCGGACTGGTCGGTACGCATCTATTCGAAGATCGAACTCGATGCTACCCATGCGGAGTGGCTGGCCACCAAGTCGTTCCTGCGCGGCCTGCTGCGCGATGTGGTGAAGTGGCGCGACACTTCCGCCGTCACCGGCGTGTCGTACCTTCCCATCCTGATCTCCGAAACCTTCTCCCAGAAATACCACTCCCAGGATCCGTCCCTCGAAAAGGAAGTCATCCTGGCCAACCGCATCTCCGGCATCGATCCGGACAACTTCATGCGCCAGTATGCGGGCTCGTACTTGCTCAAGACGAATTTCTACGAGAGCACCATGACCCTGTTCAATCTGGACGTACCATCACCGGCGGCGGCCTACGGACATGCGTTCTACAATTATTTTCTGGTGGACAGCCTCGAGCTGGACGGGCGCAAGAGCTACTGCTTGCGCTTCCATCCCAAGCGCGGCGTCACCTCGCCGACCTTCGACGGGGAACTCTACATCGATGCGGAAGACTACGGCATCCGCAGCGCGCACGTGGCCCTCTCGAAAGGTTCGAACGTCAACTGGATCCGGCACATCAACATCGATACGGAGAGCCGCCGGACCGCATCCGGAAGCTGGTTCCCGAAAGAGGAGAAGCTGTTCATCGATTTTTCCATCGCCGTGCGCGACAGTTCCCGGGTCCTGTCTTTCCTGGGCAACCGCGAGCTGCATTATGGCGTGCCTGACGACCGGAAGATGCCGCCCGAAGTGTATGACACGCCTGACGCCGTGGTACTCTCGCAAGCCGTCGACCTGGACGAAGATGTCTGGGAGAGCCAGCGCCCGGTGCCGCTGGCACCGCGCGAACAGGGTATTTATGACATGGTGGACGCCATCAAGCAGAAACCGTCTTTCAAAGCCTGGTATATGGTCTTCCGCTCGCTGATCGTCGGCTACGTGGAAGGCGAGCATAACAAAGTCGCCTACGGCCCCTGGGCCCAGACGGTCAAATACAACAAGACGGAGGGCTGGCACGTGGGTGCGGGTTTCCGGACCACGAAGTTCTTCCATCCGGATCTGCGTTTCAGCGGCAACATCGGCTACGGTTTCCGCGACCACCTGGTGAAGGGCGGGGCGGGGATGGACTGGGTGATCCGGCGCGACGTGACGCGCAAGTTCAGTTTCGCCTTCGACTACGACTACCACCAGCTGGGGCAGGGCAGCGCCCTCATCGCGCAGCCCAACGTGATCAACTCGCTCTTTGCGGGGCGCACGGGCGACAAGCAGACCCTGCTGCGTACCCTGAGCATGACCTACGAGCACGAATTCACCCCGCATTTCACCAGCTACCTGGCGGTGGAATCACGCCGGCTGCACGGCAACGAGACCGTGCCGCTCTACAGCCGGGACAGCCTCTGGATCCCCTCCGTATCGGCCAACCAGATCCGTTATTCGGCTCGTTTTTCCTGGGAGGAACGCATCAACCGCGGACACTACGACAAGGCGCGCATCTTCACACGTTATCCGGTGGTGGGAGTCGACCTGACGGCGGGCATTCCGGGAATCACGGACGACGACTGCCGCTTCTTCCGCGGGGAACTTCTCTTCGACTGGAAAGTGCCCGCAGGCGCTTTCGGCTTCTCGAACATCCATTTCGAGGCGGGCGCGATCCTGGGAGAAGTGCCGTATCCTTTCCTGAAACTGCACGAGGGCAACCGCTCCTTCTTCCTCGACAAGACGGCGTTCAGCTGCATGGACTACTATGAATTCGCTTCGGACCGCTGGCTGAGCGCGCGCTACGAGCACAATCTCAACGGCCTGATCCTGGGACGGATTCCCGGGATCCGACGGCTGGACCTGCGCGAGATCCTGACGGTGAAGGCGGCCTGGGGTACGCTGTCCGACGCGAACCGGGCGGGCGGCGCCGGCATTCTGCCGATCGAAGGCCTAAAGACGCTGGAAACGCCCTACGTCGAGGCGGGTGTCGGCCTGTCCAACATCCTGCGCGTCCTGCGCGTGGATTTCACCTGGCGTCTGACGCACCGCGATGACAACCCGGGCAAGAATTTCCGGGTCACCTTTGGTTTCGACATCCAGTTCTAGTCGTATTTCTCAGGTCCTCGCGTGGATGGAGCCGTTGCGGTACGCCTCGAGGAGTTGGTAGAGGTCGTCGATCTGTTCGCTCAGTTCGGTGCCCTTGTCGGTGTCACGGACATAGCGGCGGTTCTCTTCGAATTCCAGTACCTTGGTCTCCGACAGGATGTCGAGACCTTCCTTGACGGCCCGTTCGCGGGAAGTGAAAGGCTCATGCTGCACGAGCTTCAGGCTCTGTGAATTGTAGATCAGCGTGTAACCCGCGATGCCTGTTTCCGGCTGATAGGCCTTCGAATAGCCGCCGTCGATCATCAGCAGGCGGCCCTCTGCCCGGATGGGGCTCTCGCCCTTGAGGGTCTTCACCGGGATGTGGCCGTTGATGATATGGGCGTGATGCATATCCTTGACACCGAACTCCCTGAGGATCTTCTCGCAGATGTCCGCGCGGTTCTTGAGCTCCTTGTAGGCGCCGCTGTTCTCTTTCCAGGTCTCCTTGTCGGCGATGAAATAGCGCTCGAACGTGGCCATCTTGTCTTTGTCATAGGTCGGTGCCACGGGACCGCACCAGAGGTACCACAGGAAATCCTGTCCCGCCTGCCGGCGCGGGGTTTCTTCGCGCGTGTAGTAGGCATTGCGCACCATCTGGTCGATCTTGTCGAAGAGTTTCTTGCCGGCGTAAGGCTTGCCCTGGATCAGCATGGACCGGAAACTGCCGTCCGGATTCATCGGCATCGAGCCGTGGAACATCAGGTTGGAGTTGCGCACCAGGTACGAGGATCCGTGGGTCAGGAAGCAGCCGATGTGCCGCCGGAGTTTCTCGCTGGTCTCGAAGCTGCGCGTCAGGCCTTCCAGCACGGTCAGCTCGGCCGGCGTGAAAGCGTAGGGGTCTTTCGGGTCTATGGTCGGGAAATGCTTGTCCTGAAGTTCGTATTCCCGGCCGTTCAACTGGATGGTCCCTTTCTGGAAATCAATCAGGTGCAGGAGGTTGCGGTCTTCCATGCCGAAATCGGGGTTGCGGTCGATGACGAGCTTCTCCTGCTTGAACTGGATGATGGCGATGGCCTTGTGCAGCTTGGCCAGCAGGGCGAGCTGTGACTCGGACAGCCGCTCGTAGCCGTTCTCGCGGGGGCGGAAGAGCGTGCAGGGGTCATCGGCATAGGTCTCCATCGCAAAGGTCGTGAGCGGCAGCAGGTTGATGCCGTAGCCGTCTTCCAGGGTGGCGAGGTTGGCGTAGCGGAAGCACATGCGCAGGACGTTGGCCACGCAGGCCCGGCTGCCGGCCGCGGCCCCCATCCACACCACGTCGTGGTTGCCCCATACCATGTCATAGTTGTGGTAATGGCAGAGCGTCTCCATGATGAGGTGGGCGCCCGGACCACGGTCGTAGATGTCGCCCAGGATGTGGAGCGAGTCGATGACCAGCCGGTGGATGACATTGCAGATGGTGGCGATGAAATGGTCGGCGCGGCCCGTGGCGATGATCGTGTCGACGATCGACATCATGTAGCGCCGCTTGTTCTGGTTGTCCTCGATCCATTCGTGGAGCAGTTCTTCCACGATGTAGGAGTATTCTTTGGGCAGGGCCTTGCGCACTTTCGAGCGGGTGTATTTCGAAGAGCAGACCGCCATGACCTGAATGATGCGCATGAGCATGATCCGGTACCATTCCTGTTTTTTCGCGCGGGTGCGAAAGGTGTTGCGCATGATCCTGAGTTTGTCTTCAGGGTAGTAGATCAGCGTGCACAACTCCCGGATCTCCGATTCGGAGAGGGTGGCGCCGAGCACCATCTCGACTTTCTTCCGGATCACGCCCGAAGCGTTGCGCAGCACATGCTCGAAGGCTTCGTTTTCGCCGTGCAGGTCGGTGATGAAATGCTCGGTGCCCTTGGGCAAATTGAGGATGGCCTCAAGGTTGATGATCTCGGTACAGGCTTCCTGTTCGGACGGGAAGCTCTTGGAGAGAAGGCGCAGGTATTTCAGGTCTCGTTTCATGGGTTTCTCTGTGATGTGTATGGTTATCCAAAAATGCGAATAATCTTTGAAATTTCAAACAATTTCAGCGGAAAATGATTATATTTGTAAGAAATACCCCCTGAATCATGTTTACCGAGAAAGATTTGCAGCAAATAGCAGCGCGGGGCACGGATCTCCGCCGCATCGAAGAACAGATCGCCCATTTCAAGAACGGTTTCCCCTGGATGAAGATCGTGGCGGCGGCTACGCCGGGCCGCGGCATCCGTGTGCTGGATGACACGGCGGCACAGGCGGCGGCTTCGTATTACCAGTCTGCCCAGGTCCACGGCAAGTGCAAGTTCGTGCCGGCTTCCGGTGCGGCCTCCCGCATGTTCAAGGACCAGTTTGCCGCGCTCGATCGCCTGGAAGCAGGGGAGGATCTGTCCGCCGATGCGCCGGGCCGAAAGCTGGCCGCCCGCATCAAAGATTTTGCATTCTATTCGCCCGCGCTCTTCGGCGAGCCGGAAGACAGTGCCGAATACCGCCGCCAGACCCTGCGCAAGTTGCTCAAGGAAGACGGCCTCGCCTATGGCGAGAAACCCAAGGGCGTGCTCAAGTTCCATCGCTATCCCGAGGAAGTGCGCACGGCCATCGCCGAGCATCTGGTGGAAGCCCAGGCCTACATGCGTGACGGGGATACCTGTTCGCTGGTGGTGACCATCTCTCCGGAGCATCGTTCACTTTTCGAGGCGGCGGTCGCCGAGATCGTACCTGCCTACGAGCACCGTTACGGCGTCTTCTATCGCATCCATTTCACCTACCAGGACAAAGCCACGGACACCATCGCCGTGGATGCGGCCGACGCGCCTTTCCGCACCGCCGACGGGTCGCTGCTTTTCCGCCCCGCCGGCCACGGCGCCCTGATCCACAATCTGAACCAGGTGGAAGCCGAACTGGTGTCGATCAAGAACATCGACAATGTGGCCCATGAGAAGTTGCTTCCGGCCACGTCGCTGTACAAGCAGGTGCTGATGGGCGAGGCCCTGCAGTTGCGCGACCGGATCTTCGACTACCTGCACCGTCTCGACAAGCAGCCCGATGAGGCGCTGTGCGATGAGATCGAGCGTTTTCTCGACCGTAAGCTCTGCGTGAAAATGCCCGCAGAAACGCAACTGGAGCGCCGTGTCGCCCGCCTGCACGCCAAGCTCAACCGTCCCATCCGCGTCTGCGGCATGGTGCGCAACGAAGGCGAGCCGGGTGGCGGTCCCTATGTCATCGAAGGAAAGGACGGCAGCACTTCGCTCCAGATTCTGGAGAGCGTGCAGATCGACAAGGACAACCCGCAGGCCCTGGCTGCCATGCAGGGGGCCACGCACTTCAATCCCGTGGACCTGGTCTGCATCCTGCGCAACTACCAGGGCGAGCGTTTCGATCTGGAGAAGCATGTCGATCCGGAAGCCGGCTTCATCAGTTCCAAGAGCTATCAGGGGCGCGAGCTCAAGGCGCTGGAAGCGCCGGGCTTGTGGAACGGCGCGATGAGCGACTGGAACACGCTCTTCGTCGAGGTGCCTCTGGAAACTTTCAATCCTGTCAAAACCGTCCTCGACCTGCTGCGCCCCGCACATCAGGCTTAAAAACGTCATGCCGGGCTTGACCCGGCATCTTTTTTCTAGCGTTCTACTTTCTTGCCGGCGGTGTAGACGGCCTTGACATTGATGTCGTCGTCGAAGAGGACGAAGTCCGCATCCTTGCCGAGGCGGATCGATCCCTTGCGATGTGCCCGGACCATCTTGGCGGGCGAGAGCGTCATCATCTCCACGGCGTCCGGAAGCGGAACGGCCGCTTCCTTGTACATGACGCGGACCAGCCGTTCGGCGGTGCACACGCTGCCGGCAAGGGCTGAGTGGTCAATGAGTTTGCCCACGCCGTCGTGGATGACGCCCTTGGCGCCGTGGGGCGGACGGCCGTTGTAGAAGATGGTGCCTTCCGGTTTGCCGGCCGGCGTGAGCGCGTCGGTGCAGAGGGCCACGCGGTCAGCGCCCTTGAATTTCCAGACCATGCGCAGAATCTCTTTCGGCAGATGCTTGCCGTCGGCGATCATTTCGACCGACAGGCCGTCGAGCAGGTAGCCGGCTTCCACGGCGCCGGGCACCCGGTAGCAGCCCACCTTGTAGCAGGCTGACATGGCCGAATAGAAATGCGTCATCATGGAGTATCCGGCAAACATGGCGGCTTCCACCTGGTCGAACGAAGCAACCGTATGGGCTACGGACACGACGATGCCGCGATGAGCCAGCATCTTGCCCAGCTCCAGCGCTCCGTCCAGTTCCGGCGCTACGCTCCATCGGATCACGTTGTCGCTGTGGCGCAGGATTTCCTGGGCGCGCTTCACATCGGGAAGCGCCAGAAAGGCGGGATCCTGGCCGCCGCACTTGGCCGGATTGAGGAACGGCCCTTCAAGATGCAGGCCCAGCAGGTCGAAAGCAGGATGGCTTTCCTTCACCTGGCGGAATGCATCGAACACCTGGTAGAGGTCTTCGTCGGGGCAGGTGAGGGTGGTGGGCACAATGGAAGTGGTGCCGTGCGAGAGATGGAAACGGGCGGCGCCGGCGATGGATTCGGGCGTGCCGTCCATAAAACCGTATCCGCCGCCGCCATGGACGTGGATGTCGACGAAGCCGGGTGAGAGGTACAGGCCGCCGGCGTCGACGGTCTCTACGTTTTCGCCGAGCCGGGCGGCGGGCAGAATGTCTTTGATGATTCCGTTTTCACAGACGATGGCCAGGCCATCGCGAATTTCACCGGGAAAAATAACCCTCGCATTGACGATAATCATGGCTGCGGACTTGAAAATTGCCGCAAAAGTACAAAAAATAATGGGATTGTACAAAGACGCGATGGCACGTGCCGACGTGTAAACCAGCGTCATCTTTTCGCACCGAGGGGGCGGCTGTCAGCCGCCCCCTCGCCGTTTAGCGTTTGTCGATGATTCTGGCGTCCGGGTAATCCTCCATGCGGAAGGTGACTTTTTCCGGGTCCACTCCGACGGCCAGGTCGCGCAGGACGATTTTGATGCCCTCTATCTTGGCTGTCAGGCTGATGGGAAGATGGTTCTTCTTGGAGACCACCAGGTCCATCCGGTCCGGAGCGTCTTTGTCCGGGTTGTTTTTGTTCTTCTTGCAGCGCAGATACCAGGCGTCGGCCGTCTCTTTTTCCAAGGAGACATCGTATCCATCCGTTATACCTTCGAACATCTCTGCTTCGGAGCCATCGGCCTCCTCCGCAGGTTTCGCCTTTCCGATGGTCAGTTCTTTCTTGAAACTGTCATATTCCCAATCGGTTACGCCATCGGAGAAGGTGACCAGCTCATGTCCCAGGATGCGCGTTTCCGAGCGGGTCTTCCCGCCCAGAATGTAGACCTGGGTGGTAGATGTGCCGATAATGGGAATCTTGAAATCCATCGCCATCGAAAGCCCCTGGCTTTCAGCGGGCTCCAGGGCTTTTTCCATTCGGACGACAATCTCTTCAGGGGTCTGGCCCCATGCCGCAGCCAGCAACAGCAGGCCCGCGGCCATACAACACACGATCTTTCTCATCATGCGGCAAGGTAAGCAAAAATAAAACCACATTTATCGCTATCTTTGCATTCTGTTTTGAAATGAGTCATGGCAACAAAGAAGTATGCATTAGGTATCGCTTTCAGCGGCGGTGGAGCCAAGGGCGCAGCCCATTGCGGCGCCTTGCAAGCTCTCCATGAATATGGCATCCGTCCCGACATCGTCTCGGGGACCAGTGCGGGATCCCTGGTGGCGACGCTTTATGCTTCGGGCTTTGCACCGAAGCAGATGGTGGAATTGTTCCAGGGATTGAACTTCTTCAGGGATGTCGTGATGCCTGCCATCCCCAAGGGCGGGCTGTTCGATTCCCGTCCGCTCATGGAACTGCTTCAGAAAAACCTGCCGTACACGCGCCTGGAGGAACTTCCCATTCCGACCGTGGTCGTGGCTTCCGATCTGGACCACGGTGTCCCGAAGATATTCACGAAAGGCGAGATCGCTCCGCGGGTGGTCGCTTCGTGCTCCATCCCCGTCCTCTTCCGTCCCTTCACCATCAACGGTGTCCATTATGTCGATGGGGGAGCGTTCAAAAACCTGCCGGTTTCGGCCATCCGGGATAAGTGCGAAACCGTCATCGCGCTCAACTTGAACCATCTGGAAGAGGGCAAATTCAAGGACAATCTCATCTCGGTGGCTTCCCGCTCATTCATGATGATGATGGTTTCCAACATCACCGCCGACGCGGCACAGGCGGACATCTTCATCGAACTGGACACCTCAGGCTGCACGGCCTATGACATGTCCAAAATTGAAGAGCTGTTTTTCAGAGGCTATGACAGCACGGTCAAGGTCCTGGAAGAGAAAGGCTACCAACGTGTCCTGCCCAAGGAGAAAATCGTCTTTCCGAAGAAGAAGCACCTGCCGGACGTGTTCCTTCACTAGTGATAAAACAGGAAACCGATATAGATACGTGGACCGTGCGGGAGTAGCTTTGCGTCGCTCAGAGCGCAGAGATAGTCTACTTTGAGCGTCAGGTGCATGGGCCCCGCGACGATGAAATCGCAGCCTGCAAAAGGGTCAATGGCCAGGAATCCCTGCTTGTGGTAACGGGTGTCGCCGATGGGCGCCCAGGCCGAAGCCGGTTCTTCGAACATCAGGAGTGTGGTCATGGCGCCGCCGCCCAGGGTAAGTCCCGCATAAGGCTGGAAACGCCCGAGAACCGTATAATAATCGGCCAGGAGACCGCCCCAGCCATATTTCAGATAACTTCCGTTACCTCGTTGACGGAGCGTTGACATATAACCTTCCGTACCGATACGGATATGGTCTCCCAAGTGCAGATGAATGACGCCGCCAATGCCCATGGGAACTCCTTTCGCCTGATATCCCATCGCATCCAGCATGCCGGACAGATAACCGGTGTGGACCATCATGCCCCCGTCAAAACCGTTAAGGATTTTCTTCTCCTGCGCCGGGGCGCTCATGGCCAGCGCCAGGCAGATGATTATCAGGACGATACGTCTCATAATTTTCCTTGCATTTCTTTTCGGCGGGCCTCATAGTATTCGTGGCGGGCAGGATTTTCGGGGAACCAGCCGCGCAGCACGCGCTTTTCCTGCAGGAACATTTCGCCGATGCCCCAGAGGCAGGAGAAGGCGAATCCGCCGATGATGGTGGACAAAATATCATTTTTCACGAACAGGGATACGGCCGAGAACCCCAGGCCCGCGACCAGCCAGATCCACCAGCACTGTTTCCCCCAGCGATATTCCAGCTTGATGACGGCCGGGTGGCAGATGCCGATGCTCAGGAACACGGCTGCTCCTACAATGATTCCGTTGAAGTTCATATCCACTGCTTTTTTGCGACGCAAAGATCGCTATAAGCCGCGGGATATTTTAGGCTGATAATGGATGAAATTAGGATTATCCTTGCATCTTTTTTCGGAAGGAGGAAGGCGTCATACCTGTCTCTTTCTTGAATAGGCGCGAAAAATAGGACTGATCTTCCACTCCGACGGAAGCTGCGATGTCAATGATGGAAAGGCTGGTGGCCGAAAGCAGGCGCTTCGCACGCTGGATGCGGACGATGTCAATCCAGGCGCCGACGCTGCGGCCTGTGGACTGCTTCACCAGCCGGCTCAGATAGTTTTCGCTGATTCCTGCCTGGCCGGCATAGGATGCAATAGTCCCGGGCATGCTGCCCGGATCGAATACGGACTCCAGAAAAGAACTGACGGCGGGAGGGATGGTGGCAGGAAGATTGGGCCTGATCCGCGAAAGAAGCAGGTCCAGTCCTTTCCCGACAAAGCTGTTGTCGCCTCTTTCAAAGGCGATGGCGAGCATATTGAACAGCTCGGACACGAAGGCTCCTTCGTCAAACCAGAAGCCTTGGTGAATAGGGGCGGACAGGAATCGCAGCGGCTTGGAATCCGGCAGGATGGACGGTGCAAAACCGCCGGTATACCCGATGGCACTCCGATAATACCGAATGGCAAACGGGTGCTGCTGCGGAATCAGAAGAAGCTGCCCCGGCTGGCACAGGAACGGCGTACCTTCCACGTCCACAAGCACTTCACCGGAGATGACATAAATGAAGCCTACAAGCGGCAGTTGTGCCGCCGGCGTCTCGGCCGGTTTGTAATAACCGATCGTGTCCATTCTTCTGATGAGGAATGGGCACGATGTATAGTCCGCATCCGGACTCCAGTGGGGCTTTGCTTCCACAATTTGTTTATCGCTCGGATTGGCGGAACAAAGATAGTTATTTTTTGAGAGAGACGGAGGTACCTCCGGAGATGCCGTCCGTTGCCCAGACGCCGCCACACTGGCCATATCCGCTGACGCTCACTCCTTTATATCCGCTCGTAAGCGAAGGGGCCGAGACGATGAAATTGGCAATACGGGAAGGCGCCTTGAAAGCGGCGATGAAGGACTTGCCGTTATGGAGGGCATTCCAGGCTCCTGCCGTCCCGCTCATGCTGTACACGTTCTGGGAGGTGGAATAACCGTTTTCCAGGCCCCCGTAAGCCACGACGGTCGCACCGCTGTTGATATACAATTTTTTGCCCTCTTCCGTATTGGCGTCGATGGCCACTTCCGGATTTCCCCTGGTGCAGATGGCCATCACGTAACCGCCATTCAACTTCGTGTTGCCGTTGGAGTCCATGGCATCGTTGCCGGAAGAGAAGGCATATACGAATCCGCCGTTTACAGTCAGGTCTCCCTGGGCGTTGATGGCATCTTCATTCGCGGAAGAGACTGCGGTCTCGCCGCCTTCAAAGACCAGGTCTCCCTTGACCTCCAGGCCTTCGCCGTACGTGCTGTTCACCGTGACGGAGCCGCCGCTGATGGTAAGCTTGCCGGCGTATGCCGTCACTTTGGCGTGGTCTCCGTTGCCATTCTTGGTCACCCAGCCGATCTTGATGCCTTTGGCGGACACATCGTTGACCTCACGGCCGGTGGTGGTCACGGTGAGCGTGCCGCCGGAGATATAGCTGTCAGAAAGCGTATGGTTCTCTGTGTCAAAGTCATAGCTCCCCGCATTGATCCCCTTGCCGCCGTCGCCGGTATTCTTGATGGTAAGCGAGCCGCCGGTCATGGCGAAATAGTTGTCGGCCTTCACGCCAGCCGTTCCGCTGTATTCGGAGTCCTCATCGTCCCAGGCCACCCCGCCGGTGACAGAGACCATGTGCGTGCCGTTTTCCACCAGAACGTAATCGTCGGTGGTGATGCCTTTTTTCATGTCACCGGCCGTGGACACGACGAGCGAACCGCCTGAAAGCTGGACGTAGTCTTTGCCCTTGAAGCCGTGGCCCGCTCCGCTGCCGGCATTTACCTTGATGGTGGGACCGTTCATCAAGCGGATATAATCATCGGTAGCGATGGCCGATTTGTCCTGCTTGTTCAGTGCATTGACAGTGAGCAGCCCGCTGCCGCTGAAGATCAGCTGAGCCTCGCTGAAGAGGACCGCCTTCAAGTCTTCTTCCCCTTCCTGGGCATACGCCGCCGAAGCGCTGTCCGAGAGCGTATTGTTGCCATATATGGCGATGAACGTACGTTTCTTGTTCTGGTTGTTGATGGCCGCGCCATCCGGGTTGGTGATGCTTGCGCCGTTCAGGACGATGGCCTGTTTCTTGGTCCCATAGACCTTGAAGAAACCGTTGGAGGTGGTGCCGGTAAGTTCATAGACAAGTACCTCGCCGCCGGTGTTGTTCACCGTGACTTTGTTGCCGTCCACGGATACATATCCATAACTGTCGCCAGTGACAGCCGCGTCGCCCGTCTGCGAGAAAGCAATGGTGATCTTTCCCTTGAAGGTGGTGGTGGAGATGTTATCGTCTGACGAAGGGTCACCGGTGGATGCAAAAGTGAGCGATCCGTCATACGCGTCGCCGCCGGCGGTGTTCACGACGGTCAGCAGATAGGAAGCGCTGGACGCCGAATAGGTCTCGTCGGCAGCGGAGGAGGCCGTTATCAGCGTTGAACCGGCGCCGACAAGGGCAATGGCGCCGCCGCTGCTGACCGTGGCCACTTCCGGATGGGAAGAGGTATAGGTGACATTCACGCTGTATGTGTTCGAAAGGGTAGGGAAACTGTTCTCCGAGCCGATGGCAGCCTCATAGGAGTCCGCACTCCATGCAAGAGAAGGGTCATACAAGTTGGATACACCTTGTTGGTCTCCCGGAAAACCACCGGGCCCGTCCGGACCAAAAGGAAAAATGTCTTGCTCACAGGCCGTCAGTGCAAGCGTTATCGCTGTCAGAAGCAAAAGGATCTTTTTCATAACACAAAGGTTTTAGTACACGATTTCGAAAGATGACCAACAATTGCACCACACGCCGGCAGACTGGGCCGGTATTCAGCGAACGCCGCTATTTCTTCAGCGAATCGCTGGGGCATATGAAAAAAAGGTGGTACTTTTGCAAAAACAATGTGAATGAAGACGCTGCTCCCATTCCTCCTCCTCATTTTGATCCATCACTTCTTCCTGGCTCCGCTCATCAGGAAGAGGCTTCCGCTCTACATAGGACTCACGGCAGCCCTGCTCATCCTTTTCGGGGCCTGGTGTTTCGCGCCGCCCGGCGGCAGTCCTCAGGGACCGCCGCCTGCCCCCGGACAGAACGAGATGGCGCCTCCGCCGCCACCGGTGCCGGACGGAAAGGGGCCTTCACCCCGGGATCGGTGGAGACCGATGCGTCCGGAAACGTCGCGGCTGATTATGGGGTTCCTCCTGGTGGGCGTGGACCTGGGCGCATATTTCTATGTCGAGTCCCGGCGCCGGGAACGCAGGATGAAGGAACTGGAGGCCGAGAACACCAAACAAAGGCTGGAGTCCCTGCGGTACCAGATCAATCCGCATTTTCTGATGAACACGCTCAACAATATCCACGCGCTGGTGGATATCGATCCGGAAAAGGCCAAGGAGAGTATTGAAGAGTTTTCCAAGATGATGCGAATTCTGCTGTATGAAGGCGATACCCCCACCATTCCGTTGGCGAAGGAACTGGATTTCATCGAGCACTTTATTTCCCTGATGCGGCTCCGGTATCCTGAGGACGCCGTCCGGATAGAGACGATTTTCCCGGAGGAGTGCTCCGGCGTAGCGGTTCCGCCGCTGGTGATGGCGTCTTTCGTCGAAAACGCTTTCAAGCATGGCATCAGTTATTCGACCGATTCCTTCATCCGCGCCAAGGTTGAACTGCAGGACGGAAAGGTAATCTTCCACTGTTCCAATTCCTCGCACCCGTCCAACGACGACAATCGGCAGGGTATCGGCCTGGATAATATCAGGAAACGGCTTTCATTACTTTACGGGAATACATTCACGCTTTCTACCGATGAGGGAGAAGGACGTTATGATGTACTGATGGCCATTCCGTCACAACCGGAAATCGGGCAGTCATGATCCGTGTCATCATCATAGACGACGAGCCGCTGGCCCTGCGCCAGCTGGAGATGTACATCTCCAGGGTATCGTTCCTGGAACTGGTGGCGGCCTGCAGCAGTGCCTCTGCTGCGAAGCCCTGCCTGGAACGCGCCGACGCCATCTTTCTGGACATCAACATGCCGGACTTGAACGGGATGGACTTCATCAAGTCGCTGCCGCATCCTCCGGCGGTGGTCTTTACGACGGCCTATTCAGAATATGCCGTGGAAGGGTTCCGGATCAATGCGGTGGACTATCTGCTGAAGCCATTCAGTTTCAAGGAGTTTGAGACTTCCTGCCGGAAACTGCGCGAATATTTGGACATGAAGGCGGCGCTTGCGGAAAAGGAGGCCGACCCCATCCTTCATTTTAAGGCCGATTACCGCACCGTCAGCGTCGATACCCGCAAGATTGTCTTTGTAGAAAGTTGGAGCGAGTACATCAAAATCCATCTGGTCGACGCAGAGGAGCCCATCATTGTTCTCCACAGCCTCAAAAACCTGATTGATCAGCTGCCGAAAGGGCGTTTCCTGCGCATCCACCGGTCGTATATCATTGCACTGGGGCATATCGCCGAGGCCTCCAGGACCAGCGTAAGACTGGATAATGGAACGAAACTGCCCGTCGGCGAGCTGTACCGGCCTGCGTTTGGGGCGTATCTCTCATCTATGGCCACGAAGTCCGCTCCGGCAGGACCGAAGAAATTACTGGTTTGAGAGGAAGCGGAAGGCGGCCCAAATGAGCATCGGGCCAAGGCCGAAGTAGAAAGAAGCCGTAAATTCGGCCGGAATGCCGGGAATGAATTTAAGGGCCATGCCAAGGCAGGACATGCAGACAATCAGAATCCATCCCCGGGTGGGGAAGGCCTGTACAAAGGACGTTATTTGCGGCTGGGCCGCAATGCGAGCCGAATACTTATCCACAATCTTACGAAACATCATAAAAAATTCCGCAAGAACAAATGCCGTAATCAGCAGCAGCCACCATAACTTATGCGTCGGCATTGTCAAGTAGGCCTTGATGCCTTTGACCGTGATGACAATGCCTGGAATGCCCCAAAAGGCGGCAGCAATATAATAGAGAAACCTTCTGTTCATGCCGTGATTTCACACCCTGCAAAGATCGGCATAACAGATGGATTTTTTTAGACCGTGAGAGGACAGAGTTAGGATTATTCTTGCATTATTTTGCGGGTTCCCACTTGCAGCGGACGGGTGAGACGATGGCGCCTTCTTTCTTGAGTTCGGCGAAGGCTTTGTCGACATCCTTGCGCTCAGCGTTCAGGACTTTGGTCACGTCACCTGCGGAGACGGGCTTCCCGGCTTCGCGCATGGCTTTCAATACTTGTTCTTTCATAATGTTTTTGGATATAATGTGATTAATTATTGGCGTTTTATAAAAACTCAATAGGATAACTACAAATATAACTATTTTCTCGGAAAGACAAGCGGCAACAAGTCGGCATGCGTTTACCCCGGGGAATAAGAGGAAGAGCATGTCGTACAAATTGGTTCTCAATAAGTATTTATCGCTATATTTGTAGTTGACAAATCGAAATTGAATATTTGCCATTTGGTAGAAACTTATCATCACATTCGATATATGCCAGGGCGGGACGGTTCGAAGATCCTGTCCTTGAACCTTTTGCAGGAGCCGTGGAAGGCAGGGGAACCCTTACCGCTTGTCCCCAGAATTCTTTCCGTCTGAGTTTCCTGATGGGTGGCCATGATGAACTTGCACAAACGGAGGATTGCCATTTCCTGAGCATCTATACACCTTCCAGGAAAGGCGAACGTCCTGTATTGGTGTGGATTCACGGTGGAACCTATTTGGCCGGAAGCGGAGAAGAATCGGCCTATGACGGCTCCTTGCTTGCCGAAGAAGGTGATATCGTTGTGGTGACCATTTCTTATCGGCATGGCTTATAAACTATATCAGTTCCTTTTTACCAAGAAGGGCGCGGATATGACTGCCGTCAACTCCTCCACCGGTGAGAAGTCGGAAGGGTTTTTCGTGTGTATGTCAGAACTTTGTGGTATCTTTGTGCTGATTGATAGTTGTTTTCTGTTGAATAGAATCGCAAATGTATTGTAAGCGCATAATCGGTAATATAATCCTCCTTGCATTTGGGATTGTTTTGTCGTCGTGTTCAACGATAAGAGGATATCGCGCCGATGGTTTGAATGGCCCGAACATCTTCAGCTTTGAGCATCACGTCCACGATACGATTCCCAACGGTGACCAGGTTTTCCAATTCAAAGTGGCCGAATCAAGGGCCGACTGGATTGATACGCTTCATTTCTACAATGATCCGCCCAAGTGTATAAATCAGACTTTCCTGGAAGCGATGGACAGCAAAAGCACCACGCAGGGAGTGATGATTATTCACGATGACTGCATTGTGTACGAAAAGTATTGGGGCGATTTCTCGGCAGACCGCCTGGCGACCATCTTCTCCATATCCAAGTCCATCACTTCACTGTTGTGTGGCATCGCAGTGGATGAAGGGTATATCGAAAGCATCGACGATCCTGTCACCAAATATCTGCCGGAACTGAAAGGGAAAGATCCCAGGTGGGAGATGCTCACCATCCGTTACCTGCTTTGCATGTTCAGCGGGCTGGATTTCGAAGACGAATATGATTTCAATATCAAGGCGTTGAAGACGGTTAACGCCATTGCAAGGCTGAATTATGGGCACGACCTTGTGAAGCAGATCAAGGGCCTGAAATTCCGCTGTGACCCGGGTACGTCTTTCCGCTATGAAAGTATGGCTACGGCAATCCTCGGCGTGGTCCTCGAACGCGCTACAGGCAGGCACTATGCCGAATATCTCAGCGAGAAGGTCTGGATACCGTTGCAGATGGAGTCGGTGGCGCTGATCAATATCGACAGCCCCAAGCATCATGTTGGCCATGCATTTGGCGGCATAACCTGCACACTGAAAGACCTGGCCAAGATCGGCCGCCTCTATCTAAACAAAGGTATGTGGGACGGGAAACGCATTGTGAGCGAGGAATGGATACGCCTGACTACGGATTATTATCCTGAGGCTTGCTACAGGTATAGCTGGTATGATGTGCGGTATGAAGGCTTTGAACCCGGTCAGTATCCCGGCTTTTACGCCCTTGGTATCTGTAATCAGGTTCTCTATGTCAACCCGCACAAGAACCTGATTATGGTCCGGATCGGCCTGCACAACAACGGCTGGGCTACCATACCGGAAGTGTTTGAGCAATTAAGCAATGTCTGGCCTGAAGGTCATATGCGTCCCGATCGTGACTGTATTCCATCACCCGGTTATAGCCCAGAAGGTTAGTCTATAGCCGGGTTCTTTTTCGCGCGTCCGTACGACTCCTGGGAGCGTGGTGCAAACGAAAACACGAACGGGCTGATACGCCAGTACATCCCGGAATAAACTGAGAAGATGAAAGCCTATGCCTTATTGAACTTCGTCTTGGGCTGTTTGCAGCGCGGGCAGCGCCAGTCGGCGGGGAGGTTCTCAAAGGCAACCCCATCGTGCTCGGCTGGGTCAAAGACATAGCCACAGATGGAGCAGACGTATTTGCCGGAGGACTCCTGCCTGGAGAAGTCCAACTCTGCAAAGATGGTCGGCACAGGATTATCCAGGTCCATTACACGCTTTGCCTCCAGGTTCTCATAGCCCTGCGGGGTGTGGGTGCCGCAATAGACAGTGGGGTGGTTACGAATGAACTCACGGATGCGGTTCTGGGTTTCGCGGGCGGCGGGGAGGTCGTCAAAGACGATGGACAGCTTGTCTTCATACAGGGCCTCATCCACATAGGTGATGTCTCCGTGAAACATGTAGAACAAGCCCTCGTTCTCTACGATCACAATGCTGTTGCCCTTGGTATGGCCGGTGGCTTTGATAAGGTAGATACCCTCTGTGATCTTCTGGCTCTCCGGAAAATTGTAGTACGGTCCGTTGCTGAAACACACGGGAATAAGGTTTGTAAGCCCTTGTAGTTCAGCTGCGTCCATTTCGTTCTGGTTTACATGGACCTTCGCGTTCGGAAAACTTTTCAACTCACCGCTGTGGTCGGAGTGACGGTGGGTGAGGAGAATCCTGGTCACCTGCTCCGGTTTGTAGCCGAGGGCGCCCAGGGCTTCCATATAGCTGCAGATATCCTTACCGGTGAAGGCGGGACTGTTTTCGTCGGGCACTTCTTCGGGTGTCCCCGCTGGAAGTCCGGTATCGACAAGGATTACCTCACCGCCGGTGTCGATCAGATAGTTCTGCAGGCTGCCGCGATAACGGACGTTCTTGTCGAACTTGTCCATCCCTTCCTCGCCGCCGAAGGCGAAAGGCTGGGAGTAGAAACCGTCTTTTCGAAATTTGACTGCTTTGATTTCCATCAGCGCCTTATTTTGCGGGTTCCCACTTGCAGCGGACGGGGGAGACGATGGCGCCTTCTTTCTTGAGTTCGGCGAAGGCCTTGTCCACATCCTTGCGGTCCAGGCCGGTGATCTCGGCAACCTTGCCGGCATTCACGGGTGCGCCGAATTCGCGCATGGCTTTCAATACTTGTTCTTTCATGGCTTACATCATTGCGGTCAGGAAATTCTCGTAGCCGAGTTTGTCGATATAATTGAGATACTGGGCCTCCCAGGCCATGTGGTCTTTCTCGCCGTCAATCCACTTCTGGATGAGTTTCTGGGTGGGATAGTCGTCGGCAAAGGCAGTTGCCAGTTCGCTGAGCTCCTTGATGGCGGCAGGCTGAAAGTCGCTTTCAATCTGCTGCTTAGGATCATCGTAGAAGGGGAATTCGATGGTCTTCATGGCCTCTTGAAGGTCGGCGGGCTTGCTGCCCAGTTCTACGAGGCGCTGCAGTACCTCCTCGGCCTCCTCCCATTCTTCTTCAGCCTCTTCTTTCCATTTATCGGCCAATTTGTTCCATCCCTGCAGACGGCAGTATGCCGAGAAGGCGAAATGCTGTTTGCTGTTTCCGAACCAGGCTGCGCCGTACATGGCGAACTGTTTCAATGCTTCTTCTTTTGTCATAACGATATTCGATTTTAGTGAATTAATGTCTTTTCAAGGACAATGACAAAGTTACGTCTTTCCACCGAAGAACATACGAGCAAGACGAAACAAAAACCGACAGATACGAAACAATCGTATTATTTTGTATCTTTGTGATGCATCAAAGAAAACGAATACTACATGTACACAATCTCGGACACTTGGATGGGAGTATACGGAAAGGCTCATTACCCGAACTGGAAGGGCGTTTTTCTAATCCTTGAGATCGACAGGGAAACGAATCTTCGCACGAATTCACTGCCCGGGACAGTAGCCGCATATGGTTTTACCATAGTCTTGAGAGGCAACTCCACCCTTTTCTACAGTGGAAGAGAAATTACGATAGAAAGAAACCACTTGTTTGCCTATATGCCAGGGTTCCCCATCAGCGTGAGGGATGTGTCTGAAGACTATGCCGGCCTTTGTCTGGTAGCCGACGAATCCTTTACCGTGGAAACGCCCTCTATCCGAAACGCTGTTCGTTCAGCGCTGCTTCCCATCTTCGAGATGCATCAACCTGTTCTGGGGCTTTCATCGGATGAAAGTGCACGGCTCTGCTCCTTGATACGTATGGCCGGGGATTATCTCGTCTCCGAGAATCCGTTACGCGAGGAAATGCTGGGGCACCTGTACTCCATCTTCCTGTTGGATCTTTCATCCATTCTTTCCAGACAGACGGAGCACGGCGGGTTCGGGAAAAGAAAGGAAGACCTATTCATGAATTTCATGGACTTGCTTCCGAAGCATTTTGTCCGGGAACACGGTATAGAATTTTACGCCGACGCACTGAACGTCACACCCACCTATCTCTCCCGAGTTGTCCGGCAGGTCTCAGGAAGAACCGTTATGGAGTATATCAACCGCTTGCTGCTGATGGAGGCTATCTGGCTGCTCGAAAGCACTGACCTGAGCATCGACGAGATTGCTGAAAAGATAAACTATGCCGACTCAACTACTTTCGGCCGCTTTTTCTTCCGGATGAAAGGCGTTACGCCCAGGGAGTACAGGAAGAGCTTATAGGAATCAGGCAGAGTGATTCGGAGTTTGATTCGATAAATTCCAATTTATCTAACATCTCGTCCTCGGAGATGCCATGTTTTGAGGACGAGATGGTCATTAAGCCCGTCTCATCCTCAAATAAGGGCCTAAATTAGGATGAGATCGGTGCTGGAAGGCTATTTTCCGATGCAGGAAATAGGGAAAGTCTATAACTTATTGTAAATAAATGCTTTAACTTTTTGGACTTTTCACGTTTGTCCCCTTGCTGTCCCCGAATGTTTTGAGGGTGCAGGTCATTTGAGCGGTAAAAAGGTCACGGGGGACAAAAATGTGCGAATGCAGCGCAGCATTGTCCCCCGAGATTAAAAAAACTATCTGACGGATTGTCTTGAAAGAAGCCATTCGATGGCTGAGATGATATGGATGGTCTTTCCATCGATCACGACATCCCGAGTAGGGGAGAATGCAATCAGGGTCAGATTGTCGCAGTGGAGAGGCCCTGCCGCCTGAATAAGGGCGGAGGTCTCCCGGTTGTAGGATTTCGGCGTGTCAATCTCGTAGGCGACCTGGATGAGTTCGAGCGCCCGGTCCTTGTTGCATACGACGAAGTCCACCTCTTTGGCCCGTGGATCAGCCTTGTAGTAGTAAACGTCGCGGAAGTTATAGGCGCAGCGGCGCAGCAGTTCGATGTAGACTACGTTCTCAAGACGCCAGCCGATGTTTTCACCGGCCATCGAATTCTCCCGGTTGTCCTGAAACCCCGGATCGACGATGTATGATTTGGGATTCCTTATTCTGTTCTTGCTCCTGAAAGAATGCTTGGTCAGAATCTGGATGAGGAATGCCTGGCGCAGATAGTCAGCGTATTTCTTGCAGGTCTTGTCGCTGATGCCGAGGATTTCGGACATTTCTTCATAATTGATCTCCTGACAGGCGTTGTTGATAAGATGCCCCGCAATCTTCCGGAGAGCCTCGACGTTGCGGATTTTGTAGCGGCGCTTGATGTCTTTCTCCAGAATGGCGTTGATCAAGCTCTCGATATAACCTCTTTTGTTCCTCAACCGCTGGAGTTCCGGTAAGCCTCCCGTGGAGATGTAGTCAATGAACGCGCTCTTGCGGGATGCTTCAGCTTTTGTGGTGATGCCCGCAGTGTCTATCTGATGGAATGAGCAATACTCCGAGAACGAGAACGGGAAAAGGCGGATCTCGTTATATCGCCCGGTAAGGTGGGTGGCAAGTTCGCTGCTGAGCAGTTTTGCATTACTGCCCGTCACGAATATCCTCATCTTGCTACGCAGGAGACGGTTTACGAAGAGATGCCATCCGTCCACATCCTGAATCTCGTCCAGGAAGAGATATGGGATGTCGGTGCCGTATAGCTGATAGACGCAGGAAAGAACCGTATTCAGATCTTTTGCTTCCATTCCAAGAAGCCGGTCATCATCGAGGTTGATGTAGCCGTAACGGATACCATGCTCCAGCAGTACTTTGTGACAAATAGTGGACTTGCCGCTTCGGCGCACTCCGATTACAACCTGAGCCAGGGAGCAGTCGAACTCGAAGAGGTCTTCCTCCCTGCGGGATACCCACGCGGAAGGGTCATACCCTTTTATTTCATCTCGTTGTTCTGCAAGGACTTGCAGTATTATTCTCTCGTCAATCATTTCTTTTCGTAAATGGTTGATACAAAGATAGTAAAAATATACGAATTCCGATAAAATGCAGAAAACATACTCTTGAATTCCGATAAAATGCACTTTTGGAGCGTCTGAAATCCGATAAGATGGACCATCAAAAAGGTGCGGCCAAGCAGGTGTACCGGTGTTAACAGTTTTCTCAAAAAAGTATCACGGCTAACCTGTTGTTTTTCAACAACGGTTACTTTGGTGTAACTTACTCTCAACGAAGTGCCTTCTTGTTTGATAATCAAAAAGTTCGCATCTTTGCAGTAACCAAAGGAAACCAAGATTAAAAAGGTAACCCATTATGGACAGAAAACAGATCAAAGATGCGATGTTCCCGGAGTGCCCGGTCCGCAATGTGCTCTCGCGAATCATGGACAAATGGACGCTGCTTGTGCTCTATACGTTGGAGAGTACCGGTACGATGCGCTTCAACGACATCCACCGCGCTGTCCCGGACATCTCGCAGAAGATGCTCACCACTACGCTCAAGAGCATGGAGAGAGACGGTCTCGTGGCTCGGAAGGTAATACCTGCTGTGCCAGTGAAGGTGGAATACACACTCACGGAACGCGCTTTGAGCCTGATGCCGCTGCTGGACCAGCTGCTGGGCTGGTCGCTCGAGCATTTTGGGGAAATCATGGCAGAGCGTCAGAAGCACTTCAAGTAGATATTTGTGCGTACAAATCCATATTTCATTCACTTTTAACCCTTTCCAATCATGAAAAGAGCCAATATTTCCGGATTCGTGATGAGCTTCGCTCAGGAAGCCCCGTCCGCTTGTGGCAGCGCCTGCGGTGCCGCCAAGCACGAAGAAAAGCCCTCTGCCTGCGGAAGCGCCTGCGGCGCAGCCGAGCCCAAGAAGGAAGAGCCCAAGCCCAGCGCTTGTGGCAGTGCTTGCGGAGCCAAGTAATGCTGCAGTACTTCGCATTCCAGTGGCACATCACTGATTATTGCGATCAGCGGTGTAAACACTGTTACATCTTCGCCGAGGGGCATCCGAAGCTGATTACCGTCAGCCTGCCGGATGCCCGTCGGGTCATTGACAACTGCGTGGACATGTGCTCCCGGATGGAGGAGCGCGTGCCGTATTTCTATATCACGGGCGGAGACCCGGTGCTCCACCCGCACGTGTGGGAGATCCTGGGGATGCTCAAGGAGCGCGGGATTCCCTTCACCATCCTGGGCAATCCTTTCCACCTGACCAACGAGGTCTGCGCCCGCCTGAAGGAGTACGGCTGCGAGAAGTATCAGCTTTCGGTTGACGGCAACAGGGAAACGCACGACTGGATGCGGAAGCCCGGCTCCTACGACATCACGCTGGAGAAGATCGCCGTACTGAAAAAGGCCGGCATCAAGGTGGCCATCATGACCACAGTCTCCGCAGTGAACGCGGACCAGATGGAGGAAATTATCGACACGGTGGTGGCGCACAAGGCCGATGTCTTCGCCTTCGGCCGCTATTGCCCGACATCCACGGAGAAATCGGGCCACCTGAGCCCGCTGCAGTACCGGGACGTGCTGGATCGCTGCTGGAAGAAATTCCAGGAGTACAAGGATTCCGGGACGTATTTCAACCTGAAGGACCATCTGTGGACACTATACCTATATGAGAACGGCCTGTTCAAGATTCCGGAGGGATTGGACGAGAACCTGGTTTACGACGGCTGCAATTGCGGCAACTGCCATTTCACCATCTGTCCGAACGGCGATGTAATGGCATGCAGGCGGTTCGACAGCATCGTCGGCAATGTGCGGGAAAACCCGCTCTACGACCTCTGGACCGGGCCTGAGATGGAAAAGTTCCGCAAGTATGAGAAATTTGAGAAATGCCGCCGTTGTGAGCTTCTTCGCTTCTGCCGCGGCTGCCCGGCCGTCACATACGGCTATACCCACAATTTTTACGCACCTGATCCACAATGCTGGAAAGAAGTATGAACCTATTTGAACTGATAAAATACCGCCGCTCCATTCGTAAGTACGAGGATCGGCAGATTCCCCGGGAAGATCTGGAGAGAA
>Ga0129306_1000930_pt1 | contig 38708 bp, 47 predicted proteins | sample P827metagenome_FD_94438 | JGI IMG/M metagenome (GOLD analysis project Ga0129306, IMG submission 94438) | Capybara group fecal microbial communities from Wisconsin, USA - P827 metagenome | ecosystem: Host-associated > Mammals > Digestive system > Large intestine > Fecal | place: USA: Wisconsin... | reverse complement strand
GTTTAATTAAATCTTGCTTTTCTTTTATATTGTCTATAGAATAATCTTCTTCTTTATACTGAAACATAAGAGCTAAAGATGATATTAATATGGTTATAGAATTAATCCAAAGTATATAAAATTTTAATTCTGAAATAGAATAAAAATTATTAATTATTGTAGAAAATAAAAATGTAGATAAAAGTACTGTTATTATATACATTATAGTATTTTTTGAAGCCTGCAAAATCTTTCTACAATCCACTATACTCATTAGTAAATTTTTCAAACTCCAATCTTTTAATACTATATCTGAAAATTTCTGAAGTAAACTACTACTGGAATCTGTTATACCTACATCTGCTGATTTTAGCGATGGTAAATCATTAACCTTAGCGCCTTCCATAACAGTTACATAACCTTTACCTTTGTAATTATTAACTATTTTTATTTTATGTTTATAATTTACTCTTGAAAAAATCTTTATTTTATCTATATTATCTTTAATTTCCTCTTCTTTCATATTATCCATTTCTACACCAGATATAACTTGATTTACTTTTCTTAATATACCTAATTTTATTCCAGTATAATAAGCTGTAAGTTTATTATCTTCTGTAATTATTATAGGATATACGCAAAGATATCTAGATAAATTTATAGCTTCTTCCCAATTATCTTTTAAAGGGTTATCAAAGCCTATAATACCTGCAAAAACTAAGTTACTCTCTACGTTTTCTTTGGAACTTGGTTCATAATTAAAACTTCTATAGGCAAGTCCTAAAACAGATAAACTGTCTTTGGACATTTCCATATCAGCCATTTTTATATTATTTATATCTTCTTCACTAATTTCCATTTCTATGCCATTTTTCATTATATGAGTGCATTTACTTAGTATACTTTCTAATGACCCTTTTATATTTGCTCTGTAATTTCCATCTACTTTATTAATTGTGGTCATGATTCTTTTATCTGTATCATAAGGTATTTGAAATACTCTATTATTTTCTTCTTCTAAAGAGTTTTTATTTATACCATTTCTCATGGCAAACTCCGTTAAAGCTATTTCTGCATAGTCACTTTTAATATTTTTTATTTCTCCTATTTTAAAATCTGTATCATTACATAAAATCCCTATTTGTAAAAGCCTTGTTACATTTAGATCCTCTTTAAATTCTCTATCTATTTTTATGGTTTCCTCGTTTAAAGGAATAAATTTACCATTAGTATATATTTTTTTTACTGACATTGTTTTTTCTGATAATGCTCCAGTTTTATTTATAAACACTATAGATGCCTTAGCAAATTTCTCTATTACAGATATATTTTTAAAAACTATGCCTTCTTTTTTCATTTTTTTAATTATAATAAATGAACTAAATATAATAATTAAAATAAGTGTAATTGGGATATATGAAAGTATTAATATGGAACTATTTCTTATTATAATCTGTAAATCATTACCCATTACATAGTTTATAGAAGATACTAGAATAGTTAATATTAAAAATATTAAGGATATCTTATTTGCTATCTTTGTTATTTTATTTTTTAAAGAAAATTTTTCTTCCCCATCCTCTGAGGATTTACTTATTATATTAAAAGCTTCCGTATTTTCACCTACAGCTATTATTATTCCTAATGCTTCACCAGAAACTATAGTTGAAGATTTAAATAATATGTTTCTCATTTCTGAAGTGGTTATTTCCTTATCCTCTACTTTAGTAGAATATTTTTCTACAGCATAGTTTTCTCCAGTAATTACAGCCTCATTTACTCTTAACCTTTCAGTTTCTATTATCCTTATATCTGCTGGCACTATATCTCCTGGTTTCAGTCTAACTATATCTCCTACCACCAATTCAGTGGAACTTATATTTTTACTTAGACTACCCCTTAACACTCTAGAATCAGTTACACTTAATTTTTCTAAAGTATTTATATTTTTAAGCTCCTTTGATTCTATATAAACTATAGAAACTAAATTCATTAAAGCTATAAGAATTAATATAGAGAAACAAATAATTTCCTTAGATATAAAGAATAAGATAGAACATAAAATTATATTTATAAACCATAATTGTGTTATTTCTTTTAGTATAAGATAAAATATATTCCTCTTTTTACCAAAATGAAATTCATTAACACCATATTTTTTTCTATGTAAATCTATTTGGCTCTCTAAAAGTCCTGAATAAGAATCACTATTTAAGTGTTTCACTACATCTACCCATGTATAATTATAAAAATTGGTCAAGGTTCTCTACCTCCAAGCTACAAACTACATACTTTTGCTAATTCTATTGTCGTATATATTAATTAAGTCTTTATATAATATTAATTAACTCCTTATATACTTTAATTATATCCTATTTAACTATTTTACCATAGCTTCTTCTTATATTTTATATACTTATAGTATAACTTTGGTTACTACTATAAAATAAAATCAGATACAAAATATATCTACCACATATATAAAACCTCCTATATAGCATTATAGGAGGTTTTATAAAATTTGTTTCTAATTGCAATTTTTATTTTGCATAACTAAACTTATTAATTTAAATTACAAGGGAGCTTTGCAATTCTACTTTCATCTTCGGAAATTAAGTATAAACTAAATTTATTTAAATTTTCTATTTCTGAAGTTGGTATAGAAAATTCAACTTCTTGTTTTCCATTAATCTCCTTTACTCTACAATCTAGTATCCTATTTGAAATATCAGCATAAGCATAAGATAACTTTTCTCCTTCTATAGGAATAGAGAAACTCATCAAATTAGTATCTGATTTTTTAAAAGTATTATCTTTTATATATGCAAACTTACTTTCTGGAAGATTAGAATAATATTTAAATTCCTTATTGTAAGTTGTATTCTTCATTTCTTCTACAGGGAAATAGTAATCTGAATGAGTATATTCTGTAGACTCAAATAAAACTATATCTGGATTAAAAACATTTATATAATAATCATAGTCAATTACATTATGATAATTATGTATTCTAATTACTTCTGAAAAATTTTCTGTAAGAAACTTATCTCTTCCTTGAAAATAACTTCCAGCAAAAATAAGTATCTTAGGAGCATCTTTATTATTAGGATTTTTATAATTAGCAAAATATGTGAATTGTTTAGATTGCTTAATCTCATTTCTGAAATCAGTAATAGATAAAGAATTGTTCTTTTTTAAATTATAGTGTGTAGTTTTTTCATTTATGTCGAAATGTGAAACCGGAAGGGTTGTATTAGTATACTCTATAGGCCCAAATTTATTAATATCAAACTTATCTACTCTTGAGTCTAAATCGTTTAATCTGTCTAATATAGATGAAATTCCAATAATAGCTCCAGTTTCATTCCAATGATTGGCATCATATTTTTTATCAAAAACTTGTTTAGAACTCTTAGCATCCATTAAAGCTTCTCCAGTATATATATAATTAACATTTTTATCTTTAAGAAGACTTAAAAAACACTCTAGATTTCCATTGTTATAATTATATCCCTGTGGTAAAAATTCTGAGTATATTGTTGTTTTACTAGGTTCGGTAGCATATAAAAATTTTATTTCTCTATCTATACAGTAATTTTGAAAATTTAATATAAAATTAGAATAAACTTCTTGAAACTCTCTATCTGTTTCATTTTCTTTTAATTTTGCAAAAATATATCCATCTTTTCCATATTGATAACTTGGATGTATCATTTCATCAAATAATATATCCATAGCTTTAGTATATATATTAACCATTTGAGTTCTAAATCCTATACGGTCTCCTATGTAATTCTCTATATTGGGGATAATATTCCCTTCTGAAAATATTTCTGAAAGCTCAATAAGTTTCCTATTATCTATATCTGAAACTTGATTGTTTTTTAAATTCATACTAAATATAGGAAATGCAATTATAAACAGAAATAAAATTATTCTAAAAAAATGTATTTTTTTCATATACTAACACCTCCTTTAAAATTGAAAGTAAATAAATGGACTATATGTGGAATTAACTATAAATATTATTGTAATAATTAATAAAATTCCAATAAATATTGTTTTTCCTATTTGAAATATTTTTTTGTTTTGATGTGATTTCAATGTATTACCGATTACAGGAGTGCATCCTACAATTGACATAAGCATCCAAAATACTATTTTTTTATTAACAAAGTAACTAAATTGGAATGTAACTGTTGTAGCTCTATTTATTCCGAACATTATTGATAAATAATTTATTGCGTCCATCAGGCCATTAGCTCTAAATAACACCCATCCTAATATAACAATAAGCATAGTAATTGTTGTTTTTATAAAACAGGGGATTTTTATATACCATCTTTTTTTATTTATAATTTTTTCAATAATTATAAATACACCATTCCATATTCCCCATGCAATAAAATTCCATGAAGCTCCATGCCACAATCCTGTAACTAAAAAAACAATAAACAAATTTAAATATGTATTACCCTTTCTGTTTCCTCCCAATGGTATGTAAAGATATTCTTTAAACCAAGTAGATAAAGATATATGCCATCTTCTCCAAAATTCGGTTATAGATTTTGATATATATGGATAATTGAAGTTTTCCATAAATTTAAAACCAAACAAATACCCTAACCCAATAGCCATATCTGAATACCCTGAAAAATCAAAGTATATTTGAAAAGTATAGCAAATAGCTCCCAACCATGCAGTAGGCTGATCAATTCCTACATTTGAAAGTGAAAATATTGTGTCAGCTATCCCAGCTACAGTGTCAGCAATAATTACTTTTTTTGATAATCCTATAACAAATCTTTCAATACCATAACTAAAATATTCCATAGTTTCTTTTCTTTTTCTTATTTGATTATCTATATCCTTATATTTAACTATAGGACCCGCTATTAATTGAGGGAAAAATGATATATATAATGCAACAGAAAAAATATTTTTATTAACCCTTGCATCTTTTCTATATATATCAATTATGTATGACATACCTTGAAATGTAAAAAACGAAATGCCTATAGGTAATGCAATTTCCTTATATGGGAATGTGGCATTGGAAATTCTATTAATATTTCCTATTGCAAAATCATAATATTTATAGTAAAAAAGTAAAACTAAATTTAAAATTATACCTATTAACAAAAAAAAATTTTTAAATCTTTTTTTATCTTTAAGCTTGTCTATAATTAATCCAAAAATATAATTTATAAAAATAGAACTGCAAAGAAGTGGTAAATATTTCATCCCCCCCCATGAATAAAATATTAGACTTGCAAAGAGGGAAATACAATTTTTTAAAATATTATTTGAAAGAATATTTCCTAATGTATAGTAAATAATTAAAGTTAATGGTAAAAATATAAAAATAAATATTTGAGAACTAAATACCATATTATTCCTCCTTGTACTAGAATATATAACTTTTTAATATGAATTGCCCTTGGTTATTATAGCATTTATAATTTTTTTTTTATATTTCAAGCAAATATTTAATATAAAGTTTATACAAATTTCATTTTGACCATATTTATGAATACAAAATAATCCAAACACTGTATAACTATTGGTATTATTAGCTTATACCCAATTCATATTTTAGTAACAAATCATATGAATTGCTGCAAATATTTATAGCAAAAAGAACCTTATTTATTAAGGTTCTCTTTTAAGATAAAGAAATCTATTATTTAAATTTTATATACTCACTAAATTCATCTATATTGATTTCTTTTAAAATAAAAATGCTTTGAAATAAGATATACTTACTTCAAAGCATTTTTTGGCGGGAATATGTGGGAATCGAACCCACCCTTTGTATTTATAAAATTTAATAAAATACATAAATCCATGTAACCGTTGATATTACTTATTTTAGAGTGCATAGACTTTTTCATGAAATCAGGGTGATTTGAAACTAGTGTGGGAAAAGTGTGGGAAAAAATTTAGGTAGCAAATTCAGTTTTGCTACCATCTTATTATGCACATTGTTAATAACTTTATGATTAAAATATATATGTTAAATATAAATAAAGCAATATAGAAAATTTCGCAATAAAAGTTGCATAATAAATGAAATTCTCTTTATCAAAACATAAATTTATATGCTTACTTTTTAAGGATTCTTATAATAATTTTTGTATTTTAGCCGCTTCTTTAAAGTATATTTATATTCCGTCTTTCATTTTCAAATTCACTATTTCTTATCCTATATTTTAAAGGCATAACTTCATTAATAAGGCCTTTGGTATTACTCTTAAAATTCAGATAAATATCATAATATTTTATTTGTAAAATACTAAATATTGATATATTCAAATTATTAAAAGAATTTATTAATTTACTCATATCAAGTTTTTTGCTCTTATTATTATAATCAATAAGATTTTTTAAATCTGATGGTATTTTATCTACATCTGTATGTATATATAAACAAGATTCATCATATATGGATTTCAATACAGATACATAAGTTTGCATTATTTTCTTTTCTTTATTTCCTTTACATTCTTGACTAATTTTATTAAATAATTTGTCTATTTCTTTAGTTGTTAATTCACATGTTACAAATCTAAGCATACTTTCTATTACATTCCTATATAAAAAATTTATAATTTTTTCATCACCAAGAATAACACAATTTAATATTGAACAATAGTCTAATAAAATATTATCCAAGAGAAACCTTCTATCATCATTTTCACTGATATTTTCTTTTAAGTTTTTAAACCATATAGCTATAACCATATAATACTTTGTAATATTTCTAATAAATTCCTTGTTTTTTTCAATATTTAATGATTTAAAGACTTCATTTAGTGAATCTATTGTTTTCTCAGTGCCTTTATTTATTATTTTCTTAAAATCAGTTACTAAATCAATCATTACAGCTTAATCCCCATTATTACATCATATATATCTGTATCAAAAACATTCTTGTTATCTTTTATTTTACTCAAAATATTATATATTGAATTCAGTATATTTATAAGTTCATCCTCGTCTTCTATATCATATATATATCTTGTAATCTTCCCGCAAATCATAGTTCTTGATGCATATATATATTTACTAAAACTTATTGAAAAATATAATTCCAAAAATTTTTCTATCATATAATTTCTCTTAAATATTTTTTTTGACAAAATTATGTTATTTAATATACTACAAGAAATTAATTTTTGAATTTCTTTATTTTCTTTTATAATAGATTTAGAGTACAAATTTTCTCTAACTTGTAAAAAATCATTAATCAGATCTTCTGTATCTTTATCAATCATTCTTACCCACCCTCTCATCATATTCACATAAAAATTCTTCAGTTAATTTTTTTATCGTATTCTTACATCCCTTAGTTTCATACATAAGTTTTTGTTGTTCGCTAGCTCTTGCTATATTACTTATATTATTTATTGATGTTTTAAATACCTTGTTAAATTTAAATTTTTCTTTTATAGTATCAATCTTTTCATTATGATATTGATTTCCCTTTTGAACTAAATTTATTACTATTCCTAATCCACTTAATTTCATCTCTTTATGTCTTTTACTATTATAATTATTAATTAAATTTCTAAATAATGATAACCCTACCGTAGATAAAAAATCTGGTTTAATTACTAATAAATAAAAACTGGATGCCTTAAATGCTGAAGTCGTATAAATTGATTGAGTTGGTGGACAATCTATAAACACAAAATCATATTCTACTTTTAAATTAGCATTTTCTATAAACAATGATAATGTGTCAACTATAGTTCCATCACTACCATTTACCTTACTCATCTTTAAATCTCCGCATACGATATCCAAATTTTCTCTTACATTTATTATAATATCTCTTTCACTGTCGATATTATCATTTTCTATATCATCACCACTTATATTAAATATATCATCATCTATGTCATTTTTATATAAGCTATAAATTGTTTTTGTGCTAGAAACAAGTTGTTCAATTTTAGATGAATGCAACAAATATTGAGATGCATTCATTTGAGGATCATTGTCTATTATCAATACTCTATATCCTTTCTTAGCTAACTCACCAGCTATATTAACACAAATTGTTGTTTTACCAACTCCACCCTTCATATTCATAAATGAAATCACATTTTTTTTGTATTCCATAGTTATCCTCCATAAATACTATTCTTGCATTTCATTCCTTCCACCAGTATAATAAAAGTATAAGTAATAAAATACAGTTAATTTTTTAGAAACCATTTTGACGCCAATCACCAGTGGTTTCTTTTTTATATATTTAATGTTAATATTTTCATCTTTTGTATGTTATTCTACAAATTATTATAAAATCCTTCAAAAAACAAAAAAGTAAGCAGCTCACTAAGGAACTGCTTTTAAAATTATCTTTGTTTTAATAATTTTTCCTTTTCTTTTATTAATTGTTTTAACTCTTCTAATGTTGTTTTATTTTTTATAAAGCTCCTGGCACTACTTCTATTTCTCAGACAAGCTGCATGTTCTCTATTTTTTCAATCCACTTTTGCCTATCTTTATTATTCATATGGGCCTCCTATTTAACCAATAATACTATTAGAATTAATATCTTATATATTTTTATTGATTAAATCTTCTATACCTGGATATAACAAAAATAGACCAAAACACAGCACCAATATAGAAAATTCCATACAAAAAGAGCTCTATTTATTAGGGCTCTTTTTCATTTTAAATTATTATAATTTATTTTTCAGTTTAATGTATTTTATTCTTTTTTCAGCATATTTGATGGCATCTATTACAGAATTGAATGTAGCAAAAATAGAATAAAAAAATATAAAAGTCGGAAATAAAATAAACCATTTATGCAAATTAGTATATAGATTACTAATTATTAATTGTATAATAAAATACATCATTATATGTATAATTAAAGATATAAAAGTTATGCTTAATGTGAACTTAAACGTAGATATTATATCGGAGTAAATATTGTCCTCTTCAAGAAAATTAATAAAATCATCATCATTTGAAGTCAAAATTATTGACATACCAGCAAAAAATAAAGAGAAAATTATTGATAATGTTGATATAATTATTGACAATATATCTATTATTAAACTTAATTGAATATATTTAAACATAAATATATTAAGTATTATTGCAATAATTAAAGCAAATATAAAATCCCAACATAATAAAACATCCTTAATTTTCATTTTTTATTTTTAAACCTTTCCAAAATATTTTTAAAATCTTTATATAAAAATTTTATTATTTCATCCATATTCATATTAGGTACTGAAGATTTTATCTGCATTTTCCTAGTGCTGGCTTCTTTCTGTTTACCATCTTTAGTCCCTTTTATTTTGGCTTCTCCATAACCATCAGCAGCCATTATTATATTTCCAAAAGTTTGATCATCTTCCTCTATAATAATACCTTTTTTACTTATATATTTTTCAATATATTTTTCTACTTGCATTTTATGCAGTTTTTCATCTGTTTCCTTCCATCTTTGCCTATTACTCGGATTAGATGGGTGCAACGTTAAATATAACGATGTTATAATATCAAATTCTTTTATCGCCTTAAATATTTTTACTTCATCATTTATTCCTTGAATTTCAGCATTAATAAAACAATTATTATTTGCTTTTTCTATGAGTTTAGAAAATTGTTTTTTAAATTGTTCATTTCCAATAACATTTCTTATAATTCTATATGCGATTAATCCACTAGACAAGTGTAATATAAATTCACTTTTTGCAATTATTTTATCTTGCAATTTAGTAGTCTTTAAAGTTCTATTATCTTCATCAACAACTTCCTCTATGTTTTCTTCTTTATATTTAACTAAGTATCCTGTTACGAATACTTCATTATTATATTCAATCCTATTTATATAGAATAATCCCCACTTGAAATTTCTCTCTATTATTTTTTCACACGTATTTAAACTTTTATATATATATTCTTGCTTTCTTTGTTTTGTATAAGGGCATATTATATTTAGTCTACCAAAGTAAAAAAATAAATTATCTCTTTTATTCATACTGTCCTCCATAAATAATATTATTCATAAACTACCTTATTATGATTATATCTTCTATATTTGGCTGTAAATTCCTTCAAAACATGAAAAAGAGGTACTCCCATTATAGAAGTACCTTCAAAATTAATATCTTACATACTTGCCATAAACATAACCACCATGTGGAGGATAATAAATGTGTATCCAATCTCCTTCTTTTCTATATAATTTAACCTTTGCACCATTAGGCAAAGCCCCTAATATTCTGCTAGATGTTAATTTCTTTTCTCTAATATTTATACCGCTTGGTGTATTTATTGTACCTGTTTTCCCATCTAAATTAATCCAACTATTATTATTTGTAGATGGTTTGCTTGGTGTTACATTTGAAGATGTACCTAATACTCCATTTACTATTGCCTTAGCAATTCCATTCATGCCATATTTATTAAGTATAGTTACATCTCCAGAACTATCTATAAAACATACTTCTATATAAATTGTTTTACCTTTAGTCCTTTTAGTTAGTGCTAAAGGCTGGTCTTTAATTCCTCTATTTCTAAAACCTAAATTATTTAGCTGTTTTAATACTCTATCTGCTTCTACCAAATACTTACCACTATAAGTATATACTTCTGATCCATAACCACCTACTGTAGTATTAAAATGTATACAAATATTTAAATCTGCATTTACTGAATTACATAAGGCTACTTGTTTATTTAAACTTTCTTGCAATGTTGATGCATAATCTACTCTACATATATTAGTACTATGTCCTCTTCCTCTTAATTCCTTATCTATTTCACCTACTAATTGCCTTGTTAAAACTTCCTCTTTCAAACCATTTATTCCTCTAGTTCCTACATCTCCACCGCTTAATGTATGCCCTGGATTTAAATTAAATAACATAAAATATTCCTCCTAATTATTTTAATAATAAAAAAGAACAGGCATTAATCCTGCTCTTTAATTTCTTTCTTATTACCTTCTTTAAGTTGTATTAAGGCATCTTTTAATTTATCTGGTACTGGCAATCCTAGTTGTGAACAATTTTCTAATAAACTTATACCTTCATTTGCAATATAAAAATATGCTATGAGAGTTCTAAACACCCATGTACCAGCATTTAAAAGCCTATCTAACATTACTGCAACAATTAAAACTATAAGTATTAATGATTTTCTTGCAATACCCTTAAGTCCTACATCGCTTGACATCTGCTTGTTGACATAAGCTTTTATTAATCCTGTGCAATAATCTAATATCATAAATATAATAAGAACTACTAAAGCAGTATCCCAAGTACCAAATAACCATGTAAACCATGTTCCTATAGTTGCTACAATTGCATTAAATATTTTTTGCTTTCCCATTCTGCACCTCTCTTATTTAAAAATAGGAAAAATAAAAAGACTACATATTAATAGTCCCTACTTTGCCTTTATAAATTTATTTTATTATCTCGTAATAATTATCTATTGCGTAACAACTTTCTCTATAGTATTTTCTTTTGTAGCTGGGTTAACTCTAGCCATTAACTCGCTATACTGTTCCATATCAATCTGGTTAAAAGTATAGAATACATTTAGTTTATTATTCATATCTTCCTTTTCATAGTAATTATTATCAATTAAATTTTTTAATAAATCATACAATATCATATTATTTACCTTCCTTTTCATTTAAATTTTTATTATTTAATACTTCTTTATATTTTAAATCAACCACTTCAGCCTGCGTTTTTAGCAATTCATTTTTTAATTTCTCTTCTTCTGTTTCTATATGTTCTTTATATTTGTCTATAACTATTTTTTTAGTTTCCACATCAACATGATAAATATCTGCATTATCTAACACTGTACTTCCATATTCCAAATCTATATAATCTATTTCTTTAGGTCGTAAATCATTAACTTCTTCTTGTGTTAACCCAGAATCATAACGCTCTTCTAAACAATCATTTAAGACTATACCAGTAGCTTTATTAAAAATAATTCTTTCTCCTATTTGCATTAATACACCTCCCTATTCGAAAGCCCAATATTTCAACGTTATATCTGTATTTCTATCACTTATTATAATGTTAAACCCATTACTTACAATTTTAGTTTCAGAATAATCAAAACCACAAGAATCATGACTAAATACTTCTGCATGAGCACCATATACAGCTCTACCATAGCGTTCATATATATCTTTTGTGCTAGATTTTATACTGTAGAATGCCGTGTCATCTCCTCTAACATCTAAATAGTGACCTGTTACTATTACTTTTGATGGTGTAAAAGATAGTCCCCTTATCTGTACCACTAGCTGTGTTGTTCCTGTTTCTGCAATCGTACGTGTACCAGTAGCAAATCTTTTACCATTCAACACCAAATTAGCACTATTTAATTTAGCAATTAGATTGGCTACTCCATCTGTATCTAAAGCGTTTATTCCTTTTGCAATTAAAGCACTTTTTAAATCTGCCTTTTGATTTAAGCCTTGAATATTTTCAAGTGCTGTTATTATTTCACTTATTTTTGCTGTATTATCTAACATTATTTTTCACCTACCTTTAACTATTCCCATGCTTCCCATGAATAACCATCAAGCTGTAATGCATCTTGATTACTATATCTACGTTGTAATGAAACATAAGTATCATATCTCCAAATAGCTATATTATTATAATGATCAAATTCGGCTTTTGGATAACACCATATAAGAACATCATCACCTTTAGTTAAAGATATAACTCTAGCTTTAAAACCTGTATTAAGGGAATAATTATATTCATTACCTTTGAGTATACCCTTTGTATAATTAACACAATTTGATGATATAATAGCATTTTGTATATCTATCCAAGAACTATCAGTTTTTAGAGCAGTTTTTAGTTTATTATTAAAAGAATTAATTATATTAGTTTTAATAATAGATTGATTAGCTTCTGCTTTATTTACAATATCCACAAGTTTCTTTTTATCTTCTTTTGTTAAACCTTGTAATGGAATTAAATCTCCTATTTGTAAACTCATACTTCTACCACCTTTAAAAATGGCTCTCCATTAATGACAACTAATTTATATTTTACATTTGTATTTTTATCTTTTAGCGTCGCCATTTCATCCAAATCCGACTTAATACTAGTTATATTTTCCTCGTTTTTACTTACCCTTTTACCTAAATCCACCATATTACTATTTATTATCTGTATGTCTTTCTGTGTTGCTAATATAACTGTTGGATCTACTTTTAAAGTCACACTAGATGTATTGCTAATTTCTAAGTTTGTTCTTATAACCAAATCTTTTGTACTTCCATCTTGGGCCTGCGGTTTATATGTTTCTGGATATTTGCCTATGGCTAACATATTATTTTCATCATCAAAAACTCCAGCTTCACGTATCATAAACCCGCCAACTGAACTTGGTATTATAACTTCTATAACTACCCAGTTAGGATTGTTTTCATCTACTCTAATAGAATTTATATTACCTTGCCATACTTCGTTAACTAAATCCTCCTGTTCTTCTGTTGGGTTATAATATTTCCCTTTACCATCTCCAACCTTAAGGGCTGTAAAATTAACTTTGTTTCCTAACGCAGTTGCATTAGCTATTTTCGCTTTACCTATTTTAGTTAGTATTGTATAAAATTGTTCTGCCATAATTAAGCCTCCTTTCTAGGGTATACTGTTATATTTTCCACTCCTGTATTGCTACCCATAGCTATATTAACTTTCCCCTTAGATGTTATATCTTTAGGCATCCATGGATAAACAGTTATTTCCTCACCACTTGTTATAGCGCTAGCAAAATAAATATTAGTACTTATTTTCTGGACTAAAGTAGAACTTAACATCATATTACATGGAATTATATATCTAAAGTTGTCTATTATTTCATTAAACATACTCCAATCAAAAGTGCTTATTTCTACTTTTAATACATATTCATCATTAAGTACTTCAACTTTATAATTACCTTCACCAAATAAAGTTTTTAATTTATACTCCAAAGACCTATGAGTTATAGGCATCTTATCCATTTTTCTATTTTTAATTCTTAGCTTTCTAAACTCTAATGTATCATTTAATAAATCAGCCCTAATTTTAAATAACTTTTCTCGATGTTTTATACCATATTCTGTTGCGGTGTCTATAAAATTTTCTTTTAAAATTCTTTCCTGGCCTTTTTCAATTAATTCTAACTCTATATTTTCAGTAGCCATTATATTTTTAAATTCTTCTATATCAGATATTTGTGGCGGTAAAAAATCAATTAATTTCTTTTTCACTTAATACCACCTCTTTAAACATTGGAACTTCTTCAGTTCCTAACGTTAAATTTTCCTCTTTATCATTTATCTTAGTATTAAATAAATCGGCCACACCTTCCACATTTAAAATTCTGGCTTCAATTTGACTAATTCTAACTATAGTATTATCCTCTTCATGCCATTGTTTTTTAAGGTTTAACAAATAATCTTTAATAACTTTTTCTATATCTTCTTGAACTTGACCAATAGTAAGTCCTCTCTTTAAAAGAAGTTTTGTTTCTATATTTATTTCTATATCTTTAGCACCTAATACAGTAACGACATGACCTACTGGAGCAACACCAAAACCTTTGCCTTGATTTTGTACTGGATCTAAAATAGTTTGTACCTTATCTATTAATTCTTTTGTAGGGACACTGCAATCACTATCTAAAAATACTATTTTTACAGTTCCACCACCATTCCATATAGGAAATACCTTTACGGTTCCAACACCTTCAATAGCTCTAGTTCTAATTTTATAATCTGCTATGTTACCACCATAAGGTTTCTCATTTAAATGTTCTATATATCTATCATATAAACTCTGGTTACTTTCAACATCTTCTCCTGGTATAATAAGTTCACCCAATGTAGCTATAGATAAATCTTCAATATATTCAATTGGTATTAATGATCCTGTTATATGGTTACCTTCTATGCCTGTTGTTTCACATTGCATTTTATATAAACCATTAGAAATTTTTTCTACTGCAATAAAATTAAAATCTTCTATAGAAAATCTACTATTCAAAGGAATATCTATTAATTCATTTTCTTCATTATAAAAGTATCCTTTTTTAATTGCATAAGTTGCTTTTTCTCTTTTAAGACCTTCTTCTGCTACCCTTAAATCTAAAAGTTCAGGTGGCATATCAGGGCTTGCAAAAGTACACCTTAGGAAATAATCCATATCTGAATACATTTTTGCGACTTCTTGGGCTGCTGGTGCTAAAGCATTATAAATTATAGAACCCTCTCTTTTGTCTAAATCATTGGATATTTTATTCATCATTCTATCTAAAATCACTTCTTCGGTTTGATCTTCAAACAACTATTTCACCACACTTTCAGCAAATTCTCCATAAATAGAAAAGACGGTAAAGCTTACTTCTACACTGTCCTTATCATACCTAAATATAAAGTTATCCACATTGTTAATCCTATCATCTTGGCTTAAAGCTTCTCTTATTCTCCTTTTAAACTCACTTTCTGCTATATCCTTTTGTTTACCTATAAGTCCATTAAGTTCACTTCCATAGTTCCAAGAATAGATAAGATACTCATATCTTTCAGTGCCTAATATCAATTGTATTGCTTGTTTTAAAGCTTCTTTACCATCTGTAAATCCTACTATTCTATTATCTTTAATTTTATAAGTCTTTGTTGGTTCGATTATTTCTTCCACTTCTAGGTCATCAGATATAAATGCTCCTTGTGGTAATATACTAACCTCACTCACACCTACACCACCTTATCTAAGATTACATACTGTTGTCCACCTTGAACTCTTAAAAGTAATACCTTATCTCCTTGTTTTAAGCCTTCCCTAATTAATAATTTATCTAAAGATGTATTTAGGTTACTTTCAATAGAATTGTTCATATAAGTATGAGTATGTTTTAAATCTATTTCATATCTAATTAAGCTTTCAGGAATAATAAAAAAATCTCTATCTAATATAAGCTTTTGGTCTACCTTTATTTTTAAATCCTCCACGCTTACCACTTCTCCAAATGAAATATTTACTGGATTACTGGCTCCTACTGCTCCCATACTTGCTTTTTTAATTGTATCTATCATTCCCATGTTTACACCACCTTTAAATCAAAATCCATTACAAGTTGTCCTTTAGAAAATTTATGAGTAGCTTCTTCTATAAGATAATACTGTTTTATTCCTTTTTCTTTTATATCTACATACACACCACTACCAGCTCTTAATTTTAAATCTGCTGCTATATCTGTACTAATGATATCTTTTAATTTTAAAGTCTTAGTTTCTCTATTCTTAAGCTTTAATGCAGCGTTAACCATTTCTTGAATTTGTGCTTTATTCATTTTTTCATCCACTTTTTTATAATATTGAAGTCTTCCCCACTTAGCTATATTCCTACTATCTTGTGCTATATAAACATCTCTGCCCTTAGTATCTTTATTATCTCTTACTATTTTAACTCTATTATAAGTATCACTATCTATACTATTTTTCCAATCGTAATCACCTAAGTTATTATCATCACTAATAACTACAGGTTGCTTCATGTTATTTATATTTTTTAAGTTTAAATATCCAAAATCATCATATAATGTATAAGTTCTTTTATTATTCATTAGGGTTTTTTCTAAAGAACTATATATTATATCTAGTAATTTTTTATCATCTTCTAATAACTGTGGTATAACATATCCCGTATCTTCTATAGTTCCTACTCTCAATCCTATATCTTTAGCAATTTGTATTAAGATTTGACTTGCTTTTTTATTTTTAAATACATAAGTATCATTAAACAGTAAATATCTCAATTGATCATAAGCAGTTACTTTTATAATTGGATTTTTACTTCCTCCATTTTCAAATGTATATCCATAAAACACTGGATTACCATCTACTTTAAAACTTATTACATCACCGTTGTTTATAGTAATTTGCTTATCTTTTAATATTTCAAAGTCCAAACTAGAAGGCTTATCTTTTCTTTTAGTTTTCCAGGTAACTTCACTTGTTAATTCAGATATATCAAATACATTCCCATCTTTATTATCCAGTAATAATTGTATATTCAACCTATCACCACCTATGGAAGCCTTAAAACTTGTCCTGTATATATTAAATTAGGATTCTTAATCTTGTCTTTATTTAGATTATAAATTTGTGGCCACTTATTACCATCACCTAAGTATCTTTTAGCTATATGCCACAACGTATCATTACCGCTAACTGTGTGTGTTTTAGGTTTATTAGTATTACTTGGTCTTGCAGCCTTGGAATTCGCTATTACTTTTTTCACAGATTGATTAGCAGCTGCAGTTTTTGGTGTTACTATAACTACTTTTTTAGCAGCATAGTTTTTATATCTTTTAAGTTCTATAGAATAATGTACGTCTCCAACTTCTCCGCCTTCTTCGCTTGGTTTAAAATTCTCTATAGTAAATAAATCATTAATTTCTAAAGGACTGCCTGTAAATATAAATCTTATCTTTTGCTTTTTATCTCTCCATTCTCTAATCTTTGCAATATAAAAGCTCGGTTCAAATAATTGCTCTGAGCTTACATAAGGACCTTTATACTTGGGAAAGAAACTTTCAAAGCTTATTTCCATCAACTTAGGTTTATTTATTGTATTAATTTCACCTAAATTAATTATATCGTATGTTTTATTATTTCCATCTTCATCAAATTCAATTTTCTCTGGGAGTACAGGGAGTACGAAGCCTTCTTCACCATTATTAATTCCTAAATATATTTTGTAATCCATTTAAGCATATACCCCCTCCGCACTATTGACTAATTCATTTTCCATATAGTTCTCTATCTTAGATATTATTTTGTTTATGTCTGCTTCTTCTTTAATATCTCCGGTAGTAACTTGTACTGTTGGAGTTAAAGTTACGAAGTTTTGTATACTTTCCATTTCTGCTAAATCTCTCATCATTTCTAAGTGTTCATTGCTAATGTCTATTTTATCGTCTATATTTTTAAGATGATTGTTAGCATCTTTCAATCCTTTGTTTCCACTTGGGGATTTGCTACCTTTGTTTTTACCATCATCTCCTGCTGTTCCTAATGTTCCTGGTCCTTGTGCTTTATTCCATGCCGCCATATCTGGCATTTTACCCATGTCTGGAATATTACCCTTATTAAATATATTTCCTAAATCAAATTTATCACCTATGTTTTTACCCACGCCATATCCTGAATCATATGCCTTACCATATTCAAACCTATCTAGATGCATTGCAGAAGAATCCATCTTTTGAAATTGAATTTTAGGTTTACCAACTAATTTATCAACAGCACCTTGAAGTCCACTTTGCCAATTGCCTACTGCATTAGCAAGGTTCGAGCCGAATATCGTATCTATAGCGGAGGCTATACTTTTAAGTATCCCTAAAACTTCATCTGCCATTGCTGCAAATAGCCTAATTATAGAACCTATAGGATCATTAAATACATTAGCAAAGAATTCCGCAAATGCAGTGAAATGATTATAAAACAGGGCTATAATATCAACAACTAAATTATAAAGTGTTACGAATAGGTTTCCTATAAATGCAAGTGCTACCATAAATGATCCTGCAATAATGCCGGTTGCTGAAACACTTGTGCCTGCAAAATGATTTACCGCCGCTACTGCTCCATAGAATAAAGCTATTAATATAATTATTGCAATAATAATCCAAGTAATAGGACATAACGCTAATGCTGCATTTAATCCTTCTTGTGCAAATGTTAAAGCAATTACAGCCGCCGTTTCTGCCCAAGATGCAATAGTATGTGCAATTTTAGCTCCAATATCCATTATAGTTGTTAACCATGCAATTCCCATTGTTGCATTATAAGCTATCATTGCAGCTACAATTCCCCAAACAATAGGACTAATTATACTCCAATTATCACTAATCGCTTGACCTAACCATGTAACAATATCTATAGCATCCATTATTAGATTTACAATTATATCCAACCCTGCGCTTATGCCATTAAAAAAACCTTCAAAACTTCCATTTTTAAATCCTTCATTTATTCTACTAAGCAAAGGTTTTAAAACTTCTAACGCGGTTTCACTTGCCTGTGCAAACGCAGTTTCTATGTTTGATTTAAGGTTATTTAATTGTGCTACAGCAGATTGGTTAAACTCTTCCAAAGCTTTATCGCTGGCACCTTTTTTAGCTAATAATTCATCAAACTTGCTTATAAACTCATCCATACTTTTGGACGCTTTTAATATTTCTGCATCGGCTTTACCAAATCCAAATCTAGATTTTAAGGACATAAAATCTCCACCTAGGGCTTCTTTCAATGCAAATCCAGCTCCCTCTAAACCTTGGGTTGGATCTAAGAACGCTAATTTTTCAGCTGTTTTATTTAAGTCCATAAGTTTGTCTGTATTCTTTGTAAATTGAATAAAGCTTCTAGTTATAGTATTAAATTCTTTTAATCCATATACACTCTCATTTGCATATTTGTTAAGATTCCCAAAGAAAGCTTTTCCTATATCTTTGTTACCTAACATTCCACTTATGGTAATTAATTGTTGTTCTAACCTTGCTCCTCCTCCTATAGTTAGGTCCATTCCTTTTTTAGCAGTTTGAAATCCCAGATAAGCGCCAAGCAAATTTTTTACTTTGCTTGTTAATCCATTTGCTTCGCTAGATCCTCTATTAAAAGATTCATTTAATCTATTTTGATTATTTTGTGCTCTATCTTGCTCATTAACTAATTCTTGTAACCCAGCAGAAGCCCTTTGAATTGCTCCTCTTGCGGTATTTAAAGTATTAGTTATTCTTATATCTTTGTTTGCAGCATTATTCATTTGATCCATAGCGCTTATTGTTAAATTTAAAGCTTGCGTAACTTGTTGTAGTGGTCTTGTCATTTGATCAAACATCTTGAGTGCAGTAGATACTGTTGCCATCTATTCACCCCACTTTCAAACAATAATAAAAGCACCTACATTAAAGTAAGTGCTTTTTTCTTTATTTATTTAATAGTTTATTTTTTTCTGAGGCAAATTCCTCCTGCGTCAATATTCCTTCTTCTAATAATCCCTTTAATTTTATTAATTCGTCTGCCACAGACATTTTAGAATTTGTATTTTGATCACTAGTTTTTTGAGTAATTATAGATAACATTGAAAGTATTTCTTGAGCTGAAGTATATGCTGTTTTGTATATAAATGAATTAGCTTTTGTTGGTGATTTTATTAAATCTATGTAAACACTTGGATTACTAGTATCATTAACAGTTATCTTAATTCTTAAATTATTAACTACAGACTTGGTTTTCTTTTTACCAGTTACACCACCAACTACTGCTCCAACTCCTCCTAATAGTACACCACCGGCAACAGCTCTTCCAAGCCCACCTTTTGTTATGCTATCACCATCCTGTAAAAGTTCATATTCTACAATATCATTAAAGTTATATACTTTTGGATTAACTTTCTTACCTCCGAACCCATCTGGTATAAGCCATAATTGCTTTTGTTCATCAAATTCTACATAAGGCACTATCTTTTTAGTAGTTATAAAATCAGCTACTAATTTTTTGTTATTTTTATTCTTTTCCATTTCAATTAATATTGCTTCTTTTGTTGTATTTTTATTTATTTTTACTTGAAAATTAATACTACACAAATGTAAACACTGTTTACAAATAAATCCGCTAGATATTTTCTTCTTTCCTTCTTCATTACCACAAATACAACACTTTTCTTTGCTTTTAAAAAATAATCCCATGTTAGCATCCCCCTTATTAAATCATTTTAATAATAGCAAATAATGGGGTTTGTTTCAATATTATCTTTTTCTTTTAGTTTTATCCGCTTGTTTCTTTTCATTCTCTATATGCAAATCAATACTAGCGTATACGAAAGCTCTTTCTCCCCTTGACATTTTAACAAAAGTACTAGGAAGAATTTTTAATCGGTGGAGGGCATAGTGAGCATAATTAGCTTCACCATCCCCTCCCTTGATTAGTTTTTTGCTTCTTCTACTAACTCCTGTATACCTTTATCATATCCATTTATTTCACTTACAACGCTACCCCATTCCATGTATTCACCGTCACTCATTTTAGATTTCATAGCCTTAAGTAATTGTTCAGCTCCTATGACACCCCATGCCTTTTGCAACTCTGCATTTTTTAAGTCTGGGTAAACAGTAGTTTCTATTATTTGATTAGCTATAAATTTATATTGGTCAGTTTCACTCATTTTTTGACCTTTAACTATTGTTATCTTTTTACACTTTTTTCTAAGTTCGTCACCTTTATCAGCACTTATCGGTTTAAATTTCATTTTTTTCTTTTTGCCACCTATAGTTATTTCTCTTTCTATTTCTTCTACTTCCTCAAAGCTATCCATTAAAAAATCTTCAAAATTATTCATTATATACTCCTCCTATTAACCTAATACTGGTTTTCCAAATTTATTTAATAAGTCCACATCGTCAAACGTGAATCCCATATCTTCTTCAAGCACCTCGGATTCTACATCAAACATTGCCATGGAAACTTCATCTAAATTACAATCTTTTAAAACCGTAGTTTGTTTCCCTATGCTACTTGTTGGATCTTCATTTGTAACGGTTATATCAAAATATGTGTCTACTCCAGTTTTTATATACTTAATCATTAATTCTCTAAATAGAGAAGTCACATAATACACTGTTAATGTCCCAGAACCACTCCAACCAGCGGCTTTATGTTGCTCTCCTCTTTTACTCAAAGTTCTTACCTCTGTTTTTTTCTTTTCTACTTTTGATTCTAATTTTTTAGCATAGAATAGTTCTTCATTTCTACCATCTATAGTTATAAATCCTCTAGCTTCTTGTCCACTTATTGTATCCCCCGCTTTAAGAAATCCCATTTACTATTCCACCTCCACATCCATATATAGCTTTTCCATAGCATCTATTGGTTGTACCCCCATTCTAGCTACTACAGAATCTTTATCTTGTCCTCTTTTAATTTCAACATCTTCTGGTACAACATTTTCAAGTGCTCCAATTCCTTGTAATTTTTCTAAGAACTTAATTACATCCTTTTTATATAAATTTCTCCCATCTTCGCTATTATCACCTTTACCAATATAATTGGTTTCCCATAATAATCTACTCCCATTATTTACTTCAAAGAGTGTGCGAACTACTCTATTTTTTCGATAGTCTTTTCCTTTATCTTCTGTAAAAGATTTAAATGTATTAATATCCTGTTCTATTACTACTTTTCTATTACTAATAGTAAAAACTATCTCTCCGTTTAATAAAGCTTCTTCTATTTCCCTGTTGGTGTATTTAGTATCTACATCAATGGCGCCTGGATACTCTAGATAAGTATTAGATTGATTTACATTTGCTCCAGCGGTAGCTCCAGTTACAAATGCAACTGCTTGATTGGATTTTATTACGGTATTATCACTTAAAATTACACCATTTTTAACACTAATAACATTTTCAATATCAGCTTCTGGATAATTTTCTAATACCACTTGCACTTGTCTACCATCTTCTTTAAGTCTCTTTATAAATGTAGTAACTACTGCTTTTATAGTAGGATCTTTAGTTGGAATACCCATAGCATGAAATTCATAAGGTTCTATAACTGATAAATAATCAGTATATCCTTGATTGGTAACATTACCATCAGCTCCACCTTTAAGTGGTAATCCAGCGGAGGTTTTTAATTCTCCAGTTCCTTTAAAATCAACATAATCATTAGGCTTTAAATCTTCTATAGTTCTAACTAATTGCTTATCTATCTTATTTCCTTCAAATATAGTTATAACTTCAAAACTTCCTACAAAATCTATACTGTTTTGGATTATTACAGTAATATTATTCCCTTTGGTTCCAGTGCATTTAGCATTTATTGTTAGTCCCTCCAATGTAGCAGTAGCCTTAGTACCTTCATTAAGTCTATACAATAAAAGTATCTTAGCTTTCTTTAATACTTCTCTAATAAGTAATGCACTTTCATCAGCTATATTTATACCTAATACTTTAGATAAATCATCATCAGCATATATCGGCAATACTTGCTTTTCAGGTCCCCAAGGTAATTCCAATGGTAGAGTTGCAATTCCTCTTTCTCCTATTGGCGTTTGACCATTTTTCTTTGACTTAAAATTTATATAAGCCCCGGGTCTGATTTTATTTTGTCTTTCCCAAGTTCCACCAGCCATATTATTTCACCTCTTTTTTATTAAACTTTTCTAATATTTTTTTAACTTCATCTATGCTATATTGTTCATTTTCTAGTAGTGCTTTAAGTATATCTTTTTCTATAACTGTAAATTGCCTTGAATTTACTATTTGTTCTTTAGTAAATTTAATTTCTTGTTCTTTATCTGCCATTTAAATATACCTCCTGTTTTAATTTATTCATTTTAGGAGCTTTTTCAATTTCCTTAAGCACATGATAATTAAATTGCAACATGAAGTGTAAAACTCCATCTATAACCTCATGTGTCATTTTACTAGATCTATATAAACTATTATTTACTTTTACATATTCAAGCACTTCATAAAGCTTCTCAACCATATCATTATAATCATTATTTAAATCCTCTTTATCACTAAAATAATGAATATCAAAAGATATATTTTTCTTATATCTAATATTAAGTTCCTTACCTTGGCCTGAACTTAAAACCTTAATAAAAAAACAAGGCTCCTCAAAGTCTTGTTTTATTTCTTCTCCATATATATTTATGTTAGGAAATTCTTTATCCAATGTTTGATTAATCCCTATTCTTAAATCATTTATATTTGATATGTTATCACCTACTTTAACAACACTCGAGTTGTTATTATAAATAATGCAGTTACAATAAATATTAATAAATCAAATATTGCCTCTAGTTTCTTTCCTTGCCTAAATTCACTTAATGAATGATAAATTACAACAATCATATAAAATAATAACCCAATAGCTAAAACTATCTTCATATTATCACTTCCTTTAAGCTCTACCATTAAGTATTTGATTCAATAATTCTACTTGTTTTCGTTCTAAAAACTTAGGTAATTGTCTTTCAATCTCTTGCATTGATATTGTGGCCATGAATCTACCTTCAACCCAACCTTTATGGTTTTTAGTTCTATGCCCATACTCAACATAAGAAGCATATTCAGTATTATTAAATATCTCCACTACATAAGAGTCACCTTGCTTTATTACATTTCCTACTTGCCAGTTACGTCTTAAATGTCCTCCTGTTTTAGAGCTACTAGTTGTAAAGTTTACTTCTTTACCATCCTTAGTTGTAAAGGACACTTGATTGCTATAAACACCTACTGGAGTTCTTTTTTTAATCTTTCTTTCAGCTCTAAATGCCATCTCCAACAAAAATTCTCTTATCCATCTTTCAATTACTCTTTCATCAAGTGCCTTTTGAAAACTCTTGGTCATATTTTTAAAATCAGAGTAATCAAAACTCGCTAATCTAGCCATTAAGCTTTATCCTCTTTATTTAAAATAACTTCCTGGTGTGTATAATAAGGAAATCCTTCTCCAGCTTTATATTTAGTTATAATCCCAAATTGGTTAGTAATTTCTATTTCATCACCTTGTTTAATTTCAACTTCAGGAGCTATAAAAAGTTTAATCTCATATAGAACTTTGTTTACTGTATCGGTTTGGTTATTTTTTGATAAACTTTGCTTAGATATTTTACAAGATTGTTTTTCATATTTTATTTTTGGTATTAATTTAGTTTCTTTAGTAACAGGATCTTTAACCTTTTCTTTTCCTCCGGTTATATTACAAGTGCAATCGTATAAACTTTCAATAGCTTTTCTTGCTTGCTTTCTAGCCTTTTCTATACCTTTAAGCATATTACCAAACCAACTTTCTATATTTATGAAGTTTAGCTTTATAGTCTTTTACTAGGCTATCCTTAAATTCAGCATTAGCACTCCTATAGCTTATAGAAGTATCCCCTTCACTTATAGAGGAAATGGAACCTAAAGGATTCTCTTCTTCCCCTAGGTTCTCATTTCTGTATATGTCTATAGCCATTCTTAAAATAGTATTATTTAATTGTTCTGGGATTTCTTTTATGTGACAATAATCCCTTATTGTTTGTTCAGCATCCTCTATGGCGAATTGCAATGAAAAATCCTTGGAGTCATTATCCAAGGATATACCTAAAAGTTTTTTTAATTTTTCTAGTGGAGTCATTAAACTCACCTTCTTATATTTTATGTTTAAATGCAACTATTCTTATTTGTTTTGGTTCATATACTCTTTCCCAGTTAGTTTTTTCTTGTAATTCAGCTCTACTTGGCCCTTCTGTTTTTGCTACTTTAGCATTAGTAAATTTAATTCCTCTAGGATGAAGAATCATAGTCTTTCTATTAATTAAATAATCAACACCTGAACCTTTCTTTTTATCTCTATCAGTTTCAGTTGGTACAAATCCTACTGGATTACCATTACCTAACGCTAAAGCTCCTTGTCCAAATAAATAAGTAGTATAAACACCGCCTGCATCAATTGGACAGCCATCATCAACTATTACTCTCTTATCTTGATATACATCAAACTCTGGACTATCACTTGGTCTTATTGTTTCAATTAAGTTTTGTTTCTTTAACTCTGATTTAACAGCGCTGTGCATCATAACACCTGTTAAAAGTTCTTGTGCATCTCCTAGCATCTGTTGAGCATCTATAAAAGCACTTGCTGACCACTTAGCTGCTCCTTCTGTCATAGCTGATATATCAAGTAAGTTATTTTTCATTGATGTACTTAAGAATATACCTTTAAGAATAGCAATTAATTCTTTTTGCACATCTCTTGTCCAGAATCCACTTACTAATTCTCCTATAGCTGCCATTGGGTCCTTACCTGCTAATGCTGCTGATAAATCTGTTGCACTCCACATTTTAGCTCTCCTTAAGATAGCCGCTACATCTTTATTACTTGTAATTTTAGCTGCTTCTAAATCTGCATCCTCTATTATTTGTTCTGATTCTCCTGTCAAATCCTCAAAGAATGGCATATTAATTAAAGGTGAAGCTTGGCTTGCTAAATTATCAAATTCTGAGTTATTTACTATTATTCCACTTTGTACTAAAGCACTCTTCTCCATTGTTCTATTAACCACGTAAGGGTTAAATAATTCTGGTACAATTACATCACTTAATTTTGTTCCCATATTTTATACATCTCCTTTATTATTGATTTATTCCAGCTTGAGCCATTAATTGTTTAGCCTGTTCTGGATTTTCTTTAAATATTTTACCTTGATCTGTTAGATTAAAATTTTCTTTTTTCCAAGGATTATAACCTTGTGGTATTTTACTTCCATCAGTAGGTTCTACTCCTGAGAATTGTGGTTTTTGTTCTTCTGCAAATAAATAACTATCACTCTTTTTAAGTGCTTCTATTTGTTCTGAAAGCCCTAAAACATTTTCGCCATCTAATTTAACTCCTTCTAAATTTAAAAGAGCTTTAACAGCCTTTGTATTTCTTACATTGGCACCTTTTAAAGCTCCTTCTAATGCATAATTAAATTGCATATCTTGTATTTTCTTTTCATAGTCTTTAACCTTGGTTTCATAATCTGTAACCTTGGTTTGAAGTTCTTCATTATCTGTATTGTTTTTCTTTAGATCCCCAATAGTTGTATTAGCAGTTTTAAGTTGCTCATTTAATGTATTAAATTTATCTTTAGGTATCCAATTACCATCATTAACCACATCTATCTTATTATCACCTACCTTTTGCATCACTTGGTTATAAAGTTCTTCTCCTAAAATTTCTTTTAAATACATATTAACTTCCCCTTTCCTACTAACCTTTTTATGCAGGTTGGCTCCTGCTTTTGGTCTTTCAGTTTATACTCATAAATACTAAAAAGAGCAAAATAAAAAAGTCTTAGAAATAAGACTTACAGTTTGTACACACCTTTCAAATATGGTAATATTTTGTTGAAAGGAGGGATGTTTATGAGATTAAATCCTGATTGTATAAGAGATATTTTACTAACTGTTGAAGAATCTACAGGTTTTAATTCCACAATGTATTATCCAGATGATTATGAACTCTTATCTAAATATTCTAATAATGAAGTTCTTTATCATATAAAACAATGTGAATTATCTGAATTAATCACCGAAGTCTCTTGGTTTATAGATAGCGCCTGCGCTATACATGATCTTTCACCTGAAGGACATAAATTTTTAGCCGATATACGCTCAGATACTACTTGGAATAAAACCAAAGAAATATCTAAAAAAGTAGGTTCTTCTTCTATTAGTGCTCTTAAAGAAATTGCCACAGCTGTTATTACAGAACTTATTAAATCTCAATTTTAGAATTATTAACTAATATTTTTATCATAAGCTCCGTTGTTCCATTATCGGAGCTTTTTATTTCATATCCAATAACATTCTGTAATTCAAAATTATCTAATTTTATTTTTGTATTTTTATCATTACTACTCACGGTAAGATTATGCATTTAATATCACCTCGTTTTTAGACAAAATAAAAAACACCTACTATATATTTAATTTTACTTAGTAAGTGCTTAATTAATTTGTTTGCCTATAGATTTCATCATAAATTGCTTGAAGGTTACGTCCATCTTCATTTAAATAATCTTCATTTACAAAACCAATTTCCACTTGTTTATCTTCTACATATTCCATTAAATCTAGTTTAGTATCTACATCTAAATCAAAATAAGTAATACTATGTTGTTTATATTTCTTTTCTAAAATTTTATTTTTTAACTTTTCATCATCCAATATTTTAATTAAATAATCAAACAATGAGTTATTCAATTCTATTTTATACACCTTTTAACCTCCTCACTAAATCACTATCTGTAGGATTACACTGAATTAAATTACCTGTCTTTGGATTAATCGAAACTGTTACTTTTTCTCCTATAATTTTATGACTTCCTTTTCTAGGTTCTTCTTTTATTTTTAATGGGTTCTCTAATGCATTCTTAATGTCTTCAATTTCTACACCATCTCTTGGTGCATTAGTCTTAAAATCATTACTCGCACCTAACACTCTATCAATAAAATGTTTTGAATAACTTTCAATCTTAATTTCATTAGGGGTTGTTATTCCTATTAAATTATTCTCTATCTTATTCTTGCATAACTTGTAATCCCCCAAAGTTGAAAATGCTGAAATATCTCCTTTAACTCTAGATTTATAATAATCCTTCATTGTATCCCATTCATTAACATTATTATACTTTAATTCCTGGAATTTATCAAAAGATGTAGGCATTTCTTTTCCTAAAATCTCTTTATATTTTGCAAATTGTCGTGTATCAGTAGCTTTATTTTGTATTTTCTTTTCTTCTAATAATGCTTTTGGATTATTAGAAACATTTTCTTTATACCACTGAGTATAATCTATGTTTCCATCTACATAATAAGTATTACCTTCATAATCTCTAGCTATTCTTTCTTCATCTATAGCATCTGGGAAATGAGCTATAGTAGTAGTTCTACAATTAGGATGAAATGGTGGGGCGTTAACACCTATTTCTTTTTCGCTAATCTTAAATATCTTACCATCCAGTGATCTACATATTTTACTAGTATGTAAATCTAAAGTTGCAAGTATTTCATATTCCTTAACAACACCGCTTCCAATATAACTGTTAAAGGTTGCTTTAGAAACAATATTAGCACTTTCAGTATTAACAAGTGTCCTTGCTCTATTTGAAGCTACATTCATTCTTTCAGCTATTGTTTTAGAAGTTTTGTCTATGCTATCGCCGCGAATAAAACCCTGTGTAAGATTGGTCTGTAATTCCATAATCAATTTTTCTTTATTGTTCCATATCCTACTACTATAATTATCTCCATGCCATGGTTCTGTAATTACCTTATTTATTGTATTAGTATCTAACTTAGCAAAATTAATACCTATTCCTAAGCCTTTTTGTACTTCAAAGATATTCCTATAATAAGTATCCTCATATATTCCACTTAAAATATTAGGAGTATCATTTTGTTGCTTAGTATATAAATTCTCTATTTGGTTCCTCATTTGAGTTTGTAGAGCTTGTAACCTAGTAACTCTTACCTTATAAGATACATTGTTTAATTCTTTTTCCCATTGTAGATTTTTATTATCTTTAGCTTTTCTAGTAAACTCTTTTAAGCCCATCTTAAACTCACGTAGTTCATTAGAGTTTAATAATTTTCTAGCTTCTGCAAGAGTTACTTCATTGTTCTGAGAAAACCTAGAGTAGAATACTTCTATATCTTTTTGTATGCTGCTTAAAGCTTCCATGTACTCTAAATGTAAACTTAAAATATAATTATCTGTTTTATTAAACTGTTTACTAGCTACAACTTCAGAACGTTTCTTCCAATAATCTTTACTCCTCATTCTCTTCATCCTCTGGTGTTTCTTCTAAAGGAAAATTAGGATACATTAATTCACGTTCTTCTTTCTGCTTTTTAATCTTTTCTAATTCATCTTTAGTAGCCCATGGGTGATTGGCTACTATGGTTTCATCTGATATAATACCAACACTACTTTGACAATTATTAATACTATCTGTTTCATTTATAAGAGTATCTCTATTAAACACAAATTCTACATTTTCATTAGTAAAGTCACCTTGACCAGTATTAATTAAATGCTGATTCACAAACCACAATAGATATTCAAGTGATGCCTGAAATTCTGTTTCTATTATGTTGCAATCCATATCTAAATCATTATATAAAAACTTAAGAGCAATACCACTTGGAGAGTTTCCAAACTTATCTGATTGAGTATCTACACCTCTTCCAAACTCATAAATATCTTTTCTAGTTTGTTCTATATGAGTTTTATACGCTTCAACATTAATTTCTAAGTTTCTTGTTTCAACTCCACCATCTCCTGTAACTTTAACGGCTCTATATAAGGACATATTTTTTCTAAACTCTCCTAAGTTAGTTCCATCATAATCCTTAAGCACATAAATAGAGTTTGGAAGGTCCTCCAAGTTATTACTATTGTCGCTTTTATTTCTGTCATAATCATCTACTAAAGATTTTACAAACTTAATTAATGGCTGCTCTTCATCATTGTACTTAAAATAAATAAATGGTACCTTTGACCATGTGAATGATTGCTTGGTACCATCTTTATTAATTATACTAAAATGCCCTTCATCTTCTGGAGCTTCAACATCAAGTATTAATTTACCATTATCATTAACATATCTTAATACTTGTTTTGTATCCCAGTATTCAACTTTTTGCACTGTCTTTTTAGTTTTACCTTCATAGACTATAATCTCATACACTCTTATTAAAGCATCTAATTTAGTATGCTCCGAATCTTTCCATAGTGGAATAATCTCTTCACTAGGTAATCTTTTAAATCGTAGTTCACCATCTGAATTATAATAAATTTGAGCCCATGCTATACCTTTATTAATGGCATCTTTACCTAAATTCTTAAGTAATCTCATAAAGGACTTATTAAATATATCATCTAATACATTTTTATATGTTTCGTTATCAGTTTGTACACTTAAAGGCTTACTTAATAAATAACCCACTTTCTGGTCTGCGAGCTTTCTAACAAATTGATGTACTAGTTTATTATTTGCTAAGTTCTTAACTTCTTCTAATTCTCCATCTTCACCTATAGCCATTCTTTTACGTTTAAGTATATCTGTATCACCTTTATAATATCTTTCTCCATCTAACATAAGTTGCCTTGTTTGTGAACTATTCCATTCTTTTATTTCCTCTTGAATAATTTCTTCTAAGCTCATTACTGAATTAGATCCATTACTTAATATCTTATCTATAAAAAACATCTAAACACCTCCTTAATCAAATGAAATTGAATTACCTTTTCCTACATTTTCAGCTATTCCAGTTGTAGCATCTGGAGCATCATCATGTTTGTTTTTACCTTCCCTTTGATACTTGACCATAGCATTATAATACTCCAGCCATCTATCCCTCCAATTAACTGGGTAATATATATGGTCCATAACCCAAGTAGCATTTGAAAGTATTCTAGCCTTTTTATTTTTACTTTGATGGAACCACTTAACTTTCGTTTTATTGCTGTTGAATTTCTCTTTTAATATTCTCTCTACACTTCTAGCAAAACCACGACCACCGTTATTACTCTCTATATCTGCTATGTTAACTTTATTCTCAAATAGCATTTTAGCTGTTGCAGTTTCTGTAACTTCCATAGGTTCCTTAGTATATAAAACATCTAAAACATAAGCTTCCTTGTTATATTCACCATAAACAATACAGCATAAATAGTCTGACCCTTCATCAGCAGTATCTATATAAGCTTTAATTCTATTAAACAATGGATTACCATTATTATCTTTAGGTATATATTCATATTTCTTAAAATCACTATATAGCCTTCCTTTTAAGTCTATAGGCTCCTGTTGATAGTTAGCGCTGGCTATATCCTCACCCATTGCTTTAACTTTATTTTTATAACTCCTATAACTTAAGACTTCAGGACATAACATTTGTTTTTTATCTTTATCAATTAAGGCTTTCATACTTATATGTTTAACTTTAATACCTTGTTCTTTATAATAATCTAATGCTCTACCAGCTAAATCTCCACTTGCCCATCTAGTCATTATGATTATTATCTTTCCACCTTCTTCAAGTCTAGATAACATGGTATTAGTAAACCAATCCCAATGCTTTTCTAATACTGCTTCATTGTAAGCTTCTTCAGCGTTTTTAATAAGGTCATCTATAATTAGCAATGAAGCTCCAAATCCTGTAGCTGTACCTGTTGGAGAAGTGGCTAAATAGTTATTATATCCACCTTCTAAGGACCATAGGTTCATAGCTCCATCACCATGTTTTATTCTTACCTCTGGAAAAACATCACTAAATACCGGTTTGTACTTATCCGCTTTTTCTTCTTGAATAGAATTTCTAACATTCTTAGAAAACATAGTTGATAAAGTTTCATTATATGACCCTGTCATTATCTTTTCATTTTGATTATTACCGAGAACCCATTCAACAAATAAACCTGCTGTTCTTGATTTTCCATGTCTAGGCGGTTCATTTACTACCATTACTTCTTCAGATGAAGAAAGAAACTCTTGAAATTCATTACATAATTCCACTAAATATTCTCTATCTTGCTTATAAAAGTTTGGCGCCTTTAAATTGCAATAAAAAAAGAACTTACGTCTTGCAAGTTCTATCTTTGCTCCTAATTGTACTAATTCTTTATCCATCTTCTACACCAGCTAGTTTTAATAACTGATCTGTGGTTAAATCTTCAAATGGATTATTAACTTTCATATTGCCATTAACTTCTACTTTATCCTTAAACATTCCCAGGTGTCTACCTAAAAGCTCTAAGGCCTTTACCTTATCCGCTGTTTCTACACTAATACCAAACTTAGTATTTTTAATTGCTGTTATAGCTTTCTTTTCATTAGTTGTAAGGTCTTTCGTTTCTTTTATTTCTACATCTTTATAAAAAACTTCTTCTTCACCTATTTTATTTCCTTGTTCATCATAAACAGGTTTCATATAAGACTTTTTAACTACTTCCGCATAATTAGAACCATTAGATTTAGCTATAGCATAAAGCTCCTTTAAAACAAAGTCTTGAGTTATTTCTGTCCTTTTTTCTCTGTCTTTCATTCTTTTATCAACATATTCTTTAACCTTAGCATTTCTTAGCAATCTATTTCCATTGACCGCTGCGGTTTCATCTTTCCTTATATTTTTATATGCTGCTTTATAAGCTCTAGTGGCATTAAGATCCACTAGGTATTCATCACAAAATATTTTCTGTTTTGGCGTTAGCTTCACAATGCCACCCTCCTTTTGTATATAAAATAATTAAGAACCTTTATGATTAAAGATTCTCTACTTAGTTCTATAGTTCTACTGTTTCAACATATCGTTCTTTACCTACTATTGCATCTTTATTTATTATTGTCTTTCCATTAATATTAATTACCTTTTCATCTACAATTCCTAGTATTTCTAATGTTCCCCCTTTGTTTATTACATCTCCGTTAATCGTTCCATGTAATGTGGCCTTTGAGTTATCATACAAATATATACTCCCATTAATAATTCCATGATGTTCCAAAGATGCATTATCCTTAAGATATATGTCTCCCGTTAATATTCCATGTATTTCTAATTGTCCTTCCTTGATAACTTCTATATTTTCTTTGATAGATTCATTAATCATATACTTATCGTCTATTATCACATTTATCACTCCTTTTAACATATATTTCTACACTTTAGGAGATTTTCCTCTATAATTTATTCGACTATTTATGACTTAACCACAATATATAGTATGAGTTGTACACATTATCCACAACACATTGTGTATAACTTAATTTATCTTTGCCTTAGCGCTCCTTTAATTCTCTTATAACTTCTTTCATTCATACACTCTTTTAAATTATCTGCTATATTTTCTTTCTTAATTCTTCTACTAGAACAATAAGGACAAACTAAGTATCCTTTTGTATTTTCCAACTCTTCTGTTAATAAAATAAATTCATTCTTACAACTTTTACAAAGAAAAGAACTATAAATACTTAGCATATCCTCACATCCTTTTTCTATACAAAACAATTTGATAAAATCCTACAGAATTATTTTTAAAATCTTTTATTTGTGCTATTTTCCTTTATATTTATTCTTCAAAAATACTAATAAATTTGTTTATTTTAACACATAATACTAATATAAATTATATAAAGGAGTGCTCACTATGAATTTTCTGAAAATTCTAGTGGCCATAATACTTTATTTATTTTTTATCCTGCTTAATAATATTAAAATTAAGTATGCGAAATGTGATAATTTTGATTTTTTTAGTATAGAATATAAGGGTAAAAACTTTAAATAAAAATTAATGGCCATGAGGGAAGCTTATACTTCTCTTATGGTTAATTAAAAACAATTTGATAAAAACACTTAAAAAAATCACCTAGAATTAACCAGGTGATTTTCAGTACATATACGCATTTAAGTAGGAGGATTTTCACCTCCTCATATTTTAATAATCTTCTAGATATAATTTTACTTACTACCATTTTACCTTATTATATTCCCTATTGAAACTCTATCTTTTCCCTTTTACATCCCTAAAGCCTCAATTCCCCATAATAAAGTGCTTAATTCATTTAACACTAAATCAGACCATATTTTAGGCTGATTCTTTCCACATTTTAAAGTTCCTATTATTTCTTCATTAGTTTTTTCCTCAATGTAATACATTTCAAAAGCTCTATATTTATACTCTATACATTCTTTTCTAAATCTTCTTTTTAATATTTTCAAGGCACTGTCTACATAAGCCATCATTTTCATAGTTCTTAACTTTGTTCTTGTAATACTTGTTATCCAAACTTCATCATCTACACTGTCAACTTCTATTTCCAGATCCCCATTGACATTTTCTATATGTTCTTTTAATTTATTATAATTTTTCATTAACAACCTTGTATTGTGTAGCCTTCTATCCTTTTGAGTAATGCTTTTTTCTTTATCATATTCTTTTATTGCTACTTTTGTAGCCTTGATAATAACCTCATCTATATTTATATTATCTACCATACTCGTCCTCCTTATATGTCTTTAACCTTGCTTTTACTGCTTCTAGTAACACATTTTGATTAACTTCTTTACTACCTAAAGCTTTTATAACATCTTCATCTACAGTATTCTTGCTTACTAAATGATTAATTACTACTGTTTCTTTTTGCCCTTGTCTATGAAGCCTTGCATTAGCTTGTTGATATAACTCCAAACTCCATGTAAGTCCAAACCAAACAATAATATTACCACCATATTGAAGATTTAATCCATGTCCTGCTGAAGCTGGATGTACTAAAAGTATAGGTATTTCTCCATTATTCCATTTTTTGATATCCTTTGAATCTTCTAATCCTATTGCTTTTAACTTTTTAGTTTTTAAGAAATTAACTATTCTATCAAAGTCATGCTTAAAGCTATAAAATATCAATACTGGTTTACCATTAGCCGCTTCAATAATATCTAATAAAGCTTTTAATTTTTCTTCGTGTATTTCTATAACTTGCTTGTCCTCTGAATATATGGCCCCGTTAGATATCTGTAATAACTTATTAGTAAGTACTGCTGCATTAGCTGCTGTAATATCATCTTCTCCTAATTCTATTACAAGGTCCTTTTCTAGTTGCTTATATTTATCCATAGATTGTTTTGGTAAATTAATATTTATAACATTGTCAATTCTTTCAGGGATATCTAAATAATCTTTGGCCATCATAGAAATACAAATATCACCTATCTTTTTATGGATCTGTTCTTCCGCCCCTTCTTTTAGCTCCCAATTATAAACTACATATTGATTTCTTCTTCCTGGGTTAAAATACTGTTGCCTATAACTCGTAATAGTTCTACCTAATCTTTTACCACCATCTAATAAATAAATTTGCGGCCATAAATCTATTAAGCTATTAGGTGCTGGAGTTCCAGTAAGTCCTACCATTCTTTTAAAGTATGGCCTAACTTTCTTTAAAGCTCTAAACCTTTTAGCCTTAGAAGATTTAAAAGAACTTAACTCATCTATAACTACCATATCCCATAACCAACTGCTAAAGCACTCATTAACTATCCAATCTACATTTTCTCTATTAGTTACATAAATATCAGCATCTTTCATTAAAGCCCCTTTTCTCTGTTTTTTAGTTCCTAAGATTTTCGATACTCTTAAATGTTTTATATGATCCCATTTTTCAACTTCAGTGCTCCATGTATCTTCTGCAACTCTAAGCGGTGCTATAACTAAAACCTTATATACTTCGCCTAGGAAAATCAAATCATCTATTGCAGTTAGTGTACTAACAGTTTTACCTTAGACTCAACCCATACCCATGTCTAAAAATAATCCTGATGCATTATGTTCAATAATATGGTTAATCGCATATTGCTGATAATTCCATGGGGTGAATTTCATATAACCACCTTCTTTCTTTTCTAAACTTAGAAATTATTTAATCCCCTCTACAAAATTATTTATCCCCTCAATACTATCTATAATTTCAACTCTAAAGCCTAAAGCTTTTAATTCTTTAATCCTATATTTTTGTATAGGTCTTGGTTTTTTACCTGGTGCTTTAAGCTCTACAAAAACAATCCTTCCTTGTGGTAATAAAATAATCCTATCGGGCACTCCTGACACTCCTGGACTTACAAACTTTAAAGCTTTACCACCTAACTTCTCGATTTCTTTTTTAAGCCTTTTTTCAATTCTTGATTCTTCTATTTAAATCACCTTCTTTTTTTAGTGGAAACACGGAAACAAAATTTCTTATATATATATGAATACGTGTATTAGGCATATAGGCGTATATACGTATATGCCTAATTATATTAATATTACTTATATATAATATTTTGTTTCCATTGTTTCCGATAGCATTGAATACATTGGTATATCTAGCTTTAAAGCGGAAACAATATCGGAAACAGAACATTTTTTTGTGTTTCCGTTGTTTCCATTTTAATATTTTAGTGGAAACACAGTTTTATCTATAAATTTTGATTGTGTTTCCGAATATAGGCTCTTTGTTTACCATAAATTTTGCCAAAACTTAAAGGCGCTCTATTTCTTTCCCATTCCTTAAGACTTTTTAAAATATCGTTAATTTCTCTACTCTGTATGGGTGTAAGTTGTTTAGGGTCCCCGTTAAATAATTCAACCCATATTTCCATAACACATGTTTTATCTCTCCTTAGAGTGCCTTCTGGAATTTCTCCAAAATCTGAACCTTGGATATAGTTTCTTTTTTCAGCTATTCCTAAATTGTACCAATCGTCTGTAATAAGTTTATCTAGGTATTCCTGAATTAATCCAGCCTTTGCACTTTCTTCTGAATGTGCTTCTTGCTGCTTTTGTGCCTCTTTTTCCTCATCACCACTTAGATATAAAGATTCTCCTTGTTTCCATAACTCTATAGCTTCTGCCCAAACTTGATTTACTTCATATTTAATAAGGTCAATCCATACATTTTTACTTGGTTTACTTAGCCCCACATCTATAGGCCAAAATCTTCTATTCCCTGTTTTATCCCTTAGAAACTCCCTATCATTTGTAGTACCTATAAAAACACATTGACGTGGAAATCTGCTTGTTCTTCTTCCATAAGCTACTCTGTATATATCTTCTGTTTTAGATAAAAAATGTTTTGTTGCTTCAATATCGGCCTTTTTTGTAGCCATCATTTCCCCCATTTCCAAAATCCATACACCCTGTAACTGTTCATAAGCTTCTTTTCCACTTACAGTTGTTAAAGAATCAGAGTACCATTCTTGTCCAAGCTTTTTAATTATTGTACTTTTGCCTAATCCTTGCTTACCGCTTAGTACTGGCATATTATCAAACTTAATACCTGGATTAAAGACTCTTGCAACTGCAGCAACTAATATTTTTCTTGTAACTGTTCTTGTATAGCTGTTATCTTCGGCCCCTAAATAATCTATAAATAATGTATTTACTCTTTCCAATCCATCCCACTTAAGGCTATTTAAATATTCATGAATAGGATGAAAAGAATGCTTTTCAAAAATTAATGCTAAAGCATCAGCACATTTTGCAGTACTTGAAATGCTGTAATATTTCTCAATAAATTCTCTTAATCCACTATCGTCTGTATCATTCCAATCTGATATATTGTCCTTTTTTCTCCAGGGAAGTTGGCCAATAACTACAGCTCTATTGGAAAATTCATTATAAGCTATCTTATCTTTAAGCATTGGATCATTTTCTATTATTAATAAAAAGTTACTAATAGTACTTCTTACCTTGCCTTGTTCTGTGTAAGTAATTTCTTTTAACCATTCTGTATCTACTTCCTCAGTTTCAACAATACCAAAATCCTCTTGAGCCTTTTCCATTCTTTCTTTTCCTAAAGTCTGCATTACTTTTTCATCAGAACTAGCAAACTCACTCATTCTAGTAAAGGATGGCATTCTATTGGCTGGAGTATCCGGTTTGGCTTCATCATCTAAATAACCAAATTTATGAATTCTAACTAGGTCAAAGGAATTACATAGAGTATTACTAGCTGGATCCGTACCATGATGGCTATAGCTAAATTTATTCTCATATACTACAACTCCACCTGTAGTACTACCTTCTGCATATGTGTATCTAGTTTCATCTATACCGGGAACATATATATCATTTAAAAATTCTGCTATAGCTTCAGTTATTGTATAGGTCCTACAAAATGCCCCTATGATACCTTTCTTTTCTAGTGGATCTTCTTGCTTTTTTATTGCATTATTTAATTTTGCCCTAGCTCTTGAACTTTCTGGCCAATAACTTACATCCTGCCACCCAAAAGTATATCTAGCTAATATTTCATCAGGATTTAACCAAGGTAAATCTTGAATTTTAAAAATATAATCTCCATCACTTGAAGTACTTGGCCAGTACATTAACCTACTAGGCTCATAGGTTGTATCATCAAATTGATCTATTCCTAGGTCATTAGCTATCATCCTAGCTATAGCCTGGTATTCGTCTGGAAGTACTGGTCTACTTATAGGAATTACTAATCTTAATCTTTGGTTATCTACTGCGTGAGTATGAGTTGAATACATTACAGCTGAAAAATCCCATAATAACTCTATGCTTGACCATATATCACCATTAACATAGTCTAAATCTAAAGTTAATAATGT
>Ga0129306_1000929_pt1 | contig 38761 bp, 23 predicted proteins | sample P827metagenome_FD_94438 | JGI IMG/M metagenome (GOLD analysis project Ga0129306, IMG submission 94438) | Capybara group fecal microbial communities from Wisconsin, USA - P827 metagenome | ecosystem: Host-associated > Mammals > Digestive system > Large intestine > Fecal | place: USA: Wisconsin... | reverse complement strand
CTTACCAACTCCTGAAGGACGGATAATGACGACATATTTGAATACCTTTTATAACGTTCCTACAAAGGTACTCACTTATTCGAAATTACAATCTTAAACACAGGGTTTTGGACTTGGTCCCTTGTTTTTAGTGTTATGTTACAAATTTAACCAAATTTTTGAAACATCACATAAAAAAGGAGGCCCGCCCTTTAGGGCAAGCCTCCAATTCAAAAACAATGGGCGTTTTATAAGAGAACTACCTTGGTGATGGTGAAACCTACACCCTGGAAACGGAGTCCGCTGGCCTTGAGCTCGTCAACGGCCCCATCCGGAACCGTGGCTTCGAAGTACTCGTCGGTATCTACCTTGGTAGCCTGGAGTTCGTCCCAGTCGGCCCAGCTGTCAACGTGCTTGAAGATGGGGTTGTAGTCGTCACCCTTGCCGCTGATGTATACGCGGATGATATCGTCGCCCATTACGGTGGCAAAATTCTCTGCGGGGATAGCGATTGTGGCGCTCCAGCTGTCAAAGGCGGTTTCCGTGTTCCAGAGGACCACGGGGCCGTTCATGAGGAGTACCTTGGTGATGGTGAAACCTACACCCTGGAAGCGGAGTCCGCTGGCCTTGAGCTCGTCAACGGCAGATGCCGGGATGGTGGCTTCAAAGTACTCATCAGTGTCTACCTTGGTGGCCTGAAGTTCGTCCCAGTCGGCCCAGCTGTCAACGTGCTTGAAGATGGGGTTGTAGTCGTCGCCCTTGCCGCTGATGTATACACGGATGATATCACCTTCCTTGGCGTTCGCAAAAGTCTCTGCAGGGACAACAAGCGTGGCGCTCCAGCTGTCAAAGGCGGTTTCAGTATCGAACAGGACTTCCGGACCCACTACCAGCATAATCTTTCTGACAGTGAAGCCAACACCCTGGAAACGGAGTCCGCTGGCCTTGAGCTCGTCAATGGCAGATGCCGGAATTGTAGCTTCGAAATACTTGTCCGTATCAACCTTGGTGCTCTGGATTTCATCCCAGTCAGCCCAGCTGTCAACATGCTTGAAGATAGGATTATAGTCGTCACCCTTTTCTTTAAGGTACACGCGGATGATGTCTCCGGCCTTAGCGGTAGCGAACTTCTCAGCAGGAACCACAAGCGTGGCGCTCCAGCTGTCGAATGCCGTCTCAGTATCCCAGATGACGCTGTCGCCGGTAGCCTTCTTCTCTGCATAGAGACCAAGGACTGCGAAACCGTCACCGGTGAAGAGCAGGTGCTGAACGTCAAGGACAGCAAGCAAATCGGGAGCTTCGCTCAGATTCATGGTAATGATCCATGTCTTGGCATTATTGTCCTTCATACGAGCGTTACCGGGCTGGATATCGGCAGATGTATAGTTAGCGCTCCACCAGCCGTCGGTAATACGGACCTGAGGATTCTTACCGGACAGATAAACATAGATTGTTTCATTCTTTATCCTGTCCCAGACCTCCTGAGGGAACGTGGCGATACATTCGTTATTGCCATCATTGCCCTCCAGACCAAAGCGATACTTGGCATCCCAGGCAGCTTCTCCTACGCCCTTAGGATCAGGATTCTCCCAGAGAGCCTCCCAGTTGGAAGGAAGCGGGTCAGGGATGAAGTCTCCAACCTTTACAGCGGTAAGTTTGTTGGTAGCAACATCAAGGGTGAGATCCCAGTAACCCTCCGAAGGAACGACGATGTTGTCACCGTCCTTCTTAAGGGCAAGCGTAAAGGTATTGTCTTCTCCGTCAACCGCCTGGAATTCTCCATCGGCACCAAGGACTTCCTTGTCGCGCTTGTCCATGCGGAACTTGAAGGCCTCCTCCTCATGAATCTCAACGGCACTTGCCTTCCATGACAACTGCTTGCCGTTGTCGTTCATGGCAAGGTCCTGATCCCAGTTGGTTCCTTCGATGTTGCCCACTATAGTCCATGCAAACCTTTCAGCAAGTTTGGCAGTGAAGCTCCAGGTATTGAGATCAAGGGTAACTTCCCAGAAACCATACTCAGGAAGAGAAATGTTCTCTCCACCCTTCACAAGCTTGCCTTCAAAAGCTGACTCTTCGTCTTTAATTGCGGAGAGTTCACCGTCAATGCCATAGACATTCTCCTCATTTGTACCCATGCGGAACTTGAACACTTCGCCAAGATCGTAGTGAAGATTTGCAATCTTCCAGACCAACTTGTCTCCCTGGTCCTCCAGAACGGTGTTGGTGTCCCAGTTGCTGCCGGCAAGAGTTCCATAAAGGAACCAGTCGGTAGCCTTGTAAGGCCAGGCTTCCTGGATAACCTTGAACTCTCCGCGCTCTGTCTTGGAAGTGAGAGTTATGACGGCCCTGCGCTTATCCTCAGTATTCTGGGCGACCTTCACCTTTATGGTGTTATCTCCGGGTTTTCCGGATTCAGGATCGAACTTGATCCAGTCTACAGGGCTGCTAACAAACCAATAATCGGGAGCGTTGAAGTCGAAAGTGACCTCATCGCCTTCCGCCTTCACGACCAGAGAGTCCGGCTGCACTGTGATGCTCTTGGAGATGACCACAGGCTCTTTTTCAATGAGGTCGTTGCAGGCAGCGGTTCCAAGGAGAACCGCTGCTGCTGCAGCTATTATGTTAAATAATTTGTGCTTCATAGTATCAAACTAATATTATTACCGGATTACTGGATGAAGTATAGTTTATTGGGAACATAGCCCTCACCGGTGAACAGCAGGTGCTTCTGGTCCAGCGTTTCAACGAAAGCTGCATCGTCAGCAAGATTGATTTCAATGTGGAATGTTCCGTCCTCATTGTCAATCATCCTTTCCGGGAGGTTGGCTCCGATATCTCCGACCACCCAGCTGGCATCCCACCATCCGTTGGTGACGCGGACGTTGAACCAGTCTGCGGTAGGAGTAAGCTGCAGATAGAATGTCTCGGTCTTGAGCTTGTTCCAGATATCTTCGGGGAACGTGGTAATACACTCGTTATTGCCGTCGTTGCCGTCAAGGCCAAAGCGATACTGGCCACTCCAGCTCACGTTTTCACCAAGCTCATTCTCCCAGATAACTACCTCTACGGGACCGTCACCGTCCTCAACCCAGACATCTTCGTAGATGTATATACCGATAGGAGTGAATCTGTCACCCGTAATAAGCAGATGTTGCACATCTATGACGTCCTTGATAGGATCTCCATCAAAGTTTATCTCAGCGGTCCATGTTCCATCCTCATTGTCCGTGAACAGAGGGCTGGTACCCGGCTGGAAGTCAGCGCCTGTAAAGGTTGTGCTCCACCAACCGGTGGTAATGCGGACCTGAGGATTATTATCGTCATCGGCCTGTATATCCACGTAGAACGTACCGTTCTTTATGGAAGCATCCCAAACTGCATCGGGGAAAGCGTAAATCTCTTCACTTGTGCTGTTGGTCTCATTGGAGAAGCGGTAATCGCTGCTCCAGCTCACATGGTTGCCAAGGCCATTCTTCCACAGGAACTTCTTACCCTTCTCCCAGTGGCCCACAGGCTGTTTGTAAGTGAATTCCGGAAGCAGGAATACCCTTCCGTCAATGGTGTACAGTTTTCCGACGAACTGTCCCTGAAAGACTTTCTTAGGAATATAGTATACCACGGAATTGGAACCCTTACGGTAGAAACCGGTGTCCGGGATAATGACAGGATTCTCATCCTCGTCAAGGAGTTCAACCTTGTTGATGAACTCGAGGTCGTTACCGTAAACGGTGAACAGGGAGCCGCCTTTAACGGTCTCATCCAACTGTACGGAATAACCTGTGATTTCCGGATTACCCACGGTGAGTTTGATCTTACTCACCACTTCCTGCCTGTCCGCCTTGCGGAAGATAATGCTTCCACCGTCTGTGGAGACGCCGGCAGGCACCACTATCTTGAGAACCTCATTGGTGATAAGTTTGCATCTGTTCACGGGAACGTTATCCGGGAAGATGATTTCTGCAATTTCATCAAAGCATGAACCATAGACGGTCATCTCCTGTCCCGGAACCACCTTAGTGGGGGAGAAGGACTTGATGGCAAGTTCAGATTTCGCAACTTCCGTCTCTTCCTGCTCCAAAAGCTCACAGGATGTGAAAGCTCCCATCAGAGCGACTGACAGAAACAGTCCAAAATATTTAAATATCTTCTTCATAGCTGTATTCCTTTTTATTCTCCTGCGGGGGCTGATACATTATCCCATCCGGGATTCTGTTTGAGGTTGGGATTCTTCTTCAGCTCTGACTGAGGAATAGGATAGAAGTTGTACTTGTCGTCCCACTGACGGGTAACAGGTACGCGGGTAAGCTGAAGGGCATTGCTGATACTTGCGACCTGGATGGTCTTGAAGTACTGCTCTCCCTTCTTCCAGCGGCGGACATCCCAGAAACGATGGTTCTCGAATGCGAGTTCCACCAGGCGTTCGCGCTCATAACGGGCAAGCCAGTCGTCACCTTCCTCGTTGAACCAGGGCATCTGGATGTCCTCGCGGTCACGAAGGACATTGATTGCCTGGTTTGCAGTGAGGCCATAGGTGGCGTCATTAGCACTGCCGGTGGCGTGGAACACTGCCTCTGCATAGTTCAGGTAAACTTCTGCAAGGCGGAAGATAATCCAGGTGTGACGGCGGCGGGTCTGGTTGTCAGCAGTTGTGACGCAGGAACCGTCCACGTATTTCCTCAGGTAATAACCGGTAGGAGTAGCGCCATACTTGGGCGATGCGTTGTAGCCGCCGATGTATGTTTCGATGGCCTTCTTCTGGGCACCGTTGGTGGGCCACTCGTCTCCGTTCTTTACCACTGTGAGGGCGAAACGGGGATCCAGTCCGTCGTAAGGATTGGTGGAAAGGTCGATGACTCCGGGATTACGCTGGCCAAAGGTCTGTCCGTTGTTCTTATACTCATACTGGTCAACGAAGCTCTGAGTAGGGCAGTTGCCGGAAGAGCCGTTCTCAACACCCACGGGATAGTTGGCCATCTCGAAGGAGTTGCTCTCACCACGGCCGATTCCGAAGATAATCTCCGGATTGAAGAAGGCGTCGTGGCCCCAGAGGGAACCGTAAGCGCTGAGGCTCAGGCCCCATGTGCTTGCATTGTCAAGGATAACCTTGCAGGCCTCTGCTGCCTTTGCCCACTTGGTGGCGTCATAGCTTGAGCTTGTGGGATCGTTGAACAGAGGAGATGCGGCGTAAAGCAGGGTACGTGCCTTGAGGGCGAATGCTGCAATACGGGTTGCACGGCCAACCTCTGCACCGGGCTCCGTAAGATAGGAGATGGGGAGGTAAGGGGCGATTGCATCAAGCTCGTTGACGATGAAGTCCACAATCTCGCTAGCCGGCGCACGCGAAATGCTATTGGCCTCTGCGTTAGTGAGAGTGGATATTACCAGAGGAACGTCTCCATAAGCGCGGAGCAGCTCGAAATAGAAGTATGCACGGAGGAAACGGAGTTCGTAGGGGAACAGTTCCATCTGCTGCTGCCAGGTGCTGTAACCGGAGTTGTACTGCCACTCGGTAAGGTCAGCCTGATATATCTTTTCCAGATACATGCAGACGTCGGCAATGCCGGTGTAGCACTTTGTCCAGGTCCTGGAATAAGGGTTGGCTGCGCTCCAGCCACCGTTGGTGTAGTTGCAGACGGCACCGGTCTCCAGGGCATACTGGGCCTCGTCGGTTGCGCTGGCAAGGAAGTAAGCGCTGTTGGACTCGAATTCGTCGTTGTATACCTGTGCGTAAACGTCGAATACCATGTTCTTGATACCTTCCGCAAAGTATTCATATGTCCATGCCTCGTCGCGTGTGTTCTGCTCCGTATAGTTCAGATCCACACATGAGGCCGGAATGACACAGGCGAGAATGAATAGAGAGATTTTATTGAGTTTCATAATTCAATCCTTATTAGAATACAATTGAAAGGCCAAGATTAACAGCTCTCATCACGGGATAGCCCGTGTTCAGATTCTCGGCGTCCATGCAGGAGATGTTGTCAAGGGAGAAAAGGTTCTGGCCCTGGACATACAGCTTGGCATCGGATACTTTCATAAGGCCAAGGAGAGAAGCGGGAAGCTTGTAATAGACTTCGCAGTCACGGAGCTTGAACCATCTTACGTTACGGTACCAGATTGTGGAATTCTGGGCGTTGTTGGCAACGCTTGTGGTGGAAAGGCGCGGGTAAAGCGCGTTCTCGCCGGCCACATCCCAGCAATTGTCATAGTACTCCTGTGAGAGGTTGCGGTTGTCCGAAAGAGCTCCCCAGACACCGTCCACGTAACGGATGTTCTTGATCTGGTTGGCTGCGCCCTGGAAAGTGGCGTTGATTCCGAATCCCTTGAACTCCATTCCAAAGCTGAATGCGTAGTTGAGTGTAGGGAATGCATTGCCGTAGTCCATGGTCACGTAGTCGTTCTCATTGATGACGCCGTCTTCGTTGACATCCACATACTTGATGTCGCCGGGCTTTACCTGACCGAACTCCTGGAGAGGACTGGCGTCGATGTCTGCCTGGTCTGCGAAGAAACCATCGGCAATGAGACCGCGCTCTGCGTCAGCGGGACCGCCAATGACGGAGAGGTTGGGATATGCAGGAGTCTCAATCCAGCTCAGAATCCTGTTCTTGGCGGAGGAGACGTTTGCGGCGAAGTTCAGGTTGAGGCCGTTGTCCAGGGTCTTTGCATAGCGCATTCCGGCTTCAATGCCAAAGCTCTCGACAGCACCCTTGTCATCGTAAGAGGACTGGATACCGACGACGTCAGAGTTCAGGGAGGCGGCGCTCACAAGGATGTTGCGCCTCTGCTGGTAGAATGCATCGACGGTGAAGTCAAGGCAGCCGCCAATCCTCACGTCGGTTCCCACGTTGGCCTTAAGTGCGGCTTCCTGACGGAAATCGGTGGTGGGGAACTGGGTAAGGAATGCGCCCCATGAACTGGCGAAGTTGGAGCCATACCAGAACTGTCCGTGGGAGCTGTTCCAGGAGGCGAGCCAAAGGCCGTTTGCAGGGACATAGTCCGTATGCTGGATACCAGCCGATGCGCGGAGTTTTCCGTACTTTCCGGCAGCCGGGTCATTGGCATAAATCCAGCCAAGGGATGCAGTGGGAGAGAAAGCCCATTTTGCAGGATAGGAGCGGTTGGAGCCGTTGGCTGCAAGGACGATGTCCGCCATGAGCTTCTCTGCGTGATCCCAGTGACCGGCGAACTGGAAGTTCTTACGGTACCAGGTGTTGCTCTGTCCGTCGCGGACTTCGCTCTTCATATTGTAGTTGAGATTCCAGGAGTAGTTGTCTCCGTTATTCAGCTTCGCAGCATATTTGAAACCGGTGAAGACGGTTCCTATGCGCCACTGGGAATCTACCCAATAATTAAAGGTAAGCTTGTCTTCCACGGTACCCATGACGGTTTCCTGCATGGCGCCGGCGGCGTCATAGTAGTTCCAGCCGTACTGGTATCCCTTTGAGCGCCTCTCAATCATGTTGGAAGCGTTGTCGTAGGAACCGCCCACATAAAACTTGAAACCTTCCCTGATAAAATCGAGGTCCTGTTCCAGGGTCATATCGGCCCAGATCTGGCGCTGGTGTGTCTTGGAGAAGCCGGTACCGGTTGTCTTTGCAACGAGGTTGAAGTCACCATAGGTCTGGCTGCCGCCCCACACACCTCCATTGGTCTTGATGGGGAAAGCCAGGGCCGGCACCTTGTACAGATGCCACCAGGCGTCGTTGGAGTTCATGTTGGGAACTCCGTTGGTCTCCATGAAGATTGCAAGGACGTTGGTCCTGACTTTGGTGGACTCAGTGACCTTGAAATCCACATTGGCGCGGATGTTGGCCTTGGAGTACTTGAGCTGGGAATTCCAGTCGCCCTGGTCAGGGTTCTTGTAAAGACCCTGGGCGTCAGTATAGTCAAGCTGGGTGTAGTACTCTACGTTGTTTGAGCCGCCGTACATGGAGATGAAAGCATTGGTCTCGTTGGCGGAGTTCTTGAAGACTTCATCCTTCCAGTTGACGTTGGGATAGACAAACGGGTCGCTGCCGTCCTGGAACTTCGCGAGCTCTGCAGCAGAATATGCTGCGCCCAGGCCGTCGTTTGCACGGGCTATGTTCAGGGCGTTGGCATAGTCATAGGCACTGACCATGTCCGTCATCCGGGGATTGGACTGAAGCTTGCGGGAAGCACCGGCCTTGATATTGAGACCGCTGTCCGCCTTGCCCCTCTTTGTCTTTACGAGGAGAACGCCGTTTATGCCTTCATGGCCGTACATGGCCACGGCGGCGGCGTCCCTGAGGACGGTCACGCTTTCAACCTCCTCTACGGAGAGGCGGTCTATGGGACGTTCAAAGCCATCCACAAGGATGAGGATGCTGGTTTCTCCGGTGGTCTGGATACCACGGATATTGAAGGATGCACCCCTGTCTTCCTCGCCCTTGAAACCGGTATTCTGGATAGCGGTAAGGCCAAGGAGCTTTCCATAAAGGGCGTCTGCAAGGGAAATGGCGGAGGTACGGCTGAGTTCTTCTGCGGTAATGGTATAGGTTGCGGCAGTGGTGAGATACTCTGTACTCTCTACGCCGAAGCCCAGATCCACCACCTGTGACTCCTTGTCACCAAGCTGCACCTGAGCGTTTACCGTCACAGGAACAGCGCAGAACCCCAGCAGGCTATATATAAGTATATTGCGTAATTTCATAATCGTGAGTATTTCAAATTATTACCAACCGGGATTCTGGGTGAGACCGTATTTCTTCTGGACTTCGATACGGGAAACCGGATCCAGATACCACTTGTTGCTCCAGCCGCCGGCATTCCACCAGCTGCGTGCACCAATTTTGATCTGGGGCTTTTCATACTCGAACTTGGGCCAGGCAGTACCTTCCACATAGGACAGGTCTATGAGCTGGCCGTCAGCGTCGGTCAACGCAAGGCGATTGCCTTCGCTGTCAAGTCTGTAGATCTTGATCTCATGGAGAGGCTTGGTAAACAGGTCTTCCCTCTTGCGGCGGACCATGTCATAGAGACGGTCACCGCATTCGGCACCAATCTCGCAGTTGCGCTCACGGAGGATTTCATCTATGAGCCTGTCCTTGTTTGTCTTAAGGTTAAGACTGGGGTTCATGTCCTCCAGGCGGCCAAGGCCTACGCGGCTGCGGACCACGTGGATGTCGTCCAGGGCACCCGGAAGGTCACCGGTCTCCGCTTTGGCTTCTGCGCGGATGAGATACATCTCCGCCATACGGATGTAGGATACGCCGATGAAGGCATCGTCCATACGGTTAGCCGTGTAGTCAAGCATCCACTTGAATTTCCTGTAACCGGAGGCGTTGTCGTCGGCGGTAATGTCGCCGAACTGGTCCTTCTTGAAGTACATGCCGCCGTTGACCCAGGTGTCCACGTAGGTGAAGCCTTTGTCGCTGTAGTCGAATCCGGCAGGCAGGGACTGCCTGGGAACCAGGACGGTCTCATACAGACGGGGATCGCGGTTTGCGAACATGTCCTTCCCATCGGGATTAGCGCCGGGGCCATAGATATCCGAATAAGGGAAGTTGCGGCCGTCGCTCATGCCGAAGCACTCCTGGAGCTCGTTGGTGGGAACCGCACCGCCCTGACGGTAGCAGTCAAGGGCAAAGCCGTTCCAGCCCCAGCCCCAGCCATTACTGATATTGCCGTCTGTCACGGAACTGGACAGCAGCTGGGTAGGATGGGAGTCGAAGATCTTCTCATGATGAGTCTCGTCGTTGCGGTAACGGTATGCCCTGCGGTATGCTGTCCTATAAGCAGCTTCGTCCGTACCGGTGGGCTGGACAAGTTCATAGTAGTTGCCGTTATTGGCATTATCCGTAAAGAAATCGTTGCAATACTGCAGGCACTTGTCCCAGAGGGAAGCGTCGTAACCGCCAAACCAGACGTGTTCGATGTTGGTGCCTTCCGACTTCTCAGGAGCATAGGTCATGTAAGGATCCTTGTTGTTGAAAAGCGGGGAGGCTGCGAAGAGCCATACCTTAGCACGAAGCGCGCGTGCTGATGCGCGGGTGAGGCGTCCTGACCACTGGCCGATGTCTGCGTTGTCAACGTTCCAGATGAATCCGGGCTCATTGATTGCGCAAACGATAAGGGAATCGATGAATTCCACCGTCTGCTTTGCGGTAGCCCGGCCATCGGTGAAGGATTCACCTACGCCGTATGCCTTCTTGGCAAGGCAGAGACCGCCGAAGTTACGGAAAGCGTCGAAATAACGGCTGGCCATGATGGTGTAGGCCTCGCCGCGGAGACGGCTCTTTTCGTCGTCGGTCATGTCCGGGACCCTGTCGATGTTCTCGATAATCTGCCAGCACTTGCGGACTGTCTCATAGATTGAAACACGGCCGCCGGCAACGTCGCCGAGACCTCTTGTGGAGTAGGAGAACTTACCCATGAAGTTACCGTTTTCCGTATCCTGGGCATCTTCTGTGAGGGAGCCGGGATAGTAACTCTGGATGGGACCACCCCAGGAAACATAGCAGTGATAGGAATCTGAAAGCACGTCGATGGGCGCGCCGTTCATCATGTTTCCGGAGGTATAGGTGCAGTAGATTTGACCGTAAGCGCTCCAAAGGAAGTTACGGGTATATTCTGCGTGGGAGAACACGGTGTCGATGTTTACGTCCACACCGGGAGCCTTCTCAAGGAAAGCGTCACCAACTGCGAAACGGTCTACGCAGGAAGGGACCATGAAGGCTGCGGTTATTCCCAGAACCAATATTATATTAGATATCTTTTTCATAGTCGTATCTGCATTAGAAGTTAAGCTGTGCACCAAGGTTCACAACGCGGGTCATAGGATAACGTACGCCGAAGTCCAGACCGGAGCCGGGAGCTTCTGGGTCGTTGCCGTCAAACTCGGAGAAGGTGAGGAGGTTCTGGCCGGAGAGGTAAATCCTTATATAGTTGAAGAAAGGCACGCTCTTGGGCTTGTTGATGGTGTAACCAATTTCCACGTTCTTGAGACGCAGGTACTTGGAATCAATCATCCAGGCACTTGAGTCACGGTTATTGTGGACCCTGTTTTTAAATGAGATACGGGGCAGGATGGCATTGGGATTGTCCGTTGTCCATGAGTTGTCCGCAACCCACTGCGTAAGGGCGGAAGTATTGGTGGAACCGAACTGGTCACGGAAATAACCGTTAAGTGTACGGCTCACGTGGTCTGCTGCGGTCCACAGCATGGAGAAGTCGAAGTTCTTGTAGTGGAGGGATGCATTCAGGGAATAGATGAGCTCAGGAGTGGAGGTGTATCCCATTGCATGCTGGTCATTGGCGTCGATGACTCCGTCGCCGTTGAGGTCAACATAGATACAGTCACCATACTTGAGAGATTCCAGATTCTGGTTAGGCATGGGAACGCCGTATTTCTCAAGATAACGGTCCTCTGTGCCGGGCTGATAGAACTCAAAGAGTTCATAGCCGAAAGGCTGGCCGACCGGGTAGCCGGTGTGCTTGAGATAATCGTACAAAGGCTCCACTTCAAGCATCTCTATGACCTGGTTCCTTGCGAAGGAAACGTTGGGAGAGATGGAATAGCGGATATCGCCAATCTTGTCTTCCCAGTTGAGGGTGACCTCGAAACCGTGGTTCTTCACGCGGCCTTCGTTGACATAGCTGGAAGGCAGGGAAGTAACAGCGGGAAGGGTAGATTCGTTGGAGACGAGAATGTCCCGGCGGTCCTCCCAGAAGAAGTCTACATAAGCGTGCAGGCGCTCCTTAAGGAAAGCGACGTCCACACCGAAGTTGATCTTCTTTGCGGTTTCCCAGGTAACGTTGGGGTTACCGGAGGTAAGTTCCCTTACGGCCTGCAGCCAGTTTCCGCTGGTACCGAAGTTGGCGCCGCGGTCCTGGGGATTGGCCGTCATGGAACCGGTGTAGAACTGCCATGCGCCCGGGAGGTAGAGGAAACGTGCGCCGTTGGTGCTGTCGTTACCTACGATACCGTAGGAGCCGCGGAGTTTCAGGTAGCCGATAAAGCCCTTCAGAGGCTCCCACCATGACTCGCTGGAAGGAATCCAGCCCACGGAAATGGACGGGAATGTGCCGTAGCGCTTGCCAGGGGCGAAGTTTTCCGATCCGTTGTAGCCGATGTTCAGGTCCAGCATGTACTTGGTGGCATAGTCGTAAGTGATACGTCCTACCAGACCCACATAGCCCTTGGGGATGGACTGATAGAGGCTGCCGTCGGAATCCCAGGGGTAGTAAGTCTTGCTCTGGTTGTAAAGCAGCAGGGCTCCGAGGTTGTGATCACCGAAACGGCGGGCATAATTGAGGCTGGCCTCAGTGTACCAGTTGCGGCTTCCCCACTTGGACTCGCCGTAAGGAGTGGGCCATGTGACGCCTTCCTTGCGGAGGACTTCCTTGCCGTCGACTATGGTTGCAACATAAGTTACGCCCGTACCGAAGCCGTTCTCACGGTTCTTCTGGGCGGTGTATTCAGAGTTGTAGGATGCCTTTGCCTTGAAATCCAGGCCCTTTGCAAGGAAGCCCAGATCCAGTTTGTACTGGATATCGAAGTTGAGGACGTTGGTGCTCTCGTTCACATAACCCAGCTGGTAATAGTTGGAGAGGGCGTCGCGGTCGAAGGGACCTACAATGTTCTTGTCAGAGATGATATGGCGGCCTTCGGCGTCGATACCGCTACCTGCATAAGGAGTAGCGCCCTGGAGGTAACGGAAGAGGAAGCCCTCGCCGCCGCCCATAGTGTTGCGGTTCTGCATGCGGCCGCCAAGGGTGATGGAAATCTGGCTGCGCTCGGAGACGTCTATATCCAGGTTTGCGCGGTAGTTCAGACGCTGATAGTCGAAGGTCTCGTTCTTGTTGTCGGAGAAGGTCTTGAACAGGGAATTCTGGTTCAGGAAACCTGCGGAGACGAAGTAACGAACCTTGTCCGTACCGCCGTTGACGTTCACGTTGGCCTGCTCCTGCCATGCGGAGTCGTTCATGATGTAGTCAATCCAGTCCATGTTGGGGAATGTTGTGGGCATATCCCCCTTGCGGAAATGCTCCATCACGTCCTGGCTGAAACGGATACCGGTGTCAGCATAGGGCGTGTAGTCCGCGATGGTAGAGCTGGAGGGCCACTGGCTCATGGGCAGAGCGTCCGTAATGGCGGTGTAGTTCCACATCTTGCCATAGGTGTAGGAGTCCGCAAAGTCGATGAACTTTGAAATGGACTGGACTGCGGCGCTTGCGGAAGCAGTGACGGAAGCCTTTCCTTCATTACCACGCTTGGTGGTTACCAGGATGACGCCGTTAGCACCGCGGACACCGAACACTGCGGTTGCCGATGCATCCTTCAGGACGGAAATGCTCTCGATTTCGTTGGCGTCCAGCTGTGAGAAGGAGCGCTCCACGCCGTCCACCAGAACCAGGGGCTCCGCGCTGTTCAGGGATCCGACGCCACGGATGCGGATGACAGGTTCATCGGCTCCGGGCATACCTGAAGGCTGGACTGCCGAAACACCGGGGAGATTACCCTGGAGGGCGTTTGCCACGTTGGCAACCGGAGCCTTCAGGAGTTCTTCGCTGCCCACTGCAGAGACAGCACCGGTAATGGTTACTTTCTTTTGCTGACCATAAGCGATGACCACGGCATCGTCCAGAAGACGAGATTCCGGTTCCATCTTTACGGTGAGGGTCCGCCCTGTCACCTGGACCGCCTGCGTAGTGTAGCCGATGCAGGAAATCTCCAGCGTGGTGCCGCGGGGGACGGAGATGACGAAGTTACCGTCCATATCCGTGATTGTGCCGTTTGTGGTGCCTTGTACCACCACTCCGGCCCCAATCAACCCCTCTCCCTGCTCATCAAGCACCTTACCTTCCACGCGCAGATTCTGGGCGAAAGATTGTCCGGGGAGAAGGAGCAGAAGCGCCAGCACTCCGAACAGATGAGTTAGTTTTCTTCCTTTCATCATTTTGGGTTAAATTAGATGGTTGAGAAAAGTTGGTTAATGTGTTAAAAAATTATTGTTGTATTTGTTTTCGCCAATATAACAATGCAAAGGTCGCAAGGATTCTTCATTATTAATGTGCGCGCGGAAACAACTCATATAAACCTTGTAACATGCGCCGAAAAAATGATACAAAAAGTGTTAATTTTGAAAAATGAGACTGAAATGTAACGGTTTTAACACTAATTGTTGCGAAAATTGCAAATGTGTTACAAAAAGGCAAAACATTGTGCTGTTCTCACGCATATACGCGTACAATAATGTGTAAATTTGCATCATGAAAAAAAGTATGATCACATTAGCCCTGGCGGCACTTGTCCTGACGGCATTTTCCTGCGGGAAAGATGACGTCGTCCCGTCAAAATATCAGGGACTCACCGGCCACGGCAGCTCCGGAAGCGGTTCCGGCAGCAACACTGGCAATAACACCGGCGACAATTCCGGCTCTACGGATACGGGACAGACAAATCCGGTCATAGACTACACCAAATATTCCCTTGGAGACATGGCTGCGCTGCAGGGAATCCGGCTTGGCGCCGCCTTCACGTACTGGGAGTACCGGAACAATCCCAAGGTCGCGGAGATTCTCACCCGTGAATTCAAGGCGGTCACATTCGGCAACGAAATGAAGCACGACGCCATAGTCCAGACCAACGGCACCATGAACTTCAATACCGCGGACCAGATGGTCCAGTGGGCCAAAAACGCGGGCACGGAGCTCTTCGGGCACGTCCTTGGCTGGCACAGCCAGCAGCAGACTGCATATCTGAACACCCTTACAGGAGACCCCGCAGCTATTGATGCAGCGTTCAAGTCCTACGTCTTTGGGATGGTGGAGCACTTCGACGTCTATGCATGGGATGTAGTGAACGAAACCTTCTCCGACGGCACCAACGGTGCATTCCGCACACAGCAGACCACGCAGAACGGCTTCGTATGGGGCACATACTATCCCAGCACAAAGGACTGGGTAGACGCCGCTTTCGCCTATGCAACAGAAGCATGCGCCAAGTATGGAAAGAGTCCTGTCCTGTACATAAACGACTATAACCTGGAAACAGATCCCGGAAAACGTCAGGCCCTCTGCAATTATGCGAAGAATAACCCACAGGTCACGGGCGTTGCCTCCCAGATGCATCTGGACATACGGACTCCTGACCTCAAGGGCAAGATAGAAGCCTCCTTAAGGGACCTCGTGGCCACAGGCAAGATGGTACGCATTGCAGAACTGGACCTCAAAAACAACAGCGACGTTGACCAGGCGGACCTGTTCAAGTTCATTTTCCAGAAATACCTGGAAATTGTCCCTGAAGCCCAGCGTGGCGGCATAACTTTCTGGGGCATAAACGACAAGGACTCCTGGCTTGGAGAAGACAGCCATGCTCTCCTGTGGAAGGGTTCCAATTATGTCCAGAAAGAGTCTTACAGGGCCCTTTGGCAGTATCTGTGCGAACTTAACGGGTTGAATCCATACAAAGAATGAAACGTCTTCTGACACTCGCCGCCATTCTCCTTTCTACCGGCCTCTCCGCCCAGAATCCCATTATCCGGGACCAATATACGGCAGATCCCACGGCGCGCGTTTTCGGCGGTAAGGTCTGGCTGTTTCCTTCGCACGATATAATAAGTCCCGTTGAGCCGGAAAAAAAGTGGTTCTGCATGGAAGACTACCACGCCTTCTCGTCGGAAGACCTGGTTCACTGGACAGACCACGGCATAATCCTCACGCAGGAAAACGTGCCCTGGGGCAAGAAGGACGGCTATTCCATGTGGGCCCCTGACTGCGTTGAGAAGGACGGGAAATACTACTTCGTATTTCCTGACGCTCCAATGGAAGGCCGCGGATTTGCCATAGGCGTAGCGGTTGCAGACGCCCCGGAAGGCCCCTACACCCCTTATGAGACCCCCATTCCCGGCGTATTTGGAATAGACCCCTGCGTCCTGCAGGCATCGGACGGAAACACATACCTTTTCTGGTCCGGTTCAGGTCTCCAGGGCGCCCTGGTCAAGGACGATTTATCCAAACTCGCCGGCCAGCCGGTCCGTCTGGACGCCACCCTCCCCGCCGGTTTCAAGGAAGGGCCGTTTGCATTTGAGAAGGACGGGAAGTACTACCTTACATATCCCTGGGTGCAGGACAGGACGGAAACCCTGGCCTACGCCATGAGCAACAAGCCGCTGGGACCGTATGAATTCAAGGGCATCATAATGGCCCAGTCCCCCAGCGAGTGCTGGACCAACCACCATTCAATTGTGCAGTACAATGGGGAGTGGTACATCTTTTACCACCACAACGACTACTCCCCCGCCTTTGACAAAAACCGCTCTGTACGCATTGACAGGCTGTATTTCAACCCGGACGGCACCATACAGCCCGTAACGCCCACTTTCCGTGGCGTAGGGGTGACGCCAAAGCATGACAGTATACAGATTGACCGCTACAGCGCCATCTGCCACCAGGGAGCGTATATTGAATTTCTGGATGCCAAGAAACCCTTCGATGGCTGGTATGTCTGCCTCACAGGGCAGGGCACGTGGGTAAGGTACGATGACGTAGACTTTGGACAGGTCACGCCCAAAACCGTGGCTTTCCGCTACAAGGCAAGCAGAAAATGCACCGTAAGCTTATCTGCAGGAGACGCCTCCCGGGAGTTCAGGCTCCGCGCAAGCAGAAAATGGAAAACCGTGGTAATACCTGCAGAAATGGCCGTAACGGGCATTCAGGACATAAAAACAGCGCTGGTGAAAGGCCGTGACCTCAAGATAGACTGGATAAGCTTTTCAAACGGCACGTTCACCAGTAAGGGCAATCCCCTGTTCAGGGACTGCTACACGGCGGATCCAGCGCCAATGGTGGCATCGGACGGCCGCCTCTACGTATTCTGCGGCCACGACCAGCAGTTTGACGACAAACCCGGCTTCGAGGGCCAGTATGGCTTCAACATCACGGACTGGCTCTGCTATTCCACCGACGATATGAAGCACTGGACCGCCCACGGCACGGTCATGAAGCCAACGGATTTCAGCTGGGCAGTCGGCGAAGCCTGGGCCTCGCAGTGCATCGAAGTGGACGGAAAATACTATTTCTACGTCTCATGCCAGAGCGGAGACCCCAATTGCAAGGCCATAGGTGTTGCGGTGGCAGACCGCCCGGAAGGCCCGTACCGGGACGCCATAGGCAAAGCCCTCATCCTGGACGACATGACCCCCAACGGCCCCCGCGGCTGGTGGAACGACTTTGATCCCACCGTGATGATAGACGATGACGGCACACCCTGGCTGTGCTGGGGCAACGGCACCTGCTTCCTGGCTCCCCTGAAGAAGAATATGACAGAGCTGGACGGTGAAATCCGCATCCTTCCCATGGAGAATTACGTAGAGGGTCCCTGGCTCTATAAACGCGGAGACTGGTACTATAACGTCTATGCCTCAATGGGGAAGAACAAGGAAACCATTTCCTACGCCATGGCGCCCTCCGTGGAAGGGCCCTGGGAGTTCAAGGGAGAAATCACGGGAGAAGCAAAAGACAGTTTTACCATACACCCCGGAGTAATTGATTACAAGGGTCGCAGTTACCTCTTCTACCATAACTCAACCCTTTCTCTGGAAGGCTATGGCCCTGCCACCGGAAGGCGCAGCGTATGCGTGGACGAGCTCTTCTACAACCCGGATGGAACCATACAGAGAATTATATTCAAACCTTAAACCACAATACAATGTACCTTTTAGGATATGACATAGGTAGTTCCTCCGTCAAGGCGGCACTGGTGGACGCTGAAAGCGGAAAATGCGTCGCCAGCGCATTCTATCCCAAGACGGAAGCTCCTATAATCTCCAAAAAAACCGGCTGGGCGGAGCAGGATCCCTCCATGTGGCTTGGCAACCTGAAACTTGCCACGGAAGATGTCCTTCATCAACTGGGAGAGGGTAAAGAGAGCATTGCCGCCATAGGCATTTCCTACCAGATGCACGGCCTGGTGTGCGTAGACAAGGAACTAAACGTCCTGCGCCCGTCCATTATCTGGTGCGATTCCCGCGCAGTCCCGTACGGCCAGAATGCCCTGGAAGCCCTTGGCAAGGACTTCTGCCTGGAGCATTTGCTCAACTCCCCCGGCAACTTTACCGCCGCCAAACTGGCCTGGGTAAAGGAAAACGAACCGGAAGTCTACTCCCGCATCTGGAAGATAATGCTTCCGGGAGATTACATTGCCGCAAGGCTCACAGGAACCGTCTGCACCACCGTCAGCGGCCTTTCGGAGGGCATTTTCTGGGACTTCAGGAGAAACCAGCCCTGCAAGGAACTGCTGGATTATTTCGGCTTTGACGCCACCGTCCTTCCGCAGGTGAAACCCACCTTCGGGGTGCAGGGCACGCTTACCAGGGAAGCTGCGGAGATGCTTGGCCTCAAGGAAGGCCTTCCCGTCACCTACCGCGCCGGCGACCAGCCCAACAACGCCCTCAGCCTGGGAGTTTTCAATCCCGGGGAAATAGCCTCCACGGCAGGAACTTCAGGCGTGGTGTACGGCGTTATCGGCAAGGTTGATTACGATCCGCTTTCACGCGTGAATACCTTCGCCCACGTGAATCATACGGCCGCAGATCCCCACCTGGGCGTGCTCCTGTGCATCAACGGCACCGGCATCCTCAACTCCTGGGTCCGCCGCAACATTGCCCCTGACGGGCTCTCCTACGCAGATATGAACAACCTCGCCGCAGAAGCACCCATCGGCAGTGACGGTGTCTCAATCCTCCCCTTCGGAAACGGAGCGGAGCGCATGCTGGAGAACAGGGATACCGGCTGCAGCATCCATGGCGTAAACTTCAACCGTCACGGGAAAGCACACCTGGTGAGGGCGGCGCAGGAAGGAATCGTCTTCTCCTTCCAGTATGGAATAGAGATAATGGAAGCCATGGGCCTCAAGGTGGACACCATCCACGCCGGAAAAGCCAATATGTTCCTCTCCCCCATATTCAGGGACACCCTGGCTGGCGTTTCTGGTGCCCAGATAGAACTTTATGACACCGACGGCGCCGCCGGTGCCGCCAAGGGAGCAGGCATGGGAGCCGGAATCTACCGTTCCTCCCGAGAAGCCTTCGCCCGCCTTGACCGCCTTGCCGTCATCACCCCCTCCCGCGAGGACCAGTACCGCGAAGCCTACCAGCGTTGGAAATCATATATTTAACCATTATACAATTATGAAAGAATACTTCCCTACCATCGGAAAAATCCCCTTTGAGGGTCCCAAGAGCAAGAATCCCCTTGCTTTCCATTATTATGATGCCAACCAGGTAGTCATGGGCAAACCCATGAAGGACTGGCTCAAGTTCGCAATGGCATGGTGGCACACCCTTGGCGCTGCATCCGCAGACCCGTTCGGCGGCCAGACCCGCTCCTACGCATGGGACCAGGGCGAATGCCCCTACTGCCGCGCAAAGGCAAAGGCCGACGCCGGCTTCGAGATCATGCAGAAACTTGGCATCGAGTATTACTGCTTCCATGATATTGACCTCGTAGAGGACTGCGAAGACCTCGCAGAGTACGAGGCCCGCATGAAAGACATCACGGACTACCTTCTTGAAAAGCAGAAAGAGACCGGTATCAAGAACCTCTGGGGCACTGCAAACGTGTTTGGTAACAAGCGCTACATGAACGGTGCAGCCACCAATCCCCAGTTCGACATAGTAGCACGTGCTGCCGCCCAGATCAAGAACGCCATCGACGCCACCATCAAGCTTGGCGGTACCGGATACGTGTTCTGGGGCGGCCGTGAAGGCTACTACACCCTCCTCAATACCCAGATGCAGAGGGAGAAGGACCACCTGGCCAAGATGCTCACCGCAGCCCGCGACTATGCAAGAGCAAAAGGCTTCAAGGGCACCTTCCTCATCGAACCCAAACCCATGGAGCCCACCAAGCACCAGTACGATGTGGACACGGAGACCGTGATCGGCTTCCTCCGCGCCAACGGCCTTGACAAGGACTTCAAGGTGAACATCGAGGTGAACCATGCCACCCTGGCCGGCCACACCTTCGAGCACGAGCTCACCGTAGCGGTTGACAACGGTTTCCTTGGCTCCATCGACGCAAACCGCGGCGACGCCCAGAACGGCTGGGACACCGACCAGTTCCCTGTAGATCCTTACGAGCTCACCCAGGCCATGATGCAGATTATCCGTAACGGTGGTTTCAAGGACGGCGGAACCAATTTTGACGCAAAGCTCCGCAGAAGTTCCACCGACCCGGAGGACATCTTTATCGCCCACATCAGCGCAATGGATGCAATGGCACACGCCCTCCTGAACGCAGCAGCAGTTCTTGAGGAGAGCCCTCTGTGCGAGATGGTTGCAAAGCGTTACAGCTCCTTCGACAGCGGCCTTGGCAAGAAGTTCGAGGAAGGCAAAGCCAGCCTTGAAGACCTCTACGAGTACGCCAAGAAGAATGGCAACCCCGTCGCCGAATCCGGAAAACAGGAATTCTACGAGACCCTGCTGAACCTCTACGCCAAGTAATGGAAACATATAGACAGAAAGGGTCACCAGCCTATCTTTTTGGGATAGTGCTGGTGGCCGTTATTGGCGGGTTGCTGTTCGGGTATGACACTGCGGTCATATCCGGCGCTGAACGTGGACTTCAAGCGTTTTTCCAGAGCGCCACGGACTTTACCTATACAGCCGGATGGCATGGATTCACAACTTCAAGCGCTCTGATAGGATGTATAATCGGAGCATTCCTCAGTGGTTTGCTGTCGTCGCAATTCGGACGTAAAAGGTCGCTTTTCATAGCGGGTGTCCTGTTCCTTCTGAGTGCGCTCGGCTCCTACTATCCGGAGTTCCTTTTCTTCCAGAAAGGGGCAGCTTCCAAGGGCCTTCTTGTGGCGTTCAACTGCTACCGCGTACTGGGCGGAATTGGCGTTGGAATTGCGTCCGCGCTATGCCCTATGTACATAGCGGAAGTAGCTCCTGCATCGAAGCGCGGAAAGCTGGTTTCATGGAACCAGTTCGCCATCATTTTCGGCCAGCTTGTGGTGTACTTCGTGAACTTCCTCATCGTCCGTTCCCACGCCTCGGATCCGAACATCGTGGCCTGGACCAATGCAGTAGGCTGGAGGGTGATGTTTGTATCGGAATCGATACCCGCCGGACTGTTTGCACTTTTGATACTTCTGGTTCCGGAAACGCCTCGTTATCTTGCACTTATCGGAAACGACCACAAGGCCCTCACAGTGCTTTCCAACATCAACGGAGAGGCCCGCGCAAGGGAGATTCTCTCTGAGATAAAAGCCACTGCAGTGGAGAAAACGGAGAAGCTTTTCGCCTACGGATTCCTGGTGGTTTTCATAGGCATAATGCTGTCTGTTTTCCAGCAGATAATAGGCATCAACGCAGTGCTCTATTTCGCCCCAAGGATATTCGAATCCATGGGCGTTTCCAACAACATGCTGTTCACCGTAATCATGGGCGTAATCAACATTACTTTCACCCTGGTTGCAGTGTTCACGGTGGAGAAGCTGGGACGCAAGCCGCTTCTGATTTCCGGCTCTCTGGGAATGGCGGTCGGCGCCGTGGGCGTGGCGCTCTCAAGCGTGGTCACCCTGCCGGCAATCGTTCCGGTCCTGAGCATTATGATCTACAGCGCAAGCTTCATGTTCAGCTGGGGTCCCATCTGCTGGGTATACATGAGCGAACTCTTCCCCAACACCATCCGCAGCCAGGCAACCGCCGTGGCAGTGGCTTTCCAGTGGATTTTCAACTTCGTGGTATCGTCCACCTTTGTTCCCATGTACACCTGGAGTCCGTTCTTCGCCTATGCCCTGTACGGTGCCATCTGTATCATCGCCGCCTTTTTCGTCTGGCGTCTTGTCCCTGAAACCAAGGGCAAAACACTGGAAGAAATGACCGCCTTCTGGAAGTCAAAACGGCGATAATCAATAGGTTCAATAAAAAAAGTTTTTAAAAATTTTTCGGCCAAGTGTTTCATTTGGCCGTTTTTTTGCTATATTTGTCTTTTACATACGCGTATGCGCGCTCGATTTTGGCGCGAACACGTGAGGTAAAAATGCTTCTAACCAGCATAATATCACTTATCCTTTTCTCAGGTTCCGCTGAGGCGCAGAGCACCCCGGACGGAAGGCACTATAGGGAAGCGCGTCTTGTATTTCGCTGGGACAGAAGTAATTACGAGGACAGTTATCTTGGCAACGCAGAAGCAGCGGACAAGCTCTTCACCCTGCTTGAGGAGATTGGTCAGGAGAGCATCGACTCCGTGAGCGTGGTGGCTTATGCCTCCCCCGAAGGCGTTTACGAGCACAACCTGAAGCTCAGCCGGAGCAGGGCCCGTGAGTTCAACGCAGCCGTAAAGCAGCGCATAGGCCTCCTCCATAAGAATAATTTCCCCATCCGTGTAACTTCCGGCGGTGAAGCCTGGGAGCAGCTCCGGTACCGCGTGGCAGCAGACTCCACAATGTCGGAAGCCGCAAAGAGCCGCACCCTCGCCCTTCTGGACGATGACTCAATCCCCCGTGACACCAAGAAGTGGCGCATGATGCACAACGCCCTTGGTGCCACCCGCGAGGAAGGCGACGTCTACCACTGGCTCCTCCTCAACCACTACCGCTACCTCCGCTGCCTCGCCATCAAGATCTACGTCAGGGATGTTGACATTAACGCCACCGAGGACACCGACGGCCTTTCTGTCTCCGGCAACTTGCCAGAGGCGGAGAACACGGTGGTTGACCAGCCGGAGGAAGCGAAGGGAGATTCCCGGGACAAGCCCGAGAATGACGTAAAGGGCACCGAGAATGACGATTCTGTCATTTCGACCGAAGCCGGAGGCGAAGCGGAGAAATCTCCTGACGACAACATCCCAGGCATCCCTGACACCAACTGGAAAGGCCGGAGGATGGGGACGCCGATTATCGGCATAAGCACAAACCTTATCTACGACGCCACGTGGATTCCGAACTACGGGTTCACGTCTGTGCCGTCGTTCTCCCTGGAGTACTATCCCGCCCGCGGCCACTGGACCTTCGGGGCCGATGTCGACTGGTCCCACTGGCTCCACTACGACACCCACCGCTTCAACCAGATTCACAATATCACCCTCCATGCCCGCCGGTACTTCAAGGAGGGAGATTTCGGCTTCCACGGACTCTACCTCAAGGGCAGCCTGAATGCCGTACAGTACGGTCTGGGCTGGGACCAGCACGGCTGGGAAGGCGAAGGCGCGGGAATATCGGCAGGAATCGGCCATAAATGGAACTGGGGAAGCTTCTTCCTGGATATGGGAATGGACATCGGATTCTTCTATTCCAGGTACGATCCCTATGTCTGGGGCAACGACGCCACCCTCTGGTACTACTATGACTACGCCGGAGACCCCAATGAGTTTGTGGAACGCCGCAAGGGACTTACCTGGTTCGGCCCCACCCGTGCGTATATTTCCATCGGCTTTGACCTGTTCAAGAGAAAGAAATGAGAAGCCGGAGGTTCATATGGATTCTTGCTCTTGCCGCATCTGTTGTGGCAGGATGCTGCATTGAACCCCCGCTGCACCTGAGGAGGGTTGTCACAACCAAGGTGACCACCAAGGTGGACGTCGCCCTCAACTGGCAGGTAAACTGGAGCGCGAAGTGGGACTTCAACTGGGCCGCAAACACAACGCTGCCCCTGGGCTACAACATGCCCAACGGTGTTCGCCTGCACGTGTTCACACAGGGTCCCGACGGAGAGCATATATCCCATATGGTCCACAACTTCGCAGGCAACGAGGGCCAGATGGACGTATTCGTGGGCACCCACGACTTCCTGTTCCACAACAACAACTCTGAGTCCATCCTCTTCAAGGCGGACGGAGATCTGGAGCCCGTACACGCCTACACACGTCATATTTCTAAGGGTCTCAAGGACTCTTCACCCGTTTACACCACGGCACAGAAGGCCGCCGGCCTTGCAACCAAGGCAGACGAACCCGTGGAAGAACCCGTCTCACTCCAGCCGGACGACCTGTTCTCCCTCTATGACACCAACCAGAAGATTACGGACAACCCCAACGACTATATTTTTGAAAACGGCCGCTACATCCTCAAGATTGAGGGAGAACTCTACCCGTCCACCTTCATATACATGCTGCAGGTCAAACTGCTCAACAACGAAGGCCGGATCATAGGCAGTGCCGGCGGCGGCGCCATCACAGGCATGGCGGAAGGCGTAAATCTTGTCAACAGGGAAACCTGGACCAGCACCGTCAGCGTCCCCGCGGATGTGTATTTTGACAAGACTGAAGACATGTTCGGCGCAAAATTTTACTCCTTCGGCCTCCCGGGTTGCAACCCCTATGACGATGCCTCCGTAGCCGCAGCACCGGACGGGACCCACTGCTACGTGCTAAACGTGAGCTACGTAAACGGCAGTTGGCGCAACATCCGCATGGATATCACGGACCAGATCCGCATCCTCCCCCTGGGCGGCGTCATCACGCTGGAAATTGACGTGAACGACTTCCCTCCGGACGAAAGCAGCGGCGGTGGAGGAGGCTTCCAGGCGCTCATAGGCGGCTGGGACGAAGAAACCGGCAGTACAACAATAATTAACTAATTATAAACTTTTTACATTAACCATTTAAAATTTCATGCGTATGAAAAAAATTATGATTCTCGCAGTCGCAGCCGTAGCACTGGCTGCCTGCTCCAGGACCTTTGAGACTCAGGAGGTCAGCGAACCCCAGATTGGGTTCGGATCTTGGGGTTCAAACCTGACCAAGGCTGAAGCCCGTATCCAGGGTACCAGCGACTTCCTTGCCGGCGACACTTTTGCCGTCTACGGTTCCAAGACGGACACCGATCCCGCCACACCTGTAACCACCACTGTCTTTGACGATGTGGTCGTCACCGCCAGCGGCTCCGGAACACTTACCTGGGATTATGCAGACCACCGCTTCTGGGACAGCTCTGCTGAAAGTTACACTTTCTACGCCGTTTCCCCTTCTGCCTATGGCATTTCCGCAACGGTTAATCCCCAGACCGGTGCAATCGCAAGTGCCAGCACCGTCTTCGCCGGAAATAACAACGACGTCCTCATCGCTGAAAAGAAGACTGTCCTGAAAGATGACGGCGTAGATCCCGCAGAAACTCCTCTTACCTATTTCAACAGTTACGGGACCGTGGAGCTTATGTTCCACCACGCAGCATCCCTTGTTGACGTAAAGGTCAAGAAGTCTCCCAACCTGACAGCTTCCGCGGTAAAGATTTCCGCCATTTCACTTGTCAACATCAACACTACCGGAACTCTCAACATTGCAACAGGTGATTACGCCAATACTCCTTTCATCACCATTGCATCCTGGACCAGCTCCGTTCCGGGCACTTACGTTCCAGCCAACGGTGTAACCCCCGTATATGGTGACACTAGCACAAGCGCAGACATTGCAGTAGGCAACGAAAAAGTAATTGCAGAAGATACTGCATTCAACGCCGCGGCACCTACCACGCCTGCCGCATCAACCACCTTGTTCAACAACCTCATCGTCGTTCCCCAGACCTTCGGAGCATCCGGTGGTGCAGGTAGCCAGAAGATTTCCCTTTCCTACACTCTTGGCACAGACCCCACCACCTACACCAGGGAGGCCTATCTCGCCGACTTCGACCTTGTTGACGATGCAGATCAGGATGACGAAACGGCAGATACCGGCTTCCAGCCCGGAAAACACTACATCCTGTACATCACCATCGACGCCCACGAGATTATGTTCAGCGCCGATATCGCCGACTGGACCGACGTTACCGGCTACCACTACATCATCAACTAATCTTAATGCTTAACCGCATCATACGCATAGCAGCTGTGGTATGCGCCCTGTGTCTTGCAGGGTGCATCCACAGGCTGGACCCGGTGGAAACCGACGGTATGATCCGTTTCACCGCCGGGTCCCCGCTGCTGCGCGAGGATGCAATCCGCACAAAATCGGGAGAGAATCTCAAAACGGCATTTGCCGTGAACGACAACTTCTACGTTTATGGGACCAAAGTGGTTTCGTCCACACGGTACACCGTGTTCAACGGACAAAGCGTTGGTCTCACGAGCTTGGGAGCGAACGTCTTAGACCCCCTCGACGATGTGTGGGAATACTCCCCCCTACGTTTCTGGGACAGCAACGCCAGTCAGTACGACTTCGTGGCAATAAGCGGCCCGGCATCATCGACCGAAATCACCAGCAACCCTGCAGCTGCCGGCCACCTCAAAGCGAACGTTATTTTCGACGCAACTAGCAGCCCCTGCGATATCATGGCGGCGGGTTACCAGCGCAATGACGGTACCATAACCCCGGTCCATTTAGAATTCAACCACATCCTGAGTGCGGTCAGAGTCACCATCATCAACGACTCGCCGTCTATCAGTGTAACCGTGAATTCGTATGGATTCCGCAATATATGCTACAGGGCCACCGGAACGGTGGAGCAGAGCGGAAACGGCCTTGCCTCAATGGGGACAAGCGACTGGGGAACTCCTTCGTACACCTCAAGCACTATCCTTGGCCACAGCGCATCGCCTGGAACCGAACTCGCCAAAGGCGAAGAGTTTGCGATGCCGGCAGACAAGTGGGACCTTATGGTACCCCAGGAGCTTTCACCCTACGGCGAATACATTCCCCAACTGATGCTGGACTACGAGTACGACCAGGTAAATCCCTACACGGATGTACTGGAGCACAACCACCTTGTGTTCCCTATCCGCCTTGAAGAGATTACCGTGAAGAACTCCGACGAACTCATCAGAAGCTGGCTGCCCGGCAGGAAGTACAGTTACGAGATCCATATCCGCCTCGGAGGAGGTATTATAGTGAACGTTGCGGTAACGGACTGGAAAGAAGTCCCTGCCGAAACCCCGGGTCTTACGATAGATGATGAATAGACTTTGGACATACCTGAATGCCGCAATGGCGGCAGCCCTACTCTTGGTCACCGATTCCTGCAGTCGTGAAGAACCGGCACCTGAGGAGCGTGGCAGGATATCCGTATCCATTTCTGGCGGCAACATCGTCACCCGTTCGTTGGCTGATGACATTGCCGACGGCAGCGCCATCATAGTTGACGGCGTAACCGGAGAACCGGATCTGGTGATAGGCATCGTTGACTCGGGAGGTGACCTGGTGGCCTGGTGGCCGGACGACTACTGGGGTTCGATGGCAACTGGCTTCACATCCGAATGCCAGACGGACAAGACCGATGAGACCAAGTCCACCATCTATTTCACCGGACCAGCCAGAGGGACCTATACGGTGTTTGCAGTGGCTAATACGGCAGGCCTCTCATCGTCCACCATTACAGCACTGCAAGCGGCCACAACCCTTTCGGCACTGGAGGCCATTCAGCTTACGGTAGACAGCGGGGAACCGGGCTTCGGAGCCACCATGCCGCTTACAGCAAGGGGAATCCTGAACGTTAATTCCTGGGGCAACGGCCAGATTGACCTCAACCTTCTGAGACCCGTAGCCCGCCTAAGCCTGACGTTCGTCAACCAGACCGACGGTGCAATAGACATCCATGACTGCAGCGTAACCTTTCAGGACCTCAACCCTTCGAGAGGCTACCTGTTTGAGCAAGATCCGGATTATGTAACCGGCTACGGCCGCGACCTCACGGTCAACGGAACAGATCCGCTTGTGTTTACAAACAACAGGTCCACCCTGCCGGTCAAAACAGTATTCCCCAGCATTGCGCCCATAAGACTGGTAGGAAGCCGTTATTTCCTCAATGTCCACTTCCGGGTGACGAAAAAGGATACCGTATACGACGAAAACGACTCCGACACCTACACCCCTTACGATTTCGAGGACCTGCCCATCCACGACAGCCGCTCCAGGGATATTCCTTATATACTTCGTAACCAACACCTTAAGATTGATACCCGTATCACCAAACGCGCCGATGAACACGACTATTCGTTCAACTTCGAAGTTCAGGACTGGTACGAAAAAGAAGAATACGTTACGTTTGACTAGACCGTGAAGAAATTTGCCCGCATAGCTGCAGTTCTCTGCCTGTTTGTTTCTCTTTCCTGCATAAGGGAGGAGGCAGAATCCAACGTGGACCGCCGACTGCCGGAAGGCACGCCGGTTACCCTCAACATAGGTTTCGGTTACCCCAACCGAAACGAGGTCAAGATTGCCACAAAAGCAGAATCTTCCAGAGCGGACGAATCCCGAATCCACGATCTCTATGTAATGTTATTCGACGGCAACGGGGATAAGTTCTACGGCAGGTTCTTCACATATGAGCACCTCATCACTTCCCTGGACGACCTTGACAGCCATAGCAACGAAGGCTGGTATGTGGAGAACTCCAACAACAGCCGTGGTGTAGTCAAGATAGCAACCCAGGCCAAGGATAACTGCACCCTGGTGATGCTGGCAAATGTAACCAGTACCATCACTTCACTCAATCACAAGGATCCTGTAGATGTCTTTGCCGCAATCGACACCTACGATGAGCTCGCCAATGTACGTGTAACCTTGGAACAGGAGATCCTAAATAGGGGCGACCTGTTCATGATGATAGACAAGATTACAGGGGTTAGCACGGGCAGCCTCAGTTGGGGCTCGATGTCCGGAGACGATGCCATTTACAACAAGATTGGGGGCGAGTATCAATTGAGACTTAGGCCCCTGGATGCAAAGGTCAAGTTCTACATCACATACAACACCGACAACATCAACCCCGAAAAGTGCGATCCTCGCAAATGGTGGGTCTATAATGTTCCTTCCGAGTGTTTCCTGATCCCTAAGGAAGGACATCCTAACGACATCAATTACTTCGATACGGAGAAGGCCTTCTTCGAGGGCAAGGAAACGGTGAACGGCAAGGAATGGGATGTGTTCTCCTTCTATATGCTGGAGAACTGCCAGAATCCAAAGGCTTCCATCATGTCTCTGGGTACTCCCAGCTATTATCTTCGTGAAAAGGAGAACGACCCTCAGGCCGAAGAAGCCAACTTCGTATACGCGCCCGAATTCGGGACATACGTGAAGTTCGATTTGCTCCTGGGCCTAACCACCATCGGTGTTGATGCCATTACCGGCGGGAACAGCGCGGCCCATGCCCTCACTACCGAGGCCGTGTACACCGTCCATCTGGGCGACTTCACTAACAGCAGCAGCGGAAGCGGCCGCAACTGGGACAATTACGACGTGGAGCGCAGCACTTCCTATTCGTACTTTATCACAATCAACAATTCAAGGTCCATCTATGTGGAAGTTCTTGGAGATGACGGTCTTCCGGACACGGACGACGAATTGGAAATACAGCCCGGCCAGGAAGGATCCTTGCTCCTTTCTACCGACGCGGTGGTTAACTGCGACGCCCATTACGAGTATCATTGCCTTACCTTCCGGTATACTCCGGGACTCGAAGGAAGAAAGGTATCATGGTACGTAAAAACCCCTTTCGACGAAGGCGGTGCCCAGTGGGATCCCGACGCCAATGGTGGCGAAGGAGACTGGGAATTCAATTGCAAGGACTACCTCTGGGTAAAATTCGGCCTAAATGCGACTTCGGGTTCACCGGCCACTTATTCAGAGAACCGTGTAAAATACCCGGGCGATACCTATGACAAGAATTGGGATTATACCACGGGACTTACATCGGGCCAGCTGATGGACATTCATCAACTCTACAACTATATACTTGACCAGACCAAGAAGAAGAAAGCCGGACAGGCCAACGACTTCCTGGAAGAATCTACCGGCATAGCCGATGACCCTTTAACCCCTGAAGACGAGAGCGTACGTTACGTTATCCGCGTAACCGCCTTCATCGACGAATACTACTATGAAAAGGATCCCACCCTGGATCCGCAACCTGAAGAGGCCGACCCGGAACTCTGGCGCAAGTTCGTCAACGCCGATCCTCGTGAACTTCACATCCTTTCAGAGGCCGTTTACAGCGAAGACCGGCAGAGCGATGTGATCACCTCCAGCCATTCTATCATCCAGCGGTCCATCCAGACTTTTTACAACACTTATTCGCCCGATCTGCGTGCCCTCTGGGGCACAGAGCACGTGGACGAGATGGAATACCGGAACCGAGTCGCCAAAGATCCTTCGCAGGCCATCTGGCCATGGTGGAAGAGTGGAAGATCTCTCCCCACATCATCCATAAAACCTAATAGCGATGATAACGGACGATATAATTCCGCCGCCATCTGGGGTATATCTAACTCTCCTGAATGGGATACATTCCTGAATTACTCTGTAGACAACGACCATCCAGAACTCAAGGACGATTACAAGTATCTTGCGTATTCCTGCCTTACCCGCAACCGCGACAACGACGGCGACGGCGTGATTGATCCCGAAGAAGTACGCTGGTACACGGCTTCCATCAATCAACTTGTGGGTATGTGGGTTGGAAATGAGGCTCTCAGCCCTACCGCCCGTTTGTATCAGCCGGAGAATAAGAACAGTATCAGCGGAGACAATCGTGAATGGAGATCCTGGGTGGTGTCCTCCACCGCTTCAGACATTACCAATCCACGTGTGATCCGCGCAGAAGAAGGTGCTACCAAATCCAACTATAGTTCGTATAACTGGGCCTACACTTCATATCCCTCGGTAAAATTCACTGTGGATGACAGGCATCAGGTGTCTTCCGTACGCTGTGTGCGCAATATCGGTACTTACGACGCGGGAGGCGAGGTTAAGGACATCAGCAGAGCTGATCTCAATGTGATTCCGGACCAGTATTATGAATCTCCCCAGGGTTTTAATGCCAGTGGCAAGGTCAATGCCAATGCCGACGGAACCTACACTCTGCGTTTCTCCCGCCTTGATCCGCGCTGCATCCGGGAATTCACTTCGCTGGATCTTCCTTATGCGGACGAGTATTCGATGAGAAACCGGGTATACATGGAAATGATTATGCAGGATCAGTCTGCGGAAGTTACTTTACCTGCCAATAAGACCCAGGAAGAACTGAACGACATGATAACTGCTGCCGGACATAATTCTTATTGTCCGGCCGGATATCGTCTGCCAAATATGACGGAAATGCTGCTTATGGCCTCCTTGCAGCCTTCCGGATACTGGACTAGCGGCAAGAATTACCCCACCCGTACATATTACTCCCGTGGAATACGCGGGAGCAGGATAACCCCGGGAGAGAATCACAAAATCGGCTGGGGTTATAATGACGGCATCGTCCACATGCACAACTCCAGAGAGAAAGAGTCCACCATCATAAACGACTTACGCTGCGTGAAGGATATGAACTGCACCGGAGAGATAACGGGAAGCATCTCGGTGCCCGGAGGAAACAAGCTCCATATGGGAGACGACTGCCAGATTAAGTTGAATATCACTTCCCTGGGCTCTGCAATACGGTCTCTTAACCTGTATCTTGTGTTTGTAGGCACCAGCGGCAACGAAGAGATCCGGAGCATTGATTTGAGCGGCGTCAAGCTTTCTGGCGTGGCTATTAAGGACGAGTCGGTAGACTGGACCGTCCCTACCGACCTTACCCTTCTTGGTAATATGTTTATCAGGGCGATCGTCGTTAATAACGCCGGCACCCGTAAAGTGCTGGAGACACCGATCAGGATTCTTTCCCCTGTGTTCGCATCAGTCCGACTCCTGCCTTGTGTATATAACGGAACGCAGAATCCTTCATATCCCGTTTTGCTTACGGTGCATTCTCCGAGTTCTGACATCATAAGGTGGACACTGAGCATCAAAGATCCGGACAATGAGACTACTCGTATTAACATTGCCGCCTGTTCGGACGCCAGGTTTTGGAACACCACCTGGCAGTTCGCGTACGGTCTGAACTCTCTGGCTACCGGCACATACTCTTTCCAACTTGATGTGCTTACTGAGGATGGCAAGCATACGCTCTCAAACGTTGCAAAAATGGATATCCTCAGAATCAATTATGTGCCCAATCCAGGACACACCGGGGATACCGGATACAGCACAGCCTCCGACATCACTGTTTCCTGGGAGCCGGATGTGGTGACAGGAATGAACATGGCTTCCGGAGACTTCATCGAGGCTAACATGGATATCAGCAACTGCTCGTATTATATTGTGTATAAGACGGATCCTAAAACGGGTAATCTAGTAAGGGACGATGACCAGACTCTTGGCAAAGATAACATCATAAGCATAGGCATAACAGACACGGACCATAATAACAAAGTTACTGTTCCGTATGTCTATCATATCTATTATCCGGCTCATGACGATTCAGGTGATGACCCGCAGAGAGATTGGTTGCGTCCAAATATTTCCAAAAGCACGGGTACAGACAAGTCCAACGGAACCAACTATAAGTTGTTCAAGGGTGGGGCAGGCACTGGTTTCAAGCTTCAGAGCGGGAATTACTACATGCCTGATCCGGATTATCCTCAGCTTTTCCGCCTGGAGAAAGGTGGAGCCTTCTGGAACGGACAGTGGATGGATACTGCCAATTGGAATGAAGGAGGCCAGAGCGGTGACCCGACCAACGCTGCTGCGAGCCTTGCGCAAATCCTGTCATCCGACACATTCTACATCGGTTCCACCCAGGGGGCACATCGCTCCAGGGCAACTTATTTTTATGTCCGTGCAGTGCGCAATAGCACGGAAAGCAACGCTGCCGGAGGCGGTGTAGGCTTTGTTGATCCTATTAATGGAGGTAATTTGTAAACTGATGAAGAAGTTTGGTTTAATACTGTTAATGCTGGCAACCCTGGCGCTTTCATGCGCAAGGGAACCCTCGCCCGGGCATGACTCTTCGGAGACTGGGTTCAAGACCATACATTACAAGGTTCAGGTTTCGAGTTCCGACGATTCGAAGGCGACGACTGCCGATAACGACACCAAATACGTCTTCCAGGCCACGGATTCCCTTTACGTCACCTCCACGGCTACGGATCCCGATACCGGGGACCCGCTGCTTTTCGGTGTCCTGAAGCTTATTTACGGTTCCGGAGAGACCACTGCGTATTTTGAGGGTGACCTTGTCGGTGTAGATGAGTTTGAGCCCGATTCCGACACTCCCATAAATGTAACCCTGGTAAGCTCTGGAGACAGAATTCATACTACCGGCGGAGGAAAATTGACCGGCACAGCATATCCCTCCAATGAGTATGGTACATCCCTTGCTGATGCCGTACAAAAGTTCAGTCATTTTACATGCAGTACCACCTTCGGAGCCACAAGGTTCACGCTCACCCAACAGTCGGCGTTCCTGGTATTTACCGTCAGTTTTAAACGCACGGAGGTTGCTGTGTCGACACCCATAACGGCCAAAATATTTAACAACAGTGAAGCGACTCCGGTATGGCAGAATGTAATAAATGCAGCTGCTCTAGGCAGCGGCAGAAGCCGTGTGGATTTTGTGGTAGCTTTCCCCGGTGGCAGCACATCGCTGACCGATGCCGAGTTGTCCGTCATCTGGGGAAACGGGGAGAATGATCATAAAGAGTTTGCCATTGACGACAAGGAATTGGCTATCAATAATTACTACACGGTTTCACGCTCAACTATCGATCTTGGCAATCCTTTCCATATAAGGGCCAAGGAAGACGGCACGACTAACGTTACCTTCAAATATACATACGCTACCGGAGGCATCCAGTATATATGCTACGATCTTGGCGTAGACGACTGGACCAATTATGACGGCAGTTCGCTCTCTCTGTCAAAAAATGATATTGTTTATTTCAAAGGCACCAGGGCCAACTGCGACTGCATTGGCGCCACACAGCTATTTACCGCCGACCAGGTATGTTACATCGGCGGTAAAATCACAAGCCTTCTTGAGGTTCCCACCCAGTTCGCTTCCTATGCCTTCAGAAGCGCATTCTCCAACGGCACCTGCGTTGACGCAGTAACCACTCCTGCTGAAGTGAATTGGGTGGACATTGACTCGACCGATCCTCTTATTCTTCCGTCCTTTACATCAGAACAGTGCTACCGAGAGATGTTCCGTAACTGCTCATCCCTCACTACTGTGCCTGACCTTCCCTCCACGACAGTGGCTGCTGGTTGTTATTGGAATATGTTCAGGCTATGCAACGGACTCACGACCGCAAGTGGTGTGCTGCCGGCTGAAACACTTGCAGTAGACTGTTACCGTGAGATGTTCAGACAGTGCGCCAATTTAAAATCGGTCCCGATGCTTCCAGCACCTACTCTTGCAGAGAGATGCTATCGACAGATGTTTGCTGCTTGTACGAGTCTGCTAAGCGTAACCTGCCTTGCTACTGATATTTCCGCGCCAAATTGCACATATCAGTGGATGAACAGCACAAAAAACAGTAATACCTGCTATTTCTACAAAGCCTCGACTATGGGTGTGAGCGTGTCTGGAGGATGGACTAGAGGCGACGGCGGAATCCTCTCAAATTGGAACATAACTGATTATAGCGAATAATAACTCTCCTCCCCCGAACACCCTCGCGCACAGTCACCCCGCCCACAGTACCCTGTAAGGCACATGGGTGCGCGCGAGAGGATTCACACCCCCAGCACTATCGCCGGGGCGATGTCCAGTTCTATGGAAATCCTGCGAGCTTGCTTGAGGGTAGGTTCCACCTTACCGGCAATGATTTCACTTATCTTTGACTGGCTCATTCCTAGCTTCTTGGCAAGTGTGGTTTGAGTCAGACCCATCTCGAACATTCTAAGTTTAAGGACTTCAGTCAAGGATGGATTCTTTATGGGGAAGTGTTCCTCCTCATAATCTGCAACAAGATTGGACAGCAGAACCAGTTCCACACTGTCCTTGTTATCGGCAGGGGTACTGTCATCCACTATCTTCAGCAATTCCTCTACCCTCTCCATTGCCGCTTTATACTGGGCTTCTGTGATAATCTTTGTCATAGTCAGATACTATTAGTGTTCTTAATTCTATCATATTCAGCATGAGTTCCAATAAATCTAACATAAACCATCCCGGTGGAAAACAGAATCAAAACAACCAAACGGTAATCATTCCCTTTTATGTTAAAAACAAATCGACCGTTCCCAACTGAATCGGCACTCCTGAAAGTCTTTTTGACATCGGCAAAACAAGACCATTTTGCATTCCTGGTCTTTTTGTGCCACTCCTCCAAAGCCGTCTTGGCATCATTGTGCGCATTGTAGAATTCTACCAATGTGCGCTTTGCTATGATTCTCATAGTTGCTGCAAATATAATACAATTATCTAAATAAACAATATAATATTCAAAATTTAGATACTACATCTTTTGTACTTGCAGCAAATCTACAACCACCCAACCCCAACCCGGTTCAATCGTAAGAAAAAAAGTGTGGTATCACACGATTTTCTGCGATTTTGCGTGTTTCTTAATGTGTATTTACAGAAAAAATACTAAATCTGAATGCCGACAGAATGTAAAAGGTTCAGCACAAAAAACCGAACCTTTTACAAAAGCCCCTCGGGGATCTGGAGCCTGATAGTATGTGAACCGGAATCCATCTCCAGCACAAGATCGGAGTGGAGAGGGATGAGGCGTTCGCCGTCGGCGGTGTCAACGTAGACACAGAGGTTGCCGGGGATGTCCTCGTAGCCCACTATGAGGCCGACGGTGGACCCATCGGCACTTAGAACCGTCCAGCCGGTGAGGTCGGAATCCTCGGTGAGCTCGAAGTAATCGGCAAAGATGGGCTGGCCGGCAAGTTCGTCGGCGTCCTTAAGGGAATGGACACCTGTAAGGTGCACCAGGGCACGGTTTACGCCGCGGCGCACAAAGCTTTCAAAATAAAAGGGAACCGGAAGTCCATCGAAATAGATGAACACCGGTTCCTGAAGGTCGATATCCTCCGGGTCAATGTCAAAGAAACTTACAAGCAGTTCTCCGTCTGTCCCGTTGGATTTGAGGACCTGTGCAATCTTCTGCATTATTCTGCAGGAGCTTCCACGGGTTCTGCCTCCTGAGTCTCAGCGGAAGCCTCTTCAGCAGCCTTGCGTGCTGCTTCCTCTGCCTCTGCCTTCTTGGCGGCGATTGCCTTTGCGCGAGCTTCGTTTACTTCCTGCTCTGCCTTCTTGGCGGCCTGAGCCTTGGCGATAGCCTCGTTCTTAAGGCCGGTCTTCTTGGCGGCAATCTTTTCATCCCTCTGGGCTTTCCAGGCGGCGAACTTTGCGTCTGCCTCTGCCTCAGTGAGGGCACCCTTTGCTACGCCTTCTGCCAGGTGCTTGCGAAGGAGCACGCCCTCATAGGAGAGGATGCGGCGGGTAACCAGCGTGGGCTGGGCACCGACCTTGAGCCAAGCAAGAGCCTTCTCACCGTCAAGGACGATGGTAGCAGGGTTGGTGTTAGGGTTGTATGAGCCAAGGAGCTCAATGAATTTTCCGTCACGCGGGGAACGGGAATCTGCCACTACAATGTGGAAGAATGCGAAATTCTTCTTACCGTGGCGCTGGAGTCTGATCTTAACAGCCATTGTAAATCTGTTGTTTAAGTTAATAATGCGTATTGCCCAACTCGTGGGGGACTGCAAAGGTAAGAAGAAAATTGAAAAAAATGAAAAATATTTTGCTAATTGAAAAACTTGATTTATCTTTGCAGTCCCAAAGCGGATGTGGTGAAATGGTAGACACGCTACTTTGAGGGGGTAGTGGGCGTTGGCCCGTGTGAGTTCGACTCTCACCATCCGCACAAAGAAAGAAAAGGTAACCGGAAAGCAAATTGACTGAGGTTACCTTTTTTTTATTGCTCCTCTGAAAATCCCTATTTTTGGGGATTGCCCCCGCTGCTATTCATCCTTACCTTTGCGGTCGGTTATTTAGCAGTGTCATTTCTTTATGAAGTATAAGTTCTTTATCATGATGGCCCTGACGCTATTTTACGTCAAGGCCGCGGCCCAGAACGGACGCATTACGGGCATCGTCGTCGACGAATCAGAGGACACGCCGCTGACGGGCGCCATGATTCTTGTCAATGAGTTGATAAAGGGAGACGTCGCAGACGCGGAGGGAAAGTTCTCTTTCTCCGACCTGCCGGAAGCAACCTATACGGTCAGCGTGGAATTCATGGGCTATCTTTCCCAGGAAAGGAAAATCCACGTCGAAAGAGGCAGGACTGTCCATGTCTACATTCCCATGAAGGCGGAGCCCCTTACCTTGCAGCAGGCGACCGTCACCGCCAAGAGCGAGGCCCGCATGGTCCGCGAACAGGCCATGCCGGTATCGGTCATCAGCATGAAGCAATTGCAGGGAACGGTGAGCGACATTCAGGGAATCCTGGCCAAGACCGTGGGCGTGACCATCCGCTCCACCGGCGGCGTTGGCAGCGCATCCAGGCTGTCCGTGCGCGGCCTGGAGGGGAAGCGGATTGGCTTCTTCCTGGACGAAGCGCCCATGAACGACCAGTCCGATTTCCTGGACATCAATGACATTCCGGTGGACATGATTGACCGGATTGAAATCTACAAAGGCGTGGTTCCCTCCAAGTTCGGCGGTTCGTCGATGGGCGGCGCCGTGAACATCGTCCTGAAGGAATATCCCGACCATTACGCGGACCTTAGCTACTCTCGCGAGTCTTTCAATGTGAACAAGGCGCAGACGGTTTTCAAGCGCAACCTCCGGGGCTCCGGCCTGGTCTTTGGCGCCGGCGGCAGCTATACCTATGCCGACAACAGTTACACGATGGAATCACCGTACGTGAAAGGCCTGAAAATCAGGCGTGACCACGACAACTTCCAGAAACTCATGGTCGGAGGAAGCCTGAAGGCTAAGAAATGGTGGTTCGACGAAGTGGAGTTCGAGCCGGCCTTCGTTCAGACCTACAAGGAAATCCAGGGCATTGAAACGGACATCCGGCAGGCGCACACGAAATCCCGGGCGATTGTCATGTCCAACAAGCTGGAGAAGGACGATTTCTTCCTTGCCGGATTGGACTTTGACATGACGACGGCCGTCGCTTATACGGAATACAGCCTGGTCGACACGGCCAAGGTCTGGTACGACTGGACGGGGAAATCCTATCCCTCCCCCTCTCCGCTGGGCGGCGAAATCGGAAACCGGTTCCCGTCGAACTCCTTCAACCGGAAGGCGACGCTCGTCAACAAGCTGAACTTGGAATACCTTATCAGCAGGAACCACTCCGTCAGCCTGAACTCCGTGTTCAGCGTGGCCAACGGCTATCCCAAGGACGAATTGAAAGAAAAGGTCCTGGGGAAGAAGATCGACTTCGATTCGCGCATGAGGAGTTGGGTCGCGGGCTTTTCCTATGATTTCCATACTTCGGATGACAAGTTCCTCAACTCCGTCACGACGCGGTATTACTGGTACAGGACCAACACCTGCTATCAGAACATCTATGTCAATATTCCCCCCGAGGAAATCACGCTCAACAAGTCTAGTTTCGGCTTCAGCGACGCCATGCGCTACCGCTTTACACCGGCGTTCATGGCCAAGCTTTCCGGCGGTTACGACGTGCGCATCCCGGCGGAGAACGAGCTCCTGGGCGACGGCTACAGCATCATCCCTTCGGAGAAACTGATGCCGGAGAAGAACCTCAGTGTCAATGCCAGCATCCTGTACGATGTCGCCGGCACCCACCCCAGCAACCTACAGATTGAACTGGGCGGCTACTACATGTATCTGCAGGACATGATCCGCTTCTCAAAAGGACTGCTGGGTGCCCAGTATCAGAACTTCGGGCAGATGCGGACCCTGGGCGCGGAACTGGAAGTGAAGGCCGACGTCCTCCCGTTCCTGTTTTAGCACATGACAAAATTTAAAAAATATTGTCTTAACTTACTGATTTTCAAGTAATTATATTTGGAAAAGACCTCGATTTTTCGTAACTTTAAGGTATATAACTTCCACATTATTACCATG
>Ga0129306_1000928_pt1 | contig 38767 bp, 32 predicted proteins | sample P827metagenome_FD_94438 | JGI IMG/M metagenome (GOLD analysis project Ga0129306, IMG submission 94438) | Capybara group fecal microbial communities from Wisconsin, USA - P827 metagenome | ecosystem: Host-associated > Mammals > Digestive system > Large intestine > Fecal | place: USA: Wisconsin... | reverse complement strand
GCTGATCAAGGGCGTCAACCGCCACGAACTCGATCCGGACGGCGGCTATGTGGTGTCGCACGAGCGCATGGAGCAGGACATCAAGCTGATGAAGCAGTTCAACATCAATGCGGTGCGCACCTGCCACTATCCCGACGATCCGTACTGGTACACGCTTTGCGACCGCTACGGCATCTACATGGTGGCCGAGGCCAACATCGAGTCGCACGGCATGGGCTACGGCGATCAGACCCTGGCCCGCGACACGGCCTTCCGCCAGGCCCACATCGAGCGCAACGAGCGCAACGTCAAACGCAACTACAACCATCCCTCCGTCATCATCTGGTCGCTGGGCAACGAGGGCGGCTACGGCCCCAACTTCGACGCGGCCTACGACCGTGTGAAGGCGCTCGACCCGAACCGTCCCGTCCAGTACGAACGCGCGCTCTACGACGGGCAGACCGACATTTTCTGCCCCATGTACGCCAGCCACGACTACCTGAAGCGCTATGCCGCCAATCCCGCGCGCACCAAGCCGCTGATCCAGTGCGAGTACGGCCACGCGATGGGCAATTCGGAGGGCGGTTTCAAGGAATACTGGGACATATACCGGAGCTCGCCGAAACTGCAGGGCGGCTTCATCTGGGACTTCGTGGACCAGTCCATCCACTGGAAGAACAGCGCCGGCAAGCGCTTCTATGCCTATGGCGGCGATTTCAACATGTCGGATCCCTCCGACCAGAACTTTTGCAACAACGGCCTGCTGAGTCCCGACCGGGTCCCCAATCCGCATTTCTATGAAGTGGGCTGGTGCTACCAGGACATCTGGTCGCGGCTCGTGGCGCCGCAGCAGGTGGAAGTCTACAACGAATTCTTCTTCCGCGACCTTTCGGCCTATACGCTGCAGTGGGAGCTGTTGCGCAACGGGGAGAAGCAGGGTGCCGGCGAAGTGGCCGACGTGAACGTGGCCCCGCAGGAACGCCGGGTGATCGGCATCCCGTACGGCGACATCGACTCTTCGGGCGAATGGCTGCTCAACCTGGCCTATGTGCTCAAGGAAGGGGAGGGCCTGCTGGAGGCCGGGCACGTAGCGGCGCGTCAGCAGCTGAAGCTCAACGACTACGCCTGGAGCCTGCCGCCGCTCCAGAGTGCGGCGCGCCCCAAGATCAACAACAGCGCGGCGCACCAGTTCACGGTGTCGGGCGCGCGTTTCGCCATCGACTTTTCGGTCGACGACGGCTCGCTGCTGCGCTACCGGGTGGGCGGCGTCGACCTGCTGAACCAGGGGACGTTCATCCGGCCGAACTTCTGGCGGGCGCCCACCGACAATGACTACGGCGCCGGCCTGCAGCAGAAGATGAAGTTCTGGCGCAAGCCGAAACTCTCGTTCTACAGCCTCTCGCAATACGACAAGAACCGGCTTCAGGTCATCCAGATCGAATACATGGTGGCGGGCACGGACCTGCGCCTGCGCATGGAATACCGCATCAACGACGAAGGCGCGATGGAGATCGTCGAGACGCTGATCCCGGGGACGGACAAGACCCTGCCCGACCTCTTCCGCTTCGGCGTGGAGCTGCAGATGCCCAGGTCGTTCGAGAATCTGGAGTATTATGGCCGCGGTCCTTTCGAGAACTATGCGGACCGCAACAACGCGTCGTTCCTGGGCTGGTGGCGCCAGACCGTGACGGAGCAGTACTATCCTTACATCCGGCCGCAGGAGACGGGCACGAAGACCGACATCCGCTGGCTGCGGCTCACCGATGCGATGGGCCGGGGCATCGAGGTGATGGCCGAGGAGCCGTTCTCAGCGTCGGCGCTGCACTATACCATCGACGCACTCGACGAGGGCGACTTCAAGCGCAACCGCCACGGCGACCTGCTACGGGAAGAAGAGGTCACGAACCTGCTGCTGGACTACCGCCAGGCTGGCGTGGGCTGCGTCGACAGCTGGGGCGCGCTGCCCCTGCCGGAGCACCGGATGCCCTTCGGGGAATACCGCTTCCACTTCGTCCTGAAACCCTGTCATCTCTAGGCCTATGCGGGTTGTCGTACAACGGGTGTCTTCGGCCTCGGTGACGATCGGGGACACGGTCAAATCGGCCATCGGACAGGGACTGCTGGTGCTGCTGGGCGTCGGGCCCGCCGATGAACAGGCGGACCTGGACTATCTGGTCAAGAAAGTGGCGGGCCTGCGCATTTTCGACGATGAGAACGGCGTCATGAACCGCTCGGTGGTGGAGATCGGGGGAGAAGTGCTGGTGGTCAGCCAGTTCACCCTCATGGCATCGACGAAAAAAGGTAACCGCCCGTCCTATATCGGAGCGGCGGGCCATGAGCTGGCGGTGCCGATGTACGAGGCTTTCTGTGCGGCCCTCTCGGCCGCCGTCGGCCGGCCGGTCGGCACGGGGGAATTCGGCGCGGAGATGGCGGTCGCCCTCGTTAACGACGGTCCCGTCACCATCATCATCGATTCTCAACAAAAAGATTTTTAGCAGGCGGTCCTTTCCTGAGGCGCTCCGCTGGCTCTGGTGTTCGGCAGCTATAAAGTCCGGCGGATGGCGTCGGCCCAGGCGGCCTTGGCGTCGGCGACGGCATCGGCGGGCATGGACGGTGTGAAGCGGCGTTCGGCCTGCCAGACGGCTTTGATTTCGTCGATGTCAGACCAGAAGCCGGTGGCCAGGCCGGCGAGGAAGGCGGCGCCCAGCGCCGTGGTCTCCGTCGTATTCGGCCGGACGACGTCGACGCCGAGCAGGTCGGCCTGGAACTGCATGAGCAGGTTGTTGCGGGCGGCACCGCCGTCGACCTTCAGGTTCTGGAGCGGGACGCCGGCGTCTTTCTCCATGGCGGCGACGATGTCCATGGTCTGGAAAGCGATGCCGTCGAGGGCGGCCCGGGCGATGTGCGCCGCTGTCGTTCCGCGCGTGATGCCATAGAGGCTCCCCCGCGCCTCCGCATTCCACCAGGGCGCACCGAGCCCGGTCAGCGCCGGCACGAACACCACGCCGCCGGCATCCGGCACGCGCGCCGCCAGCGCTTCGATCTCGTCCGAGGAGCGTATGATGCCCAGGCCGTCGCGCAGCCACTGTACGACGCTGCCGGCCACGAAGATGCTTCCTTCCAGGGCGTAATCGATGCGGTCGCCGATCTTCCAGGCCACGGTGGTCAGCAGGTTGTTCTGCGAGGCCATCGGCTTCGGGCCGCTGTTCATCAGCAGGAAGCTGCCGGTGCCGTAGGTGCATTTCACGGAGCCCGGCTCCAGGCACATCTGGCCGAATAGGGCCGCTTGCTGGTCGCCTGCGATGCCCGCGATCGGCACCTGCGTCGGCGTATAGCCGTAGATTTCGCTCGACGAGGCCACGCGCGGCAGCAGGGATGCCGGGATATCGAAGAATTTCAGCAGGTCCGGATCCCAGTCGAGCGTATGGATATTGAAGAGCAGGGTGCGCGAGGCGTTGCTCACGTCCGTCACGTGCACCATGCCTTTCGTGAAATTCCAGATCAGCCAGCTGTCCACCGTCCCGAAGCGCAGCATGCCTTTCCGGGCCCGTTCCCGGGCGCCCGGCACATGGTCGAGGATCCATTTGATCTTGGTGGCGCTGAAGTAGGCATCAATCAGCAGGCCTGTCTTCTCGCGGATCATGTCGGAAAGCCCGCGTCGCTTGAGCTCGTCGCAGAGGGGCGTGGTCCGGCGGTCCTGCCAGACGATGGCGTTGTAGACCGGCTTGCCCGTGGCGGCGTCCCAGACGATGGTGGTCTCGCGCTGGTTGCTGATGCCGATGCCGCAGATCTTGAAGTCGGAGCCCCAGAGCGAGGCGACCGCTTCGGCCATGACGGAACGCTGTGACGACCAGATCTCGACGGGTTTCTGTTCCACCCAGCCGGGCTTCGGGAAATACTGCGGAAATTCTTTCTGGCTGGTTACCACGATCTTTCCTTCATGGTCGAAGATGATGGCGCGGGAACTGGTAGTGCCCTGGTCGAGGGCGAGGATGTAGGCGTTTTCGTTCATGTCTTACAAATTTAGGGATTTTGCCGCGAAGGCACACATAAAAATTTGTATTTTTGGACGATGATTGCCACACTTGACTTTCTGGTCAAACGTTTCGAATCGTTTAACCACGCTTATTTCGGCGGCGCGCTGCCCCCGGTTCCCATCAAACTGGGAAGGGCGGTACGCAGCCTCGGGTCATGTACCTATAAGAAGCGGCGCAGGTTGTTCGGCAAAACGGAATACTACGATTTCTGCCTCCATATCAGCCGTCGCTACGATCTGCCGGAAGAAGAACTCGAGGACATCCTGCTTCATGAGATGATCCACTATGAAATATTGGTCAACCAGCGGCAGGACACGTCGGCCCATGGCCGCCTTTTCCGGGCGCGGATGCAGGAGATCAACCGGACCGGCCGGCATATCGCCGTCTCGCACCGCCATGCCCTGCCGCCTGTGGCGGCCCCACAAAATGCAAAGCCGCAGGTCGTGGCGTTGGTGCGCATGAAAGACGGCCGGATGGGCGTCAAGCGGCTGCCCGACGACCCGCGGCGGATCAGGGCCTACCGGCGCGGCCTCCTGCTGAGCGGCGAAGTGGCCTCCGTCGCCTTCTGCGAGACCGCCGATCCCTACTTCCTGCGCTTCCCCAAGTCGGCGGCGCTCAACATCTTCTTCCCGGCCGATCCCGACCTCCTGGCACATTTCCCCGTATCCATCCTCTCCGACTGATTCCATCCTCAAAGAACGCCTCCCGTGAGGACGGAAGGCGTAGCAGGCGGGCCGTGCGTTGGCCTGGTGGAGATTTTGCGTCTTGCGCGTCGAGGCCCTCCGAGACCGCAAGACCAAAATCGCCTCAGGAAAGGCCCGCCATAATAAGGAGACGCCGGATCAGATCCGGCATGACGCAGGTCGCGCTGAAGGCAATCCTTTGATTTTCCCAATTCATTTTGTAAATTTGTAGAATTAATGCAAAGACGATGAAGACGGAGCATTTTACGCTGTCGGCATCGGCCGACGGGCTGCAGCTGGCAGCGATGCTGGTGCTGCCGGAAGGCGGAGCCGACGGCGAGGCCGGCGAAGCGGGCCGGGCGGCGGCGGAGCCCCGGGCCGTCGTTCAATTCGTGCATGGCATGTGCGAGCACAAGGAACGCTACGAAGACACCATGCGCTTTCTGGCAGAGCACGGCTACGCCTGCGTCATTCATGACCACCGCGGCCACGGCGCCTCCGTCAAGCACGAAAAGGACCTCGGCTTCCTCTACCAGGGCGGCTGGCCGGCGATGGTCGATGACATCCGTGTCGTCAACAGCTGGATTCATCAGCGCTTCCCCGGCCGCAAAGTCATCCTGTTCGGCCACAGCATGGGCTCCATGGCCGTCCGCTCCTATGTTAAACGTTACGACGACAGCGTCGACGCCCTGGTAGTCTGCGGCACGCCCGCCGACAACCCCGTCAAGGGCATGGGCAAGACACTCGCCTGGTGCATCGGCCGGACATGCGGCTGGCACTACCGTTCCCAGCTCCTGCAGCGGCTCTCCCTGGGCGCCTACAACAAGCCCTTCGAAACCGAAGGATGGCCCGCCGCCTGGGTCTGCTCCGACCCCGGCACCCTGAAGGAGTACCACGCCGACCCGCTCTGCCAATATGTCTTCACCGCCAACGGCTTCTACAACCTGCTGGGCCTGATGCAGGACTGCTACGCGAAACGGGGCTGGCAAATCGCCCGGCCCGCGCTGCCCGTCCGCTTCATCTCCGGCGCCGAAGATCCCTGCCGCGGCAGCGACGCCCAGTTCCAGCAGGTCGTCGACAGGATGAGACAAGTCGGCTACGCCAACGTCTCCGCCAAACGCTATCCCGGCATGCGCCACGAGATCCTCAATGAGACCCGCCGCCGGGAGGTCCTGGACGACCTGCTCCGCTTTTTCGAAACCATCTGCCAACCATATGCTTAAGATCTACTGCAAAAACACCCGCAGCTACCTGGATTTCAGCGAAGGCACCACGCTGGAGGAAATGCTGCCGTCTTTCGAATTCGAGCGTCCTTATCCCATCGTCTCGGCCAAAGTCAACAACGTGTCGCAGGGCCTGCGCTTCCGCGTCTACAACAACCGCGACATCGAGTTCCTCGACCTGCGCGACTCCAGTGCCCGCCGCGTGTACTGCCGTTCGCTCTCGTTCCTGCTGTGCAAGGCCACGCTCGACATCTGCCCGAAGGCGCAGATCGAGATGAAGCACCCCATCTCCAACGGCTACTTCTGCGAGCTTCACAAGCCCGACAAGAGCGCCCTGACTGAAGACGACGTGCAGAAGATCCATGCGCATATGCAGGAGATCATCGACCGGAACCTGCCGTTCCACCGGCGCGAAGTCCGGCTCGAGGAGGCGATCGAGATCTTCCGGGCCAACGGCTATGAGGACAAGGTGCGGCTGCTGGAGACCAGCGGCCAGCCCTACGTGGACTACTACATGCTCGGCGACACGGTGGACTACTATTACGGGCGCCTGCTGCCCTCGGCGGGTTACATCAAGGTGTGGGACCTGGTGAGCTACCACGGCGGCCTGCTGTTGCGCGTGCCGGACCGGGTGAATCCCGACGTCCTGGCGCCGCTGGTGGACCAGCCCAAGACCTTCGAGGTGTTTTCAGAAGATTTCAAGTGGAACCGCATCATGAACCTGCGGAACGCGGGCGACGTGAACCGCATCTGCCTGGAAGGCGGCGCGTCCGACCTGATCCAGATTTCGGAGGCGCTGCAGGAGAAGAAACTGGTGCAGATGGCGGAGGAAATCGAGCGGCGCTACAACGATCCGGTCAATCCCGTGCGCATCGTGTTGATCACGGGGCCTTCCAGCAGCGGCAAGACGACGGTCACGCGCCGGCTCAGCGTACAGCTCAAGGCCTGCGGCCTGCGGCCCATCTCGTTTTCGACCGACGACTATTTCGTGAACCGCATCGAAACGCCCAAGCTGCCGGACGGGAGTTATGATTTCGACAATTTCGAGACGGTCGATCACCGGGCCCTGGAGAAGGATGTGCTCAAGCTGCTGCGCGGTGAGGTGGTGGACGTGCCCGAGTTCAATTTCGTGACGGGCCGCCGCGAATACAACGGCAAGCATCTGCAGATGGCGCCGGGCCGGGTGCTGCTCATCGAGGGTATCCATGCGCTGAACCCGCAGCTGATCCCGCAGGTGCCGTCGGCGTGCACGTTCAAGATTTTCATCTCCACGCTGACCAGCATTGCGCTCGACGACCACAACTGGGTGCCTACCAGCGACAACCGCTTGCTGCGGCGCATCATCCGCGACTACAACAAAGGGGCTTTCTCGGCCCGGGAGACCATCAATCAGTGGCCGAATGTCCGCCGGGCGGAGGAGCAGTGGATCTATCCGTATCAGGAGAATGCGGACGTGATGTTCAATTCGGCATACCTGGTGGAGTTTGCGGTGCTGAGGTCGCACGCGGAGTTGATTCTGGCCACGGTGCCGAAGAATTGTCCGGAGTACAGCGAGGCGCACCGTCTGCTGAAGTTCATCCGTTATTTTACGCCGGTTTCGGACAAGGAGGTTCCGGCTACGTCGCTGTTGCGGGCGTTTATCGGCGGCGGTTCGATGTAAACGCTCCGCTGAGCTCTGGTTTTTGTCCCGCTCGCAGAAAAATGCTCGCGGCTCCAAAAAACCACCCGCTCCGCTGGACGTCTTCGGTTAGCGTCTTCTTTGAAAGAAGTTGAAAAACCGGTACGGCAACTCGCTGATCAGGATGATGCCGAGGACGATGGCAATCGTCACCTTGACGGCCATGAAGCCGCTCGAGAGGGCCAGGCGCAGCTGGTCGGAGACGACATAGTAGGACGTCCAGAAGACGCCGGCGCCGGGGACGAGGGGGAAGATGCCGCAGAGGAGGAACACGATGGCGGGGCAGCGGTCCAGCACGGAGAACCAGCGGGCCGACAGCACGACCAGCATCGTGGCGAAGAGCGTGGCGGCGGGCGGCGTAAAGCCGGCGTAGCGGGCCAGGATCATGTACAGGATCCATCCCAGGACACCGCTCACACCACAGAGCACATAGTATTTGCGCGGCACGCCGAAGAGGACGGCGAAGGCCGCCGTACCGATGAACGAGGCCACGATCTGCACGGGCATCTTGAACGTAAAGGCATCGACGGTCATGCCTTGCAGCACGATCATCGAGCCGGTGACCAGCCGGTCGCCGACGAAAGCCAGCATCACGCCGGCCGCGATGCAGAAGAACACCAGCAGCGCGTCGAGCAGGCGCGTGGCGCCCGCGATGTAGTCTTCGTTGGCCAGGTCGCGGACGCCGTTGACGAACGGCACGCCCGGGATCAGCGGGATGATGGCGCCGATGATCATGTTGGGCAGGCTGTGGCCGAAGCCGATGCGGTGGAAGAGGATGCACAGGCCGGTGACGAACAGGCCGCCGACGATGTTGCCCACGATCTTGGACATGTGGGGTGCGGTGACGTAGAGCACGAAGAGCCAGAGCAGGATGCCGCAGACAAACGAGGCGGCGCAGTCGAGCAGGCCGCCGCCGAACACGATGCAGAAGCCGGCGCTGCCGAGCGCCGAGGCCAGGACCTGCTCCCAGACGGGGTGGGGGCGCATCGTGCGGATCTCGCGCAGGCGTATCTTCGCTTCATTAAGGGTGTATTTCCCGGCGACGATGTCGCGGGAGAGCTGGTTGACGGCCACCACTTTGTCGAGCTGGGTGCCCTTGAATGGGATGAACTCGACGTTCGCATATTTGTTGAAGCTGCTGGTGGTGAAGATGCCGTTGCTCAGCACGAAGAAGCTTTTGGAGTCGACGCCGTAATGGGAGGCGATGCGTTCCATGGTCTCTTCGACGCGCGAGATCTCGGCGCCGTTCTCCAGCAGGATATGCCCCGCTTCCGACGCAATGGCCAATGCCTGTGCTTGCTGTTCTTCTGTCATCATTCTGTCACAAAGTTACGCTTTTTATGTCACATTGTCAGCAAAAATCCGCTGGCACAATCTTCGATAAAGTAGGGGGCGTTGAAACGAAAAAAAACAAAAATAAAATAGGAGAAAACAATCATGGGAAAAATCATTGGAATTGACCTCGGAACTACGAACTCTTGCGTAGCGGTCATGGAAGGCAATGAGCCGACCGTCATCATCAACAGCGAAGGCAAACGCACCACGCCTTCCGTCGTGGCATTCGCCGAGAACGGAGAACGCAAAATCGGTGACCCCGCCAAGCGTCAGGCCATCACCAACCCGCTGAAGACCATCTTCTCGATCAAGCGCTTCATGGGCGAGACCTACGACCGCGTGACGAAAGAAGCCGAGCGCGTGAGCTACAAAGTGGTCCGCGGCGACAACAACACCCCGCGCGTCGACATCGACGGCAAGCTCTACAGCCCGCAGGAAATCAGCGCCATGGTGCTGCAGAAGATGAAAAAGACCGCCGAGGACTACCTCGGCCAGGAAGTGAAGGAAGCCGTCATCACCGTGCCGGCCTACTTCAGCGACTCGCAGCGCCAGGCCACCAAGGAGGCAGGAGAAATCGCCGGCCTCAATGTGAAACGAATCATCAACGAGCCGACGGCCGCCGCACTGGCCTACGGCCTCGACAAGAAGAACAAAGATATGAAGGTCGCCGTGTTCGACCTCGGTGGCGGTACCTTTGATATCTCCATCCTGGAACTCGGTGACGGTGTCTTCGAGGTGAAATCCACCAACGGCGACACGCACCTGGGCGGCGACGACTTCGACCACAAGATCATCGACTGGCTGGCCGACGAATTCAAGAGCGAGAACGGCATTGACCTGCGCCAGGACCCGATGGCCCTGCAGCGCCTGAAAGAGGCCGCCGAGAAGGCCAAGATCGAGCTCTCGAACCAGACCTCCAGCGAAATCAACCTGCCGTACATCACCGCAGTCGGCGGCGTGCCCAAGCACCTGGTCAAGACCCTGACCCGCGCCAAGTTCGAGCAGTTGTGCGACAGCCTGATCCAGGCTACCATCGAGCCGTGCCGCAAGGCCCTCAAAGATGCCGGCCTGCAAACTTCCGACATTGACGAAGTGCTGCTCGTGGGTGGTTCCACCCGTATCCCTGCCGTGCAGCAGATCGTGGAGAAGTTCTTTGGCAAGGCCCCGAACAAGGGCGTGAACCCCGACGAAGTGGTGGCCGTGGGTGCCTCCATCCAGGGCGGTGTGCTGGCCGGCGACGTGAAAGACGTGCTGCTGCTCGATGTGACGCCGCTGTCGCTCGGCATCGAGACGCTGGGCGGTGTGATGACGAAGCTCATCGACGCCAACACCACGATCCCGACCCGCAAGAGCGAGGTGTTCTCGACGGCGGCCGACAACCAGCCGAGCGTGGAGATCCACGTGCTGCAGGGCGAGCGTTCGATGGCCCGCGACAACAAGACCATCGGCCGCTTCAACCTCGACGGCATCACCCCGGCTCCGCGTGGCGTGCCGCAGATTGAAGTGTCCTTCGATATCGACGCGAACGGCATCCTGAATGTATCGGCGCGCGACAAGGCTACCGGCAAGGAGCAGAAGATCCGCATCGAGGCTTCGTCCGGCCTGTCCGACGACGAGATCAAGCGCATGCGCGACGAGGCGAAGGCCAATGAGGCTGCCGACAAGGCCGAGAAGGAGCGCATCGACAAGATCAACGGTGCCGACGCCATGATCTTCCAGACTGAGAAGAATCTCAAGGAGTACGGCGACAAGATCCCGGCCGACAAGAAGGGCGCCATCGAGACTGCGCTCGGTCAGCTGAAGGAGGCGCACAAGAATCAGAATCTGGCGGACATCGAGCGTGCTACCGAGGCTTTGAACAATGCCTGGCACGCGGCCAGCGAGGACATGGCACGCGCTGCGCAGCAGCAGGGGCCGCAGGATCCGGGTGCGGGTTTCGGTGGCCAGCAGGGTCCTCAGAACAATGGTGGTTCTGACGGCAACAACGGTCCCGAGGACGTGGACTACGAAGAGGTCAAGTAAACCCGCAGCAACTCCCATCTTCCGCTGCAACGGATGCATCTGATGGTCAGCGGATTATGCAAAGTGACCCCCTTCAAAACGAAGGGGGTCATTGTTTGTAAACGTTTGAAAGTCAAGTGCGTACATTGCAGCGAAAAATGGACGGACGTACATTATTTTTCGTAATTTTGCGTTATGATTTATCGAACGCTATCTGAGACGGAATTTGACGACTTGCAAAGCCGGATCCTGTATGAGGACAATCACCTGCTGGTGATGAACAAGCGGGTGGGGGAGATTGTCCAGGGGGACAAGACGGGCGACGAGCCGCTGAGCGAGACGCTGAAGGCGTTCATCGCGCAGCGCGACGCGAAGCCCGGTCATGTTTTCATGGGGGTTCCGCACCGGCTCGACCGGCCGGTGAGCGGCATTGCCGTCTTCGCGAAGACGTCGAAATGTCTGGAGCGGCTCAACGAGATGTTCCGCAGCGGCGAGGTCCACAAGTTCTATTGGGCGCTGACCTGCGCGCGGCCGGAGCCGCCGGAGGGCGAACTGCAGCACTGGCTCTATCGCAATGAAAAGCAGAACAAGAGCTATGCGTACGACCACGAGCGGAACAATACGAAACTGGCCCGGCTGCGTTATCAGGTTTTGCGCGACACGGACCGCTACCACCTGGTCGAAGTCGAACTGCTGACCGGCCGCCACCACCAGATCCGCTGCCAGTTGTCGACCATCGGCTGCCCCATCAAAGGGGACCTCAAATACGGGGCTCCGCGCTCCAATCCCGACGGCGGCATCTCCCTCCACGCCCGCCGCATCACCTTCCTCCATCCCGTCCGCCGCGAGCCCCTCACCCTCGAGGCCCCCGTCGACTGGCCCCAATTGCAATAACCATTTTTCTCGCTTGCGCTTGGACGCTTGTGTGCTATAAGGATGCAACGCGCTTTCGCTCATGCTGTCGAAAAAGGAGCTCACCCGGTCGCTTGACGGCTAACTCCTCCCTTTTACGGTCCTTCGGCCCGTAACGGTCGTCAATCAGACGCCGTCATGCTTCGCACTGCTCCCTGCACGGGCCCCCGCTCGTTCCTTTTTCTCCAAAATCGCTCAAGCGTCGTTACATCCTTCTTTGCACACTGCGCTATGCTTTTGCTTGCGCCATGCGCGGGTGGGTGCTTGCTCCAGAACCCATGCCACCCTCGGCACTGTAAGAGGGAGGGGCCCAAAGCCATCGGCTTTGGGAGGGGTCGAGCGTAGCGAGACGGTTCTGGAGCAACACCCAGAGCGCACCAGCAAGCAAACCGTAGAATGTAAGCCAAGCACACGAGCACCATGACGCAAGCACTTATCAATAAAATTGTTATTTTTGCGAATTATGGCAGAGAATAACAACGTATATGCACAGCGCGTCGAACAAATCCGGAAACTCGGATACGACGCCGTCATCATCTCCGGAACCGACCCCCACGGCAGCGAATACGTCGCACCCCGATGGAAACAAGTCGAATGGGTGAGCGGCTTCACCGGCGAATTCGGCGACCTCGTCATCACCGGCGACCACACCGGCCTCTGGACCGACAGCCGCTTCTTCATTCAGGCCGGCCGCGAACTCGCCGGCACCGGCATCGAAATCCATCCGCTGCGCGTCCCCGACGCCGTCCCCATCCCCGACTGGCTCGCCACCCACTTCCAAAAGAAACCCGTGCGCATCGCCTTCGACGGCCTCTGCCAAAGCGTCGGCAGCATCCAGACCCTCGAAAAAACCCTCAACGAAGCCTACGGCCTCGGCGGCTACGAACTCTTCGACCTGCCCGACATGCTCAGCGAACACTGGCCCCAGCGCCCCGCCATCCCGCATTCCCCCGTCGAGTGGCTCGACGAGAAACTGGTGGGGGAGACCCGCCGCGAGAAAATCGCCTGGCTGCGCGGCGAAATGCAGCAGAAAGGCTGCGACGCCATGTTCCTGACCGCCCTCGACGAGATTGCCTGGCTGCTCAATGTGCGCGGCAGCGACATCGACTATAATCCCTATGTCATTTCCTTCCTGCTCGTCACCCCCGAGAAAGTCATCTGGTTCGTGCGCAACGTCGCCGAAGTGCCCGAGGTCAGCGACGTCGTCCTGGCCGACTACGGCGTGCTGGAAGACGCACTCGAAGACCGCCGGGACGAGTGCGGCCGCCTCTTCGTCGATCCGGCCACGCTCAACTACCATACCTGCCAGCTGATTTCGAAATTCTTCCCCGCCTCGCAGCTCTGCTTCGGCACCTCGCCGGTCATCCTGCGTAAAGCATTGAAAAACAAGAAAGAACAGGAAGGTATGCGCCGCGCCTTCATCGAAGACGGCGTCGCCATGGAAAGCTTCCTCTACTGGCTGGAGACCTCCGTGAAGAGCGGCGCCCAGGTTACCGAGTGGGACGCTGCCCGGAAACTGGCTTCCCTGCGGGCCGGCATCGAAGGCTACCGCGGCGAGAGCTTCGCCACCATCTCCGCCTACGGCCCGAACGCCGCCCTGCCGCACTACGCCACACCCCAGGAAGGCTCGGCCGTGATCAAGCCCCGCGGCCTCTATCTCGTCGATGCGGGCGCCCATTTCATCTACGGCACCACCGACACCACCCGCATGCTGCCCCTGGGCCGCTGCACGCGCCAGGAAAAAGACGATTATACCCTGGTCCTCAAGGGTATGGTCGACCTGACGCTGGCACTCTTCCCCGAAGGAACGGCAGGCTGCCAGCTCGACGCCATCGCCCGGCGCCCCCTGTGGGCCACCGGACGCAGCTTCGGCCACGGCACGGGCCATGGCATCGGCTTCTATTCCGGCGTGCACGAAGGCCCGCAGTCCCTCCGCCAGGACTTCAACACCCAGCCCCTGATGCCCGGCATGATCAGCTCGGTCGAACCGGGCCTGTACCGCGAAGGAAAGCACGGCATCCGGCACGAAAACGCGGTGCTCTGCCGCGAGCAGGACAAGACCGAATTCGGACGTTTCCTGGGCTTCGAGACCCTGACCTGCTGCCACATCGACCTTTCGATTGTCCGCCGGAAATGGCTCACGGAAGCCGAGCGCGACTGGCTGAAAGCCTATAACCGCGTGGTGTACCGGATGCTGAAAAACCGGCTCTCGCCGGAGGTCGCCAAGTGGCTCAAGAAAAAATGCAGATAAATTGAAAAATATATTGGAAATGAAGAAAATATCATTATCTATCCTTTTGCTTTTTGCCCTCGCGCAGGGCTTCGCGCTCCGGGCCCAGGAACCGCTGACACTGCCGGCCTGGTCGCGCTATATCACCCCGACGGGATACCTGCAGACCGGCTTCAATACCGACCAGTATTTCAACAATACGTTCTATATCAAGCGCGCCCGCGTATCGCTCTACGGCACGGTGCTCGACTCGCCGAAATTCGGCAAGCTCGAGTATAAACTGCAGGCCGACCTGGCCAATTCGCCGAAGCTGGTGGACTACTTCATCAAGTATACCATCCGCGATGAAATCGGCATCCAGCTGGGCCAGTTCAAGACCCCGCTTTCCATCGAGAACTCTGAGTACCCGCCATTGCGGCTGGAGATGATCGACTACTCGCTGATCGTCCAGCGCATGGTCCGCATGAGCACGGCCGACCTGTCGGGCATCAGCGCCACGGGCCGTGAACTGGGTTTGCAGCTTTACGGCAGCCTGTTCAAGATCGGGGACGGACACCACCTCGTCCGCTACAACCTGGCCGTGTACAACGGCAACGGCATCAACAAGCTGGACAACGACAAGCGCAAGGACTTCATGGGGCGCATGATGATCTTTCCCATCAAGGACCTCTGCCTGGCCGGTTACTACATGCGCACGCTGGGACCCCATCCGGAGATCGCGCCGGAGTACAACGACTACGACTGGTACGTCTACGACCGCTACGGCGGCGGTCTGGCCTACAAGAGCAAGTACGGCTGGCTCCGCGGTGAGTTTATGGCGGGCCACGCCCTGGGTTACCGTTCCCACGGCTTCTACGGCACGATCGGCTACAACATCAACGACCAGTGGTCGATCGGTTTCCGTTACGACTACTTCATGGCCAACTCCCGCCTGCCGGAGACCTTGCAGCAGCACTATACGGGCGCCGTCAACTGGCTGCCCTGGAAGCACTTGCGCATTCAGTTGAACTATTCGTACCGCATGGATCCGGGTGAAGCGCCGCTCCACTTCGTCAATCTGCTGACGACCATCGCGCTCTGATCCGTTGTTTTATAATTTGAGCTTGAGGTGGAGGCGGTTGAAGAGGGCCGTGAGGCCGATGATGACGAAGGCGAAGACGATGGCCTTCAGGAGGCCCGGGAGACCGTAGCTGAGAGCGGCGGGCCAGTGCAGGCCCAGCAGTTGCTGGACGGCGTACCAGAGCGAGGGCATCAGATAGCAGGTGAGGGTGGCGGTGGCGGCGGGCGCGATGAGGCGGGCCCAGCGGGTATAGCCCCGGACATCCGCCAGCCCGTGCAGAAGGCCGAAGAGGACGAGGCAGAGGGCCAGGCAGAAGAAGGCCCAGGTGGGGGTGGCCAGGTTCTTCGAGATGATCCAGAAACGGTGGCTCAGCAAGCCCAGTAAAAACATCGCCAGGGCGAGTGAGGCGAAGGCCATGCGGCGTTTCCGGGGCTCCGCATCGTAGCGCTGGAGCAGCAGCGCCGTGAACAGCCCTGTGGCGGAGATGGCCACGTGGGTCCAGCTGCCGGGCCAGGTGCCCGGAACCAGCACGCAGAGCAGCAGGGTCAGGATCCAGAAGCCCGTGAGCAGGCGGAAATCGCCCTTGCTCGCCAGGCAGGCCAGTGCACAGGGCAGGTAGGCCCAGCCGATGAGACCCAGGATGCCCCACCAGCCGTGCCGGAAGGGCATGCCGTGCAGGGTTTTGTAAGCCACCAGTCCGGCCAGCAATAAAATGCCGGCAATTCTCATCGTCATTCCGGACTTGTTCCGGAATCCCGGGTACGCATTCCAGACCATGAAAAAGCCCGCGAGATACAGCAGCGTGAAGGCCGGGCCCGAGAGCCCGCCCTCCACGCCGCCGCCGTTCATCGCGAAGAGGCCCATGACGACCAGCGACAGCGTGCGCCAGCCGATATGCCCCAGCGTCTGCAGGGTGGAGTCGCCCCGCTGGCGGCGCGCCCCGAGCGCAAAGGGAACCGACATCCCCATGCAAAAAAGAAATGCCGGGAATACCACATCGGATAGTCCCAGCATATCTTCATTCGTAGCCGCATGATGCAGCCAGTGGGGCAGCCCCTCCATCCCCGCAAAATCGTTCACGACGATCATCGTGAACATCGTCAGGGCGCGGAAAAGGTCGATGGAGGCGACGCGCTTCAACTATTTCGCTTTGCCGTTGGAGCCGAGCACGTTGACGATCTTGTGCTTGTAGAGCTTCTCCATCTCGTCGCGGGCCGGACCCAGGTATTTGCGCGGGTCGAACTCACCGGGCTTGTCGGTGAAGACCTTGCGGATGGCGGCGGTCATCGCGAGACGCGAGTCGCTGTCGATGTTGATCTTGCAGACGGCGCTCTTGGCTGCCTTGCGGAGCTGTTCCTCAGGGATGCCCACTGCGTCGGGGAGCTTGCCGCCGTGCGTGTTGATGATGTCGACATATTCCTGCGGGACGCTGGAGGAGCCGTGGAGCACGATGGGGAAGCCCGGGAGCTTCTTCTCGATCTGCTTCAGCACGTCGAAAGCCAGCGGCGGCGGAACGAGCTTGCCCGTCTTGGGATCGCGGGTGCACTGCTCGGGTTTGAATTTGTAGGCGCCGTGGGAGGTGCCGATGGAGATGGCGAGGGAGTCGCAGCCCGTCTTGGTGACGAAGTCGATGACTTCCTCGGGCTTGGTGTAGTGCGACTCTTCGGCGGCGACTTCGTCTTCCACGCCGGCGAGCACGCCGAGTTCGGCTTCGACGGTCACGCCGTAGCGGTGTGCGTAGCGGACGACCTTCTTGGTCAGGGCCACGTTCTCATCGTAAGGCAGCGCGCTGCCGTCGATCATCACGGACGAGAAACCGGTCTGGACGCAGCTCTTGCAGATCTCGTAGCTGTCGCCGTGGTCGAGGTGAAGGACAATCTGGGGACGCTTCCAGCCCAGTTCCTTGGCATACTGGACGGCACCTTCCGCCATGTAGCGGAGGAGGGTCTGGTTGGCGTAGTTGCGGGCTCCTTTGGAAACCTGAAGGATGACAGGTGATTTGGTCTCGGCGCAAGCCTTGATGATGGCCTGCAGCTGTTCCATATTGTTGAAGTTGAATGCCGGAATGGCGTAGCCGCCCTTGACGGCTTTGGCGAACATCGCCCGGGTGTTGACAAGACCCAATTCTTTGTAAGATACCATATTGTGTTGAATTAAACTTGATTCACAAGGATCAGCGCACAAAGATAATGGATTTTAAACAAGAATTGACTATTTTTGCGGACGGAAAAACGAAAATCATCATAAATGGGTAAAGTTGTGATCTTCTCGGCGCCGTCCGGATCGGGCAAGACCACGGTGGTCAACCACCTTCTGGACCGCTTCGACTGCTTCGCCTTCTCGGTGTCCGCCACCTCGCGGCCCCCGCGCGGCGCGGAGCGGGACGGCGAGGCCTATTACTTCATCACGGCCGACGAATTCCGCCACCGCATCGCGGCCGGGGACTTCGTGGAATACGAGGAAGTGTACCAGGGCGTGTTCTACGGCACGCTCAAGTCGGAAGTGGAGCGCATCTGGGCGCAGGACAAGGTGATCCTCTTCGACGTCGACGTCAAGGGCGGTGTGAACCTCAAGCGCGTCTTCGGTGACGACGCCCTGTCGGTCTTTGTCAAGGCGCCGTCCATCAAGGAGTTGCGCCGCCGGCTCGAGAACCGGGGCACCGATTCGCCGGCCTTCATCGACGAACGCGTGAAGAAGGCCCGTATCGAGATGATGTATCAACCCAAATTCGATTACGTGCTCGTCAACGACGACCTGGCCACCTGTCTGGCCGAGGCCGAGCGCGTGGTCGGAGAATTCCTGCGCCGATGAGAGTCGCCCTGCTCTTCGGATCGTTCAATCCGATCCATGAAGGCCATCTGGCCATCCTGCGCTACCTGGCGGAGCACCGCCTGGCCGACGAATTGCGCCTGGTCGTCTCGCCCCAAAGCCCGTTCAAGCAGGGCAGGGGCCTGCTCGACAATGCCCGCGAGCGCCTGGCCGCCGCGCGTGCCGCCGTGGCCGGCACCGGCCTGCCCGTGGCCGTTTCGGACGTCGAATTCGACCTGCCCGAACCCCGCTATACCATCGATACCCTCCGCTACCTCGCCCGCACCGAGCCCGACAAGGAGTTCGTGCTGGTGATGGGCGGCGACAATATTGTTTCTCTCGGGAACTGGCACCTGGCCGGCGAGCTCCTGCACGAATTCGAAGTGTGGGTCTATCCCCGTCCCGGCACCGACGCACGTCCCTATGTGGACGCGCTCAACGCCCGTCCCGGCACCCGCGGCGTCATGCTCTTCGACGAGGCGCCGCAGCATGACATCTCCTCCACGGAGATCCGTGCCCGCCAGATCCTCCAGTACGACGTGATCATCATCGGCGGCGGCATCACCGGCGTGGGTGTGGCGCGCGACTGCGCCCTCCGCGGCCTGAAGGCCGTGCTGGTGGAGCGCGACGACCTGACGGTCGGTGCCAGCGGCCGCAACCACGGCCTGCTCCACAGCGGCGCCCGCTACGCCATGGGCGATCCGGAGTCGGCCCGGGAGTGCATCGGTGAAAACCGCATCCTCAAGCAGATTGCGCCGCACTGCATTGACCCGTGCGACGGCCTGTTCGTGACCCTGCCGGAAGACGACCTGGGGTATCAGCAGCAGTTCGTGACGGCCTGCCGGGCCGCCGGCATCGACGCCGAAGCCATCGATCCCAGAGAGGCCTGCCGCATCGAGCCTTCCGTCAACCCGGCGCTCGTGGGTGCCGTGCGCGTGCCCGACGCCGCGGTCGACCCGTTCCGCCTGGTCTTCGCCAACGCCCTCGACGCGGCTGCCCAGGGCGCTGAGATTCTCAGCTACCACGAAGTGCGCGGCCTGCGCAAGGACGGCCGCCGCGTGGTGGGCATCGACGTGTGGGATGTCCGCGGCAAGCAGGAGAAACACCTCGAAGCGCCTGTCGTGGTCAACGCCGCCGGCTCCTGGGCCGGACAGGTGGCCGCGATGGCCGGCGCCCGCATCACCATGTATCCCGACAAGGGCACGCTGCTGGTGTTCGGCAGCCGGCTCAACCAACTGGTGCTCAACCGCTGCCGTCCTTCGTCCGACGCGGATATCCTGGTCCCCAGCGGCGAGACCACCATCCTCGGCACCACCTCGCAGCGCCTCGAGCCCCGCGAGATTCCCGGAGCCCGGCCCACGCCCGAAGAAGTCGACCTGCTGCTGTCGGAAGGCAGCAAGCTGGCCCCGGAACTCATGCAGACGCGCATCCTGCGCGCCTACAGCGGCATCCGTCCGCTCATCGCCCTCGACGGGGCGGAAGCCGGCGGCCGCGGCATCAGCCGCAGCTTCGTGCTCTTCGACCACGAAACCCGCGACGACGTGCCCGGCCTGATCACCATCGCCGGCGGCAAGATGATGACCTACCGCCTCATGGCCGAGCGAACGGTCGACCTGGTGTGCCGAAAGCTGGGCAGGGAAGTGGCTTGCACCACGGCCCAAACCCCGCTGCCCGAGGCCATCGTGCGCCCCGAGCGCTTCGGCGGCGCCGTGATCTGCGAGTGCGAAAACGTCCGCGAAGACGAGATCCGCTACGCCATCGACCAGCTCGGCGCCCGCACGCTGCTCGACCTGCGCCGCCGCACCCGCGTGGGCATGGGTTCCTGCCAGGGCCAGTTCTGCGCCCTGCGCGCCGCCCAGATGCTGCCCGATCCCGATGTGCACAGCTTCATCAACGAGCGCTGGAAAGGCACCTATCCCGTCGCCTGGGGCGAAGTTTTACGGGAAGCCCAACTCGCTCAGTGGATGTATAAAAAGTCCGAAAACCAGTCCCGTTCCCATTCCTCATGACTTTCGATACGATCATCATCGGTGGCGGCCACAGCGGCCTGCAGCAAGGCGTCGCCCTTCAGAAGGAGGGGTATAGATGCTTGATTATCAGCGCCGGAGAAAGCTCCCGTCCGTTCCGTGATCCGGAGTGGTCGCAGGAACTCGAGCGCCATCGCTTCGAAGACCTGGGTGGCGTCTGGCTCGACGACCGCGTGCTGCGCGGTGTGTTCGAAAGTGATAACGAGGGCGACATGCTCTTGTATGTCCTGACGGAAAAGGGCGGGGCGAAGAGCCTGTCCGCCGAGCAGTTCATCCTGGCGACCGGCAGCTTCTTCACCGGCGGCCTGGCGGCGGATCCGCTGCATGTCTGGGAGCCTGTTTTCGGCCTGGATGTCTTTTACGAGGGCGGGCACAAGGACTGGGTGAATCCCGACTTTTTCGCACCGCAGCCCTTCCTCGATTTCGGGGTGCGCGTCGACGCCCGGCACCGTGCGCAACGGGCCGGAAGACCGGTCCTCAATCTGCTGGCTTTCGGTTCGGTGGTATGCGCGCGCGACGCGCGATAAATTTTTGTCATTTTCACTTATTATTGCTAAATTTGTATTTGTGTAGCCATACTCCGCAAGCGGGGTTTGCCGTGGCTCCACCAGGAACGGCTAAGTGACTTGAACAGAGCACGGAACCGCACCCTGCGATCTCGCCCGTACGGGAAACGCTGCGGCGGAGCCTGCTTGCGTCCCTGTGTCGGGGAGTGGGAGGTATATGCGCATGAAAACCCAAGACAACAATCCCGGCTGGTACGCCCTGAAGGTCTTCTACAGCAAGGCCCCGCAGGTGCAGGCCGACTTCCGCAAGGCAGGCCACGACAGCTACCTGGCGCCCCTCATCGCCTCGCTGCTTTTCGTGCACTGCTCGGAAGGCGAGCTCCTGGACTACAAGAAGCACCACGACACCGCGCTGCTCTACTACACCGATCCGGCTTCGGGCGACCGCAGCAAGCCGGGGCGCATCCCGGACCGCGAGATGGACATCTTCCGCATCGCCACCTCCCTGGCCAGCACCGATCCCGATGCAATCTATCTGGGCAGCGACACGGAGAAGCTCTGCAAGGGAGACCGCGTCCGCGTGACGGATGGGGTCTACAAAGGTGCCGAGGGCTATGTGAAGCGCATCCGCCACGCCCGCAAGGTGCTGGTGGCCATCAAAGGGGTCGCGGTGGTCGCCCTTTCGAACATCCCGCCGCAGTATTTGGAAAAGATTTAACAGAATGTTCCTCTGTCATTCTGAGTTTAGCGAAGAATTAACAGAATGTTCCTCTGTCATTCTGAGTTTAGCGAAGAATCTAAAAGAAACCATATATGAAAATCGCCGTAGCAGGAACCGGATACGTCGGCATGAGCATGGCCACGCTGCTCTCGCAGCACAACGAAGTGGTCGCCGTCGACGTGATCCCCGAAAAAGTTGACAAGATCAACCATAAGATCTCGCCCATCCAGGACGAATACATCGAAAAATACCTGGCCGAAAAGCCGCTGAACCTCCGGGCGACGCTCGACGGGGCTTCCGCGTATAAAGATGCGGACTTCGTCATCATCGCAGCGCCCACCAACTACGACCCGCAGAAGAACTTCTTCGACACCTCGCACGTGGAGGAGGTCATCGACCTTGTGCTGGCCGTCAACCCCGACGCCACGATGGTCATCAAGAGCACCATCCCCGTGGGCTACACCCGCAGTCTGTATGTGAAATACGCCGCCCGGGGCGTGAAGAAATTCAACCTGCTGTTCTCGCCGGAATTCCTGCGGGAGAGCATGGCGCTCTACGACAACCTCTATCCGAGCCGCATCATCGTGGGCTATCCGAAGATGATGCCGGGCTATGAAGAAGAGAACGAGGCCATCCGCAAGGTCGTGACGAACGACCTGCTGGAGCGGGCGCATACTTTCGCGCGCCTGCTGCAGGAAGGCGCCATCAAGCAGGACATCCCGACGCTTTTCATGGGCATGAAGGAGGCGGAAGCCGTGAAACTTTTCGCCAACACCTACCTGGCGTTGCGCGTGAGCTATTTCAACGAGCTGGACACCTACGCCGAAGTCAAGGGACTGGAGACCCAGGCCATCATCGACGGCATCTGCCTCGACCCGCGCATCGGCAACCACTACAACAATCCGAGCTTCGGTTACGGCGGCTACTGCCTGCCGAAGGACACGAAGCAGCTGCTGGCCAACTTCAACGACGTGCCGGAAAATCTGATCCAGGCCATCGTCGAGAGCAACCGCACGCGCAAGGACTTCATCGCCGACCAGGTGCTGAGCAAGGCGGGCTACTACAGCTACAGCGCCGCCAACGCCTATTCGGCCGCGGAAGAGAAGCAGGTGACCATCGGCGTGTACCGCCTCACCATGAAGTCGAACTCCGACAACTTCCGCCAGAGCGCCATCCAGGGCATCATGAAGCGCATCAAGGCCAAAGGCGCCACGGTCATCGTCTACGAGCCGGCGCTCGAAGACGGCAGCACCTTCTTCGGCTCCGAAGTGGTCAACGACCTGGCCGCCTTCAAGGCCCGCGCCCAGGCCATTATCGCCAACCGCTACGACCCCGTCCTGGACGACGTTCAGGAAAAAGTTTATACAAGGGATATATTTAAGAGGGACTGATCCTGTCATTCCGGGCTTGACCCGGAATCTTTAACAAACAAATACGTAATATAATGAACCTCAAAGGAACCAAAACGGAAAAAAACCTCCAGGAGGCTTTTGCCGGTGAGTCGATGGCTCGCAACAAGTACACCTACTACGCGTCCAAAGCCAAGAAGGACGGCTACGTGCAAATCTCGAAGATCTTCGAGGAAACCGCTGCGAACGAAAAAGAACATGCCGAGATCTGGTTCAAGTACCTCCACGACGGCAAGGTGCCCGGCACGGTTGAGAACCTGGCCGACGCCGCGGAAGGCGAGAACTACGAGTGGACGGACATGTACGATCGCATGGCCCGTGAGGCCGAGGAAGAAGGCTTCAAGGAGATTGCCGCCAAGTTCCGCATGGTGGGCAAGATCGAGAAGGAGCATGAAGAGCGCTACCGCAAGCTCCTGGCCAACATTCAGGAAGGCATCGTCTTCTCCCGCGACGGCGATGTCATCTGGCAGTGCTCCAACTGCGGCCACATCGTCATCGGCAAAAAGGCCCCGAAGATCTGTCCGGTCTGCGACCACGAACAGAGCTACTTCCAGCTGAAGCCGGAGAATTATTAGTCTTTTCGCTGCTGATGTCCCTGTATTGGGGACATCAGGATCAAAAACGCACGAAATCGTTGCCGACGTCCCCGTTTTGGGGACATCAGGATCAAAAATCGAAGCATTATGTATCAATTGATTGAACTTCCGTACGCGCTGTCCGCCCTGGCGCCGGTCATCAGCGCCAAAACCATGGAATTCCACCACGGCAAGCATCTGCAGGCCTATGTGGACAACCTGAATAAGCTGCTGCCGGGCAGCGGTCTCGATGGACTTCCGCTGGAGGACATTGTCCGCAGGGCTCCGGCCGGCGCGATCTTCAACAACGCCGGTCAGGTGCTCAACCATAACCTCTACTTCACGCAGTTTGCGCCTTGTCATTCTGAGCGCAGCGAAGAATCTCCTCTTTTTGCTCAGATTGTCAAGCAATGGGGCTCGCTCGATGCCTTCAAATCCGACTTCGAATCCAAAGGCACCACCCTCTTCGGCTCCGGCTGGGTCTGGCTGCAGGCCGATGCCGCCGGCGAGCTGTCGATCGCGCAGTACGCCAATGCCGACAACCCCTTGCCCCACGGCTACAAGCCCCTTCTGACCTTCGATGTCTGGGAGCACGCCTACTACCTCGACTACCAGAACCGCCGCGCCGCCCATCTGCAGGCCCTCTGGCAGATCGTGGACTGGGCCGTGGTGGATGCGCGATACAAGAAGTAAGTTTTCTTCTATGCAAACCATACTTGTTACCGGACACGCAGGATTCATTGGCAGCAACCTGGTGAAGCGGCTGTTCAGGGAGATGAAAGGCGGCGGGACCATCGTGGGCATTGACAACCTCAATGCCTACTATGATCCTGGTCTGAAAGCGTACCGGCTGCGGGAGCTGGAGAAGGCCCAGCCCGCCGGCATCAAGTATGTGTCCGTCAAGGGCAGCATTGCGGACCGGGAGCTGGTGAACAGACTGTTCGAGGAATATCGGTTCGACATCGTGGTGAACCTGGCGGCCCAGGCGGGAGCGCGGGACAGCGTCCAGCATCCCGATGCGTATGTGGAAAGCAACGTGCTGGGCTTCTACAACATCCTGGAGGCCTGCCGGCACTCCTATGACTGTCATTCTGAGCAATATGACTGTCATTCTGAGCAATATGACTGTCATTCTGAGCAATATGACTGTCATTCTGAGCAATATGACTGTCATTCTGAGCAATATGACTGTCATTCTGAGCAAAGCGAAGAATCTAGCTACCAGGGTGTCCAGCACTTGGTCTACGCCAGCAGCAGCAGCGTCTACGGGGGCAACACCAAGATTCCTTTCGCGGTCGAAGACCGTGTGGACAACCCTGTGTCGCTCTATGCGGCTACGAAGAAGAGCAACGAACTCTTCGCATCGTGCTACAGCCGCCTGTATGGCATCCCGACCACTGGCCTGCGTTTCTTTACGGTCTATGGGCCGGCGGGCCGGCCGGACATGGCGTATTTCGGTTTCACGGACAAGTTGGTGCGGGGGGAGTCCATCCGGATCTTCAACTTCGGCAACTGCCGTCGCGACTTCACCTACATCGACGATATAGTCGAAGGGATTGTCCGCGTCATGGGATGTCCGCCTGGCGGGTTTCGCGGCTCTGGGGTTGCGACGCCTCGCAGAAAAAATGCTCGGCTTACGCAAGCCCCACCCGCCGCTTCGCCCTCTGATATTCCTTACGCAATTTATAACATCGGAGGAGGGCAGCCGGAAAACCTGCTGGACTTTGTTCAGATTCTTCAGGAAGAGCTCGTGGCGGCGGGAGTGCTGCCGCAAGACTACGATTTCGAGGCGCACAAGCAGCTCGTGCCCATGCAACCTGGTGACGTCCCTACCACCTATGCCGACGCCACCGCCCTGGAGCGCGACTTCGGCTTCACCCCCCAGATCCCCCTCCGCGAAGGCCTCCGGAGGTTTGCACAATGGTATAAAGAGTATTACGATATATGTCAAAAACAGCATTGATCACCGGTATCACCGGGCAGGACGGCAGCTTCCTGGCTGAGTTCCTGATAGAGAAAGGATATGAAGTGCACGGGATTCTGCGCCGCAGCAGCAGTTTCAACACCGGCCGCATCGAGCACCTGTATCTCGAAGACGGCATCCGCCTCGCCTACGAAGACTTCCTCAGCGACCCGATGAGGGCGGAAAGATAGACATTACCTTTTTTTACGTCAATTATATTTCTTATCATAATGATTACGTCTGTCTCTATTTCAAATTATGGCCCGATATCTTCTTTAGAATGGAAGAATTTGGGAAAAGTCAATCTTATTATTGGACCTAATCAGTCCGGAAAGACTTTTTTGCTGAAATCTATTTATTCTGCTATAAAGACGACAGAACAGTATAAACGTGGAAAAGAAATCAGGAGTGAGAAGGAGATATTAACAGATAAATTATACTGGACTTTTCAGACTCAGCCGATTGGGAACCTTGTTAAAAAAGGTTCTAATTTATTGTCATACAAGATGATTTCAAAAGAAGGCGATGTTTTTTCTTATTCTTTTGGGACATCTGCTACAAAAACTGTCTCAAATCTTGACAGTTCATTAAGCCGTAAGAATATTAACTCTGTTTTTATACCGGCAAAAGAGATTTTGTCACTTCAAGAGATCATCCTGGATTCTAGAAATCGGTATTCTGAATTTGGATTTGAAGATACTTACTTTGATCTTGCAAAGGCATTGGTTCCAACAGGGAAGGGTCGTAATTATAAGGAGTTTTCAGCGGCAAGACAATCTATAATATCTGTAATAGGTGGAAAATTGGATTACGATGAAAACCGTAAGGAGTGGCGCTTTAAAGATAAGAAAAACAGGATATATGAAATATCTTTAACTTCAGAAGGAATCAAGAAGCTCTCAATCATTGAACTTCTGCTAGGGAATCATTACTTGTCTCGCGACTCAATTATTCTGATTGATGAGGTGGAGGCAAATCTTCATCCCTCACTTATTAGTAGATTCATGGAAATTATTCTTGATATTTCAAAAGCTGGTGTGCAATTTTTCCTAACCACTCATTCCTATTTTGTTATCAAGAAATTATACATTCTTGCCCATAAGAATAAAGTCTCCATACCCGTAGTTTCTTTTGATGTAGATAGCGCAACTATAGGGGATTTGAATAAGCAAATGCCAAAGAATGCAATTATCGATGAATCAATAAGTCTATATAAAGAAGAAGTTAGTCTGTAAATTGGGAGAGAAATGGAGTTTGTTGAGTCGTTTATGCGCTTTTCTTTTGAGGATGACGCAGTATTTAGAATGGAGTCTGATCCTTTATTGTTTGAATTGAAAGGAGTTAAATCTTGTGAGTGCGTTGTTCTGATTCGTGAAAATGTTGCTCTTATTGAAGCTAAGAGTTCATCCCCAAGGCCAGAGAATAAGGAAGATTTTGATGGTTGGATTAGAGGGATTAAGGAGAAGTTTTCAGATTCACTTGTATTGTTTAATGACATTAAGCAAAAGAAGTATGGTGACGAGGCTTTTTTTAGAATGCCTTCGAAGTTGCGGGAATTATCAATTGATCCTGATAAGTATCTTATCTATCTTATCGTATATGAGAATGAACTGGAATGGATGCCGGGGATACAGGATTCGCTTAGAGAAGCACTTAGGGATGTTGTAGAAGAATGGAATCTCCAGGATTCGAATATTAAGGCAATCAATGATAAAACAGCCCTTGAAATGAGGTTAATAGTTGAAATCCTTCCTAGAACAATATGAGTTTGTTCCAGCTACGGCCGGCCTCGTTGTCATTCGCTTCCTTCAGGAAGGATTATATGGAATACCGACAAGTTTGAGATACTCGTAGGCCGCTGGGCCGAACCCATTCAGGCCGAACTGTCAGAACTGCTGGAGCAGGAGTTTTCGCTTCCGTACTTCGAGTTCGTTTACGATGAGCATCGGGATCTCGGCCACGGCTGGAGTGGCGATATGCCTGAGACAAGATATACAATACTTGTTTGATTTGAACAACAAGAGGTTGTATGATTTGCGGTCGAAAATTTCGTCCACAAATGTGTCAGCGATGAACCGCAATCCCATCAAAGTCTTCACCGAACGTGGGTTATATATGCTGGCAACGGTTCTAAAAGGCGAGAAGGCCAGGACCTTTACGATGTTACGGCCCGCGTGCTGACGGGTATGCGCGATGTCTGAAGGAGGTGAAGCTCTGCCAAGAGATACCTTTGAGGCGTTTAGGTTGGCTAGCATGAAAAACTTGTGTGCCCGAGTTGATATAAACCTACTACTAAGAGAGATAGCATAAATGTGGTGCACTCTAATGCCAGACGAGCTGGCATCCGGCTGTGAATATTATGAGCGGCGAAGCCGCATGAGCGCGAAGTGCGATAGAAAGATAATAAACTATGACAAACGAAGAGATAATACTCCTACTTCGAACATACCGTATGCACCTGCTGCGGTTGCGTTCCCACGAGAATTACGATTACACAGAAACGCGTGAATATCTCAACAAGAACCGGAATACCGTGGAGCGTGTGCTTATAGCGGCTGGCACACTGCGTTTGATATCCATTGCCCCGCCACCAATGTTTGGTGGGTATATGATGGATAACATCAATCCGCTTGATATCATCTTTGACCCTCCTTATGATTTGGATGTCATTAGTCATCTGTCTGATGTCATTGAGCAGGCCATAGGTGTTATAGAGTCTGACCACGACTTCTCTAAAAAACTGGAAGCCAGACCTAAGAAGTCTGATCGCGATTATGATATTTGGGCACTCATTCACCCGAAAATATCGGAAATATCCAAGAAACGAATAAGCGACGGGTATTATGCTGATGCTGTAGAAGCCGCTTGCAAGGCTGTGAACACCCGTGTTCGTGACATTGTGCAGGACCAAACTGGAGAAGAACTTGATGGTGCCGGACTGATGCGAAAGGCGTTCTCGCCAGGCAATCCCATCATTCAGATTGCCAATGTAGGCAATAAAAGTGGCCGCGACACTCAACAGGGCTATATGGACATCTTTGCAGGTGTTATGACAGGCATTCGCAATCCTAAGGCGCACGACAATGAGACCATCACCAAGGAAGACGCCCTGCGCAAGCTGATTATGATTAGCTTACTGATGTTTAAAATTGATTCAAGAATTATTACGGAGTAGCCAAATGCCTATAAAAGACATGTGGCTTCGATAAAAGGAGACGACACCGCGAAACTCCAATGGGGAGATTTATTGGTATAAAAAAGCATGGAGCAGAACTATATTTCAGCCGAACTTGATCGACGTAGAAAAAATGCCAAAGGGGATAGCTTGGTTTCTAGACTGAGTCTTCTTGCAGATAGAGTTATCGAGACTGCAGTGAATCACCAGAAACGAGTTTCTCAGGTGATGCCTGAATTTGACTTGCATGACGAGAGTCATCTAGCAAGAGTTCTTGATACGATGGCTTGCTTAATTGGTGAGCCGAGAATCAAAGATCTCTCTGATATAGAGCTTTTTCTGTTAATATCCTCTGCCTATCTCCATGATTGTGGAATGGCTCCTGCAGAATGGGAACTTAAGCTGATGCAGTTAACAGAAGGGACGGATGGGTTTTGCGAATGTGATAGCTCTTTGCGTCATGATGGGAAAGCTCCTCTTTCTTACTCAGTTGCAAAGAGTTTTATTGAGAAGAATAAGCGTATTATATATGATAAGTATGAAGGTGAAGTGAAGGATTGGTTGTTTTCGGAGAAAAGTGAAAAGGATTTAATTGACTCTCTCGCGAGGATATTGATTGACTACCAGACCTTCCGAAACGGCTTTGCAGCGGATTTTAAAGCGTGTGATTCTCTTTCTGCTTTTAAAGAATTGAATAACGGCATCAGAACAAACTTTATTCGATTTAAGCATCCGTTGTGCTCTGGGCGGTATATTTTGAATTCTGCGCCATTTTTCCAATCCATCCTCAACGAATCTTGGTCAGACAAGATGGTGCAGGAATTGGCCATAATTTGCCAGGCACATGGTGAAGACTTACCCTTTGTAAAAGAAAAGCTTACTCCAGAAGTTTGTTACTGCCCGAATGGGAATGCAAATTTGCAGTTTGTCGCCATGATGTTGAGAATGGGAGATATCTGTCATTATAGTTTTGATAGAGCACCTCTGATTATTCGAAATGCGAAAGTTTTTCAATCGGACTATAGCTATCAGCAGTGGGCGGTCAAGGATGCCTCGGTGAATTTCGAGATAAAAGAAAATACCATCAAATACTATGCTTACTGTGATACCCCAGAAAAGTATTATAAACTTCAGGAATATTTAGATTGTATTGACAAGGAGGTCAATAATTTTTGTGACATTCAGAGATTATGGGATACTAAGTATAGGTTGTCGATAAACGATGTGAATAGGGCGGGCGTAAGCTATGATGCTAGCACATTCATACCAGTTAGAGATAAGCAATTTACACTTCAACAAAACAAAATCATCAAGCTTCTGATGGGGGTGGGTTTATATAAGGATCCTTATGCCAGTCTGCGTGAACTCTACCAGAATGCCATGGATACTTGTAAGTGTATGCATCATAAGGAGCAAGCGCTTGGTCGCGAGTATAATGGGATGATAGAGTTTGGACTGGAGAGTGATGAAACCAATACTTATGTGTATTGCAGTGATAATGGTGTGGGAATGACAAGATATGTCATCGAAAACTATTTGCTCAAAATAGGCAATTCATATTATAAGTCATCAGACTTCTATCGTGAACAGGCCACATGGAGTACTGGTTTTGTTCCTACATCCCAGTTCGGTATAGGAATACTATCTTGTTTTATGATAGCAGACAGGATAGAGATTCTTACCAAAACACTAGAAGCGAAAGAACCGTTGTCATGCTGTATTGATGGCCAACAAGAGTTTTTCTATTATCGTAAGCCCAGCGAGTCGGAGAAGGAACGTATCAGGTTATCCGGAACAGTAGTCAAACTCTCACTGAAACCCGAATATGCCAGTAAGATCAATAACGTTCATATTGATAAACTTGGGCTTGCTCTGCAGTACCGACGCGAAAATATGCTTAGTGACGAGTTTGCTAGTTATAATACACTCTATGACAATTGGGATGGCAACATTTACAATAAGATTAATTCATTTGTTGTTAAGAAACCTGCTAATATTGATGTGGTATGTAGGTACAACGATGGCATCACAGAGTCTATTTATAACAAACCTTTTTCGTTGAAAATAGGAGATTTAGGCATTACAGACGAGGACAAGGACTTTATTAACGCCTTGATATTCAGACGTGTGTTTATGCCATATGGTGATTCTTTAGTGGATATCCAAGACCATCTCCAAAATTATCCGATTCATGTTGAGTTATCTGGAATAGAATACGACACACTGATTGCTTTGCCGCTTCCGGGCATTCAAGATATCGACGATGATACACTTTTATTCCACTTACTCAGAGTGACAGGGTCAACCATTACTGTGGATGGCATAAGCATAGAAGACAAGCATTCGCATTTTGATGAGTTTTATTTTAGCCTACTAACTCGCAATGGTAGCATAAACTATACAGGAGCCTTAAAACCCCTATTGTCTGTTGACCGGCAAAATATCATTGAGTACCATAAGGGTGATGAACAAATATACAAACAGATTGCTCTAGAGGCAATAAAACAGTTGATATCCATAGCTCAAGAACATATCGAGAAGTTTAATCTTTCTGGGAATGCTGTTCTTGTAAACCTTATTTGGAAGTATGTCTTTGACAGATTGCATTTAGCAGACGTTCTGTTCGTTAACTATTTGTCAAGTTCAAAATTAGGCGAATTCGCTTGGCCAGGCTTGGCATCTTTGATGAATCGGGATATGACTGTTTCCGACTTTATGAAGTCAGGCGCTCTGGAGATAAGAGAGTATGACTATCACAGATTTGATTTATTGACATCCAAATTAGTTCTTGCTAAGCTATTTGCGGCAGACCGTATATCTGTTGATAACAACGATAATGTGATAATTCAGACTTCGAGCGGGAGTAAGATTCCCGAAAACGAAGGCTATTTGCATGGTGCACGCTATTTAGTACCTGCCCCGAATGAGTGCGAATGCTTTAAGGAATTTGACCTAGTTTCCAATCTATATCCGTTAGTCCCGGAAAGATTGGTGAACTCTTTACGGAGTTCAGATCGCTTTAATATAAAGATAAAAGGAACTAATGCTTACTGTGTTGAAGCCTTTGGTAATTGTTATGTAGCTCTCTTCGATCAGGATGCCAGATTGATACATCCTGATTATGGATTATACACGGCAGAAAACAGATTTGGGCGCAAACCTGAAACCCTCATCAAAGAATTTGACATGAAACGGAGCAATTTCCAGTTCATGGACTTTGGGTATGATAGAATGCTGGATAAAAAAGGTATGATGATGTTGGCATATATAGCCCCAAGAGAACTGACAACAAAGGATGTTGTTGAAATAGAGAAATACAAGGATTCTGACCCTGCATATTATCAGGGTGTCAAAGAAGGGTGGACTATCTTAGTTACAGCTATGACAATTGACAATACGGTGGTTCAACCAGGGAAAAGAACTCGCCAGGAGATGCTTGGTAGGCTAAGCTCTGAATTCTGGAAAGCATATAATGGTTATGAGTTTAGATTTCTTGATGGGAGTGTGGCAACGATAATGGATAGTATTCATGACCAGTAGCGTTATCAATAAGAGAACAAGAATCTATTTTCTATAGGGATCGATTGAAGGAGTGTGAGTTACCAGATGAGTTCAAGGAGAAAGTTAAGCACCGGGCTGAGACGAGTATGAAGGACGATGATTGTGTTTTGGCTGTATGTCGGGATATGGGAATTGAATCAAATACTCCTTCGGAAGATGCACCTGGAGAGAATTGAAGGTGAGTTGTTAAATATGTTTCTTAAATTTATATTGCATGAGCTCTTCATTACTTATTACAATCCTTTTTTGTGCTCTGGCTTCAGGTATTATTGCTCTCTTTGTATTGATTCCTAAGAAGCGAGGAGACGAACGATACGACAAGATTACCGCTATCGCTACTTTCATGACGGCTGTCGCTACTATTATTGTAGGTATTTCTACGGTTAGTGTTACAAAGCATGAAGAAGAAAGAGACAAACTTCAAAATCAGCCTTTGTATTCAGTAAAGATAGACCAACATTATTCAAGCGAGAAGTCCTTATTCGATAATGAAGAATATTCAATATCCAATATTGGAAAAAAGACAAAAAGTAAGACGGATGTACAAGTATATAGTTTTATTGAGATATCATATACTGACGTGAAGAATCACGCTTCGCCTATAATCAAGTTGTTGCCATTGTCAAATTATTTTGGGGCTTCGTTTTACACCAACAATCTAGATGGGCTTATAAAGTATTCACTTTATTCTGGTAATAATTTGGAACGCTACTTTAGTTTTTACACTGATGCAATTAAATATAACGAATCACACCCTGAGGGTATCGTATTAGTACGGAAATATCATTATTTTGTGCTGGAGTATGTTGATCTATTCGGAGAGAAGCATAAGATAGTTAAGACAGAGGAAAACGAAGTTGAACCCAAACAATTCGAGGCAATGCTAAAGAGGGCAAATAGTGATGCATCAGATATTAACTTGGATTCAAATAGTTTGGACATTGACTCGATTGTTGAAACATTGTTCGTGTTATAACTGTCCGATAGAACTTGAGATAGTATGAAGACATGGTTCAAGCCATTAATATTAATGCTTCTTTTCAATGATGAGCAGAAGGTGGTCGCAGATGGCTATCCATATCCGCGTGTGGATGGCCACGATCTGCCATAAAATGGTATTACCCTTGTTCATGACTTGCGGACAGAGACTTAGTCCATTTCCTCAACTCTATGGAGTTCTAATTTAAAAATCTTTTTCTCATATGACAAACGCTTTAGTTTTACCAGATAGGTTTAAAAATATTGAGCAGGTAGATAACCTGGTTGCAGGCTGGGAAAATGTTAAGCTGGCAATTAGACCAGAATGTAGGAATGACGTTTGCTTGGAGAAGGCGAAAATCGCCTTACAAGTAAACCTAAATGATTCAGCAGTAAATTATATATGGAATCTGACTATCTATGATTTGTATCAGAAGATTGTTAAATATGGAATAGACTATTTTGCGAGTGCTATTAATTGGGAAGGGAAGCCCCTAAAAAAGATAGAAGATTTACAGGAAGTAAAAGACTATCAAGTTATAGATGGTGCCTATGCCCTTGGGATAATACCCGATGAAGCGCAATTTTTTTTACAACAATGTAGGGAAATACGAAATAAATACTCAGCCGCTCATTACCATATGGGTGAACTTGATAGGTTTGAGACGATGAATTTTATCAAAAATTGCATCAAATATGTATTAACATATGACTTACCTGCCCCTGGTGTTCAAATAAAAGACCTCATTTCTCGTTTATCTGCTGAAGAACTCAATAAGGGTGAAGAGATAAGCCTTATTTTAGAGAATCAGTCGAAAAAGATTCAAGGCCCCATACTGCATAGTCTTTTTTCATATTTTATAAAACAAGATTGCAACGTTTGTTTGAAATACAATATCAAGATGTTGGCCCCGACGTTATGGAACTGTGTTGATGACGAGGTTAAAAGCAGTATTGCTTCCAAGTTCACCTCATTAAAAGACATCAAAGGTCAAGATGAGGCCAATGAAGCATTGGCTTTTTTGAAATTGGTGGATGGGGTTTCGTTTATACCCCAAGGGTATCTTGATGTGATTTTCAGCAAACATGCTCGACTACTTATTGACGCTCATTTTGCTATAAATAATTTCTATACGGAACCAAGTTATGCAAAAGATCTTGCTTCCTTGGGATATGAGGTGCCTATATCTGCTGTTAGCACTTATGTGAAAGCTGTAGTGTTGTCATTCGTTGGTAATTGTTATGGTATTTCAAACAATGCCCAAATATATAATAGAGAAATGCTGCTAAACCTTTCCCAAACTGGTATTAGGGCTTTGTTCCGTATCATTAGCAATGATATTCAAGTGGTGCGTGAATTATCATCAGGGGCTCCAGCAGGACGTTTACGTCAATTGATGGATATAATAAAGGAGAAGACAATGCTTCCAGAGCAGAAGCGGCAATTTGATTTTATTATTCAGAATACCCCAGAAAGAATTGCACAAGAGTTCAGGGAGAGATATTATTCATTAATTTGGAGGTGAAGCTCTGCCAACGGATACCTTTGAGGCGTTTGGTTGGTTAGCATGAAAAACTTGTGTGCCCGAGTTGTTTGTTTTTTTAGCAGTGCCGGCAGCAATTAAACCGGATAGAAAAGATGCCGAAGCGGGGCTTGATTGAAGAAGGAAGGGAGAAGATGCCATTAAGCAGTTATTTTTCCGATAAGAGATAGATAAGATAACGATATGACAAAGAACAAACTTTTTATCATTTCAGTTATCCTTCTTGTACTGTCAATAGCAATACCTATTGGTTTAAGTTGCCGGGATGAGGGAGCACTCCACGTTGTTGACTCTGTCAGCGCTTTGCTGGGTGCTTTTTGCGGTGTTATCATGTTGTTGATAGCAATACTGTTGTATAACAAGTACGGTGTTGACCGATCGATTACTGACAAGAACTTGAAGGTTGTTCTGGATATAGTTGAGGAGCTTAAGAAAACAACGGTTATAGCATGGAGTGACTCTAAGAGTGGAGCTTATTTGTGTCAACTGAACTTTTGGAATACAAATCTTTCCGAGTTCGGCCAGGGGTCGGTACATAACATTTTAGATGACACAGTGTATTTCAAAATTAGTTATGCATATGCATTTGATCGTTTGTTCGAATTGGGTCGAGACCCTTTTACTCCTAAAGAGATTTCAGAGGCAATCAAGGGCATTCAGTTGGTTACTCTTTCTGAAGTCAAAAAGGAGGATATGGCTGAGAGAAAGGCAGTACTCTATGTGAAGATGGATGAACCAGTCGAATATGGAGAAATGGTTGGCAAGTTTAATAATAGGGATATGACTCTTAGGCAGTATACACAGAACTATCTGAAAGTGAGGGAGTCAATCAAAACTTGGCTTATTGCTCACAATGTTGATGCCAACAGCCTGAACTTCTAACTTTCAGAAAGTTTGCTGTGGATTAAGTTAGCGACAGAGCCGCAAAAAAAGAGAAACGTAGTTTTTGTAAACAAGAGTATGGCGCATTATAAGGTCAGTTTTTGTATCAACGGTACAACATATTATACAGAAGGAGAATCTTCTTATCCTTCAGATCATGCTATTAATGAGAACGACATTGATATGGACATTGCAATGGACTGCGCAGCGGTCATAGCTTCTACTTATATAAACATGTCGCGTATAGAAGGAAAAATCGAGCCCGATTCTTTATATTACGAGATATACAAATCATAACTCAAATGATAGACTATACAGGTTACGTTATGAAAATAACTCCAAAGGAGAGGGAATACAAGTTTTTACTCTATACCTTTGAAGAATCATCAGACCTCAATTCCATGTGTTTGAAAGGACAATCTATTGTTTTCATTTCAGAGAGGTATGAAAAAGAGGGGAAACAAAATCATCATATTCTTTATGCAGTTTGCACCAACGATTTAGCAAGAGTCGTAAGTAGTTGCGACTGGACGGTACTCAATGAGAAAAAAGCCAATTGTCTTGGTGTCTTGTTGTTAAAAAATGATATGGATGAGGTAGGTACAATCAATGAACTGCTTGGGGATAAACACTTTTCAGCTGTAGGAAGCATCCCTACAATCAATAGTGAAGAAATCCATTTCCTTCAAGGAAACGAAGACTACTTCGAAAAGGTAACTGCCGAGAACAAGTTGCAGGTAGTAAAAGACAAGATAAAAGAGTTCTTCAACATGAAGAACGTTAATTTCTTGTTCGGTTCAGGCACCAGTTCACCAGCGATTCCAGTAATGAAAGGTTTGATAAAGTCTGTTCGTGAAGGCAAATTAGCTGAAAATGAGCGTAACTTATTTGAGAAGATTGCAAGGGTAAAGAAAGACAATATTGAGGAAATCTTGGGAACACTTTATTCCCAGAGATCTTATCTGGAAGGAATAGGCGACAGTGATTCCGAGGAATTGAATCTTTGTCTGGATTTGATAGAACTTATTGAGAGTGTGATTTACGAAAAACTAACACCGAAGCTAGAAACAGACAAGATTAACGAAACAAATCAAGAAGTACTTGATAGTTATAAGAGGCTCTATAGCAAAATCACAAACCGCAATAAAGACCTCTCACGCATCAATATCTTTACCACAAATAACGACCTGTTCAACGAGACAGCACTAGACAGTTTGAACATCCATTATATCAATGGCTTCAGCGGTGGGCTGAAGAAGTTTTTTAATCCTGCTTTCTTCAACTATACTTACTCCAAGCGTATGGATACCAGTCTGGAGAAGTTCGAGCCAGTTAACAATATGGTCTATCTTTACAAGATACATGGCTCCGTTAATTGGGTAGAAGATAGCAGCAATGCCAATAGTTATTTCAATATACGTGAATTGGCTGAGATTGAGGAAAAATATAATGGCGCAGCCATGATATATCCTACACCACTGAAGCAGAATAAAAGCTTGGGCGGTCCATACGTTGACCTATTCCGAGAGTTCCAGCATAAACTCCTCGAACCCAATAGTGTGCTATTTGTGATTGGCTATAGCTTTAGCGATGAACATATTAATGATATTATCTACCGTTCATTAGTTACAAATAGTTCACTGATATTGGTTATTATCAATAACCTTGATCAATCCCAGCCCATCTGTAATATCAAGGACAATCGCATCTTCCGATTCTGGGGACAAAGCGAAGACAAGGTAACTCACTATCACTACTTCAACTACTTTGTTGATGAACTGGTTCCAGACTTTGAGTTGGAAACTCGTTTACAGCAACAGGGAGTAGAGCAACTTGTTAAGATTATCAACGACGCTAATAACGATAAAAATGAAGATAGGAAAGATCGTAAGCGTGGAGTTCGATAAGTTCCGGGTAAAGATTCTGGATGACTGCCGACAGTCCACTGTCAGTATCGATGGCCAGGTCTATTACTTCGGGAACATTGGCAGTTACCTGAAGACGTATAATTCTTTGGGTGATACCATTGTGTGCGAGGTTGTCGCTATTTATGAAAACGACAATAGTCTATCTAAGCCACAGCCCAGTCAGTTCAACTTAGAGAACTCTCGCATTCTCCTTATCAAACCCATTGGAACCTTGAATTCAAAGAAGGAGTTTACTATGGGCGTGGGAATCTTTCCTTCCATCTATAATGATGTAGAGATAGTTACAAGCAGTGACCTCCGCGACATACTCACGTTAGGTCAGACAAAGGAAGATAATGCCACAGGCGTACATCACTCCATTGATATAGGCTACTCCAAGAACCTTATCAACTATAAGGTTTCGCTGAGTATTAATCGCCTATTTAACATCCACACTGCAGTACTGGGTAATTCTGGTAGTGGCAAGTCGAACACCATAGCAAGGATTTTGCAGGAGGTATATAAGAAACAGAATAATAGCGCCGTAGGCGCAAAAACCATTCTGTTCGACTCGAACGGCGAATATCCCATAGCATTTGTCAATGCGGGATTGAGTGAAAAGGTTAATTCCATGTTCTATAAACCCTACAGAGGTGATCATCAAGTTAATGATGACACAGGCATAGAATATACGTCGTTTTATCTGCCATATTATCTGTTGAGCCTTGAAGAGTGGCTGGCTTTCTTAATGGCATCTGATCGTGCTCAGAAGCCATTTTGGGATAAGGTGCTCCAAATGACCTATAAGTTCTATTCAATCTTCAATTCTGAGCAAAAGGATGATAAGAAGAGCGAAAAGAAGTATATCAACTACTTCCCGGAGTTAATGCTTCAAACCCTCTACATCGATCTCTTTTCAAATGGAATTGATGTTGCCATTAGGCAGATGGTTGATGTGATTAATGGAGTTAACACCTTTCAAGCGGGCCAGATATCCTTCAACAACTTGATTGCATATAAGTATAAAGAAGGAGACAAATTAATCATTGAGTGTCGTGCACTCCATTATTTGGAGCCGATAACTATGTTCTCCTTTATGACTCATGCCGATATCGACCAGATAACGCACAGTGTTCCACGCGAAGCCTTCCACTCGTCCGGAATGCATAAGGATGTCCAGTTAAGCCCATATATAAGAGCTAATTTTATAACTTTAGGATTAAGTCGGGGAACTTTACCTGGTTTCCCTTTTATTGTTGAGTTTTCGTCTAATACACTTCCTTCCTTTGACATTGAAATGGTGTTGCATCAGGTCTCTAACGATAGATTTGCTCCCATCCCTTTGATTCAAGGTAGGCCATAGTTAATTTGGAAACATTGAAGAACGCATACCAAATAACGAACGAATAGTTTAAACTAACATACCCCACCCATGAAAATCGCAGTCGCCGGCACCGGATACGTCGGATTATCCATAGCAACACTCCTGGCGCAGCATCATCAGGTAACAGCTGTTGATGTTATCCCGGAGAAAGTAGAGAAGATAAACAAGAAGCAGAGCCCCATCCAGGAT
>Ga0129306_1000927_pt1 | contig 38789 bp, 34 predicted proteins | sample P827metagenome_FD_94438 | JGI IMG/M metagenome (GOLD analysis project Ga0129306, IMG submission 94438) | Capybara group fecal microbial communities from Wisconsin, USA - P827 metagenome | ecosystem: Host-associated > Mammals > Digestive system > Large intestine > Fecal | place: USA: Wisconsin... | reverse complement strand
CATCCGTCACGATGCAACTCAATCGTAAAGGTTGATCCTTTATTTATGCAACTGTCAATGTACTATGCCGCCGGGTCAGCGGCTGAGCTATCACATAGAAAAAATGATTGACCCTTAATAATTATAGAAATGAGATGTATGCGCATTGTGTAGTGAAGAAGAATAGATAAAATATATTTCATTGAACATTCGATAATAAATGCAAATTAGTATGGAACAAAGTATGGATAAGATAGATTATAAAATATGTGTAGTAGGCACTGGGTACGTAGGGCTATCTCAAGCCGTTTTGCTTGCACAGAATTACGAAACTGTCGCTGTTGACATCGTGCCCGAAAAGGTAAATAAAATAAATGAAGGGATTTCTCCTATTGAAGATGAGTATATAATGCTTTATCTGAATGGTAAAGACGAAGATGGAGCCCCATTAACACTTAATCTTTCAGCGACGACTAACGGTAGTGAAGCATATCTAAGCTCTGACTATATTATAGTAGCAGCGCCAACAAACTACGATCCTCAAATGAATTTCTTTGATACAACTACTGTTGAAAGCATTGTTGATAACATCTTTTTGAAAAATAAGGGAAGAAATAGGAATGACGTTCCTGTGATTGTAATTAAATCCACAATCCCTGTTGGTTATACCGAAAGAATTCTTAGGGAGTTCACGAAGAAGTATGGAGAAATAGGAAAAAATATAATTTTCTCACCGGAATTTTTAAGAGAGTCAAAGGCGTTATACGACAATCTATATCCAAGTAGAATAATAGTTGGATATGACTTGACCGATGAATATATAGAAAATGCAGCACATGTATATGCAAATATACTGGTAGAATGCGCTAAGAAGTCTGAAATCCCAGTATTATATATGAATGCAACAGAAGCGGAAGCAGTTAAGTTGTTTTCTAATACATATTTGGCATTGAGGGTAGCATATTTTAACGAGTTAGATACATATGCAGAGATAAAAGGGCTTGATTCGGCACAAATTATTGAGGGTGTATGTTTGGATCCCAGAATTGGCGTACACTATAATAATCCTTCATTTGGTTATGGAGGCTATTGCTTGCCAAAGGATACAAAACAGTTGCTTGCAAACTATGAGGCAGTTCCGGAAAACTTAATCAAAGCCATTGTCGATGCAAATAGGACGAGAAAAGATTTTATTGCCGATCAAGTATTAAAAAAGGCTGGATACTACAGCTATTCAACAAATAATTGCTTTCAATCAAATCATGAAGTACATGTGATTATTGGGGTTTATAGATTATCCATGAAGAGCGGATCCGATAACTTTCGGAATAGTTCGGTTCAAGGTGTTATTAAGAGATTGAAAGCAAAGGGCGTTGAAGTAATTATTTATGAACCAGGTTTAGAAGATCACAGTACTTTTTTTGGGAGCGAAGTGATAAATGACTTTGATTTGTTTGTAGATAAAGCAGACGTAATTATTGCAAATAGATATGACGATTGCTTAGAAGTATGTAAGGATAAGCTTTATTCGAGAGACTTATATTTAAGAGATTAAGAGTTACTTAATTGTACTATTAATACTATTTGTGCATTTTGCACTAATGACGAATTTCTTTGGCGAGAATTATATAAAAAATGCATTATATCAATTGACAAGCAACTTGTCAATTGATATAATGCAACTATAAAAAAAACATTAGGCTTATTATTGTAAGTTATGGGTATTGTTTTTATTATAGATGTCATTTGCTGATTATATAATCGGGAGAATACTTATTTGGGTAACAAAAATATTTTTGATAGAAACGAAATTCTTGTTGAATTTGCAAGAAATATGCCTCGAATTAGAAAAAAATTAGGGATATCCCAAAGTGAATTGGGAAAAAAAGTGGGCTTAAGTCGTCAGTCAATTTCATCAATAGAAAGAGGAATTGTCCCGTTAACATGGAATACCCTTCTGGCGATTGCTATGATTATGATTGTAAATGATCCTGACATTTTTATGGATTTGTCCGATGATGGAAGATTTCTTTTGATCATTGAAGATCTGAAAACTTATTCATAACCATAAAGCTTTGTATTATAAAGGCTATTAACTAAAGAAAGCGAGGTACATAGTATGTTTAAACACGATGGTGAAGAAGCAATTGTTGGATTGATTATTGGGATAGCAATCATCTGTTTCATTGTTTATGTGATTGTTATGCTGGCAATGGTTATTGCGGGTGTTGCGGCTGCAGGCGGCACATTATATGGTGGCGGATATGCAATCAAAAACTATTTTTCATCGTTCAAGGAGAACGTAATCGATAGCAACAAAGCACCTGCAATGGCTGCATAATAATTCGCAAACAGGAAATGAGGAGGATGGCGATGGCTTCAGTACCACAGCCTGCCCCAAAAAGCTATTTTTTTGGCAAAGGATATACAGATGTAGGAAATACAATAAAAGGAGCGTGGCAGAGAAATTTTGACTCCATAGGCAAGTTCAAGGACAATATTTCAAATGCAAGAGCCACAAGTGGTGGTGGCGGTTTTGTGTTTTTGCTGATAGTGAATATTCTTGCGATGATTGCAGTTCTTGTATTTGGTTCGATTATTACTGCGGCAGTCAGCTTTATCAATATTGCTATTGTTTTGGTAATGATGGTGGCGGTATATATTGGGTTCTCTGTTATATGGCTTACCGACAGAATTTATCTTCTGAGGAAAAAAATCTTTACGGCGTGTCATGAATGCAAAGAGAAATCCTTGATTCCGACGTACATATGTCCGAAATGTGGTGCAAAGCATACTAATCTTACTCCGGGTGTCTATGGTATATTACATCGCACATGTGTAGGAGAAGATCCAGACTCTTATTGTGGACAGGTATTGCCGACAACATTCTTCAACGGTAGAAGAAATTTAGAGGCTATTTGTCCGCACTGCTCTACGCCTCTTGCAGATCGCGAATCTGTCCCTATTTGTATTCCGATTGTTGGAGGTCGTTCTGTGGGAAAAACTGCATTTATCACAGCATTCTCCAAAGAATTTATCGACGAAGTGGCTCCCGCAAAATCTTGGGAGACCGAGTTTTATAACGACACGAAAGCGAACATATATAAGGAAATTGAACAGGATTATCTTACTGGCAGCACCAGAATGACGGACAGACCGCAGGATATTAATAAGGCCAGTTCTGTTTCATTCAGTTTCTTTGTAAAAGGAGCACCGTTTTCGCCGGAAAGACTTGTACATGTGTATGATATTGCGGGTGAGGTGTTTACTGATAACAGTGAGAATGAAATGCAAAAGCAGTATGAGTACTGCCAAGGAATTGTTCTTATGATAGATCCTTTTGCAATACCTGTTGTCAGACATCGTTGTGAGGATAAGCTCACGTCTGAAGATATTGCAGGAATAGGAAAAGCCGACATTAATGGAATCGTCGATTCTTTTCTTAATAAGCTACGTGAAGTTACGGGTTTGAGCGATAAAAAGATGTCTGCCGTTCCACTTGCAGTAGTAATAGGAAAAATTGATTCTGCTGGACTTATTGCAGAAATAGGTGATAGCGCTGTAAGAGCTAAAATGGCTGCTGAGCCGGAACGGTTTACTGATTACTATGACACGCAGGACTATCTGTGCCGTAAGTTCTTAAAAGAAAATGGTATGGAGAGCTTTCTGAATAATGTTGATCTTAAATTTAAGGACAACAGATTCTTTTCTTGTTCAGCCATCGGTCATTCAAGAGATCAAGGGCAGTATAATCCTCAAGGTGTTATGGCTCCTATGCAGTGGCTGTTTGGAAAAGCTGACTCAAAGATGGCTCAATCTTGGAATGATATTAAGTTTAATAAGAAAGTGCCCAAGATTGAAGATAGTGTAAGCGCTTAGGAGGTTTCGATGGACGGATTTCAGGTGTCTGAATGGCAAGAGAGTACTATGAATGATGAGAATGCGACCGGTGCAAGTGTGCCTGTGAGTGGCAGCGTTTCTGAAGAGAGCACAGAAAAGATTGCAACGGAGACAAAGACGCTGACTGAAGACGCGATAGAAGAAAATTCAGTCGTTGATTCGCCTGAAGAAAAGGCGGAGGACTCATCTGGTGAGCAATCTAATGATGAAAGTCAGGATGTATCCCTTGCGCTATTAAAGGAATTAAATGAGAAAGTGGATCAAATGAATCTACTTTTCAAGCAAAAGATACAGCATACTTCTCATGAAGAAAAAATAGTCGATCAGATGCATGCAGAGCTACAGAAATACAAAGATGATATGTATGCTCAGTTGGTTAGACCTATCTTGCTAGATATTATAGAAATTAGAGATAGTATAAGAAGGGTTAGTGAGAACTTTGCGTCGAAGCCTGAAGAAGAAAGAGTTGTACCCTTAAAAACTTTTTCGGATTACACTTTTGACATTCAGGATGTGCTAGAAAAAAATAATATTACTATATATGACAGCAGGGATGGCGACGATTTTAACGCCCTAAAACACAGGGCGCTAAAAAAGGTTACTACTCCTGTAGAAGAGCTGCATGGGAAAATAGCAGAAAGCCTGAGTAGCGGTTATGAATATTTGGGAAAAACTATTTCACCTGAGAAGGTGGTGGTGTACATATATCAAAAACCTGAAAATACGGAAGGAGAAAACTAAAAATGGCAAAGTATGTATTTGGTATTGATCTTGGAACCACATATTCCTGTATCGCATATGTGGACGAAACGGGCAGGGCTACGGTCGTAAACAATGCGGAAGGAACTAATACTACTCCTTCGGTTGTAAATTTTGCAAGCCCGAATCAGGTCGTGGTAGGACAGGTTGCAAAGGAGAATGCTGTTATTGATCCTAATAACACAATCTCTTTGGTAAAAACATTGATGGGAAAGTCGGATTTTGCTATCAACTATAACGGCGAGGATAAATCGCCTGAGGAAGTTTCCGCATATATCCTTAGAAAGGTCACCGAGGATGCGTCGAAACAGATTGACGCAGAGGTAAAAGATGTAGTTATTACATGCCCTGCATACTTTGGAACTGCAGAGAGAACAGCGACCAAAAATGCCGGAATAATAGCAGGATTAAATGTGTTAGAGATCATCAGCGAGCCCACTGCTGCAGCATTATATTATGGATGTGCAAAAGAACAGGCTGAAAAAACGATTCTTGTATTCGACTTGGGTGGTGGAACATTTGATGTAACTATCATGAGTATCAGCTCTGAGAAGATAGAGGTGGTTTGCTCCGATGGCAATCACGATCTTGGTGGAAAAGATTGGGATGCTGCGGTGATGAGATTTCTGGCTGAGGAATTTATTTCGCAAACAGGATTTGATGGAGAATTCGATGAATATGCTCAGCAGGATATGAGACTTAAGGCAGAAAAAGCTAAACAGCAATTGTCCTCTCGTGAAGAAGTACCCGTAATGCTTGATGCAGCAGGTCTTAGAGCTAGAATTAGTTTATCTAGAGAAAAGTTTGATGAAATAACGTCAACTTTATTGGGTGAGGCAATTGATAAGACGGATGCCGCTATAGCGGTTGCAAAGGAAAAAGGCTACAACATCGACGAAATACTTTTAGTTGGTGGTTCCACCAGAATGCCGCAAGTTACGAAGGCGTTGGTTGATAAGTACGGTATGGAGCCTAAGATTCTTGATCCGGATGAGGCTGTAGCAAAGGGAGCTGCGATTCACGCTGTTAATGTTTATGTTAATAACCAGAAGAGTCTTGAGCCTGGGGACAGCGGAGAAACGACAGTTACTGTTGGAGGTACAACAAAGGAAATCAATGCTGATGACTATAAGGAGGAACTGGCTGTTCAACCCGAGATGATGAGCATTGGTGGAAAAACTCAGAAAGTGGTTGTTGCCACAACAAAGAGTTTCGCTATCGAAGTATTGATGAACGATGAGCCTAAGTGCTGTAACATGATTGTAAAAAATCAGGCTATGCCTGATGGATCAATCTCGGTATCAAAAGTTTTCGGAACACATGAGGCTAATCAGCAGAATGCCGAGCTTGTAGTTTATGAAAGCGATTTCATGGAGGAATCATTTGATATAGATCCTGATTTTGTATTGGGAACCGCTACACTGGAGTTGCCGGGGAATCTACCGGCAGGATCTCCTATCGAAATCACATTTACCTTGAATACGGAAGGTATTTTAGAGGTGAGCGGGGTTGACAAAACGACCAATCGGGAGGTTCACGCAACAATGCAGTCAAAGGGAATTATGGCTGAGGAGAAAGTTGATGAACTGAAGGAAAAATCAAAGCGAATGGTTGTCATGTAATACAAGAAAGGAGTCCCGCTATCCGTCTAAACGATATATAGCGGGACTCTGTTATTATGGAGAAATATTAAGGAGATAGGAACCGCATGGGCATAAGAGTAGGTATTGACTTAGGAACAACTTTTAGTGCTGTTGCACGAGTAAATAAAGACACGGGAAAACCGGAAGTAATAAAGAATAGCTTTGATAGCCCTATTACTCCTTCGGTTCTTTGCTTTGAGCCAAATGGAAAGGTTCTTTTTGGAGAAGATGCAAAAGGAATGCAGGGCATGGGAAACACTAATGCCATAGCATTTTTTAAGAGGAATATGGGAAATGAACAGTTCTGTGTTGAGTTTTTTGGAAAAACCTATTCAGCAACAGATCTTTCTGCAATATTGCTTAAAAATCTGGTTACAGAGGCTGAGCAATCCTGCGGTGAAAAAATAGATTCAGCAGTGATTACTGTACCGGCATACTTTACCCACAAAGAACGTCAGGCGACTATAGAGGCGGGGGAAAAGGCTGGATTAAAGGTAATTGCAATTATTAATGAGCCTACAGCTGCTGCTTTTGCATATGGATTGAATGAGAAATCAGAAGAACAGACTGTACTTATATATGATTTAGGTGGAGGAACTTTTGATGTTACCATTGCAAAAATTAATAAAAATGAGATAAATATTCTCGGAAGCGATGGCAATCATGAACTAGGTGGAAAAGATTGGGACGACTGTATTGCCAGATATCTTGCTCAACAGTTCTTTGAAAAATACGGAGCAGATATAAGTGAAGATGATGAGGCGATAGCGTCTTTGCTTGTTACGGCGGAATCGGTCAAGAAGCAACTTACGTCTAAAGATGAGGTAAATATTCCGATTGTTTTCAAAGATATAAAAGGGAATGTAACCATTACAGAGGAACTTTTTGAAGATATATCAGATTTCTTAATTGGGGCTACAAAGGATCTTACGGACGGACTTATTGAATCAATTGGTTTAACGTGGAGTGATATTACAGGTGCAATTTTGGTTGGCGGATCCACCAGAATGAGGATGATACATAATTATGTCCGTGACATGTCCGGAAAGGATCCACTTTCAGGTGTAAATGTTGATGAGGCTGTTGCATTAGGTGCAGCAATAAGAGCAAATATAGACGATAGTGGCAACAGTATTTCATCTGGAATAATCGGAATGCTCGGAGCGAAAAAGCCCGTAGGAGTATTAGGCGCAAAGGCTGTGTCTGATGTAACAGCGCATGCTTTGGGGATGATAGCAGTAAGCGAGGACGGAGAAAGATATGTTAATAGTGTGATAATCCCCAAAAACACAACTATACCGGCAGAAAAGAGAAAATCATACAACTTCAGAACAAGAGCAAGAGACAATGAACTGGAGGTATATGTTCTTCAGGGTGCTTATGAAAGACCCTTGGATAATACTATCATAGATAAGTATACAATTACAAAAATCGAAAAGGTTGATAAGAATCCTTCGGTTATTGAGGTTTCATATAAATATACATCTAATGGAGTGGTAGATGTAAGTGCAATCCAGACTGAAACTGGAAAACAATTACCGATTCGTATCGAGAAGGTACCGGAGGATATGAGTTGGACAGATGGTTCGCCAAAAGATCAAGCCGCAGCAGGTGCACCTCCTGAAGTTGAGGTAATTCTTGCAGTTGACCTCTCTGGAAGTATGAGCGGAAATCCTGTAAAGAAGGCACAAGACGCTATGGTAGAGTTTGTAAATCAGATGGATCCAAACTTTGCAAAAGTAGGTGTGTTGTCTTTTGCTGACAGGACAAAAATGGTAATCAAGCCGACGGATGATTTTAAGAAGGTTATAAAAGAGATTGATGCAATCGAGGTCGGTGATGTTGGAATATGTAATGGGGCGGAACCGTTTACTGATGCGCTTTCTACTTTGCAAATAAGTCGATTTGATAAAAATAAAGATAAAGTACGTTATCTGGTTGTATTGACTGACGGTGTTTGGGACAATCCGGGATATGCAATAAAGCAGGCGAAAAGATGCCATAGTGACGGTATTGAGGTAATGGCACTTGGGTTTGGAGGTGCGGATTACGGATTTCTAAAACAGATAGCTTCAACAGATGAATTTGCATCGATTACAAATCTTTCTGATTTAACGGGATCATTCTCAAAGATTGCTCAGGCAATTGGAGACAGCGCTCCTGGTTCGGGACTAAGAATGATCTAATTCTGAGGATAAGGAGAAAGTAAGATGAATGAAAATTGGTATATCATCCTCGAATTAGAGTTTGATCCCAACCCTGTTAACGATGAGGCAGTAATTGCAGATAGGATTGAAGAGAAGAGAAAATTCTGGTTAAGCAAAGCGAATGATTTTAACCACGGAGCTGAATATAAAAAGTATTCGCAAATGCTTCCAGATATAAAGAAAGATATGATAGGCGAAGCCAATATTAGGGCTGAGCTTATTAAGGATGCCTGCGATAGAGTGTATGGACCTATTGATAAAGTTTTAGAAATGATTAAAAAGACTGAAATTACGCAGGACATTATTGGGAAGGTCGCAAATAAATTTAAGGTTGATATCGACATTGTAAAAAGAAGAGCAGAGCTTATGAATATTAAAATAAGTGAAGGAAATGATGCGCGGTATCGGGATATATATGACAAATATTACAATATAAAACCAAAAAATTCAGATCAATATAATGCAATGAACACATTTTTGGGAAGCTTTAATGTCTCAAACCTGTATGAGTTTCTTTATGCTGGCACATCAATAAAGAACCCACAGAATCTCCCATGCGATGCCTTGAAACTACGAGCAAAAGAAAAGAAAACAAAAGAGTTTTTTCGCCCGAATGCATTTAATGGAAATGGAAGAAAACTATGTATTTGTTGTGAAGAGTGCTTTTCAGATGATGAGTCCAAAAGACTATATGATAACTTTTTGTATTATTATCAAATAAAAAGGTGTCTTGAAGATTCGAAAAGTTGTTATCAAATTTTAGATGCATTCACTTATTCTATTATTGACGAATTTGTTGTTCGTCTAACTATGTTGTTGGAAGATAGGAAAGAGGCCGAAGAGGTATTCATGGCTTTTTGCAAAGTTGAAAAGTTAGATAAAATATTGTTTTGTAACTATAAAGAAAAGTAGAAGGAGCCCTTGAAATGACCGAAAATTGGTATATTGTCCTTGAGTTGGAATTTGATCCCAATCCTGTAAATGATGAAGCAGTAATTGCAGATAGGATTGAGGAAAAAAGGAAGTTTTGGGCAAAAAAAGCAAATGATCCTTTTAAAGGAAATGAATACAAAAAGTATTTAGAAAAAATTTCAAATATTAAGGATGATATGATAGGCGAGGCTAATATTAGAGCTGAGCTTATTAAAGATGCATGTGAAAAAACATATGGGCCTATTGATAAGACCTTAAAAATGATCAAAAAGACCGAAATAGCACAAGATACCATTGATAAAATTGCCTCAAAACAAAAAGTTGATGTTGAAGTTGTAAAGCGAAGAGCATCTGCTCTAGGAATAAAAATAGTTGCTGCAAAAAGTGGAGACTATCAGGCTACCTATGACAAGTATTATAAAACTAAACCACAAAATGCTGATAAATTTAAGCAAATGGACAGTCATATGGAAAATTTGGGAGTCGCAAATTTATATGATTTTTTGTATACAGGAACTAACATAAAAAATCCTCAGAATCTACCATGCGATGCGTTGAAACAACGTGCGAAAGAAAAGAAAACAAAAGAATATAATAAGCATGACAGTATTAGTAGTTCTGGACAGAAGCTATGTGGTCATTGTGATGAATGCTTTAAGGATGACTCTTCAAAGCAAATCTATGATAAGTATTTAGAGTTTAACAAAAGGAAAGCTATACTTGATGAGGTTAAGAATTCCTATGATTTAGTTGGAGAAATCACGCCAGAGAGTTACTCCGATTTTGTTGGACAGCTCACAGAGATATTTAAGAACAGAAAGGACGCAGAAGGGCTATTAATTGCTTTTTGTAAGATAGAAAAAATCCCTGTTCCTACAACAGGTGGAGATTCTAGCAAAACGAATCCTAATATTAAGGTTTGTCGTTGCGGCTGTATCAATGATGTTTCTGATGGTCGCAAGGTATGTAAGGCTTGCGGACTTGAATTACAGATTAAGTGTCCAAAATGCGGAACCGTCAATGACGCAAATATTAATGTTTGTAAATGCGGCTTTAAATTTGAAAACATAGATAAGGCAGTTTCGCTTTGCGAACTTGCTTCGGATGCTCTGGAAACGATGGATTTTCCGGTAGCCGAGGCTCATTTGGCTGACGCAGACAAGTATTGGCCCGGTAGTGATAAGGTATCTGAACTCAGGTCAAGACTACAGGAGCTGAAGAACCGTGTCGGTGAAGCCGTTAATCTCATGAGAAAGGCTCGCGACGAGAAAAAGTATTATGAAGCAAGAAAGCAACTAGAGAGCATAAAGAAATTTGCACCTAGTTATTCAGAGCCGGTTCTTGAAAGTGAGATTGCGGATGCAATTGACACAGCTGAGAAATATAAGAAAACTGCACAGTCTGCAAAAAATGAATCTGACATCGTAGACGCTTGTACAAAGGCATATGAGGCATGTAATGATTGCCCCGGCGTGAGGGAGATTATCTCAAAATATCCGCCTGCCGCACCAACAGAATTTGTGATAGCGACTGATCCATCTGCAAAAGTAAATGTATTGACATGGAAGAAGAGTACTACCCCTGGATTATTGTATTATTCTGTGGTTAGAAAAGAAGGTGCTATTCCAATAAGTGTTCAAGACGGATTTCTTGTTGGAAGAGTGAGTATGTGCAGCATTAATGATAGAGATATTAAACCCGGAGTGCAATATTTCTATGCGATTTTTGCTGAACGAGCAGGTGTTTATTCTAGAGCATTAACATATAAGGATGCTGTAAGCAATCTGTTCGAGATATCCAATGTTAAAGCTGCTGCCGGAGACGGATTGATTCAGTTGACATGGGATCCTATTGCTGACAATGCAAGTGTAGAGATTGAACAAACTGATCCGAGTGGAAAGAAGACAAAACTTGTATGCAATAGCAGAAATAATTTTGTCGACAAAGGATTGACAAATGATCAGGAATATAGATACAGAGTTTTCCTTACATATGCAATTGGTGCACAAAAATTAAGTACTAAGGGCATTAGTCTTTCCGGGACACCCACAAGACCGCCGCTACCAATTGAAAAATTAATAGTTAAACCGGCACAGGGTAATGAGTTTCAGATTGAATGGGAGAATCCTGAGAAAGGAGAGGTTCAGTTTTTCTGCTCGACTAAGAAACCGGAGTGGCTTAGTGGGGATCTGGTACCGATATCAGATATTGAGGCACATATGAATGGCCTTGTTGTAAACAAGACTTCAATCAATCAGGGCACATTCAAATATGAGGGTGAAGAATTAATATATGTTTTGGCGGTTGTAGCCAAATCAGGTTCAGCAGTTATCGGAACAATTGCAAGAGCCAGCAAGGGTGGGGCTGTGAAGATAAACAGTGTCAGTCTTGTGAACGGGAAGATAATGATAACTCTGGATTTGCCTAAAGATTATACCGGTTTTGTAGTTTTATATAGACACGATCAATTTCCAAATGATATATCGGATGTTAATACAACACGTAAATATATCCCACTAAAACAATATAAGTATGACGGTGGATTGGTTATTGATTCAAATGAGCCTGAAAATTATTATTTTTCAGTGTTTGCAGAGTTTAAAAGAGATGGAGAAAGTGACTATTCTACGGGGACAGATTATCTGTTCTCTAATGTCGCAAAGCAAACGATTACCTATAGCATTCATGTTAATAAAAAACTATTCGGTGGGGGAACTATTAACATTTCATTCGAATCAGATAATAAAAAGTACATGTTACCAGATATAGATATTATATCGGCTCAGGATAGAGCACCAATGTTTAAAAAAACTGGAAAGTTGTTCTACCAGATACCAAGCCAGGAGGCAAACGGTAATGTTGAAGTCACTATTCCATTAGAGAAGGGAATGGCGAGGGAAACGTACATAAAACCGTTTTTAAAAGATGAAAATCTTGCAAGTCGATATGTATTAAAGATAAAACTTGGATCAGATCACAAAATCAGTTAAGGAGAGAAGAAATGGCTTTGAAATCAACTTTTATCTGCCCATTTTGCTTTGAACAGCACAAGATTCAGGATGTCCAGTTTAGATGTACAAACAGACGATGTAAAGATGTTCCTGATGTTGAAATAACCCGTTACGAAAATGGTGATATCTCGATTCCCAAAATGGGAAAGCCTACATTTAAAAACCCTGCGAAGGGTCTATCAATTCCTAAATCGGCTAAGTGCCCGGAGTGTGGGAGCTCGACATATGCTGTAGTCTGTCCGTCATGTCACAATAAGTTGCCTGAGTCAACGTTATTAGGTAAGGATATGATTATTTCAGTTGTGGGGTCTCGTGACACTGGGAAAAGCCACTTCGTAGGGGTCATCATCAATGAATTAATTGAAAGAATTTCAGTAAAATTCGGTGGTGCTATGGAGGGCTTTGATGACACGATGACACGTTATAAGGCTGGGGCGTATCAAAAGCTTTATTTAGACATGCAGAAGCTTGATCTGACCAAAAGTTCGGTTCAGGATGTTAACAATGGAGCATATCGACCTTTAATTTTCACTCTTAAATTAAAGCATAAAGTGTTCCTTAGGGAACAGATAGACAGTTTTACATTGGTGTTTTTTGATACTGCAGGTGAGGACTTAAATGATGAAGACACGATGAGCACTGTGAATAAATATATATGCAAGTCTGCTGGTATTATATTCTTATTGGATCCCATGCAGATTCCGGCGGTGAGAAACCAGCTGGATGAGAATACAGTATCTCGTGCTTCCTCAGTGGATTGGAAACAAGCTACAAGGTCGGATGATATCATGTCTCGTGTTTCAAAATTGATACGGAATGATAGACATATGAAGGCAGAACAGAAGATTGATATTCCGGTGGCTGCGGTTTTCTCAAAATTTGATGCGATTGCTTCATTGATTCCGGAGGGAAGCACAATTTTGGAAACAAGTCCACATTGTTCAGAAAAAACTTTTGATATGGCGGATTGGCACAATGTAGACAATGAGATTAAGAGTTTATTGGTTGAATGGGGTGCTGAATCATTCATCTCGCAGGTGGATGTAAATTATACAAATTATTCGTATTTTGCAGTATCAGCTTTGGGAATGGATAATAATCCGAAGGAAGACAGAAGAATTGACAGACCTAGACCACATAGAATTGAGGATCCGCTTCTATGGATTCTTAAGGAAAATGGCGTTATTAAACCGAGCAAATAATTATCGGAGGTGAAATAATGGCAAAGCATCAAATAATCTACACATCGTGCATGAGGGGTATAGATGGTGTTAATGACGGACAACAGATTTTCTCATACGATGAGTCTTTTACAGATTGTAAAACTGATGAAGTAAAAGGTCTTTTTACATATCAGGTGCCGTCGCTTCCGGCAGGTACTCTGATGTCAGAGGAAATTGCGAAAACGATGCCTGCTTCGTTTATGTACAGGCTGTTAAAAAGCGGGAATGTTGCGGTGACGCTTAATACTTATCTCGGAAGAGACTATATGGGAAGCGCGGGCAGATTTGGAAATCATTTAAGTCATTCAATTGTAAGTGATTTCAGTGATTTTAATATATATCCGTGTGAAATGTATGCGAGTACGGCATTAAGAAGCAGTATGGAATTTGAGGAAGTTAACAACCCCAATCCGCCTGCATATTTGGCTGTTCCGGAATTGACAAAAGGATATGTTATTGACACGGACTCAATTATTGAATTTCTTGGAATTGGGGACAACTTGGACTATTACAAGAGAATGGTTACTGCATTACTTAGGTTTTCGGAGGAAAAAAGAAGAGTTGTAATATGCGATAGCGAAGAAAATATAGTGAAATGGATTGCTGCATTACACTATACGCTTCCATTAGATATTGCAAAAACTGTAAATTTCACATCCTATGAATATGATCCGGAACTTTCACCAGCAATTATTTGTGGAGTGATTCCGGATGGAAGCAGATATAATGTGTCTAACTATATTGCGTCTAACAGACACTATGTGTTCGATTTTATTAATAATCAGTTTAGCCTGGTAGAAAACGATGATGTGTTTATGGACTTTCTGGATACTGCATTTAGCTTTTCGTACGAAAGTTTGACAGAGTTCCATAATTTTGTTTTTTCTAAGACAACATATAGGGAATGTAGTAAAGGTTATTATGCGGCTTATTATCTATACAATCTTTTGTCAGAGGGAATAGCTGAAATTAATGAAGAAGAATTCAAAGCTATTGCTGAATTTTCTTCCAAATACTTGACAGATGATGTTCATAAAGAACTTATTGATAAACTGATCTACGAAAATGATAACATCAGTCAGCTTGATGACAAATATGCATTATTTGTACTTGGTTTTATGCTGAATTCCATGAGTGGACTTTCCGTTGAGCAGCAGCGAAATATCAAACAAATGATTGTTGACAGGCTGATTGTGTCGATCTCCAAAGATGACATTAGTGAAGATGATTTTATGCCGCTGTATGACAGTATTGACCACATGGCAAGAGAGGTTAATCTGAGCATACCGGCAGAGTTAATGGTTGAACACAACAGAGACTCCATCTTATCCGTATTGGAACAACGAGTTAAGACATGGAAAGTATTCTTTGTTGTAAGGATAATCTGTGATTATGTGAAGGATACGAGGCTTCCCGTGGAGGAACTATATCCATATCGTGATATAGGAAAAATATATTTCGGAATTGTGAGATTGATGTACGGCTCCGGAAGACAGAATGGTTATGAGGTAATAGAACGTATCATTTCCAGCTTTAAGGACACAGCGGAATATTTTGTAAATATTACGTTAAATTTGGAAGGATTCCTCAAAGATTTGTCTCTTGGAGAGTCGGATATTAAGCATCTTTGGGAATATTTCTATGATACCACATTACAAATGGATGCATCTGGCATTGATTCTGTAAATAAGATACTTCTTGAGAGTGACAGATTTGATGAGATGTATCAGTTGTTTGACAGGCAGCTTAGGAAAAAAGGAAATCTAAAAGACACAAGAGATTACTTTGCGGATTACTGGAGCAGCTGGTTTGTGAGGGATCCCGGATATGGGCGCGCCTATGCGGCCACAGCTTTAAAGAATTACGAGTCAATCTATGAGCGTAAGACAAACGATGTACCGGACAAGGAATTGTTTAACTACGCTACAGAAATACTACATTTGGCAATGGGTATGCAGATTAAAGAGGATTATGTAAGTGTTCTTTGTCAGGCAATCTGCGAATTTATTCCTCTGAAAGATCCAGATGCTGAAAACTTAAAAACCATTAATGAAATGTTTAAATATCAGACAGAAACTATGAGCAGCCCGGTAGAGGGAAGATTGCTTCTGTTCTGGATTGCTCTTCAATTCGGAAAGGTCATTAAGAGAAGGGATATTATAACTACTGCACAAAGCATTAAGGCAGTTGAACCCGAAGGATCAGGCGCAAGATTCAACGGGATGGAAGATGGGAAAATCAAAGATTATTTTGAATGGGCATTTGACTCTGTAAATAATTTTAGCATGGCAGCAGATGACTATTCAGCGATATATGAATTATTCTCGTTTGACAGAAAGACCCAAAAGCTTTTCATGGAATACTGGTGTAAGATGACCTATAAAAAGAGTAAAGGGGATAAAGATTATACGGATTTTGCAGAGTTTTTGACATTTATGTTTGGTATAGGAAGCCTTGATGACCAAGACATGGTTGGAAGATATCTATGTAAACTTAGCAAGCAGAAGCTGGAAGATCTTGATATTGAAATGAGAAACTACTTTAAGAGAGATCGTAAGGCGACACATGCCTGGGAGAATGTAAAGGATATTGCTTCGAGCACAAATCCATTGTTAAACAATCTTTCCGGGTTATTTAAGAGAAAGTAAGAAAATGACTGAAGGGAACTAATGGTATGGCAGATTTTCCTGTTTCAACTGAAATGAAGAATAATGTTGAAGAAGTAATGACCAGAGGGATGGAATTAGTAGATCTCTTTGTTAATAAAAATTATTTGATTGATATTGACAAATGTATGCCTATTCCACTTGAAGATGGTGAAAAGACATTCTCAGCTATGTCCTTATTTCAAATTGATAAAGTTGTATATGATCTAAATGAAAACATTAACGATAAGCTTGTTAGCGTATACAGTGCATTATCAAATTTTGGGAGTTCAGCAATACTTGTAATTTCCAGCGACGAAACCGGGGTTAGTTTTTATCTTGGAACACGGGATACAAATCGTCCAGATGTTGCTAAAGCAATACTAAAAAAGAGCCTTAAAGGTAATTTCCCGGGAATAAACATCCGAGAGAAAAATGCTTCACAGATAGAGGCGTTTCTTGAAGAGAAAATCCCGGCAGAATACTCGCATATGGCAGTCACATCGGTTTCTATTGTTCCCAGTATGAGGGATGAAGAAGATAAGGATAGGTTTGTTCAAGGAATTGAAAAGTTTATAGATTCTATGGCAGGTGAAAATTATACAGCCGTATTTGTTTCGTCTCCGTTAAGTAAACAAGATTTGGAAGATAAAAAAAGAGGATACGAAGATTTGTATTCTGCCCTGTCGCAATGCTCTCAAATAGTGATGACATATGGTGAAAATGAGAGCGATTCTGTTGCAGAGGGAATCAGCAAGGGATTTTCGAAATCTGTGAACGATGGCATTAGTGATACAACAGGGAAGAATAAGGGAACAAACCGTAGTAGAGGTCGCTCTCATAATCATGGATTTAGCGTTGGCTTGTTCGGTACCGGTTTCAATATGGGAGGTGGAACAAACTCTTCCAGGGGAAGTTATGAAGGAACATCGGAGAGCCATACAGAGAATTATTCGGAAACGGAAACATCCAGCGACACAAAAACAGATACAAAGACCAGTACAAAAGGTACATCTGCAAGCATTCAGTTAACTCGACATAATAAGACCGTAGAGGAACTGTTAGAGAAAATTGATGAGCAATTAGAGAGAATCAAAAATTGCGAGTCTTATGGTTTATGGGATAGTGCATGTTACTTTATTGCTGATAAAGAAGAAGTTGCTATCGTAGCAGCAAATACATACAAAGCTTTGGTCGCCGGAGAAAAAACAAGCGTAGAGAATTCATTCATTAATATTTGGGATAGCGAGTATGAACATCATGAAAAATCTCTGATAATAATGGATTATTTGAGGTATGGTCTTCATCCGAGGTTTAATTATGATGCTTCATTTGCCGGAGCTGACTACGAAAGTCAGGAAATTACTGCCGCATCACTAATTAGTGGGGTTGAATTGCCGATTCTTATGGGACTTCCACACAAATCTGTCAGTGGTGTAACATCAATTGAATCTGCCGAATTTGGACGTAATGTATTTAGAAAAGGCAGCGAGGAGCCTAAAAGGGTTGTCAATCTTGGTTCAATTTACCATATGGGAGAAGTGTTTAGCAGCAATCGTGTTAAATTAAATCTTGAAACATTGACATCACACTGTTTTATTACGGGATCAACCGGATCAGGAAAATCTAATACTACATATAAGCTTATTGATGAAGTTACCAGACCAGGAAATGATGTGAAGTTTCTGGTTATTGAGCCTGCTAAGGGAGAGTATAAGCTTGCATTTGGGAAAATGCCTAATTTAAATATATTTACGACAAACCCAAGGTTTTACTCTATGTTGAGCATTAACCCGTTTGAGTTTGATGAGGAGATACATGTATTAGAGCATCTTGATAGGCTGATAGAAATATTCAGCGCTTGTTGGCCACTATATGCTGCTATGCCGGCGGTTTTGAAATCATCCTTTGAACGGGCATATATAATGCACGGGTGGGATCTGAATCATTCGTCATATCAAGATTTGGGGAATGGTAAATTTCCAAATTTTAAAGATGTTGTTGAAATATTACCGGTTATATTAAACGAATCTGAGTTTTCTGCGGAGACCAAAGGAAATTATATAGGTTCGTTAGTGACAAGAGTAGAGTCGCTGACTAATGGATTGGTTGGGCAGATTTTTAACGGAGTTGCCGTTCCGGATAATATACTCTTTGATGAGAACACAATTGTTGATCTTAGCCGTGTGGGCTCCACGGAAACAAAAGCTCTTATCATGGGCGTATTGGTTCTAAAATTAAGCGAATATAGGCAAGCTACATCAAAAGGAACTAATCTTCCGCTTAAGCATATTACCATTATGGAAGAGGCTCATAATCTGCTAAAGAGAACATCTACAGAGCAGGGACAGGAATCGGCAAATGTACAAGGTAAGTCAGTTGAAATGATCAGTAACTCTATAGCTGAAATGAGAACGTATGGCGAGGGGTTTATAATAGTGGATCAATCGCCAACAGCTGTTGATATTTCAGCCATCAAGAATACGAACACTAAAATTGTGATGCGACTTCCGGAGGCCCTTGATTGTGAATCGATTGGGCATTCTATCGGATTAAATGAAGAGCAGATAACAGAATTGAGCAAACTGGATAAGGGAGTTGCGGCAATCTTCCAGAACGATTGGCTTGAAACAGTACTTACAAAGATAGACAGATGTAGCGATCGATATGAAATTGAGGTTCCTAATCAAAATGACTCTAATGCGGAAAAAGAATTATTGTATCTCTTGATAGAGGAACTGATAAATGAATCTCAAGGGAAAAAGTATAATCAGGCATGGTTGATGGATGTTATCAAGGACAACTCTAAGAATGTAAACAAAACTGTCCGTCAGAGAACTGAAAAACTCATATGTGATTTTTGTAATGAATGGAAAAAAGGAAGCAAAAAGAATATTCTTGCCGAACTAATCGTAAGGCTTTTGAACTGTTCTGACTTGCTAAAAATGTATGAACCTGAATTGCCACCAGGGATAAAAAAGAGTTCAATGATGACAGATGAAATCAACAGAAAAGCATTAATTTGGGCTGATGATGTATATAAGGGGCTTGATAGATATGTCACATTTTTAGACGTGTTTATTAAGGATCAGGTATTTATGAATATTATTTTACATCAAATAGCAGTTAACAGAAGGGCACCTCAATATAAGGTAGCGTTGTACTGCGTCAAAAATAGACATCGAAGGTGATAGTGTGTGAATGAATTTGGTTTGGGATATGCATATCTTAATAGAGATGAGCAATTTGCTTACAATTTGTTTATGGATGCATTAACAAGAAAGGCCACGGCATGTGATATTTCGAGGGTTAAGAGAAACGTCAACCTCATGAGAGTTCTCAATACGGTTTTGGGCGATAATCCCAGCATTATTTACTTTAATAAAACTATGATAAGAACTCTTGGAAGCTTTTTTGGTAAGCAGATGTCATTTGTCGGGTGTTTGAATAAAAAACAGGCAGAACAGTTTGATTTACAACTAAAAAAAGCCCTGGAGGATGCTGTATGGGAGATCGACAAGACCGCAAAGAATGACAAAGAGATTCTGATGGGAATATCTGAGTTTCTACAACGGAATGTCAAATATGATATGGATGAATTAAACAGTTCGTCCCGCGGAAAGAGCAAATCACCTATGTCACATAACGCTTATGGAGCATTGGTTAACCACAAGGCGGTTTGTGATGGCTTTTCAAGCGCATACGCATTAATTGCACAGTATTTTGGCATGAAGTGTATGCTCGTTGATGGAAGATCATCTTATCATAGATCTTCAAAAATAGACCATGCCTGGAATATTATAGAGTATGATAATGCGTATTTTCATATAGATTCTACGTGGGATACAAATACATATGAAACAATAAAAACATATTCGTACGACTATTTTGGATTGGACGATGATGAGATTGCGGTTGATCACGAGTGGGATATCAGTACTACGCCAAAGTGTAATTCAAACAAGCTTTCGTATTTTGCTTCTAATGGATTATACGCATATAGTGAGTCTCAAATTGAGGATATTATTTCAAAGCAGATGAAATGTCATAAAAATGTGATTCAATTGAAGGTTTCTCCCCAGGTTGCTCTTTCGGGAGACGGGCAGAAACAACTCGAAAGGATAATGATGTCCGCTGCATCTCGAAGTTGTATTACAAGACCTTACCAATATACTTGGCAGTCAAGTACGAGATGTTTAATAATTACACTGGAGTCAAACTGATGAAAAAAGAAGCACAACCTGCAAAACCCAGTTACTTTTTCGGCCCAGGATGGAAAGAACTGGGGTTGTTTATTAAGAAGTTCTGGGGATTTAACCAGGAAGACATAAGAAAGAGAGCTGAGAAGGCAGAGACCGGAAAAGGAATAATGTCTCTGTCCGGAGCTGGACGGCTGCTTTCCTGTTTTTCGTTGATTTTATTTGGAACGCTGTTTTTTGTGATTATCTCAGCAGCTGTTTCTGTTGTTTTGGGAATTGCCTTTTTGATAGTATATGTGCTGATTTTTATTGTCTGGTCTATTGATAGGATACACTTGATAAGAAAAGGGATTTTTGTTGCTTGTCCAAATTGCAAGAATAAATACCTGATTCCTATTTACATATGCCCGGGATGCGGTGAAAAACACACAAAACTGACACCTGGAAAATATGGAGTCTTCAATCGGACATGTAATTGTGGGCAGAAGATTCCATCACACTTCATTACTAACAGAGGGAAATTAGCCGCAGAATGCCCTAAGTGCGGATTTGCATTAAGTGGTACAGGAAGCAAACCAATATGTGTTCCTGTTATCGGGGGAAGATCATCCGGGAAAACTGCGTATATTAATGCTTTCTCCTATGATTTTATCGAGAAAGTGGCACCGAGAAACGGATTGACAATTACTCATTATAATGAAGAAACAAAGCAATTCTACGAGCAGGACATTACGAATGATTATCTTGGCGGCACTACTCGTATGACAAAAACAGAGATGGATATTAAACAGGCAAGCTCGAAGGCGTTCAGCTTTATTATTCACAGTGACAAAATGAGTCCTGACAGATTGATACAGATCTATGATGTTGCAGGAGAAAGTTTTGTGGATAATACAGAAAATGAAGAGCAATTGCAGTATACATACTGTCATGGAATAGTTTTTATGTTGGATCCGTTATCGATTCCGGTAGTAAGAAATTATTTGGACGATACTGTTAATGAGGTGGATAAATCAAGCGTGGGAACACTGGATGTTGACTTGGTTTTGGATGCTTTTATGAATAAACTGAGAGAAATTACCGGACAGTCATCAACTGCTGTGTTTAGCGTGCCTATTGCTATCGTGATAAGCAAGAGTGACATTAGAACGCTTGACCGATTTATTGGAGAAGAGATCATCTCTTACTACATGACTGAAAAACAGTACGGCATGGATATGTATTCAGTCGCAGAAGATAGGATTTGCCGTCAGTTTTTGATCGATAGCGGACTTGCAAATTTTGTTAGTAATATTGAGCTTAAGTTTAAAAATAATAGATTTTTTAAGTGCAGTGCTATAGGACACACCAGAGAGATCGGGAGATACAATCCAAATGGTATTTTGGAACCTATGGAATGGATATTCCAAACCACTGATGCTGGTCTAAAGAGCGTATTACATGAAAGCAAATTCGAAAAGGTAGAGCGAGGATAATCATATGGAAATTATTATTGCATTAATATTAATAGCTATATTTTTAGCAATCGTAATATACGGATCGGTTTTCTTTGTTATGGGTATGGCATATGGATACTGGGGACTTTCAATAGGAATGGCACCGGTATTATGGATACTTATGATTTTAGGTGCATTGATTGGGTTTGTATGTGCGGCAAGAAATGCAATCAAAGCAGCAAAGGCAATTAAGGCTGAGAAGAGGATGTAATCTTTATGGATTGGGAAGTATTTTGGCAAAAAATTCAGGAGTTTGCAATCAACTTTTATCATTTTGCTATGAATGAGGGCGAAAATAAATTTATGCTCGTTGATACAAACCTCCTAAATGGAAATAATGTTCCGAACGAGGTGATGTATTTTTTCATTGGCTCATTTGTTGTGATGATTTTACTTGCGATATTGGCCTGTGACTCGTTCCAGTTGTTTCATCCTATTGAGGGAATAAGAGAGTGGAAAAGCAAGATTTCAATAGTCCAGGTGGTGTTCTTTGCAGCTGCTGTTTTTTCGTTCCATACTTTCTATAAAATGCTTATCACACTGGCGGGTGGGATGATTGGTGCTCAAGCAAGTATTTCCTCGCTGAGATGTCTGGGGACATATATTAATCCAATCTCAGTTATGATTTATGCATATGCTGTTTCTACAATGACATTTCGAAAGAAAAATATTCAAGCATTATTCTTGGGAGGGGCGATATTTTTAACGCCTGCCGCTATGTCATATAGCACGTTTACACGTGAACATATCATGCTGTATAGTGTAGCTGCATCATTTGGAATAGTAGGAGCCATACTTTATAAAAGATGTTCGCCATATATCAGCTATTTTATCATGAGCGTTATTTATCTTATATGTAAGTTTTTTATGCTGTACTACTCTGAGGAAATGCTGATATTGACAGCAGATAGTTGGGGAGGAAAAATAGCGCAGTTCTTCGCTTGCGAACAGATGGATATAATACTTCTTTTCTTGTTACTTCTGATTTTGTTGGGGTATAAGGAAATAACCACTGACAAGGAAAACTTAAAGATAAAGAAAGATGTTGTTTTTGCCGGTATTGTTGCAATACTGCTGGTTGGTTCTGTTGTATCAAATCAAGTAGTTGAAGTCCACGCTGTGCAATTGGAAAAGATTGAACCAAATTATTATGTAGAAAGAAGTGAAAGCAACGACACGGATGCAGAAACATCTGAAACGGATATAGTTGTATTGGATAATGAGTCCGTTATCGTGTATGTAATAACAGCCGATGTGGCTAATATACGTTCAGGACCTAGCACAGATTATGAAATCATCGGTGGGGGAACTAAAGGAGATATCTTCTACGGAACGGGAAATGAAGAACAAGCCTCTAACGGAAAGGTTTGGTATGAGATTTATACAAACGATGAACAGAATGAAACGGGATGGGCGAGTTCTGCAATTATAGAAAAAAGAGAAGAATATCCTATCAACAGACTTCTCGGTACATGGCACGGTGAACAAGGAAGTGAGCTGACATTAAATGAGGATGGTAGTTGTTATTATAAGGATGGTTCTTCCGGAGAGGGACAAGGTACATGGATGGTTGATGAATACGCATACTTGCGTGTGAATTCTACTGCCCTCAACTATGAGATTTATGCAATATTAAATGATGGATATGACACATCAGAAATACTGATGGAATCTGATTCCGGGAATTGGAGAAATGAAACATTTAGCAAAGAGTAGGTGATAAGTAATGGACTTTTCGGATGTTGATAGTACCAGCAGAGATGTCGGCTCAGACGTATCTGAAACAGAGAATAAAGACACTGATTTTGGGGACGGCGATGGAGTAAATGACTTTGATGAAACGTACAATGAAATGAATTCCGGTAAAGAGAAATTGGAATATTCTGGGGAATCCAATGAAACTGGTACATTTGATATTGATAATACCCAAAAGGCAACAGAAGTAGGTGAATTGGGTGAAAATGAAAAAACTGATGAAACAATTAATCAATCAGATATGACCACGGATGAGAGCGTAGATGATGTACTATCTGATTTTGACAGTAAATCTACAACAGATACAAAAGATGGGACGGAGGAATCCGTAAGTGAGAATGAAGGCGAGCCCAATCAGGAATCCGATAACACTAGAGAACCGGACAATACGGAGGAGCAAGTAGAACATATTCAATGTCGTAACGAAAACTTGGAAGGAAAGGAACACCCGGAAACGGGAGTGCCATTTGAAAGACGACAAGTTGAAGTTGATGGGAAACAGTATGAGGTAGTTGTTCCTCAGTTTGATAGCAAATATGATGCTCAACTTCCGGAAGACAAACTAAAGTCAACAGATAGAGAACAGTTCAAGGAATGCAATGCTCAGTTAAAAGAGGAAGTTGCGAATAATAAAGACCTAAGATCTCAATTTGATGACGAACAGATTGAACAAATTGAGAACGGAGATACTCCTGATGGATACACGTGGCATCATGATGCAGATGTTGGTAAAATGCAATTGGTAGACACTGAAGTGCATCAGAAGACCGGGCATACCGGTGGACGCTCTATTTGGGGCGGTGGAACTGATAACAGATAGGAGAGAAAATATGAATTGGAAATATGTTAAAACATTAAAATCCGCAAATCTGATTGATGAATTTGAAACCCTTGTGTGTTATAAATTGCCCAAGGAATTTAAAGAATGCGTGTTACAATATAATGGCGGGAGACCAGAACGCAAAGGATTTGATACAGACGCAAATAAAGGTAGAGAACTCAAATCGTTTCTTTCATTTAATAAAGAGGATAGAGAGACTGTATGGAAAATACACGAATGGAACAAGGGGGAACTCGCTAATAAATATTTTGCATTTGCTATTGATAATTTTGGGAACTTAATTTGCTTTGATATGAATGATGACAACGTGGTCTTCTTGAATCACGAAGATCTATCAGTTGAACATATCGCAAAGACATTTACAGAGTTCTTAGAATTACTTTATGAGTGATGTGGTTTGAGATATTATAATAGGATTATTTGATACAGGAGATTAAATATGGATTTTTCGGATGTTGACGGTGCCAGCAGTGACGTTGGTTCTGAAGTATCTGAAGTAGAAACTGCTGACACTGATTTTGGAGACGGTGACGGAGTTAATGACTTCGACGAAACATATAATGAGATGAATTCCGGCGAAGAAACGTTGGATTATTCTGAGGGATCTAACGAGATGGATGCCTCTGATTTTGATGAGAATAAAAGTGATGAAACAACAGATGAAATGGTAGATAGTGAACTGTCAGATTTTGATGACACAAGTGCAACGAACGAGGTTAATGATTCACCAGAACCAATGTCTGATGAACCTGTGAATCAATCCGATATGACCACAGATGAGAGCGTAGATTCGGCCTTATCTGATTTTGATAATGATTCGGATGTTTCTGAGGAAACATCAATGGAAGAAAGTGAACCGGTCGACTCGGTTGAGGAGTGTGATTCGGATTATGATGCAGCAAATGACGAATCAAATTATGATACACCTGATATAAATGAAGAAGCCAGCGTTGATGAAGCGGAGGGATATGATACTGAGAATGCTGAAGACATGAGCAGCTTGGGGAATGATGAAGGAATCAAAACAGCAGATTCGTCTGATGGCACAGATGATGCCGAAATGGACGATACAGAGGTAGCTGATGAAAATAATGAAACTTCGGATGGAACTGAAGATAACTCTGAGGTATATCCTGAAGAAAGTGACGAGGTTAGTGACTATAATGAACAGGATGCTGATGAAACTGCTGAGGAAATAGATGAGAGCAACAGTGATCTTAGTGATGGTGAAAATTCCGGTGATGTCACTGAAAGTGATGAGAATACATCTGACAATGTGACGGAAGGTTCTGAAGATCCTTTTGGTCAGTCTGAAAATGAAGATGTTACAGGCAGGAATGTAGATAATAGTGGAGAGGCAACTGAGAACGATTTTACAGAAACAGGTGATGCAGAAGATCCGGTGGACGAGACCTCGGACACTGAAACAGACAGTACTGAGGATATTGTAAATGATGAAACAGTAGAAGACGAGGATACCCCTACGGATGATGTGGCAGATAATATTGAGGATGCTGCAAGTGATGAAATAGCAGAAGGTGAAGATACTACTACAGATGATGTGACAAATGATTTAAATGATCCGGAGGATGAGACTGCGGAATCAGATAGCACAGAAAATGCTGTAAATGATGAAACAGTAGAAAGTGAAGATGACTCTACGGATAATGTGACATATGATACGGAAGAGCCTATAGACGAAGTTTCGGAAACAGAAGCAGATGGAACCGAGTATTCTGCAAGTGATGGAACAGCAGAAAGTGAAGATGCAACTACGTATGATGTGGCATACGATACGGAAGATCCAGTAGACGAAGCTTCGGAAACAGAGGAAGATGGCGCAGAAGATTCTGTAATTGATGAAACAGCAGAAGGTGAAGATGCGACTACAGATGATGTAGCAGACGATACAGAAGATCCAGTAGACGAGACTTCGGAGACTGAAACAGACGGAACTGAGGATTTTGCAAGCGATGAAACAGTAGAAGGTGAAGATGCTGCTCCGGATGATGTAGCAGATGATACAGAAGATCCGATAGACGAGACTTCGGAAACAGAGGCAGATGGCGCTGAAGATTCTGTAAGTGATGAAACAGTAGAGGGTGAAGATGCTGCTGCGGGTGATGTTGCAAATGATAAGGAAGAGCCTATAGACGAAACTTCGGAAACAGAGGCAGATGGCGTTGAAGATTCTGTAAGTGATGAAACAGCAGAGGGTGAAGATGCTACTGTCGATGGTTCTTCTGAGAACAGTGGAGATTCCTCTTACGATAGCTCAAATATTGCGAGAGATGAAAGCCAATATAATGAAGCGACAGCTACAAAAAATGGTGAAATTCAAAATGAAAAAACAGAAAATACACCCCCAGATGCAGAAAATCCAAATCAAATCGACAATGGAAACGATGCTGAGGATTCTACTGATCAGGGAGATGATTCAGAAAAGACAGCGATACTTGAGAATGTTTCGTATCATCAAGGTCAAAACGATTTAGGCGCATTAGGAACTTGTGGACCTACTTCCATTGCTAATTCTTTAAATAGGGTGACGGGTACTTCTGATTACTCAGAAAATGCGGTACTTCATAACGCAATGGATAATAATCTTTGCCACAAGAGTGATAATCCATATTCATGCGGAGGTACTACAACAAAGGATGTTGTAAATATTATTGATAATGTAAAAGATCCTGATAGTAATATACATTCAGAAGTTTATGAATATGGAAATGCCTTAGATGTAGATGCCCTTGCAGATAGACTGGATGAACCCGATACGGTTGCCATGGTTGGTGTTGATTCTGCTACTTTATGGGATCGTAGAGGAGACGTTAGCAATTCTGGACTTTTCCAAGGGGCTTCTGAAGCACCGTCCGATCATTGGATAACGGTAGATAGCCCAGTTAGAGATGAGAACGGAAATGTTACCGGATTCAATGTTATTGATTCAGGTGGCGGAGTGGACTACGTAGATAGAGATAAGTTCGAACGTATGTACCAAGGTGACGATAATCATAGGGTATCCGATCCTACAGCAATACTTGTATCCAATAAGGGAGAAGCGGTTAATATATACTCTCAACCAGAGGGTGTAGAACGTGCATCAAATTATAAGGGGGAAGGGAGTGCATATGAATCGGATGGAAGAAGCCCCAATACTGAGGTCAATGAAATTAAGTCAGCGTTTTCTAAAGATAATTTCAAACCAGAGAATTCCTATGACGCCTCATGTGGAAACGAATTTTCTGATTTGAAAAATAAGAACGTGATGGAGTTATCTCCAATGGGTACAGAGGAAGCAAATGTAAAGAGAGCATCTACAGGAGAGGTTTACACTTCTGATGAAATTTCAAAATTGAAGGACGCAAGGGATTCTGTAGAAATGCCTAGAAATGATACTGTTATGCAAAAGGTAGCTGCAGTAGATACTGGGGATATTAATAAAGACCTAAAATCATACTTAAATCCAACAGTTTGGGATCCCGATAGGAAGGTTGATACGGGGGTACCTTGCGATTGTAAAGTGTATGGATTCGTTTCTAAGGCTGAAGATACTGCTCCATTTACAAATACGCCAGAGCAATGCTATTCGAATTTGAGGCTTGATTATGAGAAAACACCTTATGTGGATCCAAATCAGTCCGTCTATGTTGTAAGATATACAGGAGATACGGGACATTATGAAATTCCTTATAGTAAGGAATTTGGTGGAACTAGAACGGATAATCAGCCATTTACTGGTAATGGATATACTGGAAGCCCAGAACACGTAATACCAGAGTATGTTTCGAGTGGAACGACACCATCCGCAGGAGAGATATATAGGATAAATCCAGACGGAACGGAGCAACCGGTAGCTTATTATGATTCAAAAGAAAAAGTATTCAAACTGTATGATTAAGGAGAATATGTATGTTAACAGAATATAATGGACAGATATTTAATGCAGAAATTAATGGACGGAAGGTTAGCCTATGGAAATATGTACCGGTTAATGGTTTCCAAAAGGTAACGACAGGGCGTGGAATTACTTATTATGAGAAAACAATAGCTATAGAAGAAATAAATGACTTCTTTAGTGTTTCTTTTCTTGCTTTTCTAAAGGATAGAAAATTTGTCATTACATCTTTGGATGGAAATAATCTAAATGTTTTATGCGATGACAGAGAGTACGCTGAGGCACATGGTTTTACTGAAATGGAGCATGGAGTTTGGGTTTCTAGGCAATCAATCGAGAAGTTTGATGGGTTTCAGTTGATAAAATCTATTGAAAACTGTAATGATAAAACTGTATTGAATATAAGTAAAGAACAAATAACAGATTTATGGCAGAGGTATGTGAAAGAGGTTAATATATGAACAGGAGTGCTGAGATTTATAACAGATTATTAAACCAAATCCTTGATGGAAAAAAGATTCCACATAGTACATCGCAACCTGTTTTGCATAAAGAGGAAGAGAAGTACTATTTGGCGGTATTTGTTTTTTACTATACAAGAGGGGATATTGAGCAAGGAATGGTGGATCGTCCATCGACTTGGGCAATAGCGGATATTGAAACTGGAGAAATCATTAAGATGTATGAAACAAAAGATAAAGACTTTTCGGATGCATCTTATGATGTGAAATACAATGTTCACACTGATGGAGAGTATGATACGTCAAAGGAATACTATGACAAAGCTTTCACAATATTAGATTCTGTCCGAAGCAAAATTATTAAGGATGGGAAATTCTACAAGGGAGAATATCAGTATTACCTGAATATGATTCTTGCAAATATACCAAAAGAATATCAGCGTTTTTATACTGATTTAAGTGTGTGATAAGCATGGTAAGTCCTATTGTTGATTTGTATGTTAGGAGAAAAGCGAAGAAAGAACATAGATCATTGCCGAAGAATTACAAACTTATTCTGCGGGAATTTGCTGAGAAGTATTGCACGAATAAAGTAAAGATACATTATCTATGGCTTTGGGATGCCGGAGGTAGATTTCCGAATGCATCTGCAACTATCCCTGGAGTTATTTTGATAAATTCTGTGTGGGTTTCGTTGTTGATTGACAAATATGCTGATAAGACGACTACGGATGCTTTTAAGATGACAATCAGTCATGAGATGACTCACCAGGAGAACGAATTTTTTTATATAGAACCATTTTCTAGAAATCAGAAGTTTGTTAACTGGATAAATGAAATACATGCTGATTATGGTGGGATAATTAAAGCTTTTGATGGTGATGCCAATAGAGGAATAAATGCTTTAGAGTTTAAGAAGAAATGTAAAGGTGAAAAGGACAAGGATGGCCGATCCCATCCGTCATGGAAAAGAAGGATAGCGTATATAAGAAAGTATGATTTTAATGACGACCTTATAAAAAAAGTGGCTGAAATTACCGGATGTAAAAATCAAAAATTAATAAATAAATTGTGTATGTTTTATGATAACATTGAATTAAGGAGAATAGCATGAAGTTTGGATTGAGAAAGCCCAGCCTGAAAAAATCATTCAAAGCAAGAACGACAGGTAAAGTTAAACGGAAGGTGAAGAAGGCTTTGATTCCGGGATACGGAAAGAAGGGTATGGGGTGGATAAAGAATCCAAAGAAGGCTGCTTACAATAAGGTGTATAACAAGACGAGCTTTAGTATTTTTGACCTGTTCAAAAAATAAACATATCAAAAGAGACTTGACAGGTCTCTTTTTTGCCGTATACGAAAAGAAGGGAATTAATGGCAGAGATAATTAAAAAAGGCTATGAATAATTGTGTGAGTAGTAACTGGCTTCTGTTCAAGTTGAACAGAAGTTGTGGGGTGAGATTATAAATGAAAGAAGATAATTTTGGAGATGTTTTTTATAACACACTTATAACAATTAAAGAAGATTCATTTATATTTGCTGAGCCCGTTGCATGCCTGATGATCCTTAATGATTTAGACTTTATTACAGAGGAAACTTATACTAAGATTGGCTTGTTCTTGGAAAAGGTTAATGGGACGAGCTTGGATGAAAATGAAAAAAGACCAAACTATGAAGAGGTCATTACTTTTATTTATGACAATTTTATAGCCGATGAGCTACTTTCAATTAAGCTTTCTTCTGATATAACTGATTTTGGCGGCTTGCTTTTGTGGATGAATGATAATATCAAGTTAGGTTGGAACTTCGGATAAATGGAGATGATGATTTGTTATATTTAATTAGTGATATTCATGGAGATTTGAAAAGCTTCAAAGAATTGCTAAAACATATTGATTTTAACATAGATAGACTGATTATTCTTGGTGATGTTCTTGATAAGGGCAATAAACCTATGGAGTCATTAAATCTTGTTCGAGAACTTATGGATAAGTATAGTAATCAGGTGATTCTTGTAAAAGGAAATCATGAGTTGTTCGCATCTATGTATCTGGATGGTAAGTTATCCGAAAGAACATGGCTTTCTACCGGATATGGTGGTGATGAGACACTTGCTTCGTTAAAGAGAATGAGTATAAAAGAAGTTGAAGAATTTAAGCAGTTCATTGACAATCTGCCGTTATATTATGAGATTGATAGTCCAGTATTTGGCGATTGTATTGCTACACATTCTGGTTTATATGCTGATTATATAGTATATAACGAAGATGGAAGTGTGAATGTAGTAAAATCAATAGAGGAAGGGTATCGCAAAGACCCTTTTGAATATATGTGTTCTGGAGATATACATCGTATGCCGACAAATAACCTTGATAGATATATGATTGTTGGCCATGTTCCATGTGTATATCTTGAAGGCGCATCATATAAGATATTACGTAGAAAAGGATATATGTGTATTGATTCTGGCGCTGATCCAGGTTGTAAGAAGCTTGGAGGAAGGCTTTCAATGTATTGTGTGGATAATGATAAGGAATTTTATGCTTAGATATTAACTTCTGTTCAACTTGAACAGAAGCTCAGATAAAGGAGGAAGATTATAATGTCAAAGATTTTAGTAGCATATTTTTCGGCAACGGGAACAACGGGTATGGCGGCAACAAGCCTTGCAAAGTCTATAGGAGCTGATACATATGAGATAGTTCCAGAGGTTCCTTACACAAATGCTGATCTCGACTGGAGAAATTAACAGTCAAGAAGTACTGTGGAAATGAAAGATAAGAAGAATTCAAGACCTGCAATCGGTGGCAAACCGGTAGATGATATAGGGCAGTATGACACTGTATTTGTGGCTTATCCAAATTGGTGGGGAACAGCGCCTACCATAGTTAATACATTTCTTGAGAGCTATGACCTTTCTGGTAAAAATGTTGTTCTTTTTGCTACATCAGGAAGTACAGGCTTTGGTAGTTCTGTAGAAGACCTTGAAGGTAGTGCCAAAGGTGCTCACATTAGAGAAGGTGCTATGTTAAATGGTGTAAGTTCTGAGGAAGAGTTCAAGAAGATAGCTGAGAAGTTTATTTAAGAGGGTGCGATAATGAGCTTTATAGAATTAGCAAAGAACCGGTACTCGGAGAGATATTTTGATTCTAAGCCGGTTGAACAGGATAAGATAGATAAAATACTTGAAGCTGGAAGGACAGCTCCGACAGCTTGCAATTATCAGCCACAGCGCATCTATGTTATACAGAGTGAAGAGGCTTTGAAGAAGCTTAGAAGTATCCGTGTGTCACATTTCAATGCGCCACTTATTATGCTTGTTTGTTACGATTCTGAAACAGCATGGAAGAATCCAAGAGACCAGTGGTATGAGAATTATTCATCAGGTGAGCAGGATGCAACCATAGTTGCAACGACTATGATGTATGAGGCGGAAGAGCTAGGTGTTCATAATGTATGGCTGAGAGGCTTCGATTCGCAGGAAGTAGCGAATACATTTGATTTGCCGAAAGGAATTATTCCGGTAATGATGTTTGCTATGGGGTATCCTTCAGAGCAGACTAAGCCGAGTGACTGGCTTTATATGAGAAAGCCGGTAGAAGAGACGGTGAAAGTATTATGATGGACATATAGGCATATCATAGCTTTGAAGGGCTCGATATGCCTTTTGTCATTGATGGCAGATTGATATGAAATTGCAGATTTATATCTCATCACGTTTCTTTCCATGATAGGTATCGAGTTCCTTCTTGGCTTTGGTAAGTTCATATTCCTTTTTCTCGATATCTTTAAGCTGCTGTTCGAGCTGTTCCTGAGTCTCGATAGTTTTCTTAAGCTGTTTTTGGTATTCTTCAATGAATAGTTCTCCAGCCTCGGCAACAAGCACAGGATCTATTTTAAGTATTTCAAGTGCAGATACAGCGTTATGATAGGCAGCTATTTTTTCTGAGTGGTCAGCAGCATAAGCATCAGGATTCTTAGTTCTTGGAACATAATCTACATAGTGCTTCATATCTATGAGGATACGACAGTTATCGAGAACGCTTCTCTGGCTATCACAAGCTATTTGTTGTTTTTCAAGCTTAGATTTTAGCATATTTTTATCAGCACGAAGAGAAGATAGCGTGCTTTCAATATCTGTATATCTGATATTGTATTTTTGAAGCAATTCCTGCTCGATGGTCTGTGATAATTTGGCATTCTGCTTATGCTTCCATTTGGTAAGACCATATGCTTCAGAATCGTCTTTTGGAGCAGAGGTATCTATCATATGAGATATCTTTAGCTTATTCTTATCAAGTGCCTTTTCTGTAGAAGTCATTGAAGCTTTTTCAAGCTTCTTCTTTTCAGCATATGCAGCCTTTTTAATTGTCATATTCTTTTCTTTAGATAATCGTAATTCTATACGATTCTTTATTTCGGCATCCCCATATCCTTCGCCAAGAGAATATCCTCTATGGAACTTTTCGGCTCCTGGCATTTTATATTTCGTAACAGTTCCCCATTTCTTTGAATCTCCTTGAGATATTTCAATATTATTCTCTCTGATAATCTTTAAGAATTCATCCCATGAATCCGCCTTATTTATTGCATTATCAATGATATATCGAAGTTGAGATTTCTGAGAACTTCCGGGGCGTTCCTGTTCCATTTTCCATTCATTATATTTCATAGCCCGTCCACGCTTTTTGTGACGGATAACATACAGTCCATTTTCTTGGCAGAGCTTATCATTGATACGCTGCATTTTATGAATTAGAGTTAAGTCATCTTGAAGTTTTCTGCTTGTCCCTCGCTCAGCAGCACACACCACAAAATGATTATGAAGATGCTTCTTATCATCATGTGTAGCACAGACAAAAGCGTGCTTTCCTTTAAAGAGTCTTTCCATAAATTCCATACCGATTTTATGAGCTTCTTCCGGAGTAATATCATCATCCTTAGCAAAGGTCTGAATGAAATGATATGCCTTAATATCTGCATCAGATCGTTTACGACAATTCTTAAGCATATTAGCAAATTGGATATGAGCTAATTCTTCATCGCAGTGCATACATTCTACGAGGATTTTGCCATCTGTTTTATCTGGATTTGTGATATAGCGTATGGAAGCTCTTGGGTCGGTCTTAATCTTGATTATCTTGCAGGTTCCCATGCGCACCTCCCACGAAAAAGTCACTTCCAATTTTTTTGGTTATAGTTGCTTTATTTATGATACTTGCACTGACAGATTTCTTTAATTCTTCAAATTCTTTTTTCAGCATTTGTACCTGATAGCTTGTGACAGAATGGTTCTCATTAACAGCCTTAGCTATCTGATTTATATTTACTCCGATTTTGTGAATCTGCTCGGTGTAATCATCGAGATGAGAGTAGTCAAGTTTTATAAATAATCCATGATGAATAAAGTTCCGAATCACTTCTGAGTAAGTGGAATATCCATAATATTCTTTCTGTCTTTGTAGGGCTTTATATTCTTCCGGAGATAGATATATTCCGATATGTGTCATGTCTTTTCTTTTCATAAATCTGTTCATCCTTTCTGCGATTTTTCTTAATAGGGGTCTGGGGATATTCCCCAACAAGCTTGCCTCTGAAATCTCATAAATACTCGGATGAGTTTTTGAGATTTTGGCGGTTAGGCTATAGCCTAACCAATGCTTGCTGTACTTGTGAGGGGCTACCGCACCCTCACTGCGTCCGAAAGGATAGCAATAAAAAAGTTGCTACCAGAGGACGCAATTCACCCAAGTGATAACAACAGATTTATTTTAGTGATTTATTTAGATTGATTATAGCAGAAGAGTGGGAGGTTGGGAAGATGGGAAATAAAAAGACGGGTGTCTTACCCGTCATAAAGGTGGACCCGGGTCTTGTGACCAGCCCAGTATTATAATTTTCGTTTTCTTATATGTTTGAGATAGTTTTTCTTGAAGTCTCGCATTGTATCAAAAAACTCAAGCTCGGATTTCGTAAATGCATTATGCTCTGCTTTTTCCGCAAGTAATTCTACAGTACAAATCAGATCTGCGACCTGAAAAAGTTTATAATCTACAGGTTTAACCTTGCGCATTTCTACATCTGTGAACAGTGTATTAAATACTGAGGTGATTATTCTTGTTAGCTGAGTCTGTCCATTATCGTAATAAACAATAATCTTATCAAAGCTGTTCCAGAAATCATCTCGAGAATGTAATTCCTGTGAAATAAGTTTACTAAGTTTAGCGGTTTGAACTATTTCATCCTCGCATTCCGATTTTTTTACTCTTACAGTAAAATATTTGATTGGAAGACCGATTGTAAAATAGTAAAGAACATTAAATAGATGTTTTCTGTTTTCGACTAAATCATTTTCGTATACACTTTCACGCCTTATGAGAGGACCGGTATGTATAGCATGGTTTTTATATCCAAGATTAGTCGTTCTGTATTCTAAGCCTTGTATTTTATCAGATATGTCATCATCCTGATTGTGAAGAACCATTGTTACATAGTAATAAGGGGAGTGATAGTCATATGGACCAAAATCTCCACTCTCATCTATGAAGCAACTGAGAATCTTTTGTGAAGCCATATTTATTTTTCTCCCAAAATAGAAATTGGCGGGGGTTTCCCCCGCCGCTCGGTGGACCAGGGTCTTTCGACCAGCCCGATTTCTATTCTTACAATAGCATAAAAACGGATGGATTTCAATATGCTATCCGAAAAAACTTCAAAAAGTTTAACCATCTCGTTCTTGCTTGTAAGTATATTAGCAGTTCCAAATCTCAGATGCAATAGGAAAGTACTGCCATTTTTATGATACTCACCATTTTGTAAAATGATACATATAATAGTTCGATTTATATAGATGAAGTGATTGTGGTAGAAGTGGTGATTTATTTTTTTCGCTGAAAAATACCATATTATATATATAAGACATGATGAACAGGAGCCAAGGAAGTAATACCGCTTTCTTGACTCCTGTTTTTTCGTTTTATAAAGCAGAGAGTTGTTTTCACCCATCCAGAAAAAATAACTCAAAAAATTTTTGGGTAACTCCCCAACGTGCAAGTTACAAGGGACTACTTTATGAAAGGAGGTAATGGGTATGGCAAGAAACAGGTATACAAAGATGATGGAAAGAATCAAGGAAGAGATTAAATTCTTTGAGAGTTCAAGAGACTATCATTCCTATGATGAACTGTCCATAAGATTTGCAGTTTCAAAATCAACTATATATCAGGATATAAGTTTTATGAAAGCATTTTTTGATGTCGAGTTTGAAAGGCAGGATGGGAATGGTAAAGGTATAAGATTTGTAGACGGCTATTATAAGAAAACTACTTTTACATATGCGCAGCAGCAGGTTCTACTCAAATACATACGAGTAGCTAAGACGGAAGCCGATGCAAGGGAACTTATAGGTATTCTTAAACTTGGAGCTGACCTTGAAGATGCAGAAGTAAAAGAGATTATCAAGTAGAGTATTTGCCTTTCTGGATGGGTGCACAACTCTAATGATAACAACAGATGATTTATTTTTGTGCACTTCTCAGACTGACAAGTCTAAATATATGAACTTTGACAACTGAATAGATATTACTGAGTCGGACGTTCAGAGTATGCTTCGCATTGCGCCGTATCGCAGATTCGCCAGGATGGATGGAAGAGTATTTTTCATGTGACACATCCGGAGCGAGAAAATCCATGCAAAACAGAGACTGTGGTGGTTTCGAGGTTGCGGCTACTCCTGATAATGATACTCCCCGAAAGGGTCTAACTAGAAAGATGGTGCAAGTCCAGTGTGGGTTATTAACCATAACCACCGGCTTTTTAATTGTTATAACTTACGATATGAGCTCTTCAGATTAAAGTTTTCTTCTATATATATATGTCTTAACCTGGAGACTTGATATCGGCAGTTATAACTTCCAAAATACAGCGAAAGGAGCGTGAATATATGAAACAGAGCTTTGAACTTGTTTCTGAAAGGGATATTTCCAAAATGGATTCTGTTATGTACGAAAAGCTATGTATTAACATATCTATGGCTTTATTAGAGAGTCTATATGAGGATAGGCTTATTTCTGATGATGCCATAAAAAAAATTAGGAATAAGGCACACAAAATGGTTGATGCTTTACCGGCGTTATGTTAACATATCATTGGGTACAAAAACAGGATAGGAGATATCATGTCAAAAAGAAATGTTGCTATCTATGCAAGAGTTTCTACTGAACATGAGGCGCAGTTATCGGCACTTGATAATCAAGTACAGTATTATGATAACATCATGGCGATGCATCCTGACTGGGTTTTGTATGATCGTTATATTGATGAAGGAATTACTGGTACTTCTACAAAGAAGAGGAAGCAGTTTATGAGAATGATAGAAGATGCTCATGATGGCTGCTTTGATTTGATAGTGACTCGTGAAGTCTCACGATTCGCAAGAAATACAGTAGATACTTTACAAGAAACGAGAAAACTTCGTAGAATCGGAGTGGAGGTGTATTTTACCGAGGATAACATCTGGACGCTTAATGATGAGGATGGAGAACTTAGGCTTACTATTATGGCTACACTTGCTCAGAATGAAAGCAAGAAGACTTCCCTTAGAGTTAAAGCTGGACAGAAGGTATCATTTCAAAATGGAGTTCTTTATGGCAATGGTAATATCTTAGGCTATGAAAGAGTAGGACATGACCTTATTATCAATCCGGAGCAAGCTGAAACAGTAAAGCTTATATATCAGCTTTATCTTGATGGAATGGGTGCGAAGAGTATTCAGTATGAGCTTGAGAAAAGAAATAGAAAGACTGCAACTGGTTTATCAAACTGGAGCGCAGCTAACATTACTCATGTATTAAAGAATCCATTTTACTGCGGAATTATTGTTTATAGAAAACAATATGTTCCAGACTTCTTAGAACAGAAGAAAATTAACAACTTTGGTGATGTAGAACAAACTGTAGTAGAAGGAAAACATGAACCTATTATTTCAAAGGAAGATTTTGAAGAGGTTCAAAGACTGATTAAGGCTCGTTCTGTTGTAGATTACAACGGGAAGATAAGAGGTTTGAGACCGGTTAAGACTGTGTGGGGAAGACTTCTCAAATGCTCTTGTGGTTGCAGTACGCAAAAAGTAAAATCCCATACTACTAAATCAGGAGAGAATAAGTATTCCTATCAATGCTACGGACAAGTCAGAACAGGGACAATTAAAACTAGAATCAAAAAGGGGCTTAGCATTGAAGGTATCTGCGATGTTCCTATGATTCAACAGTGGAAATTGGAACTTATGGCAAAGATGATATTTGATTCTTTGTTTAAAGACAAAGAAAAGATACTTAACCTTGCTGATGAGTTGTTAGAATACGGTATATCTGAGGAACGTAAAACTGATTACAGTGCTGAAATCTTAAGATGTCAGAATCTTTTGAAAAAACAGAGAAGTAAACTTGATGTCTTATTGGAATTAAGGCTTAATCAGGAGATAGAACCTTCGGAGTATAAAGAGAAGCAGGAATCCATAAGAACAGAGATAAATAAATTAGAATCTCGTATCGCTGCGCTTAATAATACATCTGAAGCAAAAGGCACAAATCCAAAAGATAAAATCGTAGCATTACAAAAGCTGTTAAAAGAAAAAATTTCATTTAAAGATGGTGTTATTCCGGATGCTATTATTGAAGCGTTAGTCGAAGAGATAGTCATGGATAAAAACCACTTTATATGGAAACTAAAGATAGTTAATAAGGATTTGAACTGTATAGCTCTTGATAAAGAAGAGCAGGACCGTTCAGTTATTAAAACGAAAAATACTGGGTTGGTAAAAAGCAGCACAGGCAGCTAT
>Ga0129306_1000923_pt1 | contig 39076 bp, 27 predicted proteins | sample P827metagenome_FD_94438 | JGI IMG/M metagenome (GOLD analysis project Ga0129306, IMG submission 94438) | Capybara group fecal microbial communities from Wisconsin, USA - P827 metagenome | ecosystem: Host-associated > Mammals > Digestive system > Large intestine > Fecal | place: USA: Wisconsin... | reverse complement strand
CCCTCCAGCCCTTCCAGCCCCTCCAGCCCTTCCAGCCCCTCCTTCCGCCGCCTCCACCGCCTCCCCCTGCTCACCTCCCTCCTCCTGCTGACAACCGTTGCCGCCCTCGGCGCATGGCGCTGTCAGCGCGTCCACGACCGCGTGACCGTCGCGTGGCCCGAAGGTCCCCACGACGCCGTCGCCGTCGTCCGCAGCGCCCCCGTCCCCCGCGCGCGCTCCACCCGCTACCTCCTCCACATCGACGGCCACCGCGTCTATGCCTACGCCTCCCATCCCTCCGCCGCCTATTCCTGGGGCGACACGCTCACCCTGCGAGGCGTCGTCGTCACCCCACCCCGCAACTACGCCGTCACCCCGCACTTCGACTACGCCCGCCACCTCTACACCCATCGCATCAGCGGCACGGTGATGCTGCCCGCCGCGGCCGTCGCCGCCGTCACGCCCGCCGCCTCGACGTCGAGCCTCCACCGCTGGCGCGAGGCTGCCGTCCGCCGCCTCCGCCACCTCTATGCCGCCGCCGGCCTGCCCGACGACGTCGCCGCCATCGCCACCGCCCTCTCCCTCGGCGACCGCCGTCCCCTCGACGACACCCTCCGCGACGCCTATGCCGAGGCGGGCGCCAGCCATCTCCTCGCCCTCTCCGGCATGCACGTCGGCGTCCTCTATGCCCTGCTCTCCGCCATGCTCGGACTTTTCCTCACGGGCCTCTGGGGCAGGCGGCTGCGCGGCATCCTCGCCGCCGCCGTGCTCTGGGCCTTCGCCTTCCTCACGGGCTTCTCGCCCTCGCTCGTACGCGCCGTCACCATGTTCACCCTCTATGCCCTCGTCACCGCCGCCGGCGGCGACCGCACACCCCTCAACACCCTCGCCCTCACCGCCCTCCTCATGCTCGGCGCCCAGCCTCTCATCCTCTTCGATGTCGGAGCCCAGCTCTCCTTCGCCGCCATGCTCGCCATCCTGCCCCTCGCGCCCCCCTGCCACCGCCGCCTCGCCGCCGCCCTCTACCGCCATCCCCTCCTCGTCCGCCTCGCCGACATGGCCGCCATCGCCGTCGCCGCGCAGGTCGGCACCGCCCCCCTCCAGCTCTACCATTTCGGGCGCCTGCCCACCTGGTTCCTCGTGACGAACCTCACCGCCGTGCCGCTCATGCAGGTCGTGATGGTGCTGCTCGTGGCGTGGCTGCTGCTCTCTCTGCTGCTCTCTCTGCTGCCGGTCGGGACATCCGGGACGGCGTGGTCGGCACCCCTCGCCGCTGCCCTCGCCGCTGCCCTCGGCGCCGTCGCCGACGCCGTCGCCCATGCCCTCACCGCCGCCGTACGGCTGATGAACAGCCTGCTCACCACCATCGCCCGCTGGCCCGCCAGCACCATCCGCATAGCCCCCTTCGACGCCATCGATGCCGCCCTCATGACACTCCTCTCCTTCTTCCTCTACCGCTACCTCCTGAAAAAACACACACCCAGCGCCCTGTGGGCGTTGGGGTGTGTGGCCTTTTGGCTGTTGCGGCGGCTATCGGACGTAGTATTTGCGTCCGTTGCGTAGGTAGAGGCCGTGTGCGGGCTGTGCGACGGGACGTCCCTGCAGGTCGTAGGCGGCAGCGCCGCCACGGCCGCCCTCACCCCCTTCACCGTCACCGGCGCCATCGCCGGCTGCTCCTCCCCCTGCCTGCGGCAGACGGGGCGACTGGATGGAGGTATCGACATCGGTCATGACCTGACGGACCTCGTCGGCCGTGAGGGGGTAGTTATAGACGCGGACATCATCGAGATAGGCGCGCAGCAGGGTCTGCGACGACTGCTGCCCCCGCCCGATATAGGCGAGCACAGGGGGGAGGTCGGAGGGACGGAGGGTGACATCGGCGGTGGCGGCGACGGGCTCTCCATCGACATAGAGGGCGACGCTGTCGGCACCGATGGTGAGGGCGACATGATGGAGCTTCAGGGGACTGAGCTTAGGCGCGAGGAGCGTCTGCTCGTCATCGCCGCTGGCGATGGCGAAGCGCATGTGGCTGCCGTCGGAGGGGGTGAGGTAGAAGCTGTGGCGGGCATCGTAGCCGACATCGAGGATGCGCTGCCCGGCGCCGGCGGTGCTGCCCATCCAGCAGATCCAGAGGCTGAGGGTGAGCGCGGGGGTGGCGAAGAGGTCGGGCGGCAGCTGGAGGAAACCGTTGCCGTCGAGGCGCAGGCTGTGGCTGCCGGAGGCGACATAGCGGGTGGCGGCGGTGTAGAGGGGGGCATCGTAGGAAGTGACGGCGTGGAAGGCGTTGGCGGTGGTGTCGCGCAGCGTCTGGTCGAACGCGTAGCGGGCGACGAGGGCGCGGCTGCCGTCGCCACCGGCGCTGACCGCCTCGGCGGAGGCGTCGGAGACGTTGGTGCTGGCATCGACGGCGCGGACCTTATAGCGGTAGGTGGCGCGGGGGCTGACGGTGTTGTCCACGAACAGGGTGTCGGGGACGCAGCGGGCGATGGTGTTCCACTGGCCGGTGGCGGCGTCGGCACGCAGCACGTGATAGCCGGCGATGTCGGGCTCGGCGTTGGGCTGCCAGCGGAGGAGCACGGAGGCGCCCTGCGGGGTGGCGGTGAGACCGGCGGGGGCGTCGGGCGGCGTGAGCTTACAGCGGGCGGTGACGGGGATGAGCTTCCACTGCTGGCGGTCGTCGGCAGTGAAGGTGCCCTGCTGGACGCTGGCGCCGGAGGCCTTGCTGCCGCCCGAGACCTCGAGGCAGAGGTTGCTGTGGCGGCTGCGGATGAAGTAGAAGCCGTCGCCGGCATACTGGAGGTACCACTGCTCGTTGGTGCCGAGGCTGCCGTTGTAGAGGCGTACCTCGCCGCCGGCGTCGAGCGACCAGTTCCAGACGTCGATGGGGAAGCCGTTCTGGGCGGAGCAGATGGTGTGGTAGCTGAAGTCGCCGCCGATGCGGGCATCGACGGGGCGGACGTGCCACTGCTGGGTGGGGCGGTTGGTCCAGGAGAGCTGGACGAGGCGTGTGCCGGCGGCGGCCTGCCCGCCCTGGAGGGAGAGCACCATGCGGCTGCCGCGGTTGACGACCATGTAGGTGCCATCGACGGGCGCGGGCGGGACATCGTCGCCCCAGGTGATGGCGAGCATGCGCTCGGCATTGGTCTGCCCCTGCTGATAGCCGTTGCCGCCGGGCATGTCGATGGAGAACTCGCGGGTGGGGCCATAGCCGTCGAAATAGACGGGGCGGTCGGTGACGACGAAGCGCCACGAGGAGGGCTTGGCCTGGCGTTCGGAGGTGCCGAGGAAGGCTTCGAGGCGGTCGTCGAGGGTGTTGCGATAGACGGAGGCGGCGGCCCAGGCGCTGCGGTTCTCGGCATAGGCGAGGCGGCGGCCGAAGGAGGCACGGCAGAACTGTCCGCGGGCGAGGCCGTCGAAACCCCACCAGATGCCGGTCTGCATGCCGTACTGGACGCCCACCATGGCCTCCATGACATTGTGGAGCTCGTCGGCGGTGGCATAGAGACCGTCGGCGCGCACCTCGGCGAAGAAGTCGGCATAGGTGTTGAAGGCGCCCGCCAGCTGGTGGGTGCAGCCCTCATCGACATAGGGTTTCATGTAGTTGTACCACTCGGAGGCGCAGTCGCAGTTGAGGGTGTTGCCGGCGGAGATGCGGATGTCGTGGAAATGGTCGGCATAGTCGGTGCGGAGGAGCTGGCAGATGGCGCGGAAGTCGCTGATGGTGCCCTGTCCCCAGCCGTAGTCGGGCTCGTTGAAGGGCGAGACGGTGATGACGCGGTAGCCGGCATCCTCGTAGGCGCGGGTGGAGATGTCGATGAGCCGTGCCCAGCGTGCGGCGTTGGCCTTGCCGGACGAGGAGGTGAAATAGGGATCGACCTTGCCGTCGGCGGGGTCGGAGTTGACGACGAGGTCGGGATGGGCCATGAGGCGCGCCACGGCGAGGCGACGGTTGAGGTCCTGGCGCTGGCGGGTGGTGAGGGCGCTGTCACCCACGAGAGGCTCGGTGGGCTGGAAGGAGACGCGCAGCACGGAGAGGTTGTCGCGGCCGATGAAGGCCATGCCGCGCTTGACGTTGTCGGGGCTGATCCACGCGGCGTCCATGCCCCAGACGATGGGGAGCTGCTCGCCCTCGGCGACGGTGCTGAACACCACATCGGTGGCGCCAAGGGGCGACGGCCGCAGACCGTCGGACGCCGTCGGCTGGGCGAAGGAGGAGGAGAATGAAAAATGAAAAATGAAAAATGAAAAATAAATAGCTATGCGAGCTGTGCGGGACACATGAGACCGTTTTAAGGAACTACGAATTTCACGAATTATACGAATTCCTTGCGGCGATGACTCCGTACGCCGTACGAGGGATTGATCCTTACGGCGAAGCATCGCGAAGCGAAATAATACATTCGTATAATTCGAAAAATTCGTAGTCTTATTATTCATTTTTCTTTTTTAATTCTTTATTTTTAATTCTTAATTCTTAATTCTTAATTTCTTACAGATTGTTCAGCAGCTCGACCTTGCCTTCATCGACCACCTTGAGGATGAGCTCGCCGAAGAGGGTGTTGGCCCAGGCGAACCATGAGCGGGTGAAATGGCGGGGGTTGTTGACATCGACGCCTTCGTGCATGAAGCCGGTGCCGGCATCGGTGGCGACAAGGGTGCGGATGCACCAGGCGACCTCGGCATCGCCGGCGGCATCGTCGGCAGCGGTGAAGGCGCGCATGATGATGCTCATGGGCCATGCCATGTCGTAACCGACGTGGGGACCGCCGATGCCCTCGAAGGCCTTACCGCGGAAGAAGTAGGGGTTGTCGGTGCTCCAGACGAAGCGGCGGGTGTTGAGATAGACGGGGTCGTCGGCAGGGACAATGCCGAGATAGGACATGGCCAGCAGGCTGGGCACATTGGCGTCGTCCATCAGCAAGGCATTGCCGAAGCCATCGACCTCGAAGGCATAGATGGAGCCGTACTTGGGATGGGGATATACGGCATACTCCTTCAGGGCTGCGGCGACCTCGTCGGCCAGCGCCGTGCAGTCGGCAGCGAGATGGTCGCTGCCCTCGACCTTGACGCTGCGCAGGATCTCGGCGGCATTGCGAAGCTCGGCCACGGCGAAGAAGTTCGAGGGGACAAGGAAGGAGAAGGTGGTGGCATCGTCGGAGGGACGGAAGGCGCTGGCAATGAGGCCGACGGGCTTGGCGGGAGCACCCCAGCCGTCGTTGCAGCGGGTGTCGAGCTGACGCTCGGTGCGGCGCTGGAAGCGATAGGGGCCGAGGCCGTCCTTGAGCTGCTGCTCACGGAACGTCTTGAGGATGTTGGCCACGGCCATACGCCACTCGTCGGTGCGGAAGAGGCTGTCGTCGCCCGTCTGCTTCCAGTAGGCGTAGGCCAGACGGATGACGTAGCAGGGCGAGTCGATCTCCCACTTACGCTCGTGGAGCTCGGGGCGCATGGCGGTGCGGTCGGTGGCCCACTCGCTGCCGGTGGGACCCATGTTGAAGGCGTTGGCATAGGGGTCGATGTTGACGCACTTCAGCTGGCGCAGGATGACGCCACGGATGAGACGCGCCAGCTCGGGGTCGTCCTTACAGAGCGCCACGTAGGGGAACACCTGGGCACCGCTGTCGCGCAGCCACATGGCGTGGATGTCGCCCGTATAGACAAAGGTGTCCTCGTCGCCATCGAAATGGACGGTGGTGTCGAGGGTGTTGGGCAGACAGTTCTCGAACATCCAGGCGAGCTTGCGGTTGGTGAGGAGTTTCTTCACCGCGGCAATCTTGGCCTCGACAGCCTTCGAGACAAACAGACGCTCCTCAACCGGCGGACGACGGCTGACATAGTCGGTGGCGGACTCGGAGGGAAGGGTGAACGACGTCTCGACAGGGATGGCACCCGAGGCGGCGGACGGCTGGGAACTCGACTGGCAGCCGGCAAAGCTGCATGCGACAGCTGCGAATAGCAGCACGGAAAGTGATTTTTTCATCTTCGTTTTATGGGTTTCAAGGATTCAATTCAAAAGGAAGGATATTTTTTTCGCCACAAATGTACACAAATAAAAAGAAAATCCGTATCTTTGCCGAGCAAAATTTGAAAAAATTCCATTAAACCTACTAAAAACCCACTAAAACATGACACTTGACCAGTTCAATTTTGCCGGAAAGAAGGCATTCGTCCGTGTTGACTTCAACGTTCCCCTGAACGAGAGTTTCGAGATTACCGATGACACGCGCATCCGCGCGGCGCTGCCGACGTTGAAGAAAATCCTTGCCGACGGCGGCCGCCTCATCATCGCCTCACACATGGGCCGACCCAAGAAGAACCCCGACCCCAAGTACTCGCTGCGCCACATCCTGCCGCACGTCAGCGAGTGCCTCGGCATCGACGTGAAGTTCGCCGACGACTGCCAGAAGGCGCAGGAGGCCGTGGCTGCCCTGAAGGACGGCGAGGCCCTGCTGCTCGAGAACCTCCGCTTCTATGCCGAGGAGGAGGGCAAACCCCGCGGCCTGGCCGAGGACGCCTCGGACGAGGAGAAGAAGGCGGCCAAGAAGGTCGTCAAGGAGGGCCAGAAGGCCTTCACGAAGGTGCTGGCTGACTATGCCGACTGCTACGTGAACGACGCCTTCGGCACCGCCCACCGCGCCCATGCCTCCACGGCCCTCATCGCCGACTATTTCGACACCGACCACAAGATGTTCGGCTACCTCATGGAGAAGGAAGTGCGCGCCGTGGACAAGGTGATGAACGACATCCACCGCCCCTTCGTCGCCATCATGGGCGGCTCGAAGGTCAGCACGAAAATCGACATCATCGAGAACCTGCTCGGCAAGGTGGACACCCTCATCCTGGGCGGCGGCATGACCTACACCTTCATGAAGGCTCAGGGCGGCACCGTCGGCAACTCCATCTGCGAGGATGACAAGCTCGACCTCGCCCTCGACATCATGCGCCAAGCCGAGGAGAAGGGCGTCAAGCTCGTGCTCCCCATCGACTCGAAGGTGGCCGACGCGTTCGACAACGACGCCAACACCCAGTTCTGCCTCTCGAAGGAGATCCCCGACGGCTGGGAAGGCCTCGACATCGGCCCTAAGAGCATGGAGGCTTTCGCCGACGCCATCCGCGGCGCCAAGACCATCCTCTGGAACGGCCCCACCGGCGTGTTCGAGATGGAGAACTTCATGGCCGGCTCGCGCGCCGTGGCCGACGCCATCGTCGAAGCTACCGCCAAGGGCGCCTTCTCGCTCGTGGGCGGAGGCGACAGCGTGGCCTGCATCAATAAGTTCGGCCTCGCCGACAAGGTCAGCTACGTCAGCACCGGCGGCGGAGCACTCCTCGAAGCCATCGAAGGCAAGGTGCTGCCCGGCATCGCAGCCATACAGAAGTAAAAAAGAAGACTGTCAGACTTCAGACTTTTTTTAGACTATCAGACTTCAGACTATCAGACTGTCAGATGAATGTCTTGCCGATGATTCAGAAGCGACACTATTATCTGAAGTCTGCCAGTCTGAAGTTTGTCAGTCTGAAGATGTCTGATGTCTGAAGTCTGATGTCTGAAGTCTGATAATAGTTTTGTCTAAAGAAGTGAACATCGAACCGCTTGCCATCGGGGGGAGGCTGCATGAGGCCCTGGAGGCGCTGCGCAATGCCGCCGGCGCCGACACCACGCCGTGGGAACTCAAGAAAGAGTTCCAGGACATCTGCAACCTCTACGACATCCTGCTCGACTACTTCCGTCAGGGCGTCGAGGACCCGGAGCGCGAACACGTGTTCACACGCCTCATCGGACGCACGCTCATCCTAAGCGACAAGCTAACCATCGCCTCCGAGGAGGGACACCCCGACAGGGACAGCGCCTCGGCTTTCGGCGCCGCCACCTTCTGGGGCAGCAACGAGGTGGCCGAAGCCATCGCCACTCTACGCGCCGGCAACGCCGTGACGCCCCGTGACGCAGCTCCCGAACCCTCGGAGGACGTCATCAACGCCTGCCTGCTCATCAGCAGCATGACGCTCAGCCTGCTGCTCGCCTTCGATCCACGCAAGATGGAGGTGCTGTGCGAGGCCGCCGCATCGGAATGTGACGACATCGCCGTACGTGCCGTCACCGCCATCGCCATCGCCCTCCGACGATACGGCAGGCGCATCCCCTTCTATCCCGACGTAGAGGCACGGCTACGCCTGCTCGGCACCGACACCGCCTTCCTCGACATGCTGGCCGACGTCGAGCTGCAGTTCGTACGCAGCCGCGACACCGAACAGATCGAACGGCGCATGAAGGACGACATCATCCCCTCCATGCTGCGCAGCCCCAAGGCCAAGGGCAAACACATCATCACCCCCGACGACCTCACCGACGACGGCAACCCCGAGTGGAGCAAATGGCTCAAGGATAGCGGCCTCGAGGAAAGCCTCCGCGAAATCACCGAGCTGCAGATGAACGGCGCCGACATCTACATGGCCACCTTCTCGCAGCTCAAACGCTACCCCTTCTTCAGCGACAAGGCCAACTGGTTCCGCCCCTTCGACCCCGCACACCCCGCCGTCAGCCACCTCTTCTCAAGAAACAGGGGCACAGACGCAAAGCCGCTGGCAGAGTTCAGCCTGCAGTCACTCATCATGCGTTCGGGCACCTTCTGCAACTCCGACAAGTACTCCTTCTGCCTCTCGCTGGCCTCCATCCCCCAAAGCCAGCTCGACATGCTGCAAGCGCAGTTCACCGAGCAGGAGGAGGCCCTGCGCGAAGAGCTCCAGAGCCGCCACGACCGCGCGGGCAAACCCTCGTCGCGCACCCTTGTCCGGCAGTACATCCAGGACCTCTACCGCTTCTTCCACCTCTGCCCCGAGCGCAAGCGCTATGCCGACCCGTTCGCCGACGGAGGCTCGCAGCAGCCGGGCGATGAGCTGCACTCGTTCTTCACCCTGCCGAAAAGCTCGCAGCTGGCCCTCTTCGAGCTGAACTTCCAGCGGCGCGACTTCACCTCGGCCATCGACAGCTTCGCCGCCATCGAACACAACTGCCCCGACGCGCTCGACATCACCCTCTGGCAGAAATACGGTTTCTGCCACCAGAAGACGGGCAACCACGCCGCAGCGCTGCATGCCTACCGCATGGCCGACCTCTTCAAGCCCGACCAGTACTGGACGCTTCACCACATCGCCCAGTGCCAGCGCGCATTAGGGCAGACGGCCGACGCCCTCGAGAGCTACCGCCACCTGGCCGCCATGAAGCCCGACAACCCGCAGTTCGCCTTCCGGCAGGCCGAGTGCCTCACCCAGCTGGGCGACTACGAACAGGCGCTCACGCTGCTCTACAAGCTGGCGTACGACAATCCCGACACGCTGCGCTTCCAGCGTGCCATCATCCAGAACCTGCTGCTGCTCCGCCAGCCGGCGGCTGCCATGAAGTACGTCAGGCGCGTCCTCGACGAACCGTCCTACGACCTCTCCGACTACGACCTCACCCTCATCGGCTCCACCCAGTGGTTCTGCGGCGAACGCGACACTGCCATCCACACCCTTGCCGTGTCCGACGTCATCAACACTTCCACCAAGGCCGGCGACGTCCCCCTTGCCGACACCCTGCAGCAACTCGGCATCCCCGCCGCCGACCTCCCCTTCCTGCTCGACCTCATCCGCACCGCCAAGAGGGCTGAGGACTGAGGGATGAAGGCTGAGGGCCAAACCATCATCTGATAGTCTGTTATTCTGTCAGTCTAAAAATCGCCTCAGCGCAGGGGATTCTTGTCGGACTTATACCAGTCGATGAAGCGGGTGATGCCTTCGTGGAGGGTGATGGAGGGCTTGTAGCCCACCTCCGTCTCGAGCTTGGTGGTGTCGGCGTAGGTCTGATAGACATCACCGGCCTGCATGGGCAGGAACTCCTTCTGGGCCTCTACGCCCAGCGCCTGCTCAATCTCCTGAATGAAATCCATGAGCCGGACAGGGTTGGAACAACCGATATTATAGACTGTGGCGGGCACCTCGTTGGGACACTGGGCGGCCACGGGCACATGGTCGATGACGCCAATCGTGCCGAGGACAATGTCGTCAATGTACGTGAAGTCGCGGCTGAGGTTGCCGTGGTTGAACACCTTGATGGGCTCGCCGTGGCTGATGGCACGCGCAAAAAGCATCGGGGCCATGTCGGGACGTCCCCAGGGGCCATAGACGGTGAAGAAACGCAGGCCCGTGGTGGGCAGACCGTAGAGCTTGCTGTAGGCGTGGGCCATGCCTTCGTTGGCCTTCTTGGTGGCCGCATAGAGGCTGACGGGCGTATCCACCTTGTCGTCCTCGCTGAAAGGCACCTTGCTGTTCATGCCATAGACCGAGCTGGAAGAGGCATAGACAAGATACTGCACGCCGTGGTGGCGGCAGCACTCGAGGATGTTGAGGAAACCGACAAGGTTGCTGTCGAGATAGGCATAGGGGTTGGTGATGCTGTAGCGGACTCCCGCCTGGGCAGCGAGATTGACGACCTTGTCGAAATGCTCGTCGGCAAAGAGGTGGTTAAGGCCCTCACGGTCGGTGAGGTCCATGCGGACAAAACGGAAGTCACGGCCGAACTCGTCAAGACGGCCCTTCTTGAGACGGATGTCGTAATAGTCATTGATGTTGTCGATTCCGACGACCTCGTCGCCGCGCTTTGCCAGCAGATAGGCAAGCTTCGAGCCGATGAATCCGGCTGCTCCAGTTACTAATATCTTCATGTGAGTAGAAATTTTGCTACAAAAGTAAACAAAAAAAAGGAAAGGCGATGGCTTTTTGCAGAATATTCACTATTTTTGCGCCAATTTATGTCGAAACCATTCATTCTAATAACAAACAAGATGAAAAAACTGATTGCCCTGGCAGCCGTGGCCGTGCTGCTGCCGACACTCTCCTTCGCTCAGGACGAGAAGAAGGACGAGAAGAAAAATGTGTTTACCCCCGTGGTTGAAAATGCCGTCACCTCCGTCAAGGACCAGCACCGCAGCGGCACTTGCTGGGCTTACAGCTCGCTGGGCTTCTTCGAGAGCGAACTGCTGCGCATGGGCAAGGGTGAGTTTGACCTTTGCGAATCGTTCCTTGCCTACAAAACCTACATGGACCGTGCCGACAAGGCTGTCCGCACTCATGGCGACGTCAGCTTCTCCGAGGGCGGCTCGTTCTACGACGCTGTCTATTGCCTCAAGCACTACGGCATCGTGCCGCAGGAGGCCATGCCCTTCCCAGGCTCGCTCTACGGCGACTCGCTCTTCAACTTCACCCAGATGATGAAAGTGGCCGGCGCGGTCGTCAAGACCATCTCGTCCGAGGGCATCAAGAACCCCAACCCCGTGTGGAAAAAAGACCTCTCAAGCATCTTCGAACACTACTTCGGCGAGCTGCCCGAGACCTTCGAATACAAAGGCAAGTCGTACACCCCGCAGAGCTTCGTGCAGTATCTCGGCATCAACCCCGACGACTACGTCAGCCTCACCTCGTTCAACCACGTGCCCTTCTACGAGCAGTTTGTGATTGAGGTTCAGGACAACTGGCGCTGGGGCCTTTCGTACAACCTGCCGCTCGACGAGTTCATGGAGACGATGGACTATGCCGTCCGCAACGGCTACACCTTCGCCTGGGGCGCCGACGTCAGCGAGCGTGGCTTCAACAGCGCTACCGCCACCGTCACCGTGCCCGACACCAAGGTCGAGAGCAAGGAGGGCAGCGACGCCGTACGCTGGACTGGCGACAACGGCAAGGGCGAACCTCAGAAAAAATCCATCAAGGAACTCGAAATCACCCAGGAACTCCGTCAGCAGGGCTACGACAACTGGGAGACCACCGACGACCACGGCATGATCATCTACGGCATCGCCAAGGATGAGAACGGCAAGGAGTGGTACATGATGAAGAACTCTTGGGGCGCACGCGGCCCGCACGACGGCTTCTGGTATGTCAGCAAGCCCTTCGTGGCCTACAAGACCATCAACATCCTCCTCCATAAGGACGCCGTTCCCAAGGACATCAAGCGCAAGCTCGGCATCAAGTAAGAAAACGTTTGCTGCACCATCAGGGGCTGGGATTTCTCTCAGCCCCTTTTCTTTTTTAACCCAAATCGGTCGTTAGGATATAACAATGCTTTTGCCCCTTCAGAGCGAAAGTTTCTTTTTGCCATTTGAAACCAGGGCGTTGCCCTGGGCTGGGTGCTCCATGCCCCTTCGGGGCGCTCGTTGCCGTCTGGGCTCGTTTTATTACTTGCGAAACTTGAATTAGAAGATGTTTTTGAAGAGGCGGAGAGGATTTGAGGCGGAGAGGGCTCAGACAAAATAAAAAAAAGCCGGCAAAGGAGTTTGCCAGCATACCGCAAATGTGGGGATAGTAACTTCTTCTGATTTGCGGTAGAGAGGGGGTAGAATTACTTCAGGGAGTAAACCACGTCTTCCTCGGTTTCGGTAGCGTTGAGCTTGCCTTCGCGCAGAAGCCAGCCGATACCCATGAAGAGTTCTTCATTCTTCTTAATCTTGGTGGCCTTCTTGAGGTCTTTCAGATTCAGGTTAGCGGTTTCGTTGAGTGCAGTCCAAATGAGACCTGCGAACTCACCAACTTTCGTTTCTAACATAGTTCCTTGTCTTTTATTTTTGGTTAATACTGTGCCTCCTTTTGGGAAAGGCGTTACCTAAAAACGCTGCAAAGTTACTGCGTTTTTATGTTATAAAACATATTTTTTGCGATTTTTTTGTTAAAAAATGCTTTTTCGCCCTTCTACCACAATGTGGGGCGGTGTCGGCGGGCTTCGTCGAGCGACAGCAAATCCTGCTGGCGGGCGGCAAAGCGCTCGCGGAGCTCCGCTTGGTGTTGCCGGAGCTCGCTGACAAAGCCCTCGCTCGACGAGGGGCTGAGCAGCTGGGCGGCGACACGCGAGTTCTGCGAGGCGTCCTTCACGTGGACAACCGGCGCATCGTACACCGGGGCTATCTTCAGCGCCGTGTGCATGTCGCTAGTGGTGGCACCGCCAATCATCAGCGGGATGCGGAGCCCCGCCGCCTGAAGCTGTTCGGCCACCGTAACCATCTCGCCCAGCGAGGGCGTTATCAGGCCGGAGAGTCCTATGATGTCGGGATGGCACTCCTGGGCCTTGCGGACGATGTCCTCGGCCGGCACCATCACACCCATATCGATAATCTCATAGCCGTTGCAGGCCATGACGACGCTGACAATGTTCTTACCGATGTCGTGCACGTCGCCCTTCACCGTCGCCAGCAGCACCGTCCGGCGGCTGTCGGGGGCAGCCACGCGCCTCATGAGCCCGGCGCAGTCGGGGCACGTGCACCCCACCCCATGCGTCGGGCGTTGCCGCGCGTCGATGGCAGGCTGCAGGATGCTCACCGCCTCCTTCATGGTGCGGGCAGCCTTCACCACCTGAGGAAGGAACATCTTCCCGTCGCCGAACAGCTCGCCCACCCTGTTCATGCCGTCCATCAGCGGCCCTTCGATGACCGCCACAGGCGATGGATAGACGGCGAGGGCCTCAGCCAGATCATCCGCCAGATGGGTGCCGTCGCCTTTCACCAGAGCCTGCTGCAAGCGGTCCGCAAGGGAGGGAGAAGACGGATGTTCCGGATTACCCGGATTATCCGGATTATCCGGATTATCCGGAGATTCCACTTCTTTACAAGAGCGAGGAATATACGCCGTCAGCCTTTCGGTGGCATCGGGACGGCGGTTGAACAGCAGGTCTTCAATCAACGTCAGTTCCTCGGTCGGGATGTCGGCATACTGCACGGAAGCGGAGGGATTGACGATGGCCATATCCATACCGGCGCGGACGGCGTGGTAGAGGAACACGGCGTGAATGGCTTCACGAAGGGGGTTGTTGCCGCGGAAGGCGAACGAGAGGTTGCTGACGCCGCCACTGACATGGGCTCCAGGCAGGTTCTGCCGGATCCATTCGGTGGCACGAATGAAGTCGAGGGCATAGGTGCTGTGTTCGGCAATGCCCGTGCCCACCGCCAGGATGTTCGGGTCGAAGATGATGTCCGACGGATTCATCCCTACCTCGGCGGTGAGCAGCCGGTAGGCACGCTTGCAGATGGCGATTTTGCGCTCGAAGCTGGTGGCCTGGCCCTGCTCGTCGAACGCCATCACCACGACGGCCGCTCCCAGGCGGCGCAGCTCGCGGGCATGGGCCACGAACGGCTCCTCGCCCTCCTTCAGCGAGATGGAGTTCACCACGGGCTTACCCTGTATGCACTTCAAGGCTGCGAGGATGACGTCCCAGTTAGAGGAGTCTATCATAAAAGGTACGCGCGCGACCTCCGGCTCGGCAGCCAGCAGGCGGAGGAAGTGCTCCATTTCGGCACGGGCATCGAGCAGCCCGTCGTCCATATTGATGTCGAGCATCAGCGCACCGTCCTCGACCTGTCGGCGGGCGATGACGATGGCCTCGTCGTACTTATGTTCAGAGATCAGCCGTAGGAACTTGCGCGAGCCGGCTACGTTGCAACGCTCGCCGACATTGACGAACGCGCTGCCTTCGCCCGCCCCTGCCAGCGGGCGCAGAGGCTCAAGGCCCGACAGGAACAGCCCCTGATGACTGTCGGCAGCGGGCGTATGCAGTCGGGCATCGGCCATCTTCGGCACCAGCGCAGCGATGAACGCATCGGTGGTGCCGCAGCAGCCGCCGATGATGTTGACAAGCCCTTCGCGCAGGAACGCGGACGTCGTCTCGGCCCACTCGTCGGGCGTGGTGTCATAGTTGCCAAGGGCATTCGGCAGCCCGGCATTGGGGTAGCACGAGATGTAGCAGGGTGCCTTCGACGCCAGCTCGCGGAGATAGGGTTTCATCTGGTCGGGCCCGAACGAGCAGTTCAGTCCCACGGAGAACACCTCGTAGGGGCTGACGGAGGCGAGGAACGCCTCCAGCGTCTGTCCCGAGAGGGTGCGTCCGGCATTGTCGCTGATGGTGACGGAGAGCATGACGGGCACCTGACGTCCGACGCGCCGCATCGACTCCTCGGCAGCGGCGAGCGCCGCCTTGGCGTTCAGCGTGTCGAAAATCGTCTCTATCAGCAGCGCGTCCACACCGCCCTCCAGCAGCGCCTCCATCTGCTCCGCATAGGCATCAGCCAGTTCGTCGAACGAGATGGCGCGGAAGGCGGGGTCGTTGACGTCGGGGCTCATGGAGAGCGTCTTGCCCGTCGGTCCGACGGAGCCTGCCACGAAGCGGGGCTTCCGGTCGGTGGCGATCGCGTCGGCAGCCCGTCGGGCTATGGCTGCAGCGGCATGGTTGATGTCGCGCACGCGGTCGGCAGCGCCACAGTCGGCCAGCGAGATACGCTGGGCGTTGAACGTGCAGGTCTCGATGATGTCGGCACCGGCACGCAGATAGCGTGTGTGGATATCCTCGATAATCTCGGGATGTGTCAGCGACAGCATGTCGTTGTTGCCGGTGGCCACGCCATACTGCTGCACCATGGTGCCCGTAGCCCCGTCAAGGAGCAGCACACGTTCTTGTATGAGCTGGGAGAGCGTTGTCATCATCATCGCTTAAACATGCGGTCCATTTCGCGGCGGTCCTCCTTCTCCTTGATGGTCTGGCGCTTGTCGTACTCCTTCTTACCGCGGGCCAGGGCGACGACCACCTTGGCCAGCCCCTTCTCATTGATGAAGAGGCGCACGGGCACAATGGTGAACCCCGGGTTCTTCTCCTGCTGCTGCAGGGCACGCAGCTCCTTCTTGTTCAGCAGCAGCTTACGTTCGCGGCGGGCGTTGTGGTTGTTGTACGAGCCGTAGAAGTACTCGGCAATGTTCATATTCTTCACCCACAGCTCGCCATTCACGAAGTAGCAGTAGGTATCCACCAGGCTGACCTTGCCCAGACGGACGGACTTTATCTCCGTCCCTGTCAGGACGATGCCGGCGGTGTAGGTTTCCACGAAAAGGTAGTCGAACGACGCTTTCCGGTTTTTTATATTGATGGATGAGGGTTTCTTTTCCATGACGGGACGGCAATGCTTTTGCCCGCTTACCCGAAGGCAAGCGACAATTTGTTGAAAATGGTTTGAATGAGGAAGGGCACCAGCAGGATGACCGCCGACACCATCAGGCTGAATGTCATGCGACGGTCTTCGCCAATCTGCAGCATGACGTCGGCGCCTACCCACACCACATAGACCACATAGAACTGCAGCACCCACTTGAACATCACCCACGCGGGGAACAGCCCCACCAGCAGGGTCAGGGCAAACACCACCGCGAACGAGTAGCCCACCAGCAGGGTGGTGTCGCGCCGGTCGGTCTCCATGTGAAGGTAGCGTGGTGCGGCCCATCCAACGACAGCCATCGACAGGTAGAACGCCACCACCAGCCCCAGGCAGGCAACGACGGCCTCGGCGAAGCCGCTCATGAACGCGCTGCCGAAGCCCTCGCGCAACAGGCGCCCCAGAAGCACCGCCAGACCGCAGCAGCAGGTGAGCGGGAAGAAGAAGGTCATCAGCATGTCGGGCCGGGGGCTCTCCTCGCGGATAGCCTCCCATTCCTGCCTCGGGCTGACCAGCAGCCGCCACAGACGGAGGAAAAGCTTTTTGAAATCGACCTTCACTTTAAGAATTAGAAAATTAGGAATTAGGAATTAGAAATTAGGATTGGCGCGCAGCTAATTGTGAATTATGAATTCAAGTTTCGCAAGTTTATGAGAGTGCCTCTTCGAGGCAGAAATAAAACAAAATCTTATACAAAATTTTACAAAATAGAATCATTATCAATAATTTTGAATTATTTTGAAATATATTTTGTAATATTTCTCTGCGAAGCAGACTCGTGTAATTCCCGAAACTTGAATGAATTGTGAATTCAAGTTTTGCAAGCAAGAACGAGCCCAGACAGCGATGAGCGCCCTGAAAGGGCAGAAAGCCACCAGCCCTGGGCTGGGTGCTCCGTGCCCCTTCGGGGCGTTCCTCTCTGGTAAGAACTCATACTTGCGAACTCAAGTTATGAACGAAAACTGTTCACTCGATGTGCAGGTAGAAATGGTTGGTCGGGACGAGCGTCTTGACAATCGTGTCGGGCCAGACGGACAAGTAGTCCGCCACGACCACCACCATCACCGAGTCGCCCGGTTGGTTCAGCCTGTTGATCATCGAGGTCATCACCTGCTTAGCTCCGGCGTCGGCCGTCAGCGTGTCGCCCAGCGTCCGCAGGTCGTAGCAGGCAAACTCGGCACGCACGTTGTCGCCTGTGGTGTATTTCGAGCGGAGGCTGAAGCTGAGCGTGTCGCCCGACACACCTTCGGGCACCAGCAGATGCTCGCCGGCGCGGTTGGACTTGATCTGAGGGATGATGTTCAGATAGCCGCGACTCACCCACGCGTAGGGATAGGCCCACGTGCGCTCGACCTCGAGGCGCGAGAAGCCATAGACTGGCCCGAAGGTGTCGTCAATCACCAGGTCCTTGTTGCACACCGGCATCACCTCGAGCGCCTCTGACTCACGGCCCAGCGTGTAGTCCACGTCGTAGTCGACCATCGTCAGCGTGCCCGTAATCAAGGCACGCTGAGCATCCGTCAGGTTATATTTGCCGAGGTCGGCGTTCGTCTTGATGTTGCTGAACACGAGCGTATCGTTCGTGTAGTCGCAGTAGAATCGCGGGGGCGTCACGCCATGATCGATGGTGACGATGCGCGAGAACGTGTTCGTGTACGTATAGCCCGGCGCATCGGGCAGACACGATGTCAGCGCCAAAGTCAGGGCACATGCTATTACAGCACTCAGAAGGACAATCTTTTTCATACCTTTTTCTTATTTATCGTTTAAGTAGTTATTCAAATGTTCATCCACATAGTAGGCGATGGCCGTTGTTATCTCCTCCTCATTCTCGATGTACCAGTCCTCGATGTCGTCGAACTCGGGATACTGTTCATACATCGCCATGAACTCGTCGTCCGAGCGTTCGCGCGCCAGGTCCTCCTTGTGCGCATCGTAAACCCGTTTGGCCTTATAGATCGCCTTCGAGAAGTCGTGCAGCAGCGTCTGAGCTGCGCCGCCCATCTCCTCCCCCATCAGGCGCATGGCCTTGGCGAAGGGATTGTCGAAGATGTAGGGGCCGTAGCCGTTCTGCATGAGCTGGCAGAAGCCGCCGTCCATCACCTCCTCCTGGAAGAAGCGGTACCCCAGCAGCGTGTGCTGCCAGCCGTTCAGCGCGCCCATGCCCTCTGCCCCGAGCTCACCGCCCACAGCCTCCAGATAAGCATCGGTAATCACCTTCAGGAAGGCATCCATGCCCTCCTCGGCCGCCTTGCGGAACGCATCCTCTCCTATTACAATTTTCATACGCTTTGCTTTGAACTGGCAAAGATAGTGCAAGCCGAATGAAATACAAAATAAATTTAGATTTATTTTTATTTCTGAGGCGCAGCCTATCAAAAAACCACGAGTGGATTAAAGATAGGGTGAACATAGAGGAAAATATAAATTTCCACGTCCGTAGAGTTAAACTCTGCGCGCACAAAGTCAAACGTAAGCAAAATAAAATCAAACGCTGGCAAATTAAAATCAAACGCTATCAGCAGGACGTAAAACGTCAACTCTAGCCCTTTTTCTCATCTCATTTTTCAGGGAAAATCGCAAAAGTACGCTAGCACTTACCATTTGCGACTTAACCCGCTATGACAAAACGAATTAGAAAGGTAAGTGTTGCTCAAACACTTACCTAACACTTACCTAACACTTACCTAACATTTACCTTTACCCTTACCTTTACCCTTACTCAAAGAGCAATCACGTAACTAACTGTGGTTCGACGATTTTGTTTATGGTTAGCTGATTTTGTTTTACGACTAAATCAAGTTGACGGGCTTTGAGGTAGGAGTATGGTAAGTGTTTGGTAAGTGTTTGGTAAGAGTTGCCAAAACACTTACCACATCTAAGACACAATATAACAATTTGTTGGACGGTAAAAGGTAAGTGTTGGCACTTTTTTTGCAAAAACTATAAAAAAACGGACAAACTCGCACTCCTTGAAACCTTTTTGAGGTATGTCCTACAATCTGTTCTTTTCTGCATTACCGGCGCCCGTACCCTTGTACTTGGATGGGGTGACATTAAAACGGTAGCGTAGTGAGAGTGTCACGCAGCGGGAATCGTTGTCCTCCATCTTTCGGAACAACATTCGATTGCTGTAAAGCGTGATGCGATTGATTCCTCCGTTGAAGAGGTCGTTGCCTGAGAGTTTGATGTTGAGATGACGATTGAAAAAGTCTTTGCTGGCACTAAGAGATAGAATGGGGTTTGTGCAGTTGAGCCAGACGTTCTGCTGGTAGCCGTAAGTGTGCATGTTGAAATCTGCTTGAAGGAGCCAGTCGTGAGGCAGCGTAATGATGTTGCCCAATTGCAGCACCAACATAGGATGGTTGAAACGCTTCTGCTCACCCAGAAACTCCGTCTGGAACCACGGCTTCATTAGGGAGACATTATACTGGGGTGTCCATGTGGCATTGTCTGTCAGGCGGACATCCTTTTGTGCCCCAAGCGTGATGGTGAGCCAATCGGCATGGTCGTAGTTTTTGTATGTCACAAGGTTCACCTTACTGTCATTCTCCAAACTGCCCGCCGTGTAGAGTATAGGGTCAACGCAATGGGAGAAGTTGGCACTCAGGAAGAGCCACTTCCACATGGCCATAGCGCTAGTATTGTGATACTTGACGGGTTTCAGGTAGGGATTGCCTGTTTGCCAGTTCAAACGATTCTCATAGATGACATCGCTGCTTAACTGCCAGTATGATGGGCGCGTGGCACGCTTGGAATAGCTGAAGGATAGCAGGACGTTCTGAATGGATGTGGATGCGGATACTGACGGGAAGAAATCGTCATAGGTGCGGGATTGTTCATCTCGGCGTATGCCGCTTACATAGTATTCCGACTCCACATGCTCGTAGCGCAGCCCCGCCGATAGCTGAAAGTTTCCTACATGTTGTCGCAGTTCCATGAATGGGGCGATAGCCTGCTCATGCTGTTCGTTGTCGCTGTTGGCAATATAACCCTCTTTATTTTCAAAGCTGCTATTCCAGCGGGTATGAGTATATTCTTCACCGATTTCAATCTCTCCCTTCCACAGGGGATGACTCACAAAGAGTTTCTCGGCCATCAGCTTGCTGTGCGTCAGATTATAGGTGTTCACGTCGCGGTCTTCATATTCTTCGCTCAGCTCCTGCTGCTGGTTGCGATTGCGTTGATTCCGGAAAGAGTAGTCTGCGTTGAAGTCTATGCTAAGCTGGCCGACCTTTCCCATATAGTAGATGTTTACCTGGTGGTTAGGCGTACCTTCGGCTGTGCCGATGCTGCTGTTATGTAGGTGGTCGTATATGATACCGTTAGCTTGCAGGTCATCGTCATATTCACCCGATGTCTTTACGTGGTCGTATGTCTTCTGATAGAATACGCCAAAAGAGTTGTTGTCATTCAGTTGGTAGTTAAAGCCCATGCGTCCCTCAAAGAAAGGATTGCTGACGTTTTCCTTATGCCGATTGGTGATAACCCACAGCGTGTCAGCAAAGACGGTCTGCTCAAACTCACTCCGGCTCCATCTTTTATTATAAGCGCCGAAAAGGTTGGCAAACAATTCCAGCCCGCCTGTTCGATAGGTCAGGTTAATACGCTCATTGTTTGCATAGCCACGTCCCTTGCGGCTCCATGATGTTAGTTCTGTACCTAATCCATCGCCGGCTGGTCGTTTCGTGTGGATGATAATGACGGCATTAACCGACGCATCATAGCGAACGCCCGGATTTTGAATCACTTCAACACTCTTTATGTTGTCTGAACGCAAATTCTTCAATTCATTCAAGTCGGTTACTTTGCGGTTGTTGATATAGATGAGTGGTACGCCTTTTCCTAAGATTTCAAAGGTCTCGCCTTTCACGGAAATAGTCGGTACACGCGAAAGCACATCCTCTGCCGTTCCAAGCCGCTCCACCACCGTACCCTCCACATTCATAATCAGAGAATTGCCCTTTAGCTCCACCTTGGGCCGTTCGCCCTTCACCGTCACACCATTTAGGGTATAGTTGTCCGGCTGCAACTGAATGGTGCCGAGGTCGGTAGTGTGGCAAGGCATGTAAATGGACTTGTAGCCAACATAGGAGATGCGGGCGAGGACGGGATGCTGTTCGCAGGGGATGACGAAGAGGCCGCTTTCGTTGGACACGCCGCCCGTCAGCAGCGTGGAGTCCTCGGACGAGAGCAGGGCGATGTTGGCGTAGGCTACGGGCTCGCCCAACTCATCGATGATGGTGCCCTTGTAGCGGGAGGCGGTCTTCTGCGGACACTCCACAATGATTTCCCTGCCATCGACGGTAACGTGGACGGGATAGAAGCCTATCATCTGACGGATGGCATCGGGGAGGGTCTTGTTCTGAATGGAGGTGGTGACGCGGAAGTCCTCCAGCTCGTTATAGAGAAAACTGATGGTGTAGTCGCGGGACTGGTGCGTCAGCTGGCGCAAGGCCTCGCTCATCGAAACATCATCAAACTCGCACGTGATGCGCTGTGCCTGTGCCACGAGGACGAGACTACAGCAGAGAAGGAAGCAGAAGGTCCGTTTCATGTTCATTTCACCATAATCTTTTTGTCCCGTAATTCCAGGTTAATGCTCTCAAAACGGTTCAGGCGATTGAGCACGTGCTCAAGCGTTTCTTCGTGCCGCCACACAAAATAGAAGCGCAGCTGGCGTGCATCGTCGCTCGTAAATACGGCCTCGGCCTGATAATATGCAGCTATCTCAGGCAGCATCTTCTCCAGCGTGACATTGTCGAACACAATGGGCTGAGTCGTTACGGTGGTGTCGGACCCGATGGTGTCCGTGGAATGTGCCGTTGCGGGCTTTGTGGGTAGGAGCTTTTCCGAAGGGGCTGCCTGAGGAGTGGGACGGCTGGCGTTCCGCGCCACATAAATAGCCGCGAATGCAATACCAGCTGAGAGGATGACGCCGATGAAGGCCGCAGCAATCTTCCTCGTTTGCAAGCCGAAGAGAGGAATACGGGTAGCACGGGGCTGCTGCGCCGATGAAGGTGTATCAAATTCGTCGGCATGATCTTCAGCAAACTGCTCCCAAAGGTCGTCCAAGGGGATTTGTTCATGCTCAGCCTCATGCTTGGCGAAGGCTCGCTTGGTGAAGGCGAGCTGTTCCGCCAGTTCTGCCAGTTCGGGATCGTCAGCAAGCAGGGCGGTAATCTGCTCGTCGGTGTAGTTTTCGGGGTGTTCCTGCAGGGATAGCAGGAGATGAATTTTGTCTTGCTGTTCCATAATGGTTATCGTTTTGCGGTTTCTTTACTGAAATACTCATTGATTTGCCGAAGCGACTGCGAGAGGTGATTATAGATGGTGACTTTGCTCACTCCTACAGCCTGTGCAACCTCATCGTAAGTCATCTCCTCGAGGAATCTCAGCCGGAATATCTGCTGACTGAGTGGCGAAAGACGGGTTTCAACAAACTGCATCAGCCGTTCCAGACGGTCGTCATCAGGAATGAAAACCACTTGCTTCGGCATCATCTCTGCGAGATAGAGTTTCTGGACGCGTTCGCGTGCGTCCTTATGGCTAAGCACATCGCGACATTTGTTGCGGACTCCAGTCATGAGATAGCCCTCGATTTTGTCTTCTTGCGGAGCGATGTTCTCACGAAGCAATCGGGTGAAGACTTCGCTCACCACGTCCTTGCTGTCGTCAGCATCATAGAGAATAGTCCTTGCCAAACGGTACATGGCGGGATAATGCCGACGATAGATTTCTTCAAACTTCTCTTTGGTCATAATCCGACTCTCTTTTCGGTCTTTTTCACAAGGACGGTTCAGAGAGCTCAAAAACTAAGCAAAACGATAACTTTTTTCAATTATGGACGAATTAGGGGAATAATAATATAGGAGAAAGAAAAGACCGAAAAAAACAGAGGCAGCCTTTACCCCTCGATGGTGACCTCGCGGAGGTTCTCGAGGCGGGCGCGGAGGCGGGGCATGAGGGAGGCGCGCTGGGCGAGGGTCATGGTGCAGAGGTTGTCGAACGCCTGGGCGAGGACCGTGGGGCTCTCGTCCTTGACGATGCGCATGACGTCGTTCATCAGCAGGTAGTCGAAGGTGATGCGTATGGTCTCATCAACGGTCTTCTCCACCACCTCGGCGGCGGCGATGGCTTCGGCAGCGGCGGCACGGTAGGCTTGTATGAGGCCGGAGGTGCCGAGCTTGATGCCGCCGAAATAGCGCACGACAGCTATGACGATGTCCGTCAGCTCGGCAGAGTTGATCTGGCCGAGGATGGGCTTGCCGGCGGTGCCTGAGGGCTCGCCGTTGTCGCCCAGGCGGAACGTGTCGCGCGCCGCACCCAGCATGTAGGCGTAGCAGACGTGGCGGGCATCGTAGTACTTCTTCTGCACGCCGGCCACAAAGGCCATCGCCTCGTCGGCCGTACGCACAGGGGCGGCAAAGGCAAGGAACTTACTGCGCAGCTGTGAGTAAGTTCCTTGCGAGGGTGCGAAGATGGTCTTGTAGGTGTCCAACTTTAAGAATGAAGAATGAAGAATTAAGAATGAAGAATGAAGAATGGGGAGTTCAGGAGTTCAGTAGTTTAGGAGTTCAGGCAATAGTGCTGCTAACGATAACCTGCATACAGAGGTATTGTCTGAACTACGGAACTCCTGAACTCCTGAACTCCTAAACTCCTGAACTCCTAAACCCTCTTCATCCTTGGGCCCTTAAAACAAATCAGGATAATTTGTGAATCACCAGGCCGGAGCGGAGCTTGGGCTCGAACCACGTGGTCTTGGGGGGCATGATGTTGCCGGTGTCGGCAATGGTCATCAGCTGCTTCATGGTGACGGGATAGAGGGCGATGGCGACCTTCATCTCGCCGCTGTCCACACGGCGCTTCAGCTCGCCGAGGCCGCGGATGCCGCCCACGAAGTCGATGCGCTTGTCCTTGCGGAGGTCGCCGATGCCGAGTATCTTGTGCAGGATGAGGTTGCTGCAGATGCTGACGTCGAGCACACCGATGGGGTCGGTGTCGTCGTAGGTGCCGGGACGGGCTGTCAGGCTGTACCACTCGCCTTCGAGATAGAGGCTGAAGTTGTGGAGGCCTGTGGGCTTGTAGATGTCCGCGCCCTTCTTCTCTACCACGAAGCTTTCGCTCACCTGCTCGAGGAACTGGGCGGGGGTGAGGCCGTTGAGGTCGCGGACGACGCGGTTGAGGTCGAAGATGGTGAGCTGTCCGGCGGGGAAGCAGACGGCCATGAAGTAGTTGTACTCTTCGTCGCCACGGTGGTTGGGGTTCTGCTGGGCCTTTTCGGCGCAGACGCGGGCGGCAGCTGCCGAGCGGTGGTGGCCGTCGGCGATGTAGAGGCTGGGCATCTTGGCAAACTCATCGGTGATGGCGCGGATGTCGGCATCGTCGTCGATGATCCAGAACTTATGGCCGAAGCCGTCGATGGGGGCGATGAAGTCATAGACGGGCTCGGTGGCGGCATAGCGGCGCACGATGGCGTCGAGCACGGCATTGTCGGGGAAGGCGAAGAAGACGGGCTCGACGTTGGCGTTGTTGACGCGGACGTGCTTCATGCGGTCCTCCTCCTTGTCGGCGCGGGTGAGCTCGTGCTTCTTGATGACGCCGTTCATGTAGTCATCGACATAGGCGCAGACGACGAGGCCGTACTGGGTGTGGGTGCCCATGGTCTGGGCGTAGATGTAGTAGCACTCTTTCTTGTCCTGCACCAGCCAGCCTTTGTCCTGGAACATCTGGAAGTTTTCGGCGGCCTTGGGATAGACGCGGGGGTCGTGCTCGTCGGTGCCGACGGGGAAGTCTATCTCTGGGCGGATGATGTGGTAGAGGCTCATGGGGTTGCCTTCGGCCTCGGCACGGGCCTCGTCGCTGTCGAGCACGTCGTAGGGACGGCTCTCGACTTTCTCAACCAGTTCTTTGGGCGGGCGGATGCCGCGAAAGGGTTTTATCGTTGCCATATACCTTTATTTATTTACCTGGAACTTGCGGATGCCATCCTTGAGGAAGCCCACTATCTGATGGGCGGCGGCGATGCCGGCGTTGATGTTGGCCTCGGCGGTCTGGGCACCCATCTTCTTGGGGGTAGAGAAGTAGCGGCCGGCAAAGAGCTCGGTCATCTTGTCGTTGGCGGCAGGCATGATGTCGGTGACATACTTGAAGTCAAGGCGCTGCTGCATGAACTCGATGAGCTCGTCCTCGTTGATGACCTCCTTGCGGGCGGTGTTGACGAGCAGGGCTCCCTTGGGCATACGGCTGAGGAGGGCTGCGTTGATGCTGCCCTTCGTCTCGGGCGTGGCGGGGATGTGGAGGGAGACGATGTCGTTTTCGGCATAGAGCTCGTCGGCGCTGTGGACGGGGCGCACGCCGTCGGCCTCCATGACGCTGTCGGGGCAGTAGGCGTCGTAGGCGGAAATTTCCATGCCAAAGCCCTTGGCGATGCGGGCGACGTTGCGGCCCACGTTGCCGTAGGCGTGGATGCCCAGGCGCTTGCCCTTCAGCTCGGTGCCCGACGTGCCGTTGTAGAAGTTACGCACAGCCATCACCATCAGGCCCAGCGCCAGCTCGGCCACGGCGTTGCTGTTCTGCCCGGGGGTGTTCATGACGCAGATGCCGTGAGCGGTAGCGGCGGCCAGATCGACGTTGTCGAAACCGGCTCCGGCACGGACGACAATCTTCAGCTGCGGAGCAGCATCCATCACCTCGGCGTCGATGACGTCGCTGCGGATGATGAGGGCATCAGCGTCGGCCACAGCCTCAAGCAGTTTCGATTTCTCACCGTATTTCTCAAGCAGGACGAGCTCGTAGCCTGCATCGACAATCACTTTCCGTATGCCATCAACAGCGACTTTGGCAAACGGCTTATCAGTTGCAACAAGAACTTTCATTAAAATTATAAAATTAGGAATTAGAACTATTAAAATTATAAAATTAGGAATTAGGAATTAGGAATTAAAAAAATTAGGAATTAGAAATTAGGAATTAGGAATTAGGAATTAGGAATTAGAACTAAAACTTTGAACTAAAAAAGAATAAAAGTAGTAGTTCAGGAGATTCTGTTTTTTGGGAGTTCAATTCCTAATTCCTAATTTTATAATTTTAATAACCCCTAATGACATTTTAGGCATGCAGTTTCTCGAACTCCTTCATGCAGTCCACGAGGGCCTGTACGCTCTCGAGGGGCAGGGCGTTGTAGCAGCTGGCGCGGAAGCCGCCCACGCTGCGGTGGCCCTTGACGCCCACCATGCCGTGGTCGGTGGCAAACTTCAGGAAGTCAGGCTCCAGCTCCTTGTACTCGTCCTTCATGACGAAGCAGATGTTCATCCGCGAACGGTCGGCAGGGTCGGCGATGGTGGCACGGAACAGGGGGCTCTCGTCGATGGCCTTGTAGAGCAGGTCGGCGCGCTCCTTGGCGCGGCGCTCCATTTCGGCAATGCCGCCGCACTTCTTGATCCAGCGCAGGGTGAGCATAGCGCTGTAGATGGGCAGCACGGGAGGCGTGTTGAACATCGAGCCGCCGTCGACGTGCGTGCGGTAGTCGAGCATCGTGGGGATGGTGCGCTCGACCTTGCCCAGCGCATCGTTGCGGACCACGACGAACGTGACGCCGGCAGGGGCCAGGTTCTTCTGGGCGCCGCCGTAGATGCAGATGTACTTCTCCACCTCGACGGGATGCGAGAATATGTCGCTCGACATGTCGCAGATCATGGGCACGGGGCTCGCGGGGGTCTCGCGGATCTCGGTGCCGTAGATGGTGTTGTTCGACGTATAGTGGAAATAGTCCACATCCTTCGGGATGGTGTAGCCCTTGGGAATGTAGTTGAACGTGGTGTCGGCCGACGAGGCGACCTCGACGACCTCGCCGAACTGCTTGGCCTCCTTGATGGCTTTCTTCGACCACACACCGGTGTTGAGGTAGGCAGCCCGCTTGTTCAGGAAGTTCATGGGCGCCATGCAGAACTCGAGGCTGGCGCCGCCGCCGAGGAACAGCACGCTGTAGCCTTCGGGCACGCCGAGAATCTCCTTGAAGAGCGCTTCGGCCTCGTCAATGACAGCCTGGAAGTCCTTGTGGCGATGGCTGATCTCAAGGATAGAGAGGCCTGAGCCATTGAAATCGAGAATAGCCTGAGCAGTCTCTTCGATAACCTCACGCGGCAGGATGCTTGGTCCCGCATTGAAATTGTGCTTCTTCATATATTTGTTTGATTAAATGGTGAATTTGTCGTTTCAAAAGGTTTTCCGTGATTCTTCGCACGGCAAATGTAGTTCATTTTTCAGACCTGCACAAACTTTTCGCGAAAATAAATCAAGTTTTATGGAATATGCCTTAAAAACCTTATCTTTGCACCGTTTTAATCCGACAGACAATGAAGAACATGTTTTTTCCCGGGCGGATGTGCTCACCGAGCATACGAACGCTGCTGACAGCGATAGCCCTGCTGACGGTTGCCACACCCTCGGTCGTGGCAGGCGACGGCGACACAGACAAGGTGGTGGTGGCATACGTGACATCGTGGACACGGACGATGCCCGACCCCACGGTGATGACGCACATCAACTATGCCTTCGGCCACGTCACCGACTCGTTCGACGGCGTACGCATCGACAATCCCTCGCGCCTGCGCCAGATCGTCGCCCTCAAGCGCCAGCAGCCTGCCCTGCGGGTGGTGCTGTCGGTGGGCGGCTGGGGCAGCGGACGCTTCAGCGAGATGGCTGCCACCGCCGAACGCCGCCGGGCCTTTGCCCGCGACTGCCGACGCGTGACCGACGAGTTCGGCCTCGACGGCATCGACATCGACTGGGAGTATCCGACGCAGTCGTCGGCCGGCATCTCGTCATCGCCCGACGACACACGCCACTTCTCGCAGCTGATGCACGACCTCCGCCAGGCCCTGGGCGACGACCGCCTGCTCACCTGCGCCACCGTCGCCAGCGCGCGGTACATCGATTTCCGCAGCTGCATCGACTGTCTCGACTGGGTGAACGTGATGGCTTACGACATGGGTGGTGCTCACGCCCACCACTCGGCGCTCTATCCCTCCGACATATCGGGCTGGATGACATCGTCAGAGGCCGTGGAGGCTCATCTGGCTGCAGGCATCCCCTCGGAGAAGCTGGTGATGGGCATGCCCCTCTACGGACGTGGCGACATAGGCTACTGCGAGCGGCCCGACACCCTGACGGGCGTCACCGCATGCTGGCACGAACAGAGCATGGTGCCCTACCTCACCGACAGCGAGGGGACGATGGTGATGGGCTATGAGGACGAGCGCTCGCTGGGCATCAAGTGCCAGTATATCCTCGACCACCGATTGCGCGGCGGCATGTACTGGGAGTACGGCGACGACCATCAGGCACCGCTCCGGACAGCCGTCTGCCGCATCCTGATGCGCGGCGAGGCTGCCCCCTACCCCGCCGACTATGCCGGCAGCCGCGTGCGCTTCCGCGCCCTGTTCATCTACGACCCCTCGGCCGAGCCCGCTCACGTGGAGTTCGACCGCCAGGCGCTCGACTTCTTCCACAAGCTCTCCTTTGGCGAAGGCTTCACCTACGACGTCCGCACAGCCTGCCCCGCCAGCCTCGACACGCTGCGGCAGTATGCGGTGGTGGTGATGCTGAATGCCCTGCCCCACAGCCGCGAGGCACGGCAGGCGTTCGAGGACTACATGGAGCAGGGCGGCGGCTGGATGGGCTTCCACGCCACAGCCTACAACGACCGCAACACCCGCTGGCCGTGGCTGGGTCGGTTCCTCGGCTGCGGCACCTTCCTCTGCAACAACTGGCCGCCACAACCGGCGCTGGTGGATGTGGAAACGACGGCTCACCCCGTCACACGCACGCTGCCTCGCCAGTGGGTCGTGCCCGCCAGCGAATTCTACCAGTTCTCCCCTTCGCCACGCGCATCGGAGGACGTGGAGGTGCTCGTCTCCATCTCGCCGAAAATGTACCCCTTCGGCATCAAGGATATTGTCACCTACGGCGACTTCCCCATCGTCTGGACCAACCGTCGCTACCGCATGGTCTATCTGAACATGGGCCATGGCAGCGAAGCCTTCATCGACGCCACACAGAACCTGCTCTTCACCAATGCCTTCCGATGGGTGGCGATGGGCGCAATTAAAAAATAGTTTTTTTGTTTAACGTTTAGTGTTTAACGTTTAACGAACACGTCTGGCGCCTTCGGCGCAATTGATAATTGGAAATTGATAATTATCCATTGTCCATTGTCAATTGTCAATTAACGAAGTTATCATGGTCGTTAAACATTAAACGTTAAACGTTAAACCAATCAATAAAACAGTTTCGGTATGAGGTCGGCACGCCCCATGCGGCGGAGGGCATCGGTGATGGCACGGCGCTCCTCTGGCTTGTACCAGAAGAAAAATCTGCGCTGGGCTGCCTTCTCCTCGGGCGTACGGGCACTGAAGACGGGACGCAGCGTGTAGGGATGCAAGCCAGTGTACCAAGCCTCGGTGCTGACGGTCATGGGCGTGGGGGTGAAGTCCTGCACCTGCTCAAGATGGAAATCGAGCCGCTTGGTGATGACAGCCAGCTCGGCCATATCTTCAGCCGTACAGCCGGGATGGCTGCTGATGAAATACGGTATGAGCTGCTGGCGCAGGCCTGCCTCGCGACAAATGCGGTCAAAGAGGTGCTTGAACTCCTCAAACTGGCTGAAGGGCGGCTTGCGCATGACGTGGAGTACGGCGTCGGCGGTGTGCTCGGGAGCAACCTTCAGACGACCGCTGACATGTCGGGTAATCAGCTCACGGGCATAGGCAAGGCCCGACGAATGGGGGGACTTCTTCATCTCATGCAACAGAAGGTCGTAGCGGATACCGCTGCCGATGAAGCTCTTCTTCACCAACGGGTGGGCATCAACAGCGCGGTAGAGGTCGATGAGCGGACCGTGGTCGGTGTCGAGGTTCTTGCAGACGGCAGGATGGAGACACGATGGCCGGCGACAGCGCTCGCAGAGTGACTTGTCGCGCCCACCCATGCCATACATATTGGCCGAGGGACCGCCAAGGTCGGAGATGTAGCCTTTGAAGTCGGGCATCTGCGTCACTTGCTCCACCTCGCGCAGCACGCTCTCCTTGCTGCGGCTGACGATGAACTTGCCCTGATGGGCCGAGATGGTGCAGAAGGCACAGCCGCCAAAGCATCCCCGGTGGAGGGTGATGGAGTGGCGGATCATCTCGTAGGCGGGGATGCGCTTGCCACGATAGCGAGGATGAGGCAGACGGGCGTAGGGCAGCTCGTACGTGTGGTCGAGTTCTGCCGTCGTCATGGGTGGATAAGGTGGATTGACAATGACAAATCGGTCGCCGACCTGCTGGACGATGCGACGGGCATGGAGGCTGTTGGACTCCTCTTCGATCAGGCGGAAGTTGGCTGCATGAGCCCGCTTGTCACGCAGACACTGCTCGTGTGGTGCCAGCACCACATCGTCGGCCTCCGGCACATACGACGAGGCGAGATAGGCCACTTGAGGAACACCGCTCACTCCTGAACTCCCGAACTCCTGAACTCCTGAACTCCCGAACTCCTGAACTCCTGGATCAGCTTCCAACCGCCGCGCCACCTCGACCATAGGCTGTTCGCCCATGCCATAGACCAAGAGGTCGGCGCCACTATCGACAAGGATGGAGGGGCGGACACGCTCCTGCCAATAGTCATAGTGCGAGAGGCGGCGCATGGAGGCCTCAATGCCACCCAGCACCACGGGCACATCGGGAAAGAGGCGCTTGAGAATCTGCGTATAGACAATGGTGGGGTATTCGGGACGCATGTCGTGCCGTCCGTCGGGGGTGTAGGCATCCTCGCTGCGCAGACGGCGCCCGGCGGTGTATTTGTTCACCATCGAATCCATGACGCCGGCGGTGACGCCGAAGTAAAGCCGCGGACGTCCCAGCTTGCGGAAGTCGCGCAGATCGTCGCGCCAGTTGGGCTGAGGCACGATGGCAACCTTGTAGCCTGCCGCCTCGAGGATACGCCCGATGACGGCGGTGCCGAACGACGGATGGTCCACGTAGGCATCGCCGCTGAACAGGATGACGTCCAGCTCGCCTACAGCCCAGCCCCGCTGCTCCAGCTCCTTAACCGAGGTGGGGAGCCATGACTTCATTATAGACGCGGATGAGTTCGCTCAGGCCGTAGGCCTTCATGCTGGGGTTGTAGAGGACATCCATGCAAAGGTCGAGCAGAGGTTTGACGTCAGAGGGGTCGTCGGGGGCATGCTGAGCCTCGGCCTGCGCAAGGATAAGAGAACGGACCGTGTAGCGGAGCTTTTCGAGGATAGTCTCGTCGCAAGTGCCGTCGCTGCCGATGAGCCCCGTGAAGAGGTTGTACTTGGCGATGGTCTGCAGATGACGGTCGCTGACGGCAATGATGCGGCTGCCGGATTTGTTGGCTTGAATACTATACATTTTTATATATTGGTTTATGGGTTCAGTTCGGCTGTGCCGAGGTTTAAGAAATTTACTATTTAATAATCTTATTACATTTACGATTTGACAATTTTCTATTTACGATTGATTTACGATTGGATTATTTGGTTATTTTGGTTGCGATTACGAAGCAATGTCAATAGTTAAATTACTAAATCGAAAAAAAGTAAAACGTAAATCATCAAATAGTAAATATCATTGTAAACTATCTCGTGGTTAGCCATTGGAGCAGGGTTCTCATGGCGGCGGTGCGGGTGGCGTCATCGCCGGCGGCTTCGAAGGGAAAGCCCAGCACGGCGGTGCGGTAGGTGGGGTTGCTGGTGGCGACAGCAGCGGGCTGGCGGCTGGAGCCATAGGCATAGAGCACGAAATTGTCGGCCGAGGGGCTGACGGGTGCCAGCACCTCGGGGCTGACGACGGGGTATATGCGGGGGTTCCATGTGCGGGGCAAGACGAGTGTCTGTCCCTGTCCGCTGACGCTGGCATCGGCGTCGCTGCGGTTGTCGGCCACATAGCGGCAGCGGAGCAGATTGGTGAGGAACGTGCGCGAGGGGGTGTCGGCCAGCGCCGAACGGCCGAGGTGGGAGCCGCTGACGAGCAGGCTGCCGCCGCTGAGGACATAGGCGGAGAGACGCTGCTGCATGGGCCCGCTGAGGACGTCAGCGTCCTGAAGGCCAGTGTAGAGATCAACGACTTTGTACGAAGCTGGATTGACTAGCCCCTCCTCGAAGCACGCCCGCGAGACGGAAGCGAACGTGTAGCCTGCGGCAAGTATGGCTGCTCCGTGGACGGCAGCGAAGTCGAACGTGTTGCCGCAGAGGGTCTGTCCCAGCAGTTCGTCGCCCGAGGTGCCCACCGTGCTGCCGGCTGAGCCGAGGGCCATCGACGCGGGGTTCCAGTCGTGCTGATAGCCGCAGAAGGCAGTGGTGCTGATGTAAGGGACACCGGGGTCGCGGAGCAGGTCGAAGCCGATGCTATCGGGCGTACTGACCACGGCGGGACCGCTGAGGCGCTGGAACCCGTTGACAACAAGTACGCTGCCGCGACTCTCGAGCGCGCTGCCAGCAGCCAGCGTCTCGGAGGGGAAGCTCTGCCCCCCCTTGTTGACGGCCGTGACACGGAAGCTGTAGAGACGGTCGGGCTCGAGCTCAACGCTCAGATGGTTGGCGCGGACATAGCGTCCGTCATCGAAGTCGCCATTGCCCTCACGGGTATAGACCACGTAGCCCGTGGGACGTGCCGACGGCTCGAGGGTGTCGGCCACAGCCTCCCACGACAGGCGAAAACGGCGCCCAGGACCGTCGGGGACGAGCATCAGATGGTCGGGCGGCAGGGGCTGCACGGTGTAGGCATCGCCGTGCATGGTGGCGACGTAGCGCAGCAGTCCTTTGTAGATGGCACGGGCGGCGAGGAACTTGAAGTGCGGGTCGTGAGCCCGCAGCATGTCGCCAAAGTTCTGATGAGCCAGCAGCTCAAGTATCATGGAGGGACAGCAGGCGACGCGGCTCTCGCTATAGTTACGGTCCCAGATGCCCCGGCGTGCCCAAACGGTATCGGCGGGATGCGCACGGCGTATGTCGGCGACGACACTCGTCATCACCTCGTCCACCATGTCGCGCGAGGCGAAGCGTGAGAGGCGTCCGTCACCCAGCCGGCCATCGTTATGATTTGTGGTGCAGATACCGAGGGTGCCGACGATGCCTTCGGGTTCGACGCCGGCATCGGTGTGGAGGGCGAAGGAGAGTTCAAGGGGCACGCCGCGCCCCACGCTGTCGGGCAGGTACACCGAGCCGCCCATCAGCACGTTGGCGGCCAGCGAGCGGGCGTTGATGTCCTCGTTATAGTCGTGCTGGCTATTCTTGTTGCCATAGACCTCATAGGGGAAGCCGGCATAGTGTGTCCAGTAGCGTGCGCCCTCGAGATAGCGGGGCATGCCGCTGGTGACGAGGCTGTCGGCGACCACGCCGCGCGCCACGCTGCCCATGCCGCCGCCGAAGCGCACGGCATCGGCCGAGACCACGCCGTCGTGGGCGCTCTCGTTGGTGAGGGCGACCATGCCCGCCGTGGTGGCACCGGCGTCGAAGTCGAACGTGCCGAGGCAGACCCACGTGCCGCCGCCCATCTGCTGGTTGACGGTGAAGTGCGACGCGCCGCCCTTGTGCACCACCACGTAGTGGGCATCGGTCACGCTGGCGGGACAGCTGGTGTAGGCCACATAGACGGCGTAGCGTCCGGCGGCGGGAATCTGCGGCATCCAGAGGGCAGCCGCCGTTCCTCCGCGCCGCCCACGCGCCGTCTGTACATAGCGGGCCGTACCGCCCACGAAGGGGTTGACATGGTCGGCAAGGGGTGCAAGGGGCGTCAGGAAGCCCGGCGCCGTGTCGCTCCACGCGCTGCCCGCGCCGTGCTCCTCCACATAGATGCCCTGCCCGTCGGGGCAGCCGTCGTTGTCGATGATGATCTCGTTCGGCTGGCTGTCACGTTCGCGGGCGGTGAAGACAACAGCGCCGGCATTCTCGAGCATGGGGATAAGGTAGGGAAAGACGATGGATTGTGTGAGCAGATCCTCGCGGGTGCAGAAGAGGGCGGGGCGCTGCCAGTCCCACTGGCGCTCGTCGAGACGATAGTAGAGACCGTGGCTGGCATTGATGGCTAGGTGACGACCCTGCAGCCCCTCGCTGATGTCGTAGGGTCGCGAGGCGTTCGTCACCCAAGGCACCGTCGTGCGCGCATCCTCAGCCTTTGTCCATACCCGCTCGGGCATGCGCTTCCTGCGGAAACGGGTGGGCACGAGGTCGTCGATGGCCACGCCGTCCACACAGACCGTCAGCCGGTAGCGGCTGGCAGGGGCAGGCAGCAGCGCACGGAGGTCACGATAAATCTGCTCGGTGGTCTCGGGCCGGAAGGGCTGTTCGCCGAACGCCGCGCTGGCATGGATGGTCAGCGAGCGGGCAGCCGTGTTCAGCTCCGTGCCCACCAGCTTGCAGCGGCCTATGCGGCAGCCGTCGGGCTGATAGTCACGAAAGTAGGTGCGCAGAACGCCGTCGATGGCCGACTTCGTCTGTGCCCCGGCCGCAGGCGGAACGAGAAGGAGTGCTAGCGAAAGCAGTAGCCCCCTCCATACCCTCAGGATAAACGCGTCTTTCCTCTTCATCATCGTTAATGGGCGCAAAAATAGTGATTATTTTTCATTTTTCATGTTTCATTCTTCATATTTTTCATTCTTCATTTTTCATTCTTCATTTAATTTATTACCTTCGCAGCCGATGAACCATCTCCACCGGCAACTACTCTGTGCCCTGACTGCCGCTATCTGCCTAGCAGCCATGGCTGACGACGCCGACGGCGCATTGCCGACGTGCGGCGTGCCCCGCATCGACATCGTCACGAAGGACAGCGTCGCCGTCACGAACAAGACGGACTACATCCCTGCGCTGCTCACGGTTCAGACTTCAGACTTCAGACTTCAGACTTCAGACTTCCCCCATTATCCATTATCCATTATCAATTATCAATTAAAGTCTTTTCACGACTCTGTCTATATCCGCGGACGGGGCAACACGTCGTGGAGGGCTTATCCCAAGAAGTCCTACAGGCTGAAGCTATTCCACCGGCAGGCGCTCTTCGGCGATGCCACACGCCACTATGTGCTCATTGCCAACTATCTCGACCCCACCCTCGCCATCAATGCCACGGCCATGGAGGCGGCGCGACTGGTGGGCAGCGCGTTCGCTGGTCACGCCATGCCCGTCGAACTGTATCTCAACGGCGACTACCTCGGAAGCTACATGCTGACAGAGAAAATCCGCGTGGGCAAGGGCAGCGTTGACATCGACCAGCAACGAGGGGTGCTCGTCGAACTCGACGTCAATTACGACGAGCCGCGACGGTTTGTCAGCCGTTCCTATCACCTGCCCGTCATGGTTCACCATCCCGAAGACAGCGTGGCCGACGACAACCTTACGGCCATCGCCACCCATTGGAACGACATGGAGGATGCCGTACGCAGCGGCAGCGACCTCGCGGCACTTGTCGACACGGCTGCCCTCGTACGCTATCTGTTTGTGTACGACCTTTTCTGTAACAACGAAGTGGGACACCCCAAGAGTGTCTTCTGCTTCTATGAGCGTCCCCTCCATCCGGACGCCCTCGAGGGCGCATCGCCCTTCACCTTCGGCCCTGTATGGGATTTCGACTGGTCGTGCGGCTATCTGGGCGATCGGTACTTCGAGTTGCCCTTCCTCGAGCCCTACGAGCAGGGGCAGTGGTTTTCCGTCACCCCCGTCACAGACTATGTGGACGGGCACACGGCCTACAACGGCTATCCCTTCTTCGATGCCCTCGTCCATCATCCGCAAGTGAAGATTGCCTATGCCCGTTTCTGCCGCGACATGCTCTCCGGCGGACTGCTCGACCAGCTGCTGGACTTTATCGACGGCTATGCCTCCCTCGTCCACCTCTCGGCTGAACATGACGCCACCCTATGGCCGAACACCGCCCGCCACGCCAGCGCCACCGACGAGCTGAAGCGATGGCTCACAACCCGCGCCGAGCGACTTCTCCAGCACAGCCGGCAGATGATAGAAGACGACATAGCCTCAGTCCGCCCCTTCGGTGCAATGGATAATTATCAATTGCCCATTATCAATTATCCATTGTTTACGCTTGACGGCCGCCCTCTGTCCCCAGCCCATGCCCCCAACGAGGGAATCTACATCGTGAACCGGCGCAAGGTCATCGTGAAGTAAGGAAAAACGATAACGATAACAATTCATCATACATAAATAGCTGCGCCAATTTTTCAATTACCAATTTTCAATTATCATTTTTTATAAAGATGCCCGCTGTAACCCTACTTGTAGCCATCTATAATGCGGCCGAGACGCTACCCCGTTGTCTGGACAGCCTGTTAGCACAGACTCTTCGCCACATCCAGATTGTCTGCATCGACGATGCCTCTACCGACGACACCCCCGCCATCCTCGCCCGCTATGCCCAGGCCGACAGCCGCATCACCACGCTCCGCCTCACGGAAAACGGGGGACAGGCACATGCCCGCAACTGCGGCCTTGCCCTCGCCGAGGGGACGTTCATCGGCATGGTTGATGCCGACGACTGGCTTGCACCCGATGCCCTCGAACAAGCTTGGAACGTTATCACCCGTTATCCGCAAACCGACGCAGTCCTCTTCGACCTCGTCAAAGTATGGCCCGACGGAAGGGAAGAAGAATACGCAAAAACGGATCACTCCATCGTCTTCTCCGGTTTTGAGGCCATGAGGCTTAGCTTGCGCTGGCAGATTCATGGGCTCTACCTCGTCCGCGCCGACATCCACCGGGCTTATCCCTACGACGAGACTGCCCGTCTCTACAGCGACGACAACACCACCCGCCTTCATTACCTCCACAGCCGCGAAGTGCGCCCGTCAGGCGGCCGTTATTATTACTTCCAGAACCCTCGCTCGACAACGCAGCGCGTCTCAGTGCTCTACTTCGAGAGCCTCCGCGCCCAGCACCATATGCAGCAGCTCCTTGCCGATGAACATATTGCGTCCGACATCATCGACGATTACGAACAATACCGCTGGCTGAACGTCGTTGACTGCTGTTACTTCCTCGCCCTGCACCGCCGCTCCTTTACCGCTGCCGAGCGCCGTACAGCCCGCAAAGCCATTGCCGAGACATACGCCACCTTCCCGCCTCACTTCGGCAGTCCCCGGAAGTTCGGCTATCGCCAATGCCGCAACTTCAGCCACTTCTGGATGCAGGAGCAGCTCTACTTCGCCCTCCGGAAGATAGCCGGTAAGATGTAGTCGGCGTCAGTCGCTCACCCGCTTGCCCCAGAAGGTGCGGGTGCCGGTGAGGTTGTAGCCGGCATAGACGAGCGTGGCATGACGGGGCGATGCCTCCCAGTCGAGTTCGCGGGCAACGCAAACGCTGTTATTGCCCAGATGGAGGATGTTGGCATCGGGGTCGAAGCTCCACTTCCCGCTGAGGGCGCCTTCCATGGTGCCGTCGGCATGGAGCACCAATGTCGTGGAGGTCTGTTGCTGCTGGTAGGAATAAGTGAGGTTGATATGCTCCCATGTGCCGACAAGCTCGTCGGCCGTCACAGAGGCCTGCGGCACAGCGCCGTAGCGCTCGGGCAGCACCACGGGCCAACCGCTTGGCGTCCAGAGGATGCGACGCACATGACCCATCATGATGGCATTGGCGTAGGTGTCGCCGCTGTAGCCCTCCGGCAGACGTCCCTGAGAGGAATAGAACCAGTTGCCCTGACCATCGTCGAAGACGGCACAATGGCTGATGCCTACCCAGCCGTCGATGTCGCGTGCCGAGCGGAACTTATAGGGATGGGTAACCACTGGAAAACACTCTCCACCGGTGGTGATGTTAGTGCCGTTCATGCCCATATAGGGGCCTGTGATGTTGCGCGAGCGGGCCACACGGGTGTTGTAGGCCACGGCGAGCTCATCGTAAGCCAGGAAGAGGTAGTAGTAACCGGTTGCGGGGTTATAGACCACCTCGGGTCCCTCGCTGCCCTGCCAGCGCGACGAGGCGTCGCGGGTAGCGATGCGACGGCCATAGGTGGTGTTGGCGCCGGTGCCCGTCTGCCACGGGTCGGGAAGCGACGCTTTCGTCTTGCCTGTAGCGGGGTCTATCTGTATGGCAACGATACCGCTGTGCCACGAGCCATAGATGAGCCAGTGGGTGTCCTCGGGGGTGACAACATACGTGGGATCTATGGCGTTGAAGCGGAACCAGCCGCCCCACTTGCTGCCGGTACCGAACGACGAGGCTGTCTTGTCGCTGCTGCTGCAGATGACGAAGCCCTTGTCCTCCCAGACGTTTGAGGCAGGGTCGGTGGTCTCCATCAGGCCGATGACGGCCCACTCGTCGGGCACCAGACAATAGTACATGCGGTAGAGATTGTCGCTGATCTTGCGGGCAACGGGAGCCCAGTAGCCCATGTTCGTCAGCGAGCTCAAGGGCGCTCTGCCCAGGCGTGCATAGAGGGCGTTGATGGTGTCGAGCGCCCAGGCGGGACAGTCATCCATGAGGGTGGCGCCCAGGTATTCCCAGTTGACGAGGTCGCGCGAACGGCGGCTGTGGAAATGGCCATGCCCGTCATGGGCATTGCCGAACGAGGCATCGGTCTGATACATATAGTAGTAGCCATCGGACGCCCGCATCACCGTGGGGTCGTGGACGTTGGCCAGATTCCACTGCCCGCGCTGGCCCCAACCGCTGATGGAACGGTAGTAGTCGGTATAGACAGGACGTCCATAGGGATTGCAGGCCTTGTCGTACGCGTTCTTGTCGTAATAGGCTATCTCGCGGAGCAGCAGTTCGCGTGGCTCGGAAAAGGTGATGCTGTCCGTGTAGGAACTGTGGGCTCGGACGGGATAGACCGTGCCGTCGGAGAAGTGGATGCGAAGGGTGTCGGAAAGATGGGTGGCGCCGAGAGCGACGCTGAGGGAATCGATGTACGAGACATCGAGTATCTGCGTAGTCTTGTACTTGGCATACTGGTTGACGTACATCTTCTGGGCGCTCAAGAATGAAAAATGAAAAATGAAAAATGAAAAATATATAGCTTTTAAAAAGGAAGGATGAAAAATGAAGCAAATCTTGGAGCAGCGAGAGCAGAACGAAGCTT
>Ga0129306_1000922_pt1 | contig 39079 bp, 24 predicted proteins | sample P827metagenome_FD_94438 | JGI IMG/M metagenome (GOLD analysis project Ga0129306, IMG submission 94438) | Capybara group fecal microbial communities from Wisconsin, USA - P827 metagenome | ecosystem: Host-associated > Mammals > Digestive system > Large intestine > Fecal | place: USA: Wisconsin... | reverse complement strand
GCACCAATGACTGGCCCAATAGCGTCAGTCACCGTACCTGTAATCTCTTGTTGCGCGTACATTATAGTACACAGCATCAAGGTCAGGAAACTCAGAATGAATCTTTTCGCTTGTTTCATTTGCTTGTTTTGTTTGGTTAGTGAATGAAGTTAAAAATTCTGCTGCAAAGATAGACCTATTATGATACGCAGGATATAAGAGTTGTTTCATGGAATACAAAAAATCGTTCAATGTAACATTTTTGTTAAACATTGAACGATTATTCTTATTTGTTTGCTGGATAGGCTATCCGTTTCTGGCGTCGCCGGGCAGTGTACCAAACTCTTCTTTGAAACATTTGGTAAAGTAGGAGGGAGCTGTAAAACCTACCTCGTAGGCTATCTCGCTGACACTCTTGTCGGTGGCAATGAGCAGCTGATAGGCGCGGTTCAGACGGGCCGTTCGCAACAGTTCGACAGGGGTGGAGCCCGTCAGCGTCTTCACCTTGCGATAGAGCTGCACGCGACTGAGGTTCATGTCGGCAGCCAAATCCTCGATGCTCAGACTGCTATCACCCAAGTGCTTCTCCACCACTTCCTTGAAACGGGTGATGAAGAGTGACTCCTCGACAGCTGCAGTGGGCTCTACCTCAGGGATGTCCTCTGGTTTCATGTTCCACAAGCTGTTAACGACACGTTCGCGACGAAGGGTGACCTGACTGACATGATAGCGATAGAAGAAGACGATGGTGAGCAGCAGCAGACCTGTGAGTATGAAGGCCAGAATGGTGATGGTGCGCTGGGTGTCGAGCTGGTGGAGATAGTCGGAGGCTTTCTGATGGAGCAGATCGAGTTTTTCGGCTTGACGCATCATCTCTTCTGTCTGCATCGACAAGACGCGGGCATTGTCGCGCGTCACCAAGGCGGCCATCAGGTGGGTCTCTTTCTCGTAGGGCTTGCCATCGAGGATGTCGACAGCCAACTGCAACAGCTTGTCGCCGTGGGTGGGATAGATGTAAGAGGCGTCGAGAATGGAGTCGCGCACCAGCTGAATGCCTCCTTGAGGACCAGGCAGTCCATCGATACCACAGAAGAGGGGCAACGAGCGACCGGCCTCCTGAAAAGCCTTGCGCGCACCTGTGGCAGAACGGTCGTTCATGCCAAAGACTAAGTCGACGGAGGTGCTTGGATTGGCTGCCAGCCATTGCTTAACCATCTGATAGGCCTTAGGCTCTGTCCAGTCGCCTTGCAGGGAAGCGACCACATCGATGCCAGGAGCCTGCTGCACGGCTTGCATAAACCCGTCATGACGCTCGATGGCTGGCGACGATCCTTTCAAACCCATCACCTCCATCACGTGACCCTTGCCTCCCAAACGGGTGACAATGTACTCGCCCATCACTTTGCCCATTTCATCGTTGTCAGCTTCCATAAAAGCGGTGTACTTACGAGAACTGGTCTTGCGCTCGAACACAATGACGGGAATGCCACGATCGAAGGCACGGTCGATGGCTGGCGAGATGGTCTGCACTTGGTTAGGAGCCACGATAAGCAGGTCGATGCCACTGGCCACCAGACTGTCAATCTGCTCAATCTGGCGCTGGTCACTGTCATAAGCGGCAGCAAAGCGGAGCTCGACGTGCTCATGGAGATAAGCACCCATTCGCAACTCGGCATTCTGTTTCTCACGCCAGATATCAGCAGAGCACTGCGATACACCTATTATATAATGGCGGTGCTGCCCAGTGCAGCCTGTCAGCAGTAAAATCATGGCAAAAGCCATCCAAATCAGTATTTTTCGCATATCGGTATTATTTAGTAGTAGTTGTTCTCTTAGTCGTAGCGCATGCTTATTGCATCAGCTGCAAAGCGCGCTGGAGGATATCGTTCTGCTCGTTGATCACGGCATAGTATTCGTCCATGTTCCACAGGTCGCGAGCAATAAGGGCTTTCAGTTGGAGGCGCAAGCGAGGCAACGAGAGCTGCAGCTCAGCATCGTCCTTGGGCTTGATGTTCTGCTTCTCACCCTCAGCCAGGATATGGTCTATGAGCTGCTGGGGGACCTCAAAGCGCTGACGGAAATCGTCGAAGGTCTTACACTCCTGTTGCAAGGCCTGACGATGCTCGTCGACATAGCGCAGATTAGCAGTAATGATAATGCTCTTGGCAGCCAACTGCCGATGGAATCGGGTATATTTCAGCGTGTCGAGGGGTACGAACTCATCGGGCATGATGCCTCCGCCACCATAGACCACGCGATGCTTCTTGAGGGTATAGTACTTCAGCGAGTCGGCAAAATGGACACTGTCGGCACTCATCAGCTCGCCACTCTTCAGGCGATGGAGCATGTCCTCGGCATAGTCCTTCTGTTTGCCTTTCTCATAAGGTTTCTGGATACAGCGGCCGGAGGGCGTATAGTAGTGAGCAATGGTGAGACGGATCATAGAGCCGTCGGGCAGGTCGATAGGACGTTGTACCAGACCCTTGCCAAACGTGCGGCGACCCACCACGATACCTCTATCGTGGTCCTGAATGGCACCAGAGACAATCTCAGCAGCAGAGGCTGTATAGCTGTCGACAAGCACCACCACCTTGCCTTTGGTGAAGAGTCCCCCACTCGTAGCCTTGTACTCCGTACGCTGGGTGCGACGTCCCTGGGTATAGACAATCAGGTCGTTGGTCTGCAGGAACTCCTCAGCAATCTTAACTGCAGCATGCAGATAGCCACCTCCGTTCTCTTGCAAGTCGAGAATGAGCGACGTCATGCCTTGCTTCTTCAGCTTCTTCAGACTTTCGCAGAACTCATCGTGGGTCGTAGCACCAAAACTGCCGATACGGATATAGCCCACCTTAGGACGAATCATATAGGTGGCATCGATGCTGTGAACGGGTATCTTGTCGCGAGTGATGACAAAGTGCAGCATATCGCTGATGCCTCGACGCACAATGCCCAGATTGACCTTCGTACCCTTGGGACCACGCAAGCGACGCATAATCTCCTCCTTAGCCATCTTCACACCAGCTATCGCCGTATCGTTGACAGAGACAATACGATCGCCAGCCACGATGCCCATCTTCTCAGAGGGACCACCACTGACGGGCTGGATGACGAGCAACGTGTCCTCCACCATGTTAAACTGCACGCCTATGCCTTCGAAGTTGCCTTGCAGAGGCTCGTTGGCTTCTTTCACTTCTTTGGCTGTGAGGTAGCTGCTATGGGGGTCGAGCTTCTCAATCATTCCTCGTATGCCGTCCTCCACCAGTTTCTGCTCGTCAACACTGTCGACATACAGGTTGTTGACAGCCATTTCGGCTATCTGCAGCTTACGCAGGGGCGAATCGGGCCCCATGTTGACTCGCATCTGGGCAAAACAGATGAGAGATGAGAGATGAGAGATGAGAAGTATTAAAAACGTTCGTCTATTCATAATCGTAGTCTTCGGGTTTGTCTTCCTCGATGACGAGGTTGTCGATGATGAAGTTCTGACGCTCCATCGTGTTCTTACCCATATAGTATTCCAAAAGTTTCTGCACCTGGTCGTTCTTATGCAGCGTCACCTGCTCCAAACGGATGTCTGGACCTATAAAACCAGCGAATTCATCGGGAGATATCTCACCCAGTCCCTTGAATCGCGTAATCTCAGGATCAGGTCCGAGGTCCTGAATGGCGTGCAGGCGCTCCTCCTCGCTGTAGCAGTAGCGCACCACGAAGTCGCCTTTCTTACCATCCTCGCGCATAGCCTTGTTCTTAATCTTGGTACGCTTGTTGCGCACACGGAACAGAGGGGTCTGGAGCACGTAGACGTGACCTTTCTTGATGAGTTCAGGGAAGAACTGCAGGAAGAAGGTGATGATGAGCAGACGGATGTGCATGCCATCGACATCGGCATCAGTAGCGACAATCACCTTATTATATCTAAGAGTGTCGAGACCTTCCTCGATGTCGAGAGCTGCCTGCAAGAGGTTGAACTCTTCGTTCTCATAGACCACCTTCTTGGTGAGTCCGAACGAGTTGAGGGGCTTGCCTCGAAGCGAGAAGACGGCCTGCGTATTGACATCACGGCTCTTAGTGATGCTGCCGCTGGCTGAGTCGCCCTCCGTGATGAAGATGCTCGACTCCTCCTTGCGCTCGTTCTTCACGTCGCTATAGTGGATACGGCAGTCGCGCAGCTTACGATTGTGCAGATTGGCCTTTTTGGCACGCTCACGGGCCAGCTTTGTCACACCAGCCATTGCCTTGCGCTCGCGCTCGCTCTCCTTCACCTTATTCTCGATGACTTCAGCCACATCCTGATGGATATGCAGATAGTTGTCTACCTGCTGTTTGATGAAATCGCCCACATATTTATTAATCGTCTCGCCATCAGGTGCCATCTGCGTAGAACCCAGTTTGATCTTCGTCTGACTCTCGAAGACGGGCTCCTCCACGTTGATGGCAATGGCGGCTACAATTCCAGCACGGATATCGCCATACTCGTATTTGCCAAAGAACTCCTTGATGGTCTTGGCGATATGCTCCTTAAAGGCACTCTGGTGGGTACCTCCCTGCGTGGTATGCTGTCCGTTGACAAATGAATAGTACTCCTCGCCATACTGATTGGCATGGGTGAAGGCGATCTCGATATCCTCGCCCTTCAGATGGATGATGGGATAGAGCGCATCGTTGGTCATGCGGTCTTTCAAGAGGTCTTCCAATCCATGACGCGAGAGGATGCGACGCCCGTTGTACATGATGGCCAGACCCGTATTCAGGTAGGTATAATTGCGCAACATGTTCTCCACGATGTCATCCTGGAACTTATAGTCCTTGAAGAGCGTGTTATCAGGTTCGAAGAAGATGTAGGTACCATTCTCGTCCTGTGTATCTTCCGTCGTGTCTGTCTGTAGGATGCCTCGCTCGAACGTCGCCTTGCGCACCTTGCCGTCGCGATAAGAGGCCACCTCGAAGTGCGTGCTCAGCGCATTGACGGCCTTCACACCCACACCATTCAGACCTACTGACTTCTTGAAAGCCTTCGAGTCGTACTTACCTCCCGTATTCAGCACAGAGACAGCCTCGATGAGCTTACCCTGCGGAATGCCTCGTCCATAGTCGCGGACGGACACTCGCAGATTCTCGTCGATATTGATTTCGATGCGTGTTCCTGCATGCATCTTAAACTCGTCGATAGAGTTGTCGATCACTTCTTTCAACAGCACGTAGATACCGTCTTCAGGCAACGAACCGTCGCCTAAACGTCCGATATACATACCAGGACGGGTACGCACATGCTCCATATCCGACAGGTGGCGGATATTGTCGTCAGTATACTCTACTTGCTCTAGGTTTTGCTCAATAATGTTATTGTCTTCGCTCATAAGTTCTTCTTGTAACACCTTCTTCTTTTATGTTGGATATGTTCTAAATACTGCCATTGGCTCTGCACCTTCTCGTTGGTCTCCATCTCGACATTGGTTTCGCCCCACTTGAAGCCAAACTTCTGGTATTTGGGGATGAGGTCGTAGAACAGCAGGGCGTTGGCTCCCTTTTGCTGATACTCAGGCAGGATGCCGATAAGCATCAGGTCGAGACACTCAGCCTTATGGAACTTCAGTGCCTTCAGACAATGCCACCAGCCAAAGGGCCACAGATGCCCGTTCTTACACTTCTGCAGAGCTCGCGTCATATTGGTAATCGAGATACCCACACCAATCACCTCATGGTTAGGCGTGTTCCAGTCTTCTATCAGACAGAGCATCTCCATATCGAGCATAGGGAAGTACATCTTCAGATACTCGTCGATCTGGCGCTCCGTCATCTGTGAGTAGCCATAGAGGTGGCCAAACGACTTGTTGACCACTTCGAGTACCTTGCGACCATACTGCTCCTTGCCAAATACCTGGCTGCGCTTGGGGTGCATGGGGTGCAAATTATACCGTTTCATCACCATTTCAGCCACCTTACGGAACTTCTCCGGCATGCCTTCCTTAGGCACAATAAGCTTGTACTCCACGTAGTCGTTGTCTTTCTCGAAACCACCCAGATGCTCGATGTGCTCTGGATAATAAGGATAGTTGTAGATGGTAGCCATCGTACCCAACTGGTCGAATCCCTCGATGAGCATACCCTCAGGATCCATATCGGTAAAACCCAGCGGGCCCACGATTTCCGTCATTCCCTTGGATTTGCCCCATTGCTCAACAGCCTGAAAAAGCGCACGGCTCACCTCTTTGTCGTCAATAAAGTCGACCCATCCGAAGCGTACGGTGCTGCGATCCCAGCGCTCATTGGCACGGTGATTGATAATGCCTGCAATACGACCCACTACCTTGCCGTCGCGATAGGCCAGAAAATACTCAGCCTCGCAGAACTCAAAGGCAGCATTCTTATCCTTACTCAAGGTATGAATCTCATCTGCGTACAGGTTGGGGGCATCGTACTGATTGTTACGATACAAATCGTAATGAAGTTGGATAAAGGCGTCGAGCTCTTTCCTGTTGGATACTTTCCTAATCTCTACTGATGACATGTCTTTTACTACTTTAATCATGCAAAGATAACGAAAAAGCTCGAAATACCCAAAAATTTAACCAATTTTACGGCAAATATACAGCTGATGACTGCCATCTTGGGCTGTTGTGGCGAAGATATAGGTGGCTCCACCGTCTTTCAATTTCAGTTTTTTACGCAGTTGGTCGGCCGTCATAGGGAAGTTGCGAACGGCAATATTGGCCGATTTCATCCCGTTCAGTTTCTCACTGATTTCCCTCTTGTTCATCGATGAAATGGACATTATTTGAAAACGGCGGCCAGGAAAATCCTCGATTTCAACGGAAGAAAGGAAGAGATGGGAGTTGACAGCCACCTGACTGACGGGATATCTCGCAGCCAGCTCGGCAAAACAGCCTGCCTTCATAACGGACGCGTTTGGCTCGTAGAGGAAGAGTGGCGCTGAGGAGGGCGTTTTATATTCCCAAGGTGGGAATATTTCATTCCCAGGCTGGGAATATTTCATTCCCAAGGTGGGAATAATTTCCAGCCTCTGTTCGTCGTTGACGCATACGAGGCGCAAATCGCCCGTCACCTCCTTGCTAAGAACGAGCAAGAGCTCTTTGCACTCATTATTGACGCTGACGATATGAACTTCCGTCACGTGCTTCAAGTCGCTGACAGCCTTACGCCAATCGAGCATAGGCGAGAGCTTCAGCACAATCTTATCGGCTTTTTCTAACAGAAGGGGTAGCAGTTCCAGGACATTGGGGCTGCAATCCTCGATGGAATAGGTGCGCCCTCCGTTTTCATTGCGACGAGCAGGGTCCAGAAATAAGACATCCGCATGCTCCATCTCCGTCAAGTAGGCTTCGGTGGTACAGCAGCTTACAGAACAAGAGAGGCCCAGCTGATGGAAATTATGCTCAGCTATCGCACAAAGCTCCGCATTCTGCTCTACGTAGGCACGCTGCTCAAAGCCCTGCGACATCCAGTAGAAATCGACACCTAAGCCTCCTGTCAGATCGACAAGCAATTTACCATTTGACAATTTACCATTTACCATTTGGGCTTTATAGCGGGCCGTCTGCTCTGAGGAGCACTGCTCCATGTTGAGATGGGGAGGATAGACGATACCATCGACCTCAGCCCACGACGGCAATTTGCGTCGGGCTGTCTGTCGCCCAGCTATCTGTTGCAGGGCCAACGTCAGGTCGACCTCTTCGCTTTTCGTCCCTTGCAAGGCCAGTCGTCTGACGTCATCATCGGCATGCTGACGAATAAAATCCCTTGTCGCTTCATTGATTAACATGTCTGCAAAGGTACAAAATATCTTTAAATTTTCACTTTTCACTTCTCACTTTTCACTTTATTTTGTACCTTTGCACCGTTTAATACATTATTAATATGAAAATAGCATTAATCGGCTACGGCAAAATGGGCAAGATGATAGAGCAGATAGCCCTCAGTCGTGGTCATGAGATTGTGAGTATTATCGACATCGACAATCAGCAGGACTTCGACAGCGAAGCCTTCAAGAGCGCTGATGTTGCGATAGAGTTTACCGCTCCACAGGCGGCTTACGGCAATTACCTGAGGGCCTTCAAGCACCACGTCAAGGTGGTCAGCGGCTCTACGGGATGGATGAAAGAGCATGGCGACGACGTGAAGCGCATGTGTACAGAAGAGGGGCAGACCCTGTTCTGGGCCTCCAACTTCTCCATTGGCGTAGCCATCTTCTCAGCTGTGAACAAGTATCTGGCTAAGATCATGAACCAGTTCCCACAATACGACGTGGAGATGGAAGAGACCCACCACGTCCACAAGTTGGATCACCCCTCAGGCACAGCAATCACGCTGGCTGAAGGCATTGTGGAAAACTTGGACCGCAAGGAAGCTTGGGCTGAGGACACCACAGACCCCAAACTGCTTCGCATCGACCATATCCGTCGTGGTGAGGTGGCTGGTATCCATACCGTGCGTTATGATTCGCCAGCTGATATCATCACCATTACCCACGATGCCCACTCGCGTCAGGGCTTTGCACTGGGTGCCGTCCTCGCTGCTGAGTACACCAAGGAGCATCAGGGACTGCTGACCATCAGCGATATGTTTAAATTCTAAGCATCATGGAGAAAAAGAAAAAACTGAATATGAAGGTGCAGTGGGCCAAGTTCGTTGCCGTACTGGTGTGCTACCTGCTGTTCCTTTACTGGGTTGAGTCATGGTGGGGACTGTTGGTTATCCCATTTATCTACGACGTCTACATCACAAAGAAAATCAAGTGGCAGTGGTGGAAGGATGCCGAGGGTCCAGTGAAGTTTGTCATGTCGTGGGTCGACGCATTGGTGTTTGCCCTCGTTGCTGTCTACTTCATCAACCTGTTCTTCTTCCAGAACTACGTCATCCCTTCGTCATCACTGGAGAAATCGCTGTTGACAGGCGACTACCTCTTCGTCTCAAAGGTTTCTTACGGACCACGAATCCCTGAGACCCCGCTGACGATGCCACTCACCCAGCATACCCTACCCCTTTTCGAGTGCAAGTCGTACATCGAGTGGCCCCACTGGGACTATCGCCGTGTGAAGGGCTTGGGCAAAATACAGCTCAACGACATCGTGGTGTTCAACTATCCTGCTGGCGATACCATCTGTAGCGATCCACGCTATCAGGCTTACGATTTCTATCAGATGTGCTACCAGATGGGCTATCAGATTTATCCGCAACGCCCCAATCCTGACTCGCTGACACAGGAACAGTTGCCTCTGTATTTCAACACCATCTATCAGGCTGGAAGACAGGCCATTGAGCAGAATCCACAAGAGTACGGACTGATTGACACACGCCCCACTGATCGTAGGGAGAACTACGTGAAGCGCTGTGTGGGACTGCCTGGACAGACGCTGCAGATTAAAGACCACATCATCTATCTGGACGGCAAAGCCAACAAGGAACCAGACAACGTGCAGTATACCTACCACGTGAAGCTGAAACAGCGACTGGAAGACGATGTGATGAAGGAGCTTGGTATCACGATGGAAGACTTGACCAGTCTGAACACTCAGGGCTATATGCCACTGACCAATTATGCCGTCAGCGAACTGAAAAAGCGCGACATCGTGGAGAGCATCACGCTGAACAAGGACGCCAGCGAGGAGGATATCTATCCGCTAAACGGCAATCTGCACTGGACTCGCGACAACTACGGACCCATCTGGATTCCTGCCAAGGGACAGAGCATTGAGCTGACGCTGAAGAATCTACCTATCTATGAGCGCTGCATCCGTACCTACGAAGGCAACACGCTGGAAGTGAAGGACGGCAAGATACTGATCAACGGCAAGGAAACCCAGAAATACACTTTCAAGATGGACTACTACTGGATGCAGGGTGACAATCGCCACAACTCGCTCGACTCACGCTATTGGGGCTTCGTGCCTGAAGACCATATCGTGGGCAAGCCTATCTTCATCTGGTGGTCAAGCGACCCTGATCGTCATGGGTTCTCAGGCATCCGTTGGAGCCGTCTGTTCCGATTCGTCGACAACATCAAATAGCGATAGGATATGATGAAGTGGCTCAGGTACGCAATCCCGCTAGCATTGGCATTCATGCTGATGCTGGCAGTACGCACCTTAGTCGTTTCCATTCATCATGTCAGTGGCGATGGGCTGGCACCTCTCTATAAAAGTGGCGACTGCCTGCTCATCAATCGCTGCAGCTATGGATTGCGCATCGAGGGGAATGGGCTACTACCCTATAGCCGACTAATGCGACAACCCGTGAAGAAGGGCGACATCGTAGCATTCTCTGCTCCTGATGGTTCCATCGAAGGACTCATGATAGCTCGCTGCAAAGCTGTTCCAGGAGATACCATCCGGACACAAAACGGCTCTATGATGGTGCCAGGACTCATCAACTGTGCCACCTCAGACCATTACTGGCTGGAAGCCATCAACCAGAAGAACCCCGTAGACTCACGCCACCTGGGCTTTATCCCAGAGCGCCATATCATCGGACGAGTGGTCACTGTACTCTATAACCGTAAAAATATCCGACTGCAATGACAACGGCCATTCTTCAGACTACCTATTTCGGCCCTGTGCAGTGGTATCAGAAACTCAACCGCTACGACCATTGCTTCATTGAGCAACACGACTCCTACCAGAAGCAGACCTATCGCAATCGCTGTGTCATTGCCACTGCTAACGGGATGCAGGCGCTGACGGTTCCTGTAGAGGTAAGTGGGGAGAAGCAAGAAGTGAGAGAGGTGCGCATCAGCGACCATAACCAATGGCGCCGCATCCACTGGAACGCCCTGCAGTCGGCCTATAGCGAGAGCCCTTTTTTCGAATACTACGCTGACGACATCCGTCCCTTCTTCGAGAAGAAATACGACTACCTGGTCGACTTTAACGAGGCGATTCGTCAAACAGTTTGTAGCCTCATCGACATCCATTCTGAAGTGGAATACACCACAGACTACGTCAGGCAGCATCCGAACGACTATCGCGACATCATACACGCTAAACATTCACAACCAGACAGCGACTTCGAGCCTCGCCCTTACTGGCAGGTATTCAGCCACAAGCATGGTTTCCTGCCCAATCTGAGCATTCTCGACCTGCTGTTCTGCATGGGACCAGAATCTATTTTTTATTTATAAACCTTTTAATAGTAAAACAAAAAAATGAAAAAGATTAGTTTAAAAGTGGCAGTATGCCTCCTCGCAGGATCTTTCCTGTTCAGTTCATGTTTTGTAGGTAAGTACGGTCTGTGGAATAAGTACATTGGCTGGCAGAACAACATGACAGAGAACAAGTTTGTCAACGCCATTGCCGGCTTTATCCTCGTTCCCATCGTGGGTACAATCTGCACGCTGGCCGACGTGCTGGTGCTAAACAGCATCGAGTTCTGGTCGGGCGACAACCCCATTGCTGCCAACAAGGTGGGCAAGACACAGCAAGTGATGGGCCAAGACGGTCGCTACTATGCCGTTACAACCCTGAAGAACGGCTACGAGGTAAAAGCTCCTACCGGAGAGATTACTTACTTCTTCCACAACGAGGAGGACGACTCATGGTCAATGGAGCAGAACGGTGTTCAGAAAGAGATCTTCCGTTTCGATGGCAAGGGCAATATTCAGGCTTGCATCAATGGCGAGACCAAGTCATTCGCCCTTAACGAGACAGGTGTTTACGAGGCTCGTATGGCTGCTGGCGAAGGTTTGTTCTTTGCTATGAACTAATTGATGTACCTGTAATATTCGCAGGCTGCCAGCAAGAAGGCCCCAACTCCAAAGTTAGCTTCACTGTTGGCATCTACCGTCTGACCAGGAATAGCCCGCTCACCGATGGGTTGCACATAACCAACCCTACCATCGGACTGAAGGGCTTTCCTGGTCAGATAGTTCCATGCCCTCTCAATGGCTGGTGCATATTCGCGTTTCGAGAGATAACCATGATTGACACCCCATAGCAGTCCATAGCAGAAGAATGCTGTGCCGCTGGTCTCAGGTCCTGGAGCCTGAGTAGCATCCATCATGGAGCGAGTCCAGTATCCCTCAGGCTGTTGCAGTTTGACAATACCACGCGCCAGTTTCTTGAATTTATTGACAAAGAACGGTTGGTGTTCATACGTGTCAGGCATGTCTTGCAGCACCTTTGCCAGTCCTGCCAAAACCCATCCGTCGCCTCTTGCCCAGAAGTCTTTTTTCCCTGAAGCTGTCTTATGTTTCGGATAGACATACTTGCCATCACGGAAGTAGAGCCCTGTCTCCTTGTCGAGCATGATGCTGTCGCTATAGCAGATATTCTTGTACAGCTTGTCGAGGTACTTCACATCTCCCGTCAGCTTATACATTTTCGTCATCACAGGCATCACCATATACAGAGCATCAGCCCACCACCAGTAGTCCGTAGCCTTCGAGTCGGCTATATAGCCCATCACTTCCTTGGCCCTTTCCACCTTATAATCGGCAGGAGCAAGTCGATACAGGTCGAGATAGGTCTGGAAACATATCTGCCAGTCGCCAAAGAGCACGTAGTCTTGCCCTTCTCCGTAGCGTTTGTATTTCCATTTGGCAGGGTCAGTCTCCGTAGCTCCCTTCCATTGGTTGTGGGTTGCCCATCGTTCTGAATAGGCACGATATTGCTCATTATGTGTCAACCGATAGGCTTCCATATTACCCGTATGATAGGCAGCATGATCCCAGAAAGCGCGCACCTCAGCAGGATGACGCTCCTGCCAGTTCTGATTCACGCGGTCTATCACTTTCCTGACGGCCTGAGGTGTCCATTGTGGAACCTCGTCTTTCCAGAAGTGGTCTTTCGTAAACGGTTCTCCACCCCACGCCCTCTCCTGCGTTGTAGGCTGTTGGGCATCAGTCCAGAAAGGATGATTAGCGGGTAGTCCCAGAGGCATCAGCGACAAGGAGGTCATATAGAGCGAACCATTGTTGGTATACCAATCGGCTACGTTGGGCTGTGAACCGCAAAAGCCAATAGTAAGGAATCCCCCTTCGTTGAAGTTCTGCTGGTAGTCGTACATCCGATGCATGGCTTTCGTCAAGGCCCGACGCACCTGTCCGTTGCTCAGTTCCTCAGGTAGCGTCTGGTACCAGGCCATCAAAGCCAGTGGCTGGAGTGCTGCCATGCGATAGGGTATACTACGTCCGAATACGGGGAAAGTACCTTCAGGCGAAATGAAACGCTCCAGGATAACAGCATGTTTCTGGGCACGCCTCAGGGCTCGCTGGCGGAACTGGTTGAAGTCAATGCCCCATCCGTATCCACGCACATCAATCATATTTTGAAGGGTTTCCAGATACATGGCATGAAACACATAACTGGTATAGTAGTCAAAAGCAAAGGTTCCCTGTCCATCAGCATACCAGCCGTCACCCACATACCACTCTTCCGTCTTACGGATAGCCATATTGATGCGATAACTGTCATAGGGAGCGCCTACCTTAGCCAGAAAACTCTCTACTGTCGAGGAAAAGAGCAACCAGTTGGTGTAAGGCGGCTCTACCCGTCGCAATTGGGTAAACTCCTGGATATAGCGCTGTTTTGTCTGCTCGTCGAGTGGCTTCCACAGGGCATCATAGCCTCGCAACAGACTTTCTGCCACATATGCTGCATCTACCAGCGTCTGCCCCTCTTTGCGCCATAACAGATAGTCTGGTGACTCCGGATCTACTGCATTCTTATAACTCTGCAAAGCCCATTGGCGCAATTGGCTTCGCATGCGTCCCTCTGCCGTATCATCGTCAGGAAGAGCAAGCCAGGGGGCAATGCCAGCCATCAGTCGTCCAAAGCACTCCATGTAGGTCACACGACGATCTCGTCCGTCCCAAGTTGGACTAACCTCCACCTGCATGTTTTTCTGCAGTTCGCCATGTGCCATATTCTCCAACACGGGTTGAGCCAACTTGTAAGCCACCTCCACCCAATACTCTCTATCGGTTTTAGATTGTTGTACCTTTTTCTTTGCACCAAGGGCTGTGGTCATCACCAGCAAAGCCATCAGCGCTAATGCGATTCGTTTCATTCAATATCGTATTTAAGTGTTGCTTTCAGTTTGTGATGCTTCACCGTCATCACAATGCGATACATTTTAGAACCCCACATCTGCTGCATGACGGGGTCCAGCAGTTCGCTAATATCTTCTATTGCGGGTTCCAGTTGTTGGGCATCGTAACAGAGACGGTGTATCCCTAAGCCTACCTCACCGGCTTTCGCCAATACGGGTTTGATGGGGGTGATGAACACAAGCTGACTGGGTTCCCTATAGTCATATAGGCTGTAATCCTCCGTAACCTCCACGCGCCTGTTTTTCTGCAGACTGACGGTTCGTTTCCACCATCTCACCCATGCCTCCTTCGGATAGGCATCAGCCAAATCGAGCGTCAGCCTTCCTGGCTTGTAACTCACTAGTCGGGCAGCATACTGCTTTCCCTCATATTGCGACTTACCATTGATGCGAGGCAGGTTATGATAGTCCGACTGCATGGTCCATATCTCATAGCGCTGTTTCGAGAAGGTCTTGGCTGTGTAAGCCCCCACCCCAGGGTCAATCAGCAGAGGCTCGCCCTCAGCATAAACGATTAGCGAGCCCACGTCGTTATGATTATGGCTCTCACCATTGTTCCCTCCCTTGAAGGCAACAAAGGGCTCACGGGCTGTCATAATCTGCAAATCAGGGAGCCAGGTGTTTTTCAAAATGGGTTCACGAGGCTGTTCTTTCAGGTAACGCTGGATATATCGTAGGAATATCAGTTCGCGCCCCAGCGATGGCCAGTTACCACTCTTATCGTAGAATTGGGCAGCATGGTGCAACAAGTCACCCTGCTGTCCCACATAGGCAGCAAACTCACGCATGGTCTTGTCGCCAGTCATCAGACCAAAAGGATAGGCTATATTGACATTCAGTAGTGACTTGTTGCCGTGTGCATCGGCAAAGTTGACGACATAGCCCTTACCCACATACATCTTATATATATAGGCCTCCATCGCCATGAGTTTGGCATTGTGCATATCACCCTGCAACAGATAGAGCGTCTCGAACAGCGAGGCTGCCGCTCGATCCCAGTAGTGAGGTCCTTCGTCGCATCCTCCGTCTGACGGATAGGCATCCATAAAGGCCTGACAGGCCTGATCTATCTGACGGATAGCCTCTGCCTTGCGCCCCTCATCATGCTCACAAAACAGCACACAAGCAAGCCAATTAGAACAAATCCAAGGATTCCAGTTCATGCCAGCCTTTTTCCACCAATAGTTCGTTGATACGGCAGGTTGCAAGATGCGACGACTGATTTCCTGGTCAATACGTTTCGTCAGCAAGGGGGAGAATCGATCCAATTCCTGAGCCAGCACATAACGAGTATAGGCTACCAACGAGGCTGTCTCAGCATTGAAGAGGTCTACCGTCTGGTCTTCTGCCTTAGGCAGTTCTGTCCGATAGTGGGCAGGCAGTCCCCACCACGTCTCTTCTAGAGTGCTCTGCAGCCCATCGATGATATCAGGCAGAAACCTGCGTTCCCCCTCAACCACCTCAGCCATTACGAGTGCTGCCAACTGGCGACGCTTCTCAAACATCAACTGTTCGTAGCCCACGCGGTTGCCCGTCTTCTTGTATTCAGAAAAAACAGTGGCAGGAAGGTGTTTCCACCCCCTGCCATTGTATTGTTCTCCAAATTCGATATAGCTCTTTCGCATGGTTTCGGGCAGCGAATCGCTCCAGAACTTGTCCCCCCATCGGGCCGGCAAGTTGTCGGCCTGCACTGCGAGTGCCAGCCATAGAGTGGTCAGGAGCAATCTATATCTCACTGCCTGTCACCCCCTTTATTAGTATCTGATAATCAGATAGCGCGAAATGCTCCAGAAGCGAGCGGGATCGGTAATGGTCAGAACCGAAGCATTGTCACCTACCTTAGAAATCTTATAAGACCCCTCTGGCATCTGTGTCAGGACGTCTGCCTTGTTATCAGGAATCTGGAAAGTGGTAACCTTGCGGATATCTATCTTCTGGAAATATTTCTTGTCGATATGGGTAGCATCCACCTTCAGCTTTTTCAAGAGCGTACCGCCAGTTGCCAGACCAGCTTCTTTCAGTGCCTTCTTGTCGCCGATGAAAACGTAAGCCTCGTTCATCTGGTCAGTCTTCTGGGTAATCTCTTCGTCTTTAGCCTTAGTGTCTTCCTCCAGTTCAGCAACCTGGATATTCAGCTTGTCTACATTCTCTTTCAGCTCGTCAATCTGGAAGTTACGCTGCTCCAGCTCCTCTGTCAGCTTGGCAATGGCCTGGTCCTTCTCTTCCAACTGCTTCTTCAGACCTTCCAATGCCTTCTGCATCTTGCCAGCATAGGCATTGCTGTTCTTCAGCTTCTTCTCCAGTATATTCAGGCGTTCGCGCTGCTGTGTCAGCATCATCTTGTAGGCCTCTACGTTCTGCTTGATCTGCTCCTTGCGCGAAAGAGGACTCTCGCCAGAGGTACGCAGCACACTACCTTCCATATCCACCACGCTGTCCATACTCATGTTCACAGCATCCAGGAAGAGGTTCATCTCGTCCATAGCCTCCATCTGAGCTGTCAACTCTGTACGCAGCGAATCAGCTTCAGTATTACGCTCCGTCTTTCCACCACAGGCTGCCATCATGCACAACAGCGCAAACAGCCCAGCAAACATTGTCAATTTCTTCATAACACTTCTTTGTTTAAATAAAATACATTCCAAGCTGCAAAGTTACACTTTTTTTCCTATCATTATTCTAAACAGCCCACCTAAAAACGTTTTTTAACAGAATATGGTTGGAAAGTTATCTAAATTAGTTATGAAAAGCTTGTAAGATTGCTGTTTTTTATATACCTTTGCAATCAACAATAACAGCCCATAACGGATGATGACATTCACCTGCCATATCCGTCTTTAAATAAATATAATGTATAGTATCAATATGAGAAAATTTTTTCTTTTGACAACGCTGGCAATGGCCTTGACGGCAGCGGCACAATCTTCGGTTGAGACGAAGCGGCAATACCTGAGTGGTCACGGATGTGACGACATGGTGGAGTGGGACTTCCAGTGCACGGATGGACGTAACAGTGGTAAGTGGACGAAGATTGGCGTTCCCTCTTGTTGGGAGCTGCAGGGCTTTGGCACCTATCAGTATGGTATGCGATTCTACGGCAAGGCAACACCAGAGGGTATTGCTGACGAGAAGGGACTTTACAAGACGGAGTTTTCGCTGCCCCAGGAATGGCAAGGTCGTCAGATTCTGCTGGTCTTCGAAGCGGTGTTTACTGATATGCGTGCCACCATCAATGGACGTAAGGCTGGCAATGGGCTGTATTCTGGCGGATTTACACGCCACACCATTGATGTGTCAGACCGCGTGTATTTTGGCAAAAAGAAAAATCGTCTAGAGGTAGAGGTAGCCAAGGAGAGCAGCAATCCACAGGTGAATCTGGCAGAGCGCCGTGCTGACTACTGGAATTTCGGAGGCATCTGGCGCCCTGTGTTCATTATCTCGAAGCCTGCACAGAACATCCAGCGCGTTGCAATTGACGCCAAGGCTGATGGTCGCTTTATGGCAGACGTCTTCTTGAATCGTGCCGTTCCCGGCAGTTCTGTGTGCGTCGACGTTATCGACGCCCAAGGAAAGAAGGTGGCTACAAGCCCTGCTTTCACGATAGCCAGCGATCAAGGAAAGGCCGACTTCAATGTAAAGAGTCCCAAACTTTGGAATGCGGAGCAGCCTAACCTCTATACAGCCGTATTTACGCTGAAAGACGCTCAGGGAAAAGCCCTCCATATAGAACGCCAGAAATTCGGTTTCCGCACCATCGAGTATCGCCACCAATACAATGGTGACAAGGAGGATGGTGTATTCATTAATGGTAAAAAGGTCGTCTTCAAGGGAGCCAATCGCCATTCGTTCCGCCCAGAGACGGGACGCACGCTCTCGAAGCAGAAGAATATTGAAGACGTGCTGCTCATCAAGTCGATGAACATGAATGCCGTACGACTCTCGCACTACCCTGCCGACCCTGAGTTCCTGGATGCTTGTGACTCACTGGGCCTCTATGTGGAGTGCGAACAACCTGGCTGGCATTGGGGCCACGAAACCATCGTAGGCTCACAGATTGTAGAGGAGATGGTGACACGTGACGTGAACCATCCGAGCATTATCTTCTGGAGCAATGGAAACGAGGGTGGTTTTAACTATGAACTGGAGCCTGTCTTCACGAAACTCGATCCACAACAACGTGTCGTTCTTTATCCGTGGGCCAATCGCAATGGTTTCGAGACGAAGCACTATCGTTCATGGGGCGAGACGGCTGAGTATATGCGTCAAAAAGAAATTTTCATGCCTACCGAATTCCTGCATGGTCTCTATGACGGAGGTCACGGTGCAGGCCTGAAGGACTACTGGAAGCTGATGATGTCGAATCCCCGCTGTGCTGGCGGTTTCCTCTGGGACTTGATGGATCAGGGTGTGGTTCGCACAGATATGGACAACATCGTAGACTGCATGGGTAACTTCGGTGCTGACGGTATCGTGGGACCACACATGGAGAAGGAAGGAAGTTTCTATACTATTCGTGAGGTGTGGAGCCCTGTACAATGGAAGTACTTAGACTCGGGCATAGTGACTTTGGAGAACTGCTACAACTTCACGAACCTGAAGGACTGCAAGTTCACCTATAAGCTGCTGCAGACACCTGCCTACGGACAGAAAGACATGATAGTCGTGAAGGAAGGCACTTTCGAGTCACCTGATGTGGCACCAGGTCAGAGAGCCCAGTTTACCGTTCCTAAGACAAAAGAGGCTGACGTGTTCCAGCTGACAGCCATCGACCCCAACGGTCAGGAGATCTTTACATGGAGCCATAAGATCAAGATGACTTATGGGAACTTTAACAAGAAGATGCTTCACGAGAATACCCAGCAGTACACCTATACGGAAGAGGGCGACCAACTGCTGGTGAAGAGCAACAACCGCCAATATACTTTCTGCAAGAAAACGGGACGCCTGATGGGTGTCAGCGTAGATGGCAAGAAGCTGTCGTTTAGCAATGGCCCCCGCTTCGTGGCTGCCAAGCGTTCTGACCGTTCGCAGGATGGTTTTTACAACCACGACGACAAGGAGGCATTCAAGAAGAAGACAGAATATACAGAGTATGACGATCAAGGTGCCTTCGCAGGCTTTGCCTTCAGCGACAGCACGCTGGTGGCCAACTACCAGCATGGTTCGATGGAGAAAGTCACTTGGCGATTCCTCGCTGATGGTGGCGTGTATATGAATGTCAACTACTATTTCAATGGTGTGGTCGATCTGATGGGCATCTGCTTTGACTACCCCGAGCAAATGATGAAATCGAAGACATGGGTGGGCAAGGGTCCTTATCGTGTCTGGCAGAACCGTATGGAGGGACCTCAGTATGGTCTTTGGAGCAACAAGTACAACGACCCTATTCCTGGCGAGACATTCGAATATCCTGAGTTCAAGGGATACTTCGCAGGTGTTTCCTGGATGCAGTTCGACACGACGGAAGGCCAGTTTGGCATTGAGACCTTAGGAAGCAAGATAGGTGTCTATACGCCTCGCGACGGACGTGACCATATTCTGTACACCCTGCCTGAGACAGGTATCGCCATTCTGAAAGCTATCCCAGCCGTTCGTAACAAGGTGAACACCACCGACTTGAATGGTCCGTCAGCACAGCCCTACTGGAGCAAAGGGAAAGGAAACATTTACGCAATTTTAAAATTCAATTAATATGAAACGATTCATTATTTCACTATTCATTCTTCAACTATCAGTAAGTGCCAGCATAGCTGACACCACTAAACCTTGGACCTTCTGGTACTGGATGTATGGAGCCGTATCAGAACAGGGTATCAAAGCCGACCTTCAAGCTATGAAGGACGTAGGACTGGGTGGTTGCTACCTAATGCCCATTCGTGGTGCAGAGGAACGACCAGAATTCCAAGGACAGGCCAATACCATGAGTAATAACTTCTGGCGAATGGTTGACGTGGCTCTTGAACAGGCCGATCAGCTGGGTTTGGAAATGGGTATCCACGTCAGCGACGGATTTGCACTGGCTGGTGGTCCTTGGATCAAACCAGAAGAGTCGATGCAGAAGATAGTCTTCTGCGACACCATCGTTCGCGGTGGTCGTCATCAGTTCCGCATGCCAAAGCCTCAGCACTACAAGGACTATTATCAGGATATTGCTGTCTATGCCTATCCTGTGTCTGACGTCAATCAGGAGTCTTTCGCATTGAGACTGGCCGACCTAAAGCAGAAGCACTCGCTGAAGGATGTGAAAAAAGTCAGCTACTCCTCGGGTGTTACCATCAATGACAAAGGTGTCTATTGTGCCGACAGCCCCTGTTGGATTCAATATGAGCTGGCAAAGTCGACGTTGGTATTCAATGTGGAGATTGAACCCTCAGGCAATAACATCCAGTGCCAGCGACTGTTGGTTAAAGCCTCTGAGGATGGGGTTATTTTCCACGAGGTGAAGCAGTTGACACCTCCCAGACAAGGTTGGCAGAACACGGGTTATAACACCACCTTCAGCATCCCACCAACGAAGGCACGCTTCTTCCGTTTCGAGTGGACACCTAAAGGCACAGAGCCTGGTGCAGAAGATCTGGACGCTGCCAAATGGAAGCCCGTATTGAGAGTGAAGAACATCCTGCTGGGCACCGTACCTACCATTGACAACTGGGAAGGAAAGTCGGGTTTGGTTTGGCGAATTGCTCCAGATACGCCTGAGAAAGAACTGCGCTCTAAGGACTTGGTCTACATTAACCACATCACGCGAACCTCAATGAAGGGCGATATGGTAGAGCTGAACCTACTGGGTGGTACGTATCGAGTCATCCGCATGGGTTACACCTCTACAGGACATACCAACGCTACTGCTGGTGGTGCCAAGGGACTGGAGTGCGACAAATTCTCACGTCAGGCTGTCGAGAAACAGATTGACAACTGGTTTGGCAAGTTCATGCAGCGCCCACATCACAACGTCATCAAGTATATGCACGTTGATTCATGGGAGTGTGGCAGCCAGAACTGGAGTCCCACCTTTGCCCAAGAGTTTGCTCGTCGTCGAGGTTACAACATTATTGACGTACTGCCCGTAATGGCAGGTGCAGCTATGTATAATGGCGATTTGATACTGCGTGACGTACGCCGTACTATCGAAGAGTTGAAAAACGAGGTCTTTGTGGCTACAGTAGCTGAGAAGGCTCGCCAGTATGGCGTGCAGTTGTCTGCTGAAAGTGTAGCTCCTACGATGGTGTCCGATGGTATGAGACATTATAAATATGTAGACATGCCAATGGGTGAATTCTGGCTTAACTCCCCTACCCACGACAAACCCAACGATATGCTCGACGCCATCAGTGGTGCACACGTCTATGGCAGGAATATCGTACAGGCTGAGGGATTCACCGAGGTTCGTGGCGTATGGGATGAGACACCTGCAATGGTGAAGCCTCTACTCGACCGCAACTTCGCCTTAGGCATGAACCGCCTCTTCTTCCATGTGAATGCACACAACCCCTGGCTCGACAAAAAGCCTGGTATGACATTGGACGGAATCGGACTCTTCTTCCAGCGCGACCAGACCTGGTATCCTGAGGCCAAAGCTTTCGTTGACTATATCGCTCGCTGTCAGACGCTTCTGCAAAGGGGTAAGCCAGTGGTGGATATTGCAGTCTATACTGGTGACGAACTGCCTCGTCGTGCATTCACACCCGATAAACTCGTAAAGATGTTGCCAGGTTTGTTTGGCTCAAAACGTGTTGTCTCTGAGCGCAAGCGCCTTGCGAATATCGGACAAGAGATGGAGGAATCACCTGTTGGCGTGAAGCACTCGGTTGGTATTCTCGACCTGAAAGACTGGATCAATCCGCTACATGGTTATCATTACGACTCGATGAACAAGGATGCTTTGCTGACGCGGTCCTTTGATTATAAGGCATTGGTAGTTCCTGAGGGCATCATGCTTTCAACAGATGCCTACAACAAGATTAACGAACTGCGCAAACAGGGCGTCCAGATTATTGACAGACCTTATCAGGAAGCACAATTGAAGGGTATCAGTCCTGATGTCGTATTGCCTGAGGGTATTGCCTTTGCTCATCGCAGCAGCGCAGGAGAGGACATCTACTTCCTATCGAACCAGACAGACAAAGAGCAGACTTTCACTCCCACCTTCCGTCAGAAACAAGGTGCAGGAGTCATCTATGATGCGCTGACGGGTGACCGCAAGCCTTTCAGTGGCGAAATCACATTGCCTGCCTATGGTTCTCTCTTTGTATGCTACGGAGGGAATTTCAGTCCGAGCACTACGGACAAGAAGTCCGCACGCCACGGACTAAGAGTCCGCACGGGACGGATTGAATGCGAGCCCTGGGACATTATCTTCAAGGAGAACAACACCACGCTGAAGAATCAGCAACTCTTCGACTGGAGTCAGAGCAGCAACGATAAGATTCGCTACTTCAGCGGACATGCACGTTATAAGACATCCTTCGACTACAAAAAGAAGGTGAAAAACCGTGCTTGGCTCTCTCTGCCTAATGTGAAGGATATCGCTCATATATGGGTCAACGGAAAGGACTGCGGCATTGCTTGGACAGCTCCCTATGAGGTGGAAATCACAGAAGCGCTGAAGAAAGGCAAGAACAAGATTGAAATCGAGGTGGTGAATACCTGGCACAATGCTCTGCGAGGTCTCGATAAGGGTAAGGCTCCTTACGAAGGAATTTGGACAAACGCCAAATATCGCACAAAGGGAGACGGTCTGATTCCTGCTGGCCTGCTGACAGAACCAGAAATCATTATAGAACAATAACGCATGAAAAGAATTATCTTTGCAATTTGCGCCTTTTGTGGCCTTGTGGCTCAAGCTGAAGTCAGAATGCCGAAGTTCTTCAGCGACAATATGGTGCTGCAACAACAGTCGGAGTGCAATATCTGGGGAACAGCTGACAAAGGAAAAATTGTCAGCATCACCACATCGTGGAACAAGAAAACCTATAAGGCGAAAGCCGACAAAGAAGGGAAGTTCCAGGTGAAGGTGCAGACTCCAGAAGCTGGCGGCCCTTACGACATCACGCTGAGCGACGGCAAACTGCTGAAACTCAGCAACATCCTCATTGGCGAAGTATGGATATGCTCTGGCCAATCGAACATGGAGATGCAGATGAAGGGCTTCAAGCAGCAACCCGTAGAAGGCACCACAGAAGAGCTCATGCGTTGCAAAGATCATCAGTTACGACTCTTTACCGTCAAACGTCACGCTTCATTAACTCCTGTAGACGATGTTACAGGACAATGGAACGAAGCCAACAGCGCTAGTGTTCGCGACTTCTCAGCCACAGCCTATTACTTTGGACGAGCCTTGCGCCAATCTCTGGGAGTACCTATTGGTCTGATTGCTACCTCTTGGGGAGGTTCTGCCTGTGAGGCTTGGATGAAGGCCGACTGGCTGAAAGCTTTCCCCAAGGTGAAGCAGACCATCACGGAGGAAGACGTAAAGAAACTGCAGCAGCGTTGTCCCACAGCACTGTATAACGGACAACTTAAGCCCCTTATCGGCTATCGCATGCGTGGTGCCATCTGGTATCAGGGGGAGGACAATATTCCTCGTTACGACTTTTACGCCCCACTGATGGCTCGTATGGTGGAAGGTTGGAGGGCAGACTGGCAACAGGGCGAGTTCCCGTTCTACTATTGTCAGATTGCTCCCTACGACTACTCGCTCATCGGTTGGAAAGACAGCCAGCTGCTTCGCGAACAGCAGATGAAGGCTGAGGAAATCATTCCAAACTGTCGTATGGCTGTGCTAATGGATGCTGGCTTGAAGTATGGTATCCATCCTCGCAAGAAGCGTCAGGCTGGTGAGCGTCTGGCTCTGCTGGCACTCGCCAACACCTACGACATCAAAGGCCTGCCCGATTTTGCCAAATACAAAGAGGTCGCTTTTCAAAACGACACCTGCGTCATCAGCTTTGACAGAAGCAAGGAATGGGTATACTTTGAGCATGGTACTACCAGTAAGAACTTCGAAGTAGCAGGACACGACAAGGTGTTCTATCCTGCTTCTAAGGTGTGGTACTCTCGCAACCGCGTCTACGTTATCAGCGAAGCGGTGAAACAACCGGCGGCTGTTCGCTACGCCTTTAAAGACTGGGTGGAGGGCGACTTGATGCACGATGGTCTGCCTGTCAGCTCTTTCCGTACTGACAACTGGGACGTAATGCCCAATCAAACGAAAAGCAAGGGCGATTATAACAATCCTCAATAACTGAAGACATATGAAGAAGATAAGCATCATCCTGTTCTCGTTTTTTACCCTTTTACCTTTGGTGGCTCAGACCTCAATTGCTGGTCTCTTCCCCTTGGAAAACGGTGGTCGTCTGGTGTGGAACTTCAACGCTGGCTGGCGATTCCACTTAGGCGACGTCGCTGGTGCTGAAGCCATGAACTTCAACGATAAGGCTTGGGAAGTCGTTTCCACGCCTCATTCCGTTCAGCTGATGCCTGCCGAAGCAAGTGGTTGTCGCAACTATCAGGGCATTGCCTGGTATCGCAAGCACTTCACGCTGCCCAAGGACTGTCAGGGACGTGATGTCACCCTCCATTTCGAAGCTATCATGGGCAAGCAGACCATCTACGTAAATGGTAAGAAAGTGAAAGAACATGAAGGTGGCTATCTTCCCATCACCATCTCCCTCTCTGATTGTCCAGTAGGCGATGCTATCTGCATCGCTATCAAGGCCGACAACAGCGACGACAAGACCTACCCCCCTGGCAAGAAGCAGATGACGCTCGACTTTGCCTATCATGGTGGCATCTATCGCGACGTATGGCTGATTGCCAAAAATAAGGTGGCTATCACCGATGCCAACGAAGAAAACAAGGTGGCTGGCGGAGGCATCTTCATCCACTATGCCAACATAAGCGAGAAGAGCGCTGAGGTCTTCGTCAATACAGAGGTGAGAAATAACGACACCAAACCTCGCTCCATCACCATCGAGAGTTCCCTTGTTCCGTATGCTGCGACATTGTCGCAGCGCACCAAACTAAAACTCCTACCCGGCGAGGCCAAGACCATCACCCAGCGATTTGTCGTCAAGAACCCAAAGCTCTGGAGCCCTGAGGCACCTTATTTATATAGTATAGCCACTCGTATCAAGGAGGGCAAGCAGACATTGGATGGTGGTATCACGAAGATTGGCATCCGCTCTTTTGAGTTCAAAGGCAAGGACGGCTTTTGGCTCAACGGCAAGCGCTATCATCAGTTGGTAGGTGCCAATCGCCATCAGGACTTTGCCTATGTGGGTAATGCCCTGCCCAACTCGCAACAATGGCGAGATGCCAAACGGCTTAGGGATGCAGGCTTTACGATTATCCGCACGGCCCACTATCCCCAAGATCCTTCGTTTATGGATGCTTGCGACGAACTGGGACTCTTTATCATCGTAGCCACTCCTGGTTGGCAATACTGGAACAAAGACAAGGGATGGGACGAGAAGGTGCATGAAAACACACGCCAGATTATCCGTCGTGATCGCAACCACCCTTGCGTCTTGATGTGGGAACCCATCTTGAATGAGACCCGCTATCCTGAGGACTTTGCCTTGCAAGCGCTCCAGATTACCAAGGACGAGTATCCATATCCATATCGCCCTGTAGCAGCTGCTGATGTGCATTCAGCTGGTGTGGCAGAGAACTATGACGTTGTTTATGGCTGGCCAGGTGACGATTTTAAAGCCGACAAGCCTCAGCAATGTATCTTTACACGCGAATTTGGCGAACTGGTAGACGACTGGTATGCCCACAACAACTTGAATCGCGCTTCTCGCTCATGGGGTGAGCGCCCCATGCTGACGCAGGCTCTCTCGCTTTTCAAGAGTACAGATGAGCTTTACAAGACCACAGGTCAGTTTATCGGAGGTTGCCAATGGCACCCCTTCGACCACCAACGTGGCTATCATCCAGACCCCTATTGGGGAGGTATCTACGATGCTTTCCGCCAGAAGAAGACAGCTTTCAATATGTTCGCTGCTGTGCTACAACAGCCTACAGAACAGCCCGTAGTTGCTATTGCTCACGAAATGACACAATTCTCAGAGAAAGACATCACAGTATTCAGCAATTGCGACAGCGTACGCCTGACGATGTTTGGCGGAGAACATTGCTGGACACTTCCCGTTGCCCATGAGGCAGGCCATGCTCCCTCTCAACCTGTCGTCTTCAAAGACGCCTGGGATTTCTTCGAGGCCCGCAATTGGAGCTATACGCAGCGCAATTGGCAAAATGTGAAGATGGTGGCAGAGGGCATCGTCAATGGCAAGGTTGTATGCCAAGAAGAAAAAATGCCTTCGCGTCGTAGTACCAAGCTACGCCTTTACGCTGATGAAATGGGAAAGAAACTCGTGGCTGACGGAAGCGACTTCATCGTTGTAGTCTGTGAGGTTACTGACGACTTAGGACACGTGCGTCGCCTCGCCAAAGAAAACATCCGATTCACCATAGAAGGAGAGGGAGAAATCATTGGCGATGCCAGCATCAATGCCAATCCGAGAGCTGTAGAATGGGGATCAGCCCCTGTGCTAATCCGCTCTACCAAGCAGGCAGGTAAAATCAAGATCAAGGCTGAGGTACAGTTTCCTGGCGTCCATGCTCCTACTCCTGCTGAACTGGAGATAGAGAGCATCCCCTACGACTTGCCCATGTGCTATTCTAGTGATACTAGTATTACTAAACAGACAAGTACAACTAGTAATACTAGCTCTACCAGCCCCACTCTCTCAGAGGCTGAAAAAGCCAAGATGCTGAAGGAAGTAGAAGCCCAACAAGCCGACTTCGGACTACAGAAATGACAAGAATACGAAGATTTCTTTTAAGCCTCTTCTTGGGGGTAATATCTGCAGCCAGCACAGCGCAGACAGTACCCTCTGTCATCTCAGATCACTTCACAACAACGAACGGGTTGCCCTCTAACAATGTACTGTGCGCCTTGCGCGACCACAATGGATTCATGTGGCTGGGTACTTGGTATGGCCTCTGCCGCTTTGATGGAAATAAGTTTGTAACTTACAACCAACCCGTTAAGATTCCCTCTGACAATCCACCACGTAAGATAGAAAGTATCGCAGAAGACGGACAAGGATGGCTGTGGCTGAAGACAGTAGACTGGAAACTTTATACGTTTAATCCGCAGACAGAACATTTCCATGCTGTCGACAACGAACTGAAGAAATATACCAAGAACCTCCAAGTTATCAAAATACAGCGTACTACAGAAGGGCATATCCTACTGTTGACTAAGGACAAGACGCTGCTGATGGCCCATACTGATGCTAACGGGAAAATCAGTATTCGAAAACTCGTTGACTCCCAAGGAAAAATTGACCCACAAACGCTACAATTAAGGGAAGACGTGACCACAGAGACACGAGACTATTGGGCCTACGTAGGTCGAGACTATCGTATCTTCACCTTGCGAAAGGGGAAAACTCCACTCGCAGAGGCAATGGCGAAAGACGATAGCACACAACAACAGCACTATGCGCGGATGGCCAACATAGCCAAAGAAGCTGGTATAGAGAAATACCAGCAGCTCTATCAAGACCACGATAGTCTGTTATGGGTGACTACAGCCAGTCAGGGTGTCTACTGTATCAGTATGCCTCGCCATCGATTCAACCTTATCGCCTTGCCTGAAAACGACCAGACGGGAGTGCGCTGCATCTATCAAACTCATCAGGGAAACATCATCGTGGGTACACGCAGCCGCAATGCCTATATCTATCAGGCTGACGGGCAATTGCTAAAAACACTACCTTATGCGCAATTTGGCATCGGAGCCATCTATCACGCCACAGAAGACAATCGAGGACGACTGTGGCTTTCGACAAAGGGCGATGGCTTGGTTGTAGGCGTTCCTGACCTCTCGCAACCTACAGGCTACCAACTAACCCACTATCGCCACCAGGCTGACAATGCTGCCAGTATTAGCGGCAATAACGTCTACTTCACATACATCGACTCTAAGAATCGCATCTGGGTGGGAACATTGGACGGAGGATTGAATCTGGTTAAGGAACAACCTAACGGACAGCTCATCTTCTATAACAAACGGAATGGTTTTAAGCACTACCCCTCCTATGGACTCTACACAGAAGTACGTAACATCGTAGAAGACCAGCAAGGAAACCTTTGGATAGGTACCATCGACGGACTGATGAGCCTTAAAAGTAATTTCCAACGCCCAGAGGATATTGCCTTTACCACCTATCACAATACGCCTGAAGCCGCCTTTGCCAATAATGACATCTACACCATGCGTCGCGACCAGACTGGACAGATATGGGTGGGAGCCTTTGGTGGAGGACTTCAGCGACTGATTAATAGCGAAGATCCTATCCGATTTGAGCCTCTGGGTCCTCGTGAGGGACTACGCAGCGACGTTATTTACTCTATCACTGAAGACCAGCATGGCCACCTCTGGTTCGCCACAGAGGCAGGACTGTCCTGCTACAACCAGCAAACGGGACGCATCAGAAACTTCAGTCGTTACGACGGTATCCCTGATGTGGAGATGGAAGAGACTGCTGCCTGCTGTTGTGCTGACGGCAACTTGTGGATAGGCAGCAAGCAAGGTATCCTGATGTTCAATCCTGACCAATTGCAGACCAGCACCATCAGTTATCGTACATTCATTGTCAATGTGATGACTGACAACCAGCCCTATGCAGGAAAAGTGGCCATCCCTTATAGTGAAGAGATTGAGATGGAGTACGACCAGAACTCCTTTACCATCGAGTTTGCAGCCCTTAAATACCAGGACAATGCCCAGCTGAGCTATCGCTATCGCCTGGAAGGCTTTGATCGCGACTGGCACTATGCTGGGCCCCATCGCATTGCCTCCTACAACGAAGTACCATCGGGCAACTATACTTTCATCGTAGAGACGATTGATGATGCCAATCCAACGCTGAAATCTGAAGCGCGAATGAAGGTCCGCATTCTCCCTCCTTGGTGGGCCACATGGTGGGCATACCTTATTTATATCATCATTGCCGCACTGATAGCCTGGCTCGTTATCCGCACCATACTGCAAATGAACCGCATGCGCAACGAGATTTACATCAGTCAGCGACTGGCCAAGTTGACCTCCAAACCTGATGATGGCGACGATTTCATTGACCGCCTTCATCGTTTTATTCGCCAGAACATTCCCAACAGCGACTTCAACATTGATGATATGGCAGCCGAAATGGGGCTGTCGCGCTCAGCCTTCTACAAGAAAGTGAAAGCCCAGACAGGCTTTGCCCCAGTCGACCTCATTAAGGAGTTCCGCCTCAGCCATGCTGCCGAGCTCTTGCAGACCACCAATCTCAACATCACAGAAGTAGCCTACCGTTCAGGCTTCAAGGACGCCAGCTACTTCGGCAAGTGTTTCCGCAAACGCTACGGCATGTCGCCTCGCGAATACATCCAGCAGCAATAAGATAAAAAACACAGGCTTTGCAACCATTATGCAAAGCCTGTATTTTTTTGATAAATTCTCTTTTCAAAGATTTATTCAGCCAAGGGGTCGAATGTTCCCATTGCACCACCGTTGTTGTAGTCTTCCCATCCGATAGTCTGGTAGAGACCCTGGTTGTGAGCAGAGACACCCTGAGTGAAACCAAGGAAGTAGTATTTGGGGAGGAACTTAATATATCGCTTGGTGTAATCGCTGTTACGATTATCACCAGGACGCTCCGTGTAGACCAAATATTGTTCATACCATTCCTTCAAGTCCTTCAGCTGCTGAGTCAGATCCTGACGCAAATCAACGCCAGCAGGACGCTCCCAATCATTGTCAATCAGGAACTCCATCAGTGGGTCTTTGTCATAGTCCTGACGGGCAGGCGTAATGCTATACTCATCTGTATTCTCCCAGTTCACCTGATACATGAAGCTCTCACGGCGCTGACCATTGAATGGCTTAAAGCCCAACCAAGTGCAGGTGTTACCACCCCATCCAGAAGGCAGCCATGAAGAAGGAGCACCTTGTGGCAGTTCTGCACCTCCATCATAAAGCATCCAACGACGCATATCGTCGAAGCGCTTGCCCTCGTAAGCAAACTCAATCTGGCGCTCATAGAGGATAGCACTCATACAGGTTGCCTCATCAGAAGAAACGGTCAGACCGCAGTCACCTGTATAGCCAGCACGTTGACGGATCCGCTTCAGAATAGCGTATGACTCATCAGTATGTCCAGCGAAACAAGCTACCTCAGCAAGGTTGAGCAGAACCTCAGCATAGCGTAACTCAATCAGAGGAGCAGCAGAGCAGAAAGGAACAGCATATCCACCATTCTTGGCACCCTGTCCATCAGGACGATAGTCATAAACAGCAGCATTCACATCAGCATCGTCAGACTTCTTGCGAACCATAGCACCAGCACCTTTACCGATATTGTCGGCACCACGATAGCTCGTATTGTTTTCATCCAATCTGTCACCATTATAGAACCAGTTATAGTTCCACAGCACATAATCAGCGCCCTTATTGAACGAAGGATTATGGGGATCCATAGCCGCAGCATCGCCATTACCACCGGTCTTATATGCCCAACGGAAACCTGGGAAAGCAAATGTGCGATAGAAACGTGGGTCGCGATCCATAAATGGATACTCATGCTCATAAGTTATCGAAGAGTTCTGCAACTTGCTATAAGCAGTATAAGTGGCAGGAGCCTTACCATCAGACATCGGGAAGAGGTCAACCATCATCTGAGAAGCAGAATAGCCACCACCACCTGCGTTGCTTGGACGGATATCACGCTCCCAACGATTATGCTTCACATTGTCAGCATAACCTGAGAAGTCGACCAATGTATTATACAAGGTGAAGAACACAGCCTCAGGATTCTTGGTAGAGGTTGCAAACATATTGGCAAATGCAGAAGCATTCACGCCAGGATTGCCCTCGCCATAGAGCCCATAGCCACAAGCATTGATTGTGGTCAAATCTGCCTTCATCGTCTCATAAGCTGCCTTGAAGCGCTCGGTATCCTTAGCACGATTGAACAGCGGACTGCACCAGAGAGTCAGTACACGACCCTTCAGAGCCAACGCTGTACCAGATGTCACACGACCATAGTTTTCTGAGCTCTCCCAACCACCATTGGCTGTGAAAGGCTTAAGCAGTTCGGCCGACTTATTCAAGTCGTCGATGATAAAATCAAAACACTCTTTAGCACTGGAACGCTGGACAAATGATGATGGAGACGGATCAAGCACCTTTGTCACGATGGGCACACCTCCATACCATTTCACCATTTTATAATAGGTCCATGCACGGAAGAAATAAGCCTGACCCAACAGTTCGTTTTTCTGAGTCTCAGTCAGCGTGCTGGCTTCAATTCCCTCAATGGCATTGTTGATATTACGAACAGCTCCATAGACTGCATTTTGCACATTACCCATGTCAGCACCACCAAAGTAGTCCTCTACCTGATTGGTGGTTGTCGCAGAGTTCATGGGAGCATCCTCTCCGTCGACATACTTAGAGAAGCCTGTGTATTCCTCTGTTGACTTACCTGCCTCGTCACCTCTACCAACAGAAGGATACTGCCAGTTTAGGTCATTGACATTTGGAAGACACCATCCGTAGAGGTCGTTAATACGGCCTTTAGCTCCGACATAGTAATTATATACATCCTGTCCTGTAGCATCGTAATTCTGTTTCTCTTCCAGGAACTTGTCGCTGCAGGAAGCAAGAGCAGAAGCTCCCAACAACAGGAATCCAAAATATTTTATACTATTTTTCATAATTGTTTTCTTTTAAGATAGAATAATAGATTAGAAACCCAGGTTCACACCAATCGTCCACTTACGCAGGTTAGGATATGCCCCATAGTTACCTGCCATCGGATTGAAGTACTTGTCAGGATTGTCGTTGTAGAAGTTGATAAGGTTTTGTCCTGTCACATTGATACGTGCACTCTGGATGCCAATGCCCTTGAACCATGCTTTTGGCAGACTGTAAGCCAGCGTCAGACGATTCAAAGAAACACGAGCGGCACTGATGCGCCAGAATGAAGAAGCAGCACTGTTGATGCTAAAGCCAGGATTAGGCAGCCAAGCATTACGGTTAGCCTTCTGAATCAGGTTGCCCTGTCCATCATAAATGTCTTCATAAACAAATACGTCATCTGGATTCCAGAACGAAGGCATATTGGTAAAGTCGTCAGAGTAAGACAATGCTTTGCTGGCAACAGTGGTGTAAGAACCCCAGTTTGCACCAAACTGCATAGTCAGCTGAATGCCCTTCCATTCAGCACCTGCATTGATGGTGAATCCATAGATGTTGTTGCTGCGTTTGCTCAACTGTACCTCATCCTCTGCGGTCACCTCATGGTCAGGACCTGCATAAGTTCCAGTAGCCTGATCATATGCACCACGGATATCCTTATAAATCAGCATACCTGGATGAACATCCTTCTTCTCCAGTCCGAGATACTTACCATAGGTACCATCGGGCTTCTTCATATAAGTATCGAAGTACTCATCGATGTCATGATAGGTACGGAACATACCCAAGCACTGGTATCCCCAGAGGCCGGCGTCTGTACGGTCACCAGGACGAACAGCCTTATAGAAGTCAGAGGTAGCCCACTGCTGCTCGTTCACCTTGTTGTCGTTATAACCGGTGTTTAGGTTAACATGATACTTGAAGTCCTTGCCAATCTTGTCGCGCCAGCCAATGCTGAGCTCCCATCCCCAGTTGTCCATGCTACCATAGTTGTAAGGAGCACTCTGGTTACCAACGGTTGAAGGAATCAAGCTGGTATAGTTCAGCAAGATGTCGCGGTTGCGCTCATAGTAGTAATCCAGACCCACGCTGAGACGCTGGTTCAGGAATCGGAAGTCGAAACCAAGGTTGGTCTTATAAGACTTGCTCCAATGTACATCTTCGTTGAAAGTAGCAGAGTTCTTGTTCATCGTAATACGACCACCAGAGGCGTTTCCAGTTCCTTCGCCAAATACTGAGCCCTTGTTGGGGTCAAGGTTATAAGTAGCCTGCCACTGCCAAGGAGCAATGTTGTCACGACCTGTAATACCATAAGAACCACGAATCTTCAAGAAGTCAATCCACTTGAGCCACTTGGTGTTTTGGAACCAAGGCTCCTCACTCATCACCCAACCTAAGCTGAAGGTGGGGAAGGTTCCCCAGTAGTTCTTAGGAGCGAACTTGGTAGAAGCATCCGAACGGAGCAGGAACTCAACCAGATACTTGTCGCTATAAGCATAGTTGGCACGCCAGATATAAGAAAGCATACCTGCCTCAGAACGGCTGAAGTTGACTGAAACCTCCGTCTCGTCCTTGTTCACACCTGAATACTGATAGTTGGTAAACTCATAAGGAGCAGTAGCCTTTGAGAAGTTGAACTCACTCTCCGTCTCAGATTTCTCGATAGAGAACAGGGCGCTGATGTCGTGCAAACCGAACTTACGGTTATACTGGAACGTCAGGTTAATCTGGTAGTTGTCCGTACGAATCATCTGACGACTCAGGAAGTCACCATTGTTCTGTGTACGCTTATTGAAATTGCTCTCAGCCAGATAGTCGTAAGTGGAATCGTCACCAGTGGTTGGAGTGTACATATGCATTCCGCTACCATAACGGTGGCTCATCTCATAGAGGTCATACTTAGAACCAAACTGGTTGGTCTTGCTGGTATTGATACTCTTAGCATAAGAGAAGCTAATCTTCAAACCTTTCAGGATATCGTTCCAACCAAAGTCATAGGAGATACGACCATTGATTGTTGAGTTGTTATCCATGTTCTCGGTAAAGTCACCATGATTCTGCAAAAGGTCGTAATGGTAGGTGCTCAGGTTGCTAGAAGAAGTGTTGTTGATGCCATAAGGCAGCAAAGCGTGTCCATCGACATATTCTGGCAGATAATAGGGACGGGTCAGCAGACGCTGATAATCCTCTGTTCCAGAACCACCTACAGATACATAGGGAGAATTCTTCTTACCATAGTCACCACTGACATTCAGGTTGGCAGACAACCACTTGCTAATCTTCACGTCAACGCCAGCACGGTAGTTCCAACGGTCGTAGTCCAGATTGCCCAAGTTACCGTCCTGCTTGAAGTAACCTACAGAAGCGAAGTAGTTTACATTGTCCGTAGCACCACTTACATTGACGTTGTGCTTCTGCGTATAACCTGTCTTCCAATACTTGTCGAGCAAGTCATAGTTCAGACCCTGCATAGCAGCCAGCTCGTCAGCCTGGAAAAGCTGAGTGGTATTGTCCAAAGAGGCATTCTTAGGATTTCTGGCCGTAACGATATTCACCAGTCGACCAAAGTCGTAGGCGCTCAGCATAGAAGGACGAGAAATCTCGTCAGCAATACCAAAGCTTCCGCTATAAGAGATGCGAGGTGCACCCTGCTTACCTTTCTTTGTGGTTACCAAGATAACACCGTTAGCAGCACGAGCACCGTAAACAGCAGCTGCAGCATCCTTCAATACAGAGATGCTTTCTACCTCAGAGGGATCCAGATTGCTGAAAGCCTCAGCACCTGGGTTCTGACGGATATTACCCATCTTCACGTCGTTAGGATAGATATAGCCATCGATTACATACAGAGGCTCTGGAGAGGTGTTGGTATCAACATTACCACTCAGAGAAGCCAGCGAACGGGCATCACGAACATACAGCGAAGCACGCTCACCAGGACGAGAGTCGCCACCAGCGACTGACAGGCCGTTGACCAAACCACTCAGGGTAGAACCGAGGCTACCACCTGCGAGGTCTTGAACATCATTCATGTCAACAGTACCTACAGAACCCGTCAAGTGAGCCTTCTTCTGAGTACCGTAACCTACAACAACTACTTCCTGTAGGTCGGTGTTGTTAGTCTCCAGCTGCACTTTACCACCCGTTGTCGGGGTGTCTTTGTAACCGATATAGGAAATCACAATCTTACCATTCTGTGGGACTTCCAACTTATAGTTACCGTCAAAATCAGTAACGGTAGCGGTCTTGGTACCCTCCACACGTACTGTTGCGCCGATAACCGGCTCACCCAGCTCGTCGATAACCGTACCAGTCACCACCTTGTTCTGGGCCATCATTGGCATTGCACATAGCATTGCGATACCCAGCAGAAACGATTTTATAGTCTTATTCATAATAATATGCTCTTTAGTTGATGATTATACTTAAGGAAGCCAACGTGGGTCACCCGTACGGAGCTGTGCCTGCTTAGATCCACTGATATGGAAGTCGCCATTAGTAGGATCAGCAAACTTAGGATCTTCCTCGATGTTCGTACCAGTGGTGTCGTAGTTCTGAGGATCCTGGAAAGTTCCGTCAGCCTTCATATACGTGTTGTTCAAGAACACAGCCTTCTCGCCTCTATCGCCTCTACCGTGTAAGAATCGACGGGGCACGCTACCACTGGTCGAGCAGTTCCAGAAAATGCAGTTGGTCATCGTCCACTGCACGTTCGAGTCACGGTAAATACCGTTGTAGTTACCCCACCAACCATCGTTATTGCAGACATTGTAGAAGGTACAGTTCTCGTAAGTCAGCGAAGCGTTTTCCCATCCGAATCCCTTTTGTGCATCGGTAATTCCAAAGCCGCCATAACGTACGAAATATTTGAAACTGGTGCTGGTGGTTTTATAGAATGTAGAGTTGCGGATTGTCATATCCTTGATAAAACCTCCACAGTTGTTGGTATAGAAGTAAGCATTGTTATTATTGTCAACAGGAGTGGTCAGATGTACAAGACAGTCATCAACCAATAAAGTTGTGGGGAACCAAACACCATTGTCGCCAAACGATGCATCAGACAGGAAGAACGAGCTCAGATTGTCAACATTACAGCTGATGACTGAGATGGGCTCCTCAACCTGATAAAAATTATACTTTGTGCCCCAAGCTTCTACTGCTGCAGGCTTCTCCACAGGCTTCTTCGACAACTGGATGAACGGACCGTCCAGGTTAGTACAATCGAAGTCTACATTCTTCAGACCCAGACCTCCGCCTACAGAGAATCCAACATGAGGCTTCGTGCCCTCCTCGATGTTCTCTACAAACGTCACCTTTGCACGACTTTCGGCATCCTCCTCAGTTATCAGGTTGAACATGTATCCGTCGACATTCAGCGTATCAGAGATGGTGTACTGTCCACCAGCCTTCAATGTATAGGTAATGTCTTCACCCTGATAGCTTACAGGTATTGGATTCTCCTTGAAATAGGCATACAAGTCTGTACCCTCAGGAATGGTTGCGACATCAATGGTAAATGTACCCCACTTAAACTCTGTGATACCGTCAGGGGCTGTGTTTTCTTCAGGAAGATTGTCGTTCACCTTGATAGTAGCCCGATAGTAGGTCTTGCCCATACGAGGAACCGTAATGTAATTGACCTTTGTCACACGGTTCTCTGCTATTACGTTGTTGCACTCGTCTGGAGAGTCACCTTGGAAAACGTTGACTGTGTAAGTTCCTGCACCATTGACGGCTTCCCATGTAATGGTCTGCGACTGTTTATCAGAACTGGCCTTTACGACGATAGTACTTGCATCAGGAGTTGTCAGCTTATAACCTGAATAAGTACCCGTAAAGGTTTGTTCGTCAAAACCATCCTGTGCACATGAAGCTAAAAGCACACCTGCCGATAGCAGCAGACATGTCTTCATTGTTGCTAAAAAATGATTCTTTTTCATAAGCATTTTCGTTAGTAATAAATTGTATTTGTTCTCTTATTATTCTTGTTGGAATATTTCTTTCAGGTAGGCTACGTTGGTGCCGAAATTAGCTCTGACGTTGCGCACATCCTGAGCATTGCGCGAGCGCTCTACGACGAGCCAGCCTGTCCATTTCATCTTGTCGAGCACCTGCTTCACTTGGTGCAGGTCGATACGGGGGTCTTTGTCGAGGGTGACGCTGTCGGTAAGTGAGGCGTGAATCTGTGCAATGCGGTCGCGCCCCAGTTTCTTCAGCTCCTTGTAGGGATTGAGTCCCTGATCGACGGCATCTTGCAGATTATAGTAGATCTTAATGCCCTTGCTGTTGACCTCCTTTAATAATTTAATGTTCGCGCACGCGTGTAAGGACGTGCGGATGGCTATCACCTTGCCGCTGCTAGCAGCCATCTCACCCACCTCATGCAGTCTGCGCACCATCTCGTTGTGAGCCTCGCCAGGCTGTTGCCATTCCTTTCCGCATCCTCCTAATGGCAGGAAAGCGATTTTGGCTCCCATCACGTCCATCGAGCTCAGGCAGTCTTGAATCAGCTCCTTGTAGTTCTCACGCCCCAAGAAACTTTGGGCGAAGAAGCCCGACATAGCCATTGAGGGCACCTGGATGCCCAGTGAGTCGGCCGTTCGACGGAAGAGTTGCTGGAAGTGAGGGTCACGCAACTTGTTTTCGAACAGGACACGCTGTCCCAGCGGGCCCATATCCATCTCGACGCCATCAGCCCGAATATCCTTGGCTAGTTGGAACTCGCCCAGTTTCTGGCGTTTCAGCATCATCCAGTCACAGGCAGCCACACAATAACGCTGCTGTGCCAACATGCCTGAAGGGCATACTATCAGCATAGCGAGAATACCTGTAACGAGGTACTTTTTCAACCTTGATTTGTTCATTACAACGATGTAGACTATATAGTTTTACATCATTTAAGACGTTTTAAGAATACGAATGTCATCATTTTCATCATTTTTTCTTTTTCTTTTCTTGTTTTTTGCGCCTTATGATGACAAAATAACGCATTAATCGTCTTTATTACGACAAAAAACATGGAAAAATTTGCGTAATTCAGAGATATTCTCTAAATTTGCAGCGTAATAATACATGCAAACAACGCTAAAACATATAATTCATTAAAACAAAAAAACAATTATGAAGAAAAGTTTGATTTTTGGCGCAGCCCTTTTTGCTTGCGCATTCGCATTCCAGTCTTGCGACAAGGTCGCCAGTACCGACAATCCCACTACTGACCCTGTTACTTACGAGGCAAAGACTCTTCCTTTTGCTGACTTTGTTGACAAATACACTGTTGACGGTGTTGTAAGTCTGCCCGCTGGTGCTGAATTTACTTTGAGTGAGCCTTTCGAGGTTCAGGGAGCACTGACCATTACCAGTGACGAGAAAAATCCTGCAAAGATTGTCTTCGCTGCTGATGCTGGCTTTATCATTAAAGATGGACTGACACTGAAGAACCTTAACTTCGATTGCTCTGCTTCTAACAATCCCTTTATCCAGCTGAGCAAGACTCCTACTGCTAAGCCTATTACTGTTAATGCTTGGAACACAGACTACAATTTCTATCTGATTGAAAAGCCCATCGAGGTTATTAATTGTAAGATTGATGGTGTTAACTCATTCTTCCTGACTGATAACAAGATTGAAGGCAACGGTGTATGGTTCCCCACCACTATCACGGTTGACAACTGTGTTGTACGTCTGACCACTACAGCCAATAATAACAACAATGCTTACTTCTACCTCAACAATAGTAGCGGCTTTGCTAAGGAAATGACCGTTAAGAACTCTACGTTCTATAACACCACAGAATTCGGCTTCCGTTACTTCGTACGTTATGGCGGCTTTGGAATTAACGATGCAGAAAAGGGATTCGGATGGGAAGACGCTGCGCTGAGTTACGAGAATTCTACCTTCTATAATGTATGTCAGAACGATGGACAGTGGGGTAACTACAATGGTATCTACCGTGATACCCGCGTTCAGTGGACGATGACCAACTGTATTTTCTGGAACTGCTCAACCAGTGGTAGCGTACCCCGTCGATTCTTGCACGGCAGAGGCGGTAGAGGCGACAAGGCTGTGTTCTTGAACAACACCTATATGAAGGCTGACGGCACCTTCCAGGATCCTCAGAACTACGACGAGTCTGGTACGAACATCGAGGAAGATCCTAAGTTTGCTGATCCCGCTAATGGCGACTTCCATATCAGCGGTGCTAAGCAGGTAGAGCTCCGTACAGGTGACCCACGCTGGCTCTAATAATTCACTATTATTATAAACAAGGTACAGGCGCGCCCG